>Ga0209706_10000647_pt1 | contig 19821 bp, 17 predicted proteins | sample PPLLaktember2015_6_FD_187263 | JGI IMG/M metagenome (GOLD analysis project Ga0209706, IMG submission 187263) | Freshwater sediment microbial communities from Prairie Pothole Lake near Jamestown, North Dakota, USA - PPLs Lake P8 Core (1) Depth... | ecosystem: Environmental > Aquatic > Freshwater...
TGGACATCCATCTTGTTCAAGATTTCATCAATGGATCCTTCCGGCTGCATGCGCGGCGTCCCGTAAAAATAGTCCAGGAACTGGAGAATGTCCTCGCGCAGGCCTACGGCGAACTCGTAGCCTTCTGCAGGAAGCAGAGATTTGATGCTGTCGATCCTGTCCAGCCTCTGGGGGTTGTCGATGAGGATCTTGACCTTCCCATTCACCTTCCCAAGGGGAACCCAAAAATTGTTTTTGAGATACGTCGGTTTAAGTTTTGCCAGCAGATCTCCCGGAATAGGATGTTTGCTGTCAAAAGGGACATAATCACAGTTGTAATATTGTGCGACAGATCGTCCCACATCGTCCTTTCTTACCTTCATTCCTTTCACGAAAACGGCCTCAATCGATGTGTTTCTGGCCCTGGCCATGGAAATCGCATTCTCCAATTCACTTTCAGAAATAATGTTGTTGTCTATAAGATAGTCGAACTTGGTTCGCTTAGCCCTCTGCTGAGCCATCTTTTTCTGATTGAAGAAAGCGATGCCGAGCACTTTCGCCATTTCTACGGCCGAGTTCTGGTCCTCCGGACTGAAGCGATCCCCGCCCTTCCTGTTGATGAGCTGAAGAACACCGATCACATACTTTTTGTAAAAGATAGGAACTGTGAGAATTTGCTTGGTCATATATTTAGATTTCTCGTCCCAGCTCCGATCAAAACCGAGCTCTCCGTCAATCAGCTTCAGTTCATGAGCATCGTAGGCGTTCACAATATTGGTAATCTGGGCGTTGTTTGCCGTGTATCCAGCAAGGCTTTTGTTGTTGATGGGAACCCTGATTTCCTGTATGGCTCCTGCGGCAAAGCGAGAATAGACTTCCTTTCTCTTGCCGTCCACGACGTAAATGGTAATCCGGTCCGCATCAAAAAGGCTCAGAATTCTCTCTCTGAGGTTGATTAGGATTTCATTGATGTCTTTTGCTGCATGAATCTGATTGCCTATTTCCTGCAGGGCTTTGTAGTAGGAAAGCTTTTGTTGGTGGTTGGGCTCTCGAGCCATCGTTGCATCCATTCCTCAGACCCTCCTGGGGCAGCGGATGTGTTCCTTTTCGAATCGCCTCTGCGCTGCAAACCTTCTCGATAGGTATTATTCTAAATCCATTTGCCTTTCTTGGGAAGACAAAATCTGCCTTCTGTCTTCCCTTTTGCGGCATGCTGCGCTCCTCTCCATCCTCAGGAGATTCCATTGTAGAGGATGTGTATGATGGCGCGGGCAGATCAAGAGGGAAAAAACTTGACACATCAAGCTGTTTTTTATTATACACCCTTTCATATCTTCCTATTTAAATCAGCACTGCTAAGCTTCGATTCATACGAGTACCTCCTGTTGCGGCTCGATGGGGAGGCGTTTTTTCGACCACACCCTCAGTTTCCGGGGGCTTCGAGAATTTAAAGCCTTTTGCTGTTCCCGGGAAAAAGAGTTTGTTGTGATGCGCTGAGGCCAGCCCGCATCGCCGGGCTGTATTAGAAACAACAACCATGAAGAAGGAGGGAGTATGGAGGTCAAGAAGATTTTTCTACCCGAGTCGGAATTGCCCCGTCAATGGTACAACATCCTTGCAGACATGCCTACACCTATGGAACCGCCGCTTCACCCGGGGACCGGAAAACCTGTTGGTCCAGAGGATCTGGCCCCCATTTTCCCCATGAATTTGATCGAGCAGGAAGTCAGCTCAAAGAGGTTCATCGACATCCCGGAAGAGGTTTTGAAGATTTACACCATCTGGAGGCCTACGCCGATGTACAGGGCGTACAATCTCGAAAGGTTTCTCAAGACTCCCGCCAAGATCTATTTCAAGAATGAGGGGGTAAGCCCCGCAGGAAGCCACAAGCCCAACACATCCGTTCCGCAGGCTTACTACAATAAGGTCGCCGGGACCAAGAGGATCACCACCGAGACCGGTGCAGGCCAGTGGGGGAGTGCCCTCTCCATGGCCTGTGCGTTTTTCGGCTTGGAGTGCAAGGTCTACATGGTTAAGATCAGCTTCAACCAGAAGCCCTACCGCAGGCTCATGATGGAAACCTGGGGGGCCAACTGCGTGGCAAGCCCGAGCACGGAAACAAAGGCCGGCCAGAGCATCCTCGCTCAGAACCCGGATTCTCCCGGAAGCCTTGGGATCGCCATCAGCGAGGCCGTCGAATCCGCTGTCACGGGTAAGGACAGCAAGTATTCCCTCGGCAGCGTGTTGAACCATGTCATGCTTCATCAAACCGTTAACGGCCTGGAGTGCCAGAAACAGCTGGCCATTGCCGGCGACTACCCGGATGTGATCATCGGATGTTGCGGGGGGGGGAGCAACTTCGCGGGTTGTGCATTCCCCTTTGTGAGGGACAAGATCAACGGAAAGAAGATCGACATCATCGCTGTGGAGCCCACGTCCTGTCCCACCATGACGCGGGGACCCTTCGCTTATGACTTCGGGGACACGGTGATGATGACCCCTCTCATGCCCATGCACACCCTTGGCCACAGCTTCGTTCCTGCTCCCATTCACGCCGGCGGGCTGAGATACCATGGGATGGCTCCGACCGTGTCCCAGCTGATTTTGGACGGTCTTATCCGCCCGGAAGCTGTCCCGCAACTGGAGACTTTCCAGGCCGGTATCACCTTTGCCCGCACCGAAGGGTTCATCAGCGCGCCTGAGACAAACCATGCTATCGCCATGTTGATCCGCGAGGCGATCAAGGCCCGCGAGGAGGGCAAGCAGAAGGTCATCCTGATGAACTGGAGCGGTCACGGTCTTGTGGACATGGGCGCTTACGAGGCTTATCTCAGGGGCAAGTTGTCGGACCACGCCCTGCCTCAAGAAGAAATAAACAGGGCCTTGGCCGATATCTCTAAGCTGCCCAAACCAAAGCAGTATAGACCAGGCAAAATCTAGGAGCCTCACACAACGTTTTCATTCACGCCGGAGATCGACATTGTCGACCTCCGGTGTTCTTTCTGGTAAACATCTACATTAGAAAAATCTCAATCAGGTAGTAACCTATGAAAAAAGAAAGCACACCGCCGGGTGACGATTTCATGGTTCGGTGCCGAAAGCTCGGCAACCCTGTCCCCTTCTCCTACTGCAGAATCGAAACCAGAGGAGCCCCCTGTTTCAAGATCATCGATTGCTGGTACGACTATTTCATGGTAGAAGATTTCATGCGTCGGGAACTCGAACCGGATGAATGGGAGAGGATCTTAAACCAGCCTCCAAAACCCAAGGTCCTCACCCTGATTGAACTGATCGAAGAGGCAAAAAAGAGGAAGACGGAAGAGCAATGAAGAAAGAAGAGATCTTGCTTGGAAACGGGGCGATCGCCCTTGGGCTTCTGGAAGCCGGCTGTCAGGTGGTCACCTCCTATCCTGGCACCCCGAGCTCGGAAATCCTGCCGGAGGTCATTCGCCTGATCAAATCGGAAAATCTGAACACTTATGTCGAGTGGTCTACCAATGAGAAAGTGGCCCTCGACAACGCTTTCGCCGCATCCATCACAGGCAAGAGAGCCGCGTGCTGCATGAAGCAGGTCGGGCTGAACGTAGCGGCCGATTCTCTCATGAGCGCAGCCTACCTGGGGACGGTGGGAGGATTGGTCATTATCTCCTGCGATGATCCGGGTCCCCACTCCTCTCAGACCGAGCAGGACACCCGTTTCATGGCCCGATTGGCCAAGGTCCCTGTCCTGGATCCTTCCAATCCTGAAGAGGCGAGAAGAATGGTCGGGCTCGCCATGGATCTTTCGGAGGATTTCAGAGTGCCCGTGATCCTGAGGCCTGCCATTCGGGTGTGCCATGCCCGTCAGAACATTGCTTATGACTCTTTGCCCGCCAATCCCAAGAAGAGCGCCTTTGAAAAAGATCCGTCCCGGTGGGCGGCCACTCCACGGTTTCGCCTCATTCTTCACGGCGAACTGAACAAGAAGCTCAAGGAGATCGGGAAGAAGTTCGACACCCTCACCCAGTACAACTTTCACAACCTCGAACCAGGCAGGAAATATCCCCTGGGCATCATTGCTGGAGGAGTCCCCTACGCCGTGATACGAGACCTTCTTGAGGAAAAGAAACGCACGGATCTGCCTGTTCTCAAACTCGGAACCCCATACCCTTTCCCTGAAGCGTTGGCTTCCGAATTCATGGGAGCCTGCGACAAGGTGCTGGTCATCGAGGAAACAGACACGCTCATCGAGTATCTCCTAAGAGACAGGAACAAGGTTTTGGGCCGGCTTTCTGGGCATGTGCCGCTCGAAGGGGAAATGGTTCCTCAGGTCATTTACGGATTGCTCGACCGAACCCTGAGAGAGCTCAACCTTCAGGGCTTCGAGGGTGAAAAGGATACGGAGGCGATGGAACTGGTCAAAGGCCTCCAACTCCCTGTTCGAAAACCGACCCTTTGCCCGGGGTGCCCTCATCGGGCAGCCTTTTTTGCCATCCGAAAGACGCGACCCAAGGCCATCTTCACCTCCGACATCGGGTGCTACACTTTGGGGATGAACCTCGGCGCCGTGGACACTTGCCTGGACATGGGGGCGGGCATCACCATGGCCTCCGGTTTCTACCACGCCTTCACACAGGATGGAGTGGATCAACCGATTGTGGCCACCATCGGGGATTCGACCTTTTACCACTCGGGGACCGCCGGCCTGCTCAACGCGGTTTACAACGGTTCCAGGTTCATCCTGGTGATTCTGGACAACCTGACCACGGCCATGACCGGGATGCAACCGTCTCCCTCCATGGGGATTCGGGCAGACGGGAGCGAGGGAAAGGCGATTTCTCTGGAGAGAATTGTCGCAGGGTGTGGGGTTGATTTCATCGAGGTCCTTGATCCTTACGACATCAAAAAGATGACGGAAGTCCTGAAGAAAGCCGCAGAGTACATCCAAGAGCCTGAAGGAGGCATCGCCGTCGTCATCGCCCGGCATCCTTGCCTGATCGCTTACAGGGCTGAAGCGATTCCGGAGAAGAAGAAAGTCATGGTCACCGAGGACTGTGCGGAATGCAACTTCTGCATGGATCGCTTTGAATGCCCGGCCATTTATCACGATCAGGAACTCGGCCGCACGAGCATCAACGCTCAGCTCTGTTCTTCCTGCGGCGTCTGTACTCAGATCTGCCCCAAAGGTGCAATTGTGGAGGTGGCATGAACACGATCAATATGGTGCTTTGCGGGTTGGGGGGCCAGGGGATCCTTTTCATGACCAAAGTGCTCGCCCAGGTGGCTCTCGACAAAGGCTACAACGTGATGGGAGCCGAAACGCACGGCATGGCGCAGCGCGGAGGGTCCGTGGTCTCTCATCTCAGACTGGGGAACGTGCAGGGATCCCTGGTGAGAACCCAAGAGGCGCCCCTTCTGCTTGCTCTCGAAGAGAACGAAGGGTATCGAAATCTCCCTTTCCTCGCCAGAGGAGGGCACCTCTACGTGAACACGCCCTCCCCTCTTTTCCCAAGGGAGGAAGTGCGAGGCTTCCTGGTAAAAAAGGAGATCATCAGCCGGGCGGTCCCTGCAGGCAAGATCGCCATGGACCTGGGAGCACCCATGTCTTCCAACCTTGCCCTCTTGGGTTTTTTCTCGGCTTATGAGGACAACCCTTTCGACTGTGAGACGTTGAGGCGGACCGTCGCTCAAATTAGCCCTGATCGTTTCAGGGACAAGAACCTTTCTATTTTCGATGCCGGTCATCAAGAAGGTAAAAAAAGCTGATGCTGTCGCGGGCATCTTGCTCGCTGCGGGAGCCTCCACACGAATGGGGACCCCCAAGCAGCTTCTGCCTGCAGGCGATGCCCTTCTCCTCGATAGAGTCCTTGCGCAAGCTCTTCAATCAGACCTGGTTTTCGTGGTCCTTGTCCTCGGTTTTCGGGCTGATGAGATCAGGACAAGGATTCGATACGGCGGGGCTCATTCAAACCTGAAAATCGTCGAAAACGCCGAATACCACTCAGGCATCAGTTCTTCAATCATTACCGGTCTGTCTCATGTCGAGAAAAATTGTGACCACGTCATGATTCTCCTCGGAGACATGCCTTATATCAGTTCAGGAATCATCAATCGCCTGGTGTCCGGCTATCTGGACTCCGGTCTTCCCCTTGGCGCACTAAAGGTTCGAGGTAAGAGATCCCATCCGGTCATCATCGGCCGACCCTTTTTTCCCGCCCTTCACCGGCTGACAGGGGATCGAGGTGCCAGGGAGCTCTTCATCACTCATCACGAACAGGTTTGCCTGGTGGAGCCGGGCGAGGACTACGACGACACGGACATCGATACGCACGAGGACTATCTAAAGTTCAAGAGGACGCTGGAATAAAGACTGGAAGATTCTTCGGATTTCAAAGGAAGGATTCTATGAAATCGGCCACCTCGTCTTTTCCCCTGATCACTCCATAGTGCCCCTCGCACAAGACATCCGCCTGAAGAGAAAGAAGGAGCTTCAAAGAGCGTCGGTAGTCCTCTCGATTGGAAAGGAGACTCGCGTCGAGGGGCCCGTGGACATCCTGCCCAAAAAGGAGCTTCAGGCCCTCTGACTCCGTGACATAAACCAGTGAACCGGGAGAGTGGCCCGGCACATGAAGGGCCTCTATCTTCTTGCCCCCGACCCAAAGGTCCTGGCGCTCGCCTTTGAGTTTCACGTCCACCTGAAAGGGCTCCAGAAAGGCGCCATACCATTTGGCTGCCGTTACCCTCTGATCGCCCTCTTCCAAAAACCCGGCTTCCCTCTCGTGGGCCACGATTTTGCACCCCGTCCGGTCTCTCACCGCCTGGGCGCCGCCTGTGTGATCAAAGTGGCAGTGGGTGATCAGAAGAGTCTCGATCCGATCCGCCGGGACTCCACAGGCTTCGATGTTTTGGAAGAGCTGAAGGTGGGAATATCCGCATCCGGCATCCACCAGCGCGGCCCGGCCCTCACAACGAACGAGATAGACCGCAGCATCTTCAGGGGAGGTGAGATTGCCCCCTCCTACCTGATAAATATCTGCGGTTACTTTGTGAGATCTTCCCTTGAGCAATCGCTTCACCCGGCTTGCGATACCCGGCTCTACCTGACGGCGTCTCTCACGTCCGGCCCGCTCACAGCAAGAAATGGAGGGACTGGAAGATCCATGACCCTCATGGTCTTGTCACCCCCCACGAACATGACCGCGTGATCCCAGGCTGTAAACATGTACCCATAGAGATGTTCGTCAGGCCCAAGGATTTTCCAGAGCCTCGGATAGTAAGATCCCACTGGATCTTGAGCTTCAATCCAGTCGACAGTCTCCGAAACCACCTTGTAATCTCTCAGTTCCCACCATCTCTCCCCTATGATTTCCCGATTGTCATCCTTTCGGTCAAAAATAATCGCCGAAGGGACATTCGGTTCCACGCCCGTTGCCAGAATATTGTATTTTTGTGAGTTTTCCTTCAATTGCTGGGTTGTGATGGTTTCCCCAGGCCCCGATTGAAGCCTTAATTTCCCATAACTCCCGCATCCGGCAACAATAAGGAACAAAGAAATGAGCGAAACAAAAACCGCGCCTTTCTTCATTTTGATCATCTCCCTTCCCGTTGTGTTTTTGAAACTAGCCACGTTCTGTGGTAGAAACCTAATCCTTTTTCCCATTCATTGCAACAGGAGCGGGAAATCTACCGGAAGGTCCTGACTTGGAATCCTCCTTGCGCAGCGGAGACCTCAACGGCGCCGACTTCATCCACCCTCAAGATCCTGCACCCCTGATCTCCAAGCCTTCCGAGAACCTCGTGACTGGGGAAGCCGAAAGGGTTCCCTTGCCCGGAAGAGATAATGCACGCTTTGGGAGTTACCGCTTCGAGGAACGGCTTGGAGCTGGAGCTCCTGCTTCCGTGGTGCGGTACGAGAAGAATGTCACTTTTCAGTTTGGGGCCTGACCTGGAAATGAGCAGTTGCTCCCCTGCGGCCTCCAGGTCCCCCGGGAAAAGGAAAGCCGTGCCTCCAGAGGATACCCTCATGACGAGAGAGTTGTCGTTAGACCTCCTCGACAAGAGCCCTTCCACAGGATGAAAGATCTCTACATTCGCTCCCGAGATCTCTCGTCCCTCCTTTAACTCCGCGGGAGTCCTTCTCCTGACCCCCTTTGCCTCTAAGAGCCTCATCAGTTCCCGAAAAGAAGGGAAGTCCAGTTTTTCGCCATTGTACCAGAACTCCTTCGGCCCAAAATGCTCAATAATATAAGGCAGCCCGTTCATGTGGTCCGCCTCTGGGTGACTCATGACCACCGTGTCGATTCGAAGAATTTTAGATCGGAGGAGGAAAGGGGCAACCACCATCTCTCCTATGTCGAAATCACTCCCTGTGAAACCGCCCCCATCGATCAACATTCTCTCGGAGCCAGGAAACTGGATCAGAGCCGCGTTTCCTTGTCCCACATCGAGGTAAGTCACCTTCAAGGAGGAGTTGAAGTGCGTCTTGTAGGTCCAGAAAGCCACATCTCCAGCCAGAACAAGCAAAAGGAATGCGACCCCGGCCCTGGCCCATTTAGCGCGTCCCAGAGAGAAAAGGCAAAAGAAGAACGCATAGAAGAGAAGAATTTCAAGAAAGTTTGGCCTGATCACCTGGACCTCTTTCCATGAAAAGCTGCTCCAATACTCCACATAGTCCATCATTCGGTCCAGGCCCCACGCTGCAACCGCCAGGGCCAAGTGAGCCAGCGTCTGGGACAATGGTAAACAGGCAGCAGCCAGGAGCCCTATGGGCAGGATGCAAATTCCCATAATGGGCAGCGCGGTCATGTTGGCCAGGAGGCTTACCAGAGAAACCCGGTGAAAATAGAAAGAGGTGACCGGAAGAAGAAAGAACATCGCAGACAGGGTCACAGAGACGAGCCCGCAGAAATAGAGATAGGCTCGATACAGAAGTCCTTTTCTGAATTCGTAAGCCTGGAACGAAATCACGTGGAAGATCGCTGGGGCCAGCCAAAGAATTCCAACAACCGCGAGAAACGAGAGCTGAAAAGAAATAGTGAAAATCGAATGGGGGTCCACGGCAAGTACGATGAGAGCGGCGAAAGCAAGCGTTGACCACATGTCTTTTTCTTTGCCCAGGATCATGGAAAACAGAAAAGCGAGAACCATCATCATGGACCGCTGGCTGGGCACCTGGAACCCTGCGAGGCAAGTGTAAGCCACCACAGGGATGCAAGTGAAAAGAGCAGCGACTTTTCGCAGGTCTGTCCGAAGAGCCAAGTCGTAAGACAGCAGAAGGGCTCTTTTGATTAAGGCAAAAGCAAACCATGCCACCAGCGCCACATGAAGCCCTGAAACTGAAAGGACATGCCCCAGTCCCGTAACCGTAAACAATTCCCTGAGATCGCGCCTGACGGCGTCCTGCTCACCGAGGATCAACGCTTGAAAGAGGACCTGGTTTCTTGAAGAGAGGTGTTTCGAGAAGAAATCTCTGATGGGCCTACGCGCCCTCTCAAGCAGTTCAAAAGGGAATCCGAGGTCCCCTTTTCCCAGGGGAACGATCCACCTTCCTTCTGTCACTGAAGCAGCGCAGGAAAACCCTCTGATTTTCATGGCCAGCGCATAGGCATACCGGCCCGGGTTGTTGAAATCGCGGAAAGCCCTGAGCCTTGCTGGAAACAGAATTCTGTCTCCCGGAGAAAAGGGCGTCTCCGGTTTGTAAACAGTGACTCGGATTTTTTCTCCCACGGCCTTTCCGCTCTCCATGCCATGCAGTCGATCGACCCTCAGGACAGCGATCGCGGTCTCTTCCCGGAAGACCGGTGGCTCTAGGACCGTGCATTCAAGGGTGACACGCTCCTGCCGGTCCGCAAGGGTAGCCAACTCGGATCTCTGGCGGTTGTTCAGTTCCAGAAGGGAGCCGGCAAAGAAGAACAGGAAAAGACAAAGAGAATACTTTGCCTCGGCCGGAACCAACAGGCAAAGGATTAAAAGGGCGGCGAATAAAGCAACGGCGGCGATTCTGAAAGCGAACTCATCGGGCAGGCTGAAAAAGCTGGCAAGCAGTCCCGCCATGAAGGCGAACAATAGCGGAATCAGAGGACGCAGTGGCATGTCAGGTTAGTTTTTTTCCCGCCATATTTTGGCGCCTAGGGATTGGAACTTCTTCTCCAGGGCCTCATATCCTCTGTCCAAGTGATAGATCCGATTCACCTCCGTCGTCCCCTCTTGAGCCACCAGCCCTGCAAGGATCAGAGAGGCGCTGGCCCTGAGATCCGTCGCCATCACGGGTGCGGCCAGCAGACGGTCTTTCCCTCGAACCAGAGCCTGGTTCCCGTGGATCGAGATGTCCGCTCCAAGGCGTTTAAGCTCGCTTACGTGAATGAATCGGTTTTCAAAGATTGTTTCCCGGATGATGCTTGACCCTTTTGCGATGCACATGAGCGACATGAACTGGGCCTGGAGATCGGTGGGAAAACCGGGGAACGGCCTGGTTTCGATGTCCACGCTTCGAACGGCATCTGGTCCCTTGACATGAACTCCTCGTTCCGTCCAGGTGATTTCCGCTCCGACAGATTGCAGTTTCTCAATGACCGCAGCCACATGGTCCGGCCGGCATCCATCGATGTGAACTTCCCCCCGTGTCATGGCCGCGGCAATCATGAAGGTTCCTGATTCGATCCTGTCAGGGATGATCTCGTGCTCCTGCACGGGACCCAGATCCTCCTTTCCCCGGATCACAATCGTATCGGTGCCATCCCCTTCAATCTCCGCGCCCATCCCTCTCAGCATATCCGCGAGGTCCTGCACTTCCGGTTCCTTGGCTGCATTTCGCAGCACCGTTTGACCTCGTGCCTTCACGGCAGCCATCATGATGTTCTCGGTGCCTGTGACCGTGGGGATATCGAAAAAGACATCCGCTCCTTTGAGCTGCTGAACCTCGGCATTGATGTAACCTTTCTTCAGGAACATCTGCACACCCATGGCGCCAAGGGCCTTGAGATGAAGATCGACTGGCCTAGCTCCGATCGCACACCCTCCCGGCAAAGAGATACGCGCCCTGCCCAGCCTCGCCAGGAGGGGCCCCAACAAAAGAATCGAGGCCCTCATCGTCTTCACGAGATCGTAAGAGGCGGTATGTTTGTCAAGTGTCTCCGAGTTCAACGCCAGCCCGCCGTTTTCATCACGGAAAACCACGCCCATCCTGGACATGATGATTTTGATGGTGTGGATGTCCCTGAGGTTAGGGATGCGCTTCAGACGGTGCCATCCTCCTGTGAGAAGGCAGGCGGCGATGACCGGGAGTGCGGCATTCTTTGCTCCGCTCACCTTGACGCTTCCCCTGAGAGGGTATCCTCCCTCAATGAGAATTCGATCCATGGATTACACTTCCAAAATAAAAAAGAATAGGCTCACCTTTCCATGCAGCTAATCTATACTAACCCCTGTTGGCGGTCAACGGATTTGCCCCCAAATCCACCGTCCAAAGTTCTCTCCTCCTCTGATTATTGACTTTACCGGCCGGATGTGACTTCTCATTCCACCATGAGCTATGATTGCGGCTGCGGTTTTGACCAAAGTGACAGGGCAGAGAGACCTCCCCAACCCAGTATGGGCAGAGATCTATCCCATTAGCAGAAGGCCTTGCATAGGAGTCCATTTCCACTTCGTCTCCATCCCTTACCCCAAGTCTCTCTTTCATGCTTGAAAGGCAAACTCCCTTGTGGCATCATGTTCACTCACTTCGTTGACGGTGGTTCCGTTTCCCTTAACGCATTCTGTCGGCTTGTCTCATCAAGCTCAACAAGGTGTTTCGCTTTTTTTGACAGTGTGTCGGGGCGCCAAACCGGGCACAATTTACTTTCTGCCCAAAAGCAACAAAGAAAAACATTTTTCAAATTTCGCTTTTCCTCAGAGGGTGGTAGAGTGGGGCTGAGGGCAGGGTAAACCTGGAGGGGGTGTCCATGGAAGAAAAAGAAAGCTGGAGTCAGATAAGGGACAGACGCAAAATCCAGGAGATTTTCGAGCGAATGGTTTCCAAGAACATGGAGCTCAAAGTTCTTATCGATGAAGAGAACGTAAGGTTCATATCCCGAGCCATCAGACTCAACCCCGAAGAGATATCTTCACTGGGAAGTGAGCCCGAATTACTTATCGAAAAGCTTTTCCCTGAGACAGGAAACGCCCTGATTCATTCCTCCTCTCAGGTCACCCTAGAGTTCTCCATCAAAGAACACTTCTGCCGGGGTAGGGCAAAGTACGTTGGCGTGAGTAATGAATATCCCTATTTCGGCATTATGATCACGCTTCCTCGATCCCTAGAACTCACCAAAGATAAGCGCAGAGAGAAGAGGTATGTCTACGAAATGCCGGATTTCGTTTCTGTCGAATTCAGCATTATGGGAAAAGACAAAGTCTATGATCTGAGTGTGATGGATTGTTCCATGCACGGCCTGGGTATTCTTATCACCAAGAAGGATTTCGATCTTGTTCGTCTGTTGAAACCGGGGGACCGTATCAGGGATCTCGTATTCTATTCGAAAAATGCCATGATAAAAGTAGACGGCGTAGTGCGACACCTGAGCAAAATGTCTAATGGAAAGTACAAGGATTCCTATATGTTGGGGATTGAATCCCCGGAAGTCATCGAAAGCTGCAAAATCGCTTCTCAACAAGAATATCACAACTCCTTAGCAGAGTGACACGGTGTTTGAAGATAACATTGTCAGCGAAGAAGACATTCGAAGGGAAAAGGAAAAGGCCCGGCGGCTACGGCAATCAGCATGGTGGATGAGAAAGATCCAGAAAGGGGTCTGTCACTACTGCCTAAACCCGGTTGGAAGGGAGTATCTAACCATGGATCACGTCGTCCCTCTCAGCCGAGGCGGGAAGACCACGAAAGGGAATATCGTTCCCGCATGCAAGACCTGCAACAACAAGAAGAAGTACTTGCTTCCCATCGAGTGGGATGAATATCTTCAATCCTTGCGGGAGAGTTGATCCTTTTTGTCAAGCTTTGCCACCTCAACCAAGGCCCCGAGGATCTCTCCATTTTTCAAGCCAATGTATTCTGAAGCCCTGCCGAGGTTGACGGCCAGTTCGAGCAGGTTGGAGCTGTTGATCAGGGCCAGAGGCTCTCCTTCCTCGCAGTCCGCATAAATATTACTGAGCTTCCGGATCACCAGTTTCCCTGACTCAATGCGCGGGGGGCAGGATGCGAGGAAGTCCGTCAATTCCCGCGCAGGGATATTGGTGACCAGGTTCCCGAAATTGTCCACTCGGATGATCTGGCCGTGCAGAACCGCTCGCTCGATGTAAGGTTGAGGGATCGTCAGTTTGGCGAGATCTTCGATCGTGGGACCAAAGGACTCCAGCGAGAGGCCGAGGGAAAGGTGAGCCGCCACAGGGGCGAAGATTTCCCTGCCGTGAAAAGTCTGGGTAATGCTCGGAAGAAAATAGCGGGATTGGGTGAGTTGAACAGCCTTGGACCCTTCGAAATCCCGAAACACGGGCCAGAAAAGGCCGTTGTCCGGTCCCACAAAGAAGTGAGCACCGGCCTGTAACGCGAGGAGCCGTCGATCGCTCCCGACCCCTGGGTCGACCACAGCCAGGTGCACGGTTCCTTCAGGGAAGTAGGGAAAGGTTTCACGGATCAGCAGAGCCGCCTGGAAGATGGACCCTGTTCCGACCTGATGGGTGACATCGACAAGCCTGGCTGAAGGATTGATGGAGAGGATCACGCCTTTCATCATGGCCACATAGGCGTCGGAAAGGCCGAAATCCGTGGTGAGAGTAATGATTCTCGAAGGCGTCATGTCCAATGTTCCAGAACCCTGGGCAGGATCTCTCCTGATTTACCCAGCAGCACAATGTCCATCATCCCGGAGTTGGGGGTCTCTTCAAGGTTGATCTCGGCCACGACCGCTCCGGCTTCCTTGGCCTCAAAAGCCAGGGACGCTGCGGGCTGGACAACGGCGGACGTGCCGATGACGAGCATCACCTGGCAGGAGCGGGCAGCCTCAATGGCGTGGTTGAGCAGTGCGGAATCCAGGGACTCGCCGAACCAGATCACGTGGGGCCGCAAAAGGCCGCCACACTCCCGGCATTTGGGCAAAGGCCCCATGTTTGAGGACATGTCGAGGGTGACGGTGTGACACTTGGTACACCGGACTTTCCAGAGGTTGCCGTGGATCTCCAGAAGGCTTTTGCTCCCTGCTTTGAGGTGAAGACCGTCGACATTCTGAGTGATGAGGGTGAAATGAGGAAGCCTGGCTTCGAGATCGACCAGAGCTTTGTGGCCGCGGTTAACGGTGAGGCCTGAGATGAGATTGCGGCGCCAGTTGTAGAACTCCCAGACCAGCTCTGGATCCCGCGCAAAGGCCGTGGGTGTGGCTAGTTCCATGACATTGTAGTTACGCCACAGACCGTCTGCCCCGCGAAAAGTCGGGACACCGCTTTCTGCAGAGATCCCGGCTCCGGTCAGAGCCGCGACCCGCTTCGCCCTGAGCAAGGCGTCTCGCAATGCCTTGATCTGCTGTTCCATGACATGGCATGGTATGGAAAAGGGAGCACCAAGTCAACCCCTTCGGAGCTCCCAATCTCAGTCCTATCTTCTAAGCCGCGGCAAGTCTTTCCAAGGCAGCAACGGCTTTACGCACCGCACTGTTCCAGCATCCTCTTGCTTGGATATTGAACTCTCCGTCTGCTCTCTCCTTGAAGAGCAAGCCGTAGAGTTCCCAGCCCTCTCTACAATCAGGATCACCCTCCACAACCCATTCGGCAAGCTGACAAGCGAGTTCCATCTCCCCTCTGGAGTGAAGCGACCTGGCCTTTTGTATCAAAGGAGACGGCCCTCCGGCAAGGTTCAAGACCTCTTTGGAGAGGTTGGCATGCCGAGGGGGAAAGAGTTCGGCTGGATGACCGGAGTAGTATCCGGCGTAGCGCTTGTAGATCCCCTTGGCAATGAAAACGGGATGGCCATACATAGGGGGAAGCCACTTGGAATTCATCAAATCCTCAGGCATCCTGAGGCCAGCAATGGTTTCTTCGAGGATCATGGCCTTGTTCAGGCAGGCCACCACATGGTCCTGGATGTGGTGAAGGTATCTTGCTGCAGTAAGAAGGCACTTCTTAATCGTCTCCCTGCCATAGATTACAGGCCCATGACCCGGGCAGAGAACTTCACTATCGAGGGCGGCCATCTCCTCTAGGGCAACAGCATTTTCCAGAGCGAACCGTTGCATCTTGAACGGATTCCCTACATTCGGCGCTGTCCACTGGAAGAGGTCCCCGCAGACGAGCACCTTCCGTTCCGGATGATATATCCACAAGGAGTCCTCTGTGTGGCCGTGGCCAAAGACGAGGAGAAATGTGTGATCGCCGAGCCCGAATTCAAACCTCTCCTGGAATCCCACGTCAGGGTAGACAAAAACGTCAGGCTGCTCAAAATCGACCTGGAATTGTCGTCTGTCGGTGGCCAGGCGGTGGCCTTCAAGCAGTTGGTTCTTGCGGATGCGGTCCTTCAGGTTTCTGTGGCCGATGACCCGTGGTCGTCCGTAACCGCGATTCAGGTTGTCACGGATATAGAGATAGGTGCCCAGGCAGTGATCGACATGACCGTGGGTGATGGCAAGGGTGTCGAAAGGCAGAAGGGTCCGTTTTCGGATCTCCTGGATCACTTCAGGCGCCTTGAAATCAAGGTTGCAGTCCACATGCATCAGCCGATCTCCGCAAATGAAGGTGACTGAATTCGCAACACTGTAAAAGTGGAATACGTCCGGAGCAACTTCTTCGGGCGGCCCGATATAGACATAGGCCGCTTCTTCACGGCTTTTTCCAGGATGATGACCAAAGGCAAAAGAAAGACTGGATAGATGCTTCTTCAATTGATCAAGCGTACTCATACGTTGGCTCCTTTCACGCGGACTCACCCCCCTTTGGTCTTTCTTGCTTCCTGAAGATCAGCGGAGAGACCAGCAGGGCGAGCGAGATGATGACTAGGACGGCTGAGATGGGGCGAGTGAAGAAGATGCCGAGGCTGCCCTTGGACATAATGAGAGATTGGCGCAGCGATTCCTCGAACATGGGGCCCAAAACCAAGGCCAGCACGAGCGGGGCTGCAGGATAGCCGTACTTGTTCATCAAGTACCCGACGATGCCGCAGAGGACCATGATCATCAGTTCCACCGTACTGTTGTTGAGGGAATAGGCGCCGATCAGACAGATCACCAGAATAAGAGGTGAAAGAAGGTAGTAAGGGATACGAAGAATTTTGACCCAAAGGCCGATGAGGGGCAGATTGAGAAGAACCAGCATGGCGTTTCCCACGTACATGCTCCCAATGGCGCCCCAGAAAAGCTGAGGGTTTTCCCGCATTAGCAGTGGGCCGGGCGTGAGTCCATGAATCATCAAGGCGCCCATGAGGACAGCCAGTGCCGGCGTGCAGGGGAGGCCGAGGGTGAGCAAAGGAATGAAGGCGGCCTGGCCTCCCGCATTGTTTGCTGTCTCAGGTCCTGCGACTCCCGCAATCTCCCCTTTTCCAAATCTCTCCGGATGTTTCGAAAGTCTTCTCTCCAAAGCGTAGGAGAAAAAGGACGGCAACACGCCACCGGCTCCCGGGAAAAGGCCTACGATGAACCCAAGGATCGAGCCCCTTGCTATAGGGCCTGAAGACTCTTTCCAGTCCTGTTTTGAAGGGAGGAGCTGGCTCGTCTTCGTCTCAAAGACCTGAACTTCCCGAGAAGGTTTTTCCAGGTTGGAGAGGATTTCGGGTATGCCGAACAGTCCCATGACAACAGGGACGATGCCAATCCCATCCGTCAACTCCAGCAGCCCGAAGGTAAATCTTTGGGTGGCTGTGATCAGGTCCGTGCCCACGCAGCTCAGCAGAACGCCCGCAGCGGCCATCATGAGAGACTTGATGAGTGAACCGCCCGAGAGATACGTGACCATGGTGAAACCGAAGAAGATGAGCGCCGCTTTTTCGGGAAAGGCAAACTTCAGGGCCATGCGGGCCAGGGGAGGGGCCAAAAGCATGATGAGGATGATTGCGAAGGTTCCTCCGATGAAGGAACCAAAGGCGGAGATCCCTAGAGCGGGTCCTGCGCGCCCTTTCTTGGCCATCTGATACCCATCGATGGCCGTCATGACCGAAGATGCTTCACCGGGAATGTTCACCAGGATGGAAGTCGTTGACCCGCCATAAAGAGCGCCATAAAAAATGCCTGCAAGCATGATAAAAGACTGGACCGCAGAAAGACTGAATGTGACGGGCAAGAGCAAAGCGATCGTCGTCGAAGGCCCAAGCCCGGGAAGGACTCCAACCAGTGTTCCGCACAACACGCCAATGAAACACATGAGGAGGTTCATCGGCTCAAAAGCGATAGTGAAAGCCATTTGAAGATGTGCGAAAAAGTCCACGCCTACCCCTCCGCCTAATAGCCCAGGATGCCCGGCGGCAACGGCACTCTCAGCAGCACCTTGAAAAGCAAAAAGAAAAAAGCGGTCGTGCCAATCGCTGCAGGGAGGATGAAGGTCCATCTTCTGGGTTCCAGCCTTAGGACAAGCACCATAAAGAGGAAGGTCGTCAGCATAAAGCCCAGGGGCTCAAGAATCAAAACATACAAACAAAGGGCGCCGAGCGCTTTGAGGATCCTCCGGAGAGCCTCTCCGCTCGGCATCGGTTCTCTGACTGAACCTGCGGCATCCTCTCTTTTCAGTAAACGCGAGATCAGGAGGATCAGAGAGAAAGCAACGAGGATGAGGCCTGTCACGAAAGGCAAAAACCCAGGGCCGGGAATTCCGGATCGTCGGAGTCCGTAATTCGTGCCTCCGATGCAAAACAGAACTCCCACCAGGGCCCAGAACAGGCTGCTCATGATATCCCGATCTTGGGGCAACGGCCTCATCCTTTCACCGAAACATGAATCGACTCAAATGGACCGATCAGCAACGTTTCTATTTCGAGGCCTCAATGAACTTCTTGTTGGCCGCTATTCCTTCCTGGAGGCTTTTGGCCAGTTCATCTCCCGTCATACACAGGGCGGGGATGAGGAACTTGTTTTGGAGAAGGTCTACATACTTCGGGTCCTTGGCTGCCTTCTCAATGGCGGCAGTGAGTTTTTTGGCTACATCGTCAGGAATCCCTTTGGGCGCATAGATGATATTGTCATTGTCAAAGTAGAGATCGTAACCGGATTCGATAAGGGTTGGGACATCGGGAGAAGCCAGAAGGCGCTTTTTGCCCAGGCCCGCCAGCACGATCATGTCTCCTGCTTTCACGAAGGGAGGGTGGATCCCGCCGCTGAAACCGAAGTCCACATGCTTTCCCACGACAGCGGTCATGACTTCGGAGCCGCCTTTGGTTGGAATGGCGCGCCACTCAATGCCCTCCTTCTTTGCCACGGCACTCAGAATATTTTCAGCGATTGGGTGCATGGAGGCATAGGTCAACCCGGGGTTTTTCTTGGCATAGGCCACCAGTTCTTTGAAATTCTTGTAAGGCTTGTCCGGAGGGGCGACAAAGGCTTCCTGGAAGCGACCCACGGAGGCAAGGTATTTGAAGTCATCGAGAGAGTAGCTGACCTTTTCGACGAGAGGCGTGTAGGTCAAGGTAATTCCTGTGACAACGCCGATGGTGTAGCCGTCCGGCTTCGCACTCTTCAGGGCTGTGACACCCAGAGCGCCTCCGGCTCCCGGTTTGTTGACCACGATAACCGGCTGGCCAAGGGTTTCTTCCATGTTCTTGGCAATCGCGCGAGCCATGGAGTCCGCCAAACCGCCGGCTGCGTAAGCGACCTGCATTTCAATGGGTTTGGTGGGGAAGTCGGCTGCAAAGGCAGGGGCGGCTCCCACCATCACGAACGCCAACAGCAAAAGGGCAAGGGATGTTTTTCTCATGACAGACCTCCTAGTTTGTTTTCGTAGTCGCCCTCAGGTAATGAGAAGAAAACCTTCCCTTCAGGCGAAGACTTCAGTTTTGCGATGCAGGCACAAAGTTGCAGAGGCACACAGGCACAAAGAAAAAAAGGGACAAAGTGACAAAGGTGCAAAGGCACAAAGCAGAAAAACCGTCCGCTCTGTCCCTTTGTCCCTCTGTGCCTTTGTGCCTGTCTTCATTCTTCAGATGCCTCAATCCCAGCCAAACGGTAAGCGCCCTGGGGATGAGACGTGGTGCCTGAGGCTCCGAGGCGGGTGATTTCCGTAAAGTAGATCTCATCCCATTCCACGTTGGCGAGATTGACGTCCGTGCCGAACTGCTTGATCATCCAGAAGAGCACCTTGACCTTGTAAGCCTTGGTCACATCTGGAAGCACCACGACCGGAAGCTCGAACATGATTTTTTCGAAAGGGACTTTCTTCGTCAAGTCATCCAGCACATCCTGCCGGATGTCCCCGTGGAAAAGCTCATGGGCTTCGAGGAGTACCATGGACGCTCCAGCATCGAGGCAGTTTTCTACGTCAGCGATGAGCTCGTCCTTTGTCATGGAGCCTTCCTTGCGACCCACCTCGCCCATGACCGTAAGCCCGTATTCTTTGACCGCCTTTGAGATCGCGGCCTTTTTTTGCCGGGGATCGATTTTGAGCAGGTTATCCGAAACCTCGATGCCTGAGAATCCCGCTTCTTTGGCGTCCTTCAAGAAAACGTCGTAGTTCTCCTGGGCAATGGCGAGCTCTGCAAAAAGCCCTCCCGGGAAAGCGAATATTCCGTCCGCTTTGTAGACATCGATTTTTTTCTTCAAGTAGGGCTTGGGCATGACGCGCGGGATGCTCGCCGCGATTTTGGCCTCATCCACATACAGGCCCTGGGCTTCAAGACAATCCTTTTGGAGGTTCAAGGGCAGGCCCCAGTCGATCATCATGGTCAGGCCTCTGGTCCTGGGTTTC
>Ga0209706_10000648_pt1 | contig 19820 bp, 18 predicted proteins | sample PPLLaktember2015_6_FD_187263 | JGI IMG/M metagenome (GOLD analysis project Ga0209706, IMG submission 187263) | Freshwater sediment microbial communities from Prairie Pothole Lake near Jamestown, North Dakota, USA - PPLs Lake P8 Core (1) Depth... | ecosystem: Environmental > Aquatic > Freshwater...
TTTCAAGCTGAACGGCAGAGTAGGTGATTCGCCAATTATCGGGGCCGGTCTTTATGTTGACAATGAAGTAGGAGCCGCCGGAGCCACAGGCCGCGGTGAGGATGTTATCAAATCACTGGCATCCTATTTTATAGTACTCAGGATGAAGGATGGACGATCCCCCCAGCAGGCTTGTGAAGATGCATTGCAAATGATCGTCGACAGGTACAGGAAGGTAAATCCTGACTTTTTCCCGAGTGAAAAGTTCGTTGCCATCAACAGGATTGGTGAGACCGGATGTGCTACCATGAAGGGTAACAGCAAACCTCAGATGTCGGTCAGAACTGCGAGGGGTTACACCAGGTATGAGGGAGTAATTGCGTTTCCGGGGAAATAAAAATATGCAGGGGCGTCATATGCAACGCCCCTGCTATCAAACCATCATTTATGTACCAATCGTTTATTTCAGTTTAATACTATGTTCGTACAACTGTTTCCAGTCAGTTATGCCTGAACCTTTAGCATCCAGTATCTTATCGGCTGACTTCCTTTCCAGTTTCTTAATTACTATTGTTCTGTCATGCGCTGTTGCACCTTTACCCGGCTCAATGTAATCGACCCATGCAATAAACCTGTTGATCCTGTGTGGTATGACCTCAGAAGTCCGAATGAATCCAACATCTTCTTCTTTCAAAGTATAATTATTGTAGTTTTCTGCCCATGCATCAACATAATAGACATAAGGGTCCAGATGCGAGAATACTATAAAGCCATCATCATCAGAATAGCCTTCTGATGTCATATTCGTTTCGTCTTCCCAGTCAGGAAGTGTTGGATATAACCTTACACTGACGTCCGGCACACCAAGTTCACTAATATATTCAACGACCTCTATTTCAAGAAGCGTCGGTATCTTAACTTCAATGGTAATTGAGGCCTGGTCAGTAACACCGGATCCTGAGTATACTGTCAGGATAACATCGAATGTTCCTGTTCCTGTAAATATATGTACCGGATTCGCCTCGTTCGAGATAAATCCATCACCAAAATCCCATTCAAACTCAACAGCATTATGTGATTCATTGGTGAAAAAGACCTCCTGCCCTACCTCAGGATCTACTGTATTGGTAAAAAACTGAGCTTCCGGCGATCTCTCGCAGGAAAACAGGATAAGGGTCAGTACCAGCGTAAGATTAACTATCTTTTTCATAATTGTAAGTATTAGCGTCTGTTTCAATAAAATCAAAATGTGTGCCATCTTTCAAATATACATTAACTTCCAGAAATCTGTGTAGTTATATGCGGCTTTCAGCGTTTTTTTACAGCCAGATTCAATCCAGCTTATGAGGTCGGAACTGAGATCAGATAATCAAAAATATTTATTTATCTTTGCCAACCATTTAAAAGAGCAGTAAAAATGATCAAAATAACTTTTCCCGACGGAACTGCAAAAGAATATAACAAAGGGATAACAAGTCTTGAGATTGCTGAACAGATAAGTCCGGGGCTTGCAAAAGAGGTGTACGCAGTTACAGTAAACGGGGAGGTGAGGGACCTTACCAGGCCAATCGATACAGATGCAACTCTGAAACTTCACAAGTGGGACGATGTGCCTGCAAAGCATGCTTTCTGGCACTCATCTGCTCATCTCATGGCCGAGGCGATTGAATTGTTGTATCCCGGTACCAAATTCGGTATTGGTCCGGCTATTGAAAACGGATTTTACTATGATGTGGATCCCGGTGACGGGAAAGTTATAAATGAAGGCGATCTCCAGGCAATCGAAAACAAGATGAAAGAGCTTGCTTCCTTGAATCAGGCATTCATAAGAAGGGAAGTGAGTAAAAAAGAGGCAACCGGGATCTTCACAAAAAAGGGTGATGAGTACAAGACCGAGCTTATAAACGATCTTGAGGACGGCACCATTTCCTTGTATACGAACGGCTACTTTACCGATCTTTGCCGCGGACCTCATCTTCCGTCAACCGAACCTGTTAAAGCCATTAAGCTGACAAGTGTTGCAGGTGCTTACTGGAGAGGGGATGAAAAACGCAAAATGCTCACAAGGATCTACGGTATAACTTTCCCCAAACAGAAAATGCTCGATGAATACCTGGTATTTCTCGAAGAAGCAAAAAGAAGGGATCACCGCCGCATTGGAAGGGAACTGGAGCTTTTTACGTTCTCACCAAAGGTCGGGATGGGTTTACCGCTCTGGCTTCCGAAGGGTTCCGACGTCAGACAGAATCTGATTAACTTCCTGACATCCGTGCTCAGGAAAAGAGGTTATAAGATAGTAACCACCCCGCACATTGGGAATGTAAATCTATACAAGCTATCAGGCCATTTTGAGAAATACAGTACAAGTTCGTTCAAACCGATTTCCACACCTGAGGAGGGGGAACAGTTCATGCTTAAACCAATGAACTGCCCGCATCATTGTGAAATTTACAATGCCACTCCACATTCCTATAAGGAGCTACCGTTGAGGCTGGCTGAATTCGGAACAGTATACAGATACGAGCAAAGCGGTGAACTTCATGGACTGACAAGGGTAAGGAGCTTTACTCAGGATGATGCGCATCATTTCTGCAGACCCGACCAGCTCAGGGAAGAATTCAAGAGTATAATTGATCTGGTTCTGTATGTCTTCAGGGTACTGAATTTAAACGATTTCAGCGCCCAGATCTCTTTAAGGGACCCGAATGACAAGGAAAAATATATTGGTACTGATGAGAACTGGGCAAAAGCTGAGCAGGAGATCATTACTGCAGCAGCCGAGAAAAATCTTATTGCAACGGTTGTCCCTGGTGAAGCTGCATTTTATGGCCCAAAGCTCGATTTTATGGTAAGAGATGCCATCGGCAGAAAATGGCAGCTGGGTACTATTCAGGTTGACTATAACCTGCCCGATAGATTTGACCTGACCTACAATGGAAGCGATAACCAGAAGCACCGGCCGGTAATGATCCATCGTGCCATATTCGGATCACTGGAGCGGTTTGTGGCAGTTCTTATAGAAAACAGTGCAGGGAAATTCCCGCTATGGCTTGCACCGGAAAAAGCAGTCATTTTACCAATCAGCGATAAATTCAATGATTATGCGGGAAAAATTTTGGAAATTCTAAATAATTCCGATATTTGCACACTGATTGACGACAGGAGCGAAAAGATCGGTAAAAAGATCAGGGATAATGAATTAAAGAGAATTCCTTACCTTCTGGTTATAGGTGAAAAAGAGGCGGAAAACGGGACAATTGCTGTCCGTAAGCAGGGTGAAGGCGACAAAGGGAGCATGAAGATTGAAGAATTTATTAATTTTATCCGTACGGAAATCAGCAAGGAACTTGCATATTGATTGTACAACAATTTTTTAGTATTAACAAAAGTTAGGAGGAAAGAGTTATAATAGGTCCAGCCCGTCGAAGTCCCGGTAGGATTACCCAGCCGGCTCACAGGATTAACAACAGGATCACTGCAAAGGTGGTCAGAGTTGTGGGTGAAGAAATTGAAACTGCAATCATGAGTATCCAGGATGCCCTTAGACTGGCTGACAAAGTGGAGCTCGATCTGGTTGAAATCTCACCGAACGCGGATCCCCCTGTTTGTAAGATCATTGATTATCAGAAGTTTCTGTACCAGCAGAAAAAGAAGCAGAAAGAAATCAAGGCAAAGGCGGCAAAAATTGTAGTGAAGGAGATAAGGTTTGGACCGAACACTGATGATCATGATTATAATTTCAAGCTTAAACATGCTGTCAGATTCCTTGAAGAAGGTGCAAAAGTGCGGGCTTATGTGTTCTTTAAAGGCCGGTCAATTTTATTCAAGGAGCAGGGTGAAGTTCTGCTTCTGAGATTTGCCAATGACCTCGAGGAATATGGCAAGGTTGAACAGCTCCCCAGACTGGAAGGTAAGAGGATGATCATCTCCTTCTCGCCAAAAAAGAAGAAGTAGTTTTAAAATTTTGTATATACGGAAATGCCAAAAATGAAAACAAATCCGGGTGCGAAAAAAAGATTTTCACTCACCGGAACAGGAAAGATCAAACGTAAACATGCATTTAAAAGCCACATCCTGACCAAAAAAACAACAAAACGCAAGAGAAATCTTACGTATTTCGGTCTGGTCGACAAAACTGATACTAAAAACGTCAAGCTTCTGCTGGCAAGTAAATAATTGTTACACATTGATAAATTAATAAAAGTATTAACAGATTGTTCAGCAGATAAGAGTCCGGCAACGACGGAACGCTGACATTCAAAAAAGTGAGTTATGCCAAGATCAGTAAATTCAGTCGCATCGAGAACCAGGAGAAAAAAGGTTCTTAAGCAGACAAAAGGAAACTTCCTCTCCAGAAGAAATGTATTCACAGTTGCAAAGAACACCCTTGACAAAGGTCTGGGGTATGCATACCGCGACAGAAGGAAAAAGAAAGGCCAGTTCAGGGCATTATGGATCCAGAGGATCAATGCCGGTGTACGCCAGTACGATATGAGCTATTCCGAATTTATAGGTAAACTTGACAAGAAAGGCATCACCCTCAACAGGAAAACACTTGCCGATCTTGCAATGAACCATCCGGATGCCTTTAAGGCAATCGTTGAGAAAGTGAAATAGGGAGAGGGGTTGGGGTGAGGTTATCTCACCTTCATAAACATCCGTTTCAATCTGATTTTTTTGAGTCCTTTGGCTTCCTTGTCAAGAGAGAGCCAGATGAATTTGGGTTTCCCTACGATATGGTCTTCGGGAACAAAGCCCCAGTACCTCGAATCGGCAGAGTTGTGCCGGTTATCGCCCATCATAAAATAATAATTCATCTTAAATGTATAGGAGTCTGTTGCAACTCCATTAATATATATGATGTTACCGACAACCTTCAGGTCGTTATCCTCATATACATCAATTATGTGGTTAAAAAAACAAAGGTTTGAAGAATCCAGTTTTATAGTAACTCCTTCGGCGGGAATCCAGAGCGGGCCAAAGTTATCTCTGTTCCATGGACGCACGGGATCATACGGAAAGATGTCAGGTCTGGGGTCGCCTTTTCTTTCAAAATACTGGGAAACACTTACAACATTGGTAAATTTCGATATTGTTTCAGCATTTGTCTTTGTCAGTGGAAGATAATATGCTGTACTGGAAATCATTGCCTGGTCAGACCTGGAAATTCCAAGTCTTTCAAAAGCTTTAGGATTGATGGTTGTACCATTGGTTCCGATGATGTAGGTAGTCTGTTGCCCGTCGCTTGCCTCTGCGGGCTTTCCGTTTATGTAAAGTTCACCGGATTTGATAGTTAATGTATCACCCGGCAACCCGACGCATCTTTTCACATAGTTGTCGCGCCGATCAACCGGCCGGTAAATAATATGATTCCTTTCCCACAACTCACTGCGTGCCATCGGCATATAGTATTCCACAGGTTTTGGTTTTGCACCGGTATTACCATAACTGTCTCTTGCCTGCAATTCCCGTGCAGTTCTTCTGACAATCTCGTAGTAGCTTACTGATGTTTCTTCAAGAACTACAGTATCACCTTCGGGAAAATTGAATACTATCGGATCATTATGTTTTATCCTGCCTAAACCTGTAAGACGTTTATAAGGCCAGATGATGAGGTTTGACCACGACCTGGATTTTATCAATGGTATTGTATGCTGGGTAAAAGGAAATGCAATCGGAGTGTTCGGCATCCTTGGCCCGTATGCCAGCTTACTGACAAACAGATGATCTCCGACAAGCAGCGATTTCTCCATTGAGGGTGTGGGTATCCGGTAATTCTGAAACAGGAAAATATTTATAAGGGTTACTGCAATCACCGCAAAAATAAGAGCATCGAGCCATTCTATAAAAGTACTGTTCTTAACATTCCTTTTTTTCCAGAATGTCCAGTTTACTTTCTCTGTAATATAGAGGTCAAAAAGTATCCCGAGCCCCAGAAGAAGCCAGTAATTGCCAATCCAGATAACGACAAGAATATAAATAATAGCTGCAATAGCGAATTGTAAATATCGTTTGTCAAAAATGATCTTCATGTTGATATTGTTTTCTGAGGCGGTAAAAGTATAAAATATTATCAGAATCTCAGTACATCGTTCATTGTGAAAATTCCTTTTCTGGAATGAATGAACTCAGCCGACACCACTGCACCGAGGGCAAATCCATTCCTGTTTTTTGCTTCATGTTTCAGGCTCAGGGTATCAGTCCCGGAATCCCACGAAATGATATGTGTGCCAGGTACAGTACCTTCGCGAACGGATCTTATCGGAACCATATTTTCAGTTTTGTCTTTTTCATAACACCAGCCTTTATATTCCGGATGTTGCTTTTTGATCCCTTCTGAAAGAGTAATGGCAGTTCCGCTTGGAGCATCAAGTTTCTTAGTGTGGTGTATTTCCTCGATTGAGACTGTATAATCGGAGTAGCGTTTCATCAAACCTGCCAGTTCTGAATTGAGTCTGAAAAGCAGGTTGACTCCAATACTGAAATTTGAGGAGTGTATGAAAGATGTTCCGTTCTTCCTGCATGACTCTGCAGCCAGGTCATAATCCTTAAGCCAGCCTGTGGTACCGGAAACGACAGGAACTTTCACCGAAAGACAAGTTATAATGTTTTCAAGTGCAGCATCGGGTGAAGAGAATTCGATAGCTGCATCAATACCTTGCAGCTTTTCCCTGTTCAGGTCAACCCTGTTATCGATATCCACTACCAGTTTTATCGTATGACCTCTCCGTAGTGCAACCTCTTCAATTACATGGCCCATCCTGCCGTATCCTATCAGCGCTATATTCATTTTTCTGAATTTTTTGCGAATATATCTCTTTTCAGACAGCAGGCGTCATCAGAATATCATAAAATTCTTAACAGACAGTTAAATTTCTGATAATATTTTCATGCAGTTAGGTTGATCGATATAGTAGGGGCGTTGCATGCAACGCCCCTACTATCATTATTTTTTTTATATTTCGTTCTGAAAATTATACTGACATGAAAAAATCTATTGTTTTATTATTAATTCTGATCATGATGATATACGAATCCTGCGGGAATAAGGAAAAAGCCGACCTGGTGATAATCAACGGGAAGGTTCTGACAATCGACAGTGAAAATCCAATTTCCGAAGCGATTGCAATTAAGGGTGAAACAATCATTGCTGTCGGAAACACCAAAAAGATCAGCGGATTCGTTGAGGAAGGTCAGACTGAGGTCATCGATGCTTCCGGTCGGCTGGTGATTCCCGGATTTAACGATGCCCATCTTCATTTCGGACCACTTGATCCCGACTTCATCGAACTCCGGTATACCACTGATCCTTCGGTTATTACGGAAAAGGTGAAAACCTCTGTTGCCCGCTCAAAACCAGGCGAGGTGATAAGAGGTGGTCACTGGGAACATGAGATGTTCAACGACAGGCAATGGCCAACCAGAGAGTTGATCGACAAAGTGTCACCCGATAATCCTGTGCTGCTTGAGCGCGCCGACGGACACTCAATCCTCGTAAACAGTTATATTCTGAAAAAGTCGGGAATAACAAAAGATACTCCTGAGCCCTTTGGAGGCGAGATCCAGAAAGATCTAAAAACCGGAGAACCCACAGGGATACTAAAGGAGACTGCAATGGACCTTATCAGGTTTGGAGATGTCAAAACCGTCAGAACTCCGGAGGAACAGGAAGCCAGAATATGGCAGGGATATCTGCTTGCCATGAAGGAAGCCCGCGAACTGGGCGTTACAAGTCTGCAGAATGCCGGCAGTGCCGATTTTAAAGCATATGAAAAGCTTCAGAAAGAGGATCAGCTTACAAGCAGGATCGACATCGGTAAACCGCTCTCAGGAGATACTGCCGACCTGAGAAGGTTTAGTGACCTGGCGAAAAAATACCCGGGAGAGGGAAACTGGATCAGGTTCGGATACCTGAAGGCTTTCATCGACGGCTCAATGGGTTCGGGCACTGCTCTGATGTTCGAACCATTCAATGATAATCCGGCTTCATCCGGACTGGCCATGATGTCATATGATGAATTTGAAAATGCAATTATAACTGCCGATAAACTCGGATTTCAGATCGGAGTACATGCAATAGGCGATAAAGGCAATAACTGGCTGCTCAATGCATTTGAAAAAGCTGTTGAAGTCAACGGAAGGCGTGACAGCCGTCACCGTGACGAACACACCCAAACAGTTCAGGAGTCGGACATTCCGCGGTTTGCACAGATCGGTGTAATCCCCTCCATGCAGCCGACCCACTGCATTTCGGACAAAAAGTTTTATGAAAAACGTGTCGGAATTGAAAGATGCAAAGGGGCTTATGCATGGCGAAGCCTTATCGATGCTGGATCAATGCTCGCATTCGGAACCGATTACCAGGTTGAGCCGCTTAATCCTATGGAAGGTCTCTATGCATCTGTAACAAGGAAGGAACGACGTGGAGAGGAAGGGGAAGGCTGGTTTCCCGAACAAAAGCTTAGTATGGAGGAAGCCATAAAATATTACACTCTCGGATCCGCTTACGCACAGTTCATGGATGACCGGAAAGGGATGATCAAAACAGGATACCTCGCTGATATAGTGATAGTTGATAAAGATCTGCTTACAATTCCCGAAACTGAGATCATGAAAACGAAAGTGGATTACACTATTGTTGGTGGCAAGGTCGTTTATGCGTCAGGAAGTAACCCCCTGTCCCACTTGCGCGGGACATCCCCCTAAAAGGGGATTGGGGGGTCGATTGAAATTAATATGCTCAACGCCTCTTCCCTTGATGAGCCGCAAAACTCCGGTTCAGCTTTATAGTCAGAGCAAACCTTCGGTCGCGAGGGATCGCCAAACAAAACACATTTATAATCGTAAAGCAGGTGAATGCACCTTACTCCTGCCGGTTTGCCTTCAGGCATTCCCGGAATGGGTGAGGATATTGAAACAGCAATACAGCATGCGCCGCAACCAGATCTGCATTCCATAGAATTTGTAATATTGGCGAATATGGTTATTAATGTTATTTTAGAGTAATTTTTGGCAAAGATAAACAAATGAGAATTGATATACTCACAGTTGTACCGGAACTGCTCGAAAGCCCTCTCAGCCATTCCATAGTTAAGAGAGCCAGGGATAAGGGACTTGTTGAGATCAATGTTGTTAACCTGAGGGATTTCACTACTGATAAATACAAGACAGTGGATGATTATGCTTACGGCGGCGGAGCAGGTATGGTACTGATGATCGAACCGGTATATAAAGCAATCGAAAAGCTTAAGAGTGAAAGAAAGTACGACGAAATAATCTACACAACACCTGATGGTGAAAAATTCACCCAAAAAAGAGCCAACGGGCTTTCGCTTCTGAATAATATAATTATCCTTGCAGGACATTATAAAGGTGTCGATCAGAGAATACGCGATAACCTGATAACAATGGAAATCTCTATCGGAGATTATGTTCTTTCCGGCGGAGAACTTCCGGCCGCCATAATCACTGATGCAATTGTCAGGCTGATGCCGGGAGCTTTGTCGGACGAACAATCTGCCCTCTCCGACTCTTTCCAGGATAACCTGCTGGCACCTCCTGTCTACACAAGACCGGCAGATTTCAAAGGATGGAAAGTACCCGATGTACTTCTTTCCGGACATGCTGCTGAAATCGAAAAATGGAGACATGAGGAATCAGAACGTAAAACAGAAGAATTAAGACCTGATCTCACAGATAATGAATAGTTTATATTTTATTTACAAAAGTCTGGTGACTCTCCCTTTATTGTGTTTTTTACTCTCCTGTTGTAATAGTAAACATACAGATTACCTGAGAGAGGGATTTATCAATCCTCCGGATTCTGCACGACCGGGGGTATACTGGTATTTCATGGATGGTAATATTGAACGTGATGCAATAACTGCCGACCTTGAATCCATGAAAGAGGCAGGTATCGGTTATGTTTTGTTTCTCGAGGTTAACGTTGGTGTACCGCGAGGGAAGGTAGATTTCCTGAGTGATGAATGGCAGGAGCTTTTTAAACATGCCGTGAGGGAGTGTGAAAGACTGGGGATAAGACTAGTACTCGGATCCGGTCCTGGCTGGGCGGGAAGTGGCGGACCATGGGTAACACCATCCCAGTCCATGCAGCATCTGGTTACCAGTGACACAGTAATTAAGGGACCCGCCCTGTTCGAAGCCAAACTTGTGGTACCTGAACCAAAACGACCATTTTTCGGTGAAGGAAGCTTAACGGCAGAACTTAAGGAAAAGCGCAACAACTGGTATGAGGATGTTTTCGTTCTGGCATTTCCCACTCCGAATAACCCTGAAAAAATCCCGATGGCCGATGAAAAGGCTCTTTATTACCGTGCTCCGTATACCTCTCAGCCCGGTGTTCTTCCTTATCTGCCTTCATCTGCTACCTATACCGGGACCGAAGGTTCAGTCATCGACCAGGAAAGCATCCTTGACATAACTGATAAACTTCAGAAGGACGGTACCCTGCGTTGGGAAGTGCCCGCCGGAGAATGGACCATAATGAGATTCGGTACAAGAAACAACGGAGCAGTTACACGGCCGGCTCCAATGCCCGGGCTCGGATTTGAGTGTGATAAATTTGATACCGTTTCTTTCGATGCGCACTATAATGCCTTTACGGGAAAGCTGATCAAAAAGGCGAAACCGGAGAAATCCAAAACCGGGGGAGGCTGGACCATGATACATATTGACAGCTGGGAAATGGGTTCCCAGAACTGGAGCCCGCACTTCAGGGAAGAATTTATAAGAAGACGCGGTTATGATCCAAAGCACTACCTCCCTGCTTATAATGGTCTGGTTATCAATAGCGTGGAAATTACTGAGCGTTTTCTGTGGGATATCCGGCAGACATCATCGGAACTTATAATTGAAAATCATGCCCTCCGCTTCAGGGATCTCGGAAGAAGAAACGGATTCAGGCTTTCAGTTGAACCATACGATATGAATCCTGCAGCGGATCTGGATCTGGGTATTACAGCGGATGTCCCGATGTGCGAATTCTGGAGCAACGGTTTCGGATTCAATTCAGCCTTCAGCTGTATCGAATCAACTTCCATAGCTCATATTACAGGTTCTCCGGTCGTGGCGGCAGAAGCATTCACTGCCGGCAGTCACGAAGCATGGAAACAACACCCGGGAAGAATGAAGGACCAGGGTGACTGGGCATTCTGTATGGGCATCAACAGGTTCTTTTATCACACATTTGCCCATAAACCCTACGATGACCGTTACAGGCCGGGAATGACAATGGGACCGTATGGCGTTCATTGGGACCGTGGTCAGTCGTGGTGGCAGATGGTAAATGGTTATCACAAATACATTTCACGCTGTCAGTTTATTCTGTCGCAGGGCAAACCGGTTGCCGATATTCTTTACCTGACACCAGAAGGAGCGCCGCATGTTTTCAGGCCGCCATCCACGGCGCTGGAGGGAACCTCAGTCATGCCCGACAAAAAAGGTTATGCATTCGACGGATGCTCTCCCGGTTATCTCATAAAGAATGCCTCGGTTAACAATGGAATGATTACATTCCCAGGAGGGGCTTCATACAGTATACTTGTCCTGCCTGAAGTGGCCACAATGACACCGCAGCTTCTCACAAAAATAGAATCCCTCACACAAGCAGGTGCCAGTGTAACAGGAAATCCACCTGTAAAATCCCCATCCCTTTCCGGGTATCCGGGCTGTGACGAGGAAATAACTGCAATGGCAAAAGAATTATGGGGCAGTAATAAATTGCCCGACGGACTTGTACAAAAAAGTTTCGGAAACGGTATAATCTGGTGGGGCAAGAGCCTGTTAAATACACACCTTGGTATTCGTGGCCATCCCGATTCACTTTCTCTCTATCCTGACTTTGCAATCACCAGATCATTGCTTGACGGAGCCGGCGTGAAATCCGATTTCCAGGCGTCCGGAAAAATCCGGTATACACACAGAACCCATCCTGATCGTGAGATATATTTCATATCGAATAAAACAGGGAATCATGTTGAGGATACCTGCATTTTCCGCGACGGAACCCCTAACGCGGAATTATGGGATGCAGTAACAGGAGAAATAAGGGCACTTACAGTAATTACTGATGCGGACGGACGAATCCGGGTCAGGATAAGACTTGAACCGTGGCAGAGCTTTTTTATAGTTTTTTACAAACAGGAACAAAAAGAGGGCGAAAAGAATAAAGATACTGAAAATTTCACAGAAAAACAAGTTTTAGTGACATTGGATGGCCCATGGGATGTGACTTTCGATACGATATGGGGCGGACCAGGAAGAATTAAATTTGAACAACTTGATGACTGGTCCCGAAGACCGGAAGAAGGAATCAGGTTCTATTCGGGTATTGCAAAATATTCGAAAAAATTCAATTTTCCGGAGGCTGCATTATCTGCAAATAAATCAGATATATATCTTGATCTTGGCAGGGTGAGTAACATGGCAAGCGTAAGGATCAACGGCAAAGACGCAGGCATAGTGTGGACTGCACCCCGGAAAGTGAAAGTAACCGGATTGATCAGGAACAGAAATAATCTGCTTGAGATTGATGTTGCGAATTTATGGATCAATCGTCTTATCGGTGATGAAGCCGAACCATGGGATGGTATCCAAGAGGGTAAATGGCCTGAGTGGCTTCTCAACGGCACGCCTCGTCCTTCAAAGCGTATTACATTTACTACGCACCGTTATTACAAAGCTAACGATCCCCTCATTGAATCAGGACTTTTGGGACCTGTGATAATTGAAATGGCCAGATGATCGGTAGTGCAAGTCGTGCAAGACCTGCACGACTTATTTTTGGAAATCACAAAAATCATTCGTAAAATTGTAATTCATTTTATCCATATTATAACTATTTAATAATCAACAACATGAACACACAGGATTATATGAACCGGGAAGATAAATATGGAGCTCACAATTACCATCCTCTTCCTGTTGTTCTTGAAAGAGGTGAAGGCCCGTTTGTATGGGATGTTGATGGAAAACGTTATTTTGATTTCCTGTCGGCCTATTCAGCAGTGAATCAGGGCCACTGCCATCCCAAAATTATTAAAGCACTGATCGATCAGGCATCGAGGCTCACGCTCACATCAAGGGCATTTTATAATTCTGTTCTTGGCGAATATGAGGAGTATATAACAAAATACTTCAAATATGACAAGGTCCTGCCGATGAACTCTGGCGCCGAAGCTGATGAAACAGCCCTTAAGCTTTGCCGCAAATGGGCCTACAAGAAAAAAGGCATTAAGCAGGATAAGGCGAAGATCATTGCATGTGATGGCAATTTTCATGGACGGACCATTACCATTATCTCAATGTCAACAGATCCGGATGCAAGGAACGATTATGGTCCTTTCACACCCGGCTTTATAATAATTCCCTATAATGATTTAAAAGCTCTCGAAAATGCACTTAAGGATCCTGATGTTGCCGGATTTCTTGTTGAGCCCATTCAGGGAGAAGCAGGTGTTTTTGTACCTGATGAAGGATATCTGAAAAAGTCGTATGATCTATGTAAAAAACATAATGTCCTGTTCATAGCCGATGAGGTACAGACAGGTCTTGCAAGGACAGGCAAACTGCTTGCCTGCGACCATGAGGGTGTTCGTCCCGATATTCTGATCCTGGGCAAAGCCCTTTCAGGGGGTGTCATGCCAATCTCTGCAGTTCTGGCTGATGATGAGATCATGCTTACAATAAAACCTGGTGAGCATGGCTCAACATTCGGAGGTAATGCGCTTGCCGGCAAAGTGGCTATTGCATCTCTGGAAGTAATTAAAAATGAGAATCTTGCCGGGAATTCGGAACGACTGGGCAAACTTTTCAGGGATGAAATGAAGGGTATAAAATCGGATATGATCGAGCTTGTCCGTGGTAAAGGACTCCTGAATGCTGTTATAATAAGACCTAAGAACGGAAAGACAGCCTGGGATGTATGCCTGGCCATGAAAGACAAAGGTGTTATAGCAAAACCGACTCACGAACACATAATTCGCTTTGCTCCTCCACTTGTGATAACCGAAAAACAATTGCTGGAAGCCATTTCCCTGATTAAGGAGGCTTTTAAACTTTTTGAATAACATATTGTTTAATTTTAGACAATAACTTTATTCTGCTTCGGAGTTATCTCTGAACCTAAATACTTATTATGGATAACAGAATCGTTCTTAAATATTTCACGATATACCTCACCGTGATCGTAATTATCTTTTTGTCTTCATGTAAATCCGGTAGTGAGGTGACTACAGAAGAGTTGCAGGGTCATATCAAATACCTCGCGTCAGATTCCCTCCAGGGAAGAATGACAGGATCACCCGGAGACAGTCTCGCTGCAGAATATATAAGGAATGATCTGGCTTCATTTGGATTTGTTCCGCTTTCAGGCGACGGATTCCAGAGGTTCAAGGTTACCAGCAGGCTGGTTGCAGGCAGTGGGAATGCCCTTTCTGTTAATGGGAAAGAGTGTTCTCCTGAAAAGGACTTTACTCCTTTTGCTTTCAGTTCCAGCTCGGAGCACGAATCAGAGGTCATTTTTACCGGATATGGATTCATGATAAATGAAGATTCCTTGAAATGGAACGATTATCAGGGTCTTGATGTCAAAGGTAAATGGGTAATGATCATCAGAGCCGATCCTGAGATTGATAGTTCAGCGAGCCGGTTTATCTCTTACAACGGCGACCGGGACAAGGCAATGCTTGCAAAAGATCTGGGAGCAGCCGCAGTACTTCTGGTTTCAGGTCCCACATTCGACCCACAGGATACTTTTGAATCCCTCAATTCGGGGGATTTTTCTGTTGGCATTCCTGCTTTCAGGATAAAGAGAGAATTTGCTGACCTGATTCTTTCGAAAAAAGGTACGACAGTTGCAAATCTGGAACAAAAGCTGAACAGCACGATGAAACCTTTAAGCTTCAGGACGGGTATAACTGTGAATGGGAAAGCTGAAATAATCAGGGAAATGAGTGTCACGCGGAACGTGGTTATGTTACTTCCGGGAGAAGATGAACAGTTAAAGAATGAGTATATTATTTTCGGAGCGCATTTCGATCACCTTGGTATGGGAGGTCCCGGATCATCAAGCCTGGCTGGCGATACCGTTGCTATTCATTATGGTGCTGATGATAATGCATCTGGAGTAAGCATGATGCTCGAGCTTGCGGAGAAATTTGCACTGACAAAGGGAAGCCACAAAAGAAGTATAATCTGTATAGCATTTGGCGGGGAGGAAGAGGGTCTTCTGGGTTCGAAGTATTTTGTTGAAAATCCGGGAATCGACCTTGCCGGAGTGAATGTAATGATCAACCTGGATATGGTAGGCAGATTACAGGAAACAAATGCCCTTCAGATCAGCGGCATTGGGACTGCTGAAGGATTAAAAGAGCTGATCCTTGCAGAAACAGACACCAATCTGATCAAACCGGTCTTTTCAGAAGACGGTTACGGACGGTCAGACCACACATCCTTTTATGGGAAAAGCATCCCGGTTCTCTTCTATTTTACAGGGGCTCATCTTGATTACCATAAACCTTCCGATACCTGGGACAAGATTAATTATCCGGGTATGGTTTCGATATCTTCATTGATCTTTAATGTAGCAGATACTCTTGCCTCATCGCCGGAAAGACTTAGTTTCAGCGAAGCCGGTCCAAAACCCGAAACAGGGAGGATTACCAGAAAAAAGATGATCACTCTGGGAATTATGCCTGACTTTGCCGGAAATGTGAAGAACGGGCTCAGAGCTGATGAAGTTTACTCAGGCAGACCTGCCGCTTCAGGCGGAATGAAGAAAGGAGATATAATAACTGCAATAAATGGCAAAAGTGTAAATAATATTCAGGACTATATGTTCAGGATGGGACAGGTGAAATATGGACAGGAAATAACTGTTGAAGTTCTCCGTGATGATAAGAAAGTTGTTCTGCTTATTCAATTATAATCAAGTTACCGCAACGATTACAAAATGAAACAAAATGAAAAAATTTCTCATCTGGTTCATGGCATTCATAATTACTATCGCTGCAGCCTATTATCAGAGAAAGACCGGTCCGACCTACCCGAAGCGGGTATCGGTTTCCCTGAATGATTCATTGTATGAACTGAAGCTGACCCGTAGTATCGGACTGGATGAACGCTCCGAAGTAAAACTGCATATCAGGGACACATCTGTTAAAGCAATTCTTTATTACAAAAGGTTCAGAAGTCAGGATGAATTCAGTAAGGTGAATTTTACATTTAAAACCTATCCTCTGGACTCATTTGTTATGAATAAAATTTTCGGGATGACAGAGGAAAAGGGACTTTTTGCTGATGTTCCCCAGCAACCCCCGGCCGGGAAGATCCAGTATTATATTGAACTGACCGATTCGCAAGGTAAGCAGACGATCATGAAGGAGAGTCCACTGGTTATCAGGTACAAGGGTGGAGTTCCGGGATATATCCTGGGACCGCATATCCTTATCATGTTCATGGCTATGCTCTTTTCAACAGCAACCGGTTTACTGGCAATTGCAAAAGTGCCGTCATTCAGAAAATACGGAATTTGGACACTGGTCCTTCTCACTGCCGGAGGTATGATACTCGGGCCGATGGTTCAGAAGTTTGCATTCGGGGAATTATGGACCGGAGTGCCATTTGGCTGGGATCTTACTGATAATAAGACACTTATTGCTTTCCTGTTCTGGATCCTTGCCGTAGGGATGAACCTGAAAAAAGAGAGACCTTTATATACAATCCTGGCTGCTGTAATTTTGCTGATGATCTATTCTATCCCTCACAGTCTGTTCGGTTCTGAACTGGATTATGAAACTGGACAGGTGATCCAGGGTATTTTCCTGTTTTTCTTAATAAAAATCATAAAAATTTCCTAATTTAAGTGCAGCATTAAAAATTAACCCGCGTCTTTTGAACAGAAACAGAAACTGAAAAAGAAAGTGGGTGCAGCAACACATATTAAAACCAGTCTTTTTGTAAAGATGTCAAATGTAGAAGCCGCATTCAGAAATTTACACCAGGATCTTCTGGACGGGTGTAAAACAGGTGACCAGAAGGCACAATTTCAGATATATAAGTTATACTACAAAGCAATGTATAACACGAGCCTGAGAATTGTGAATGATACGATGGAAGCCGAAGATGTTATGCAGGAAGCGTTTCTCTCGGCATTTGAAAAGATTGATACATATTCAGGTACAGTGAGCTTTGGAGCCTGGCTGAAAAAAATAGTGATCAACCGGTCGCTCGATGTCCTGGGAAAGAAAAAAGCGGTCTTTGAGGATATTGAGGCACACGTCGGAATCAGGGATGAGAGTCCGGAGGATTCCCTCAGGAATGAAGAAATTGATGTCAGGATCGGGGAAGTGAAGGAAGCAATTGAGAAGTTGCCGGACGGTTACCGAATTATTCTCTCCCTTTACCTCCTGGAGGGTTATGATCATGATGAGATTGCGGAAATAATGAAGATATCGAGCAGTACATCACGATCACAGCTTTCAAGGGCAAAACAAAAATTAATAAGCGAATTGAAAAAAAGTGCAAATTATCAGGAATGAAAACTATAGATGAAATAATCAGAAACAACAGGGACTTTTTCGAAGACCAGGAACCTTCGAAAGGCCATCTGGAAAGGTTCAACAGGAAGCTGGAAGTGAGATTTGGCGCTGCCACGATAAAAAGGAGCATTGTTCCTTATCTGCTTAAGGCAGCAGTGGTCACACTTCTGGTTACGCTTTCCTCGTTGTGGACATGGGATCACTTCATCCGGTCCGACAGGAGCAGGATGACACTGGGAGATGTTTCCCCTCAATACAAGGAGGTGGAAAACTACTATATCCACCAGGTGAATATGCTGGAGGATGAGATCGGTTCTGTCAATCTCTCAGGTGATGCTGAACAGCAGGAAATGCTTAAAACAGAGATCCAAAACATGGATTCTGTGTATGTTCAGCTTCAGAAAGATCTTAAAGCCAATCCCAATGATGAGAGGATCATTAATGCAATGATCGAACATTACCAGACAAAGCTGGAAGTGATGACAGTCATTGTGAATCAGCTTAAATCAATCAGGAATGAAAACCTAAATTCATCAGAAAATGAAAAAGTCAATATCTAAACCAGGAACTCTTCTGTTAGGTGCCATTCTGTTTGCATCATTTACACTTAATGCACAGGAAGAACTTACGAAAGAATTTCACAAGGAGTATAAAGCAGGTCCCGCAACAACACTTGATTTAAGTAACAAATACGGCCGTGTGATTGTGCAAACATCTGAAACCGACCAGATTGTAATCGATGTTAAGGTAACCGTAAAATATCCCAACAGGGAAAGAGCAGAAAAGTTCCTGAGTTATATTGATGTTGAATTCAATCAGGAAGCAGATCTTATCGCAGCCACAACAGTGATCGACGAAAAATTCAGCTTCACCGGCTGGAGTGGTGAATCAAGAAAATTCAGCATTGATTATAACGTAAGAATGCCTGTTAAGACCAATCTCACCCTCTCAAACAGGTATGGCAATACTGAACTTGATGATCTGACCGGCCTGGTGGATCTCGATATAAAATACGGAAACCTTACCGCTGCAAGGTTCACCAGAGGGAATGAAAAACCTCTGAACTCCCTAAGCCTGGCATACGGCAAAGGATCAATTGAAGAGGCTGGATGGCTGGATGCAACAATCAGATACTGCGGAAATTTCACAGTTTCGAAGTGCCAGGCACTGCTCATCGACAGCAAAAATTCAAAGCTCAATCTGGGATCAACAGGCTCAATCGTAGGCGAAACAAAATATGATGACGTTAGGATTGACAACATAAATAACCTTGTTCTTGAGGCGGGTTATGCCAACATCAATATCGGCACTCTTACAAAGAAACTGGTCTTTAATGTCGGGTATGGTTCATTTAATGTTGACAGAGTGCCGGCAGGCTTTGAATCGATCGAGGTAGATTCACGTTATACTGGCATCAGGCTGGGTATTGACGAATCTGCAAGCTACACTCTTGACGGGAAAGTAAGCTATGGAGGCATAAAATTCAACGAAGATAATTATAAGAACAGGAAACGTATTGTTGAGAATAACTCCACCATCATTGAAGGTACAGTCGGTCGTGATGAATCTCCTTCATCAACTGTAACCATAGCAGCCTCATATGGTTCGGTAAGGCTTAACTGATAATTATCAATTATATGAACCCACCCCTCCCCCTCCTTCGCATTCGCATAGCTTCAGCGAAGCAAGGCCGGGAGGGGATTTTTTTTAATACCAATATTTTGCCCAAATTTGTAATCTAATAATTCCTGATATGATTCATGTAGAAAAACCATCAGAAGAAAAGCTTCGTCAACTGGGTGTAAGGTCATGGCCTATATGGGAAAAGGAGATCTCTGAATTTCCATGGGAATATGATGAGACTGAAACCTGTTATATTATTGAAGGAGATGTAACAGTCACTCCTGTCAAAGGAGAACCTGTAAAATTTGGTAAAGGAGACCTCGTCATCTTCCGAACCGGCCTTAAATGCACCTGGAAGATCAGCTCACCAGTAAAAAAGCATTACAAGTTCGGATAGGCCAGATGGATCAACAACATCCGGAATGAAATCACAAAGAATTCTATTGTCGTGGATATTATTGATATTCACCTTATTGCGTATTAATGCACAGACAGGTAAAGTGCCCGGTAATGTGGTGGATTATATTCCTGCTTCAACCAAAACCTATATCGGATCCCCCAGTATCTGTATTCTCCCCGATGGAAATTATGTGGCTACCCATGACCATTTCGGATCAGGCTCCACAGAACATCAGCAGGCGCTGACAACTGTTTTCAGAT
>Ga0209706_10000651_pt1 | contig 19758 bp, 20 predicted proteins | sample PPLLaktember2015_6_FD_187263 | JGI IMG/M metagenome (GOLD analysis project Ga0209706, IMG submission 187263) | Freshwater sediment microbial communities from Prairie Pothole Lake near Jamestown, North Dakota, USA - PPLs Lake P8 Core (1) Depth... | ecosystem: Environmental > Aquatic > Freshwater...
GCCCGAGCAACAACACCGCGGCATAGGCCAGGTAACGGTGCAGGTGCTTGCGGGTCTGCGGCACGTGCCAGATGTCGTTGAACACGCGCTCGATCGTGGCCATGAGCATGAGCGAGGTCAGGAACAACAGCAGCAGGCCCCAGGCCGTGAGCCTGCCGGTGTTGGCGGCGAACTTCTGCAGGTAGCGGCTGACCGCCTCGCCCGCGGTCGGAACGAAATTTCCGTAAACGAACTCCTGCACCAGCGCCATCCACGAGCCAAATATCTCGAAGCGCGAAAGCACCGCGAACGTGACCGCCGTCAGCGGTACCAGCGCCAGCAGCGTGGTGAACGACAGCGCCCCGGCCACGCGCGTGCAGCGGTCCTCGCGGAAGCGCTGCACCACCCGGCGCAACAGCTTCTCCAGTGTCCGGAAAAAGTTCATGTTCCTATGTTAGCCGAATTACGTCCGCCGGCACTTGCCAGCGACAGGTTTTAACTATCCGGGAATTGTTGATTCATCCGTCATTCCGGCCAAGGGCCGAAGGCCCGCGAGCCGGGTGAGGCGGGGTTTTCGTGAACACACTTAACGTGTGTTCACGCCGCCGAACGGGTGTAACGGGTTTTGTTGCACCCCGGGCAGCAACAGAAAAACCATACAATTTCTAATACCAGCTAACGTGGAATGATATAAGGCTTTGCGCTCATTGCGCCTTTGCGGTGAAATTATCATTCGCGTCAAACGAGAATCCGGAGGCCCGATGTCCGTCACCATCTACCACAATCCCCACTGCACCAAATCGCGCCAGACGCTGGCGCTACTGGAGAAGCGCGGCATCAAACCCAAAATCATAGAATACCTGGTCACGCCGCCGACCGAGGGGGAGTTGAAACACCTGCTCAAGCTGCTCGGAATCTCGCCGCGTGAGCTGTTGCGCACCAAGGAAGAGGAATACAAAAAGGCAAAGCTCGACAAGCCGGACGTCACCGACGCCGACATCATCCGCGCCATCGCCAAATACCCGCGGCTGATGGAGCGGCCCATCGTTGTCGCCGGCAACAAGGCCGCACTCGGTCGGCCACCGGAGAAGGTGTTGAAAATCATTTGAAGAATTGGTCGTCATTCCCGCGAGCGCGGGAATCCAGACGCCGTCCCCGCGCAGGCGGGGAACCAGAAAATTATTAAGTTTTCTGGATTGCGGAATACAGGGACAAACTCCGCAAATCCGGGAACCTGATTTCAACTACGAACCTAACTCTTTGTTCCGCTGCTATTTCGGCATTCGCTGATAAAGCTTTAAGTCGAAGGGAGCTTGACAGGTAGCAGACATCGCGGCGAAATGCGTGCACGAAGAATTACCGGCTGCCGCATTCATAACGACATCATAAAAAATCAATATCTGGAATAAATACAAGCGCCGCCCATTGGCGCATCACCACGAGGATAACCACGATGATTCCGTCATTCTGGCAGCGGTTCCGTCCTGCGCGGCAGGTACGCAATCGCGTACGCCCCCTGATGCAATCGAGCCTGACTCTTTTTCCTCCGTTTACAAGGAGAACCAGGATGATCCGGTCATTCTGGCGGAGGTTCGGTCTTGCCACACAGCAATGCGGAGCAATCGAGTCTGGGAATCCTATTGTTCTGCCAAAGAGGCAAGAACGGATGGATAACCGTGGTCTGCTCCCTGATTACTGCGCCTGCCTTGATCGAACCGTCGGATATACAAATCGGACAACTTTGTCGGTAGTGTTGCAGTGTGCTGCTCTGGCCTTTCTACAAATGGCTTTCGTGCCTGTGTCCCACGCCCACACAGGGACGGCGCGTGTCTACGCCCCAAGCCATTACTACGACACGAGAAACGAGGCGCTAGCTGCCTGTCAGGAACATCTTGCTCCAATAATTAAACCGGGGACTGCCTGTGATGCAGGTCCAGGGCCATATACGTGGACTCTGGAGGTAGGCAGTGGTGACTACCCTTATGGTGGCGCGATAGCGTATTTTCACTTTCCGCCATCCTCCTGCACGGCGGGTAGCGAATTTGTTTCACCTGGGATATGCGCCAATCTTCAATCGGAGAAAGGATACGGGGGAGGCGGCTGTCCCGGTGGCAACACCGGCGTTGGCAACCCCTGCGATCCGGCCTCGGGGAACAAATGGCAAATTGACGAAGACTATCGGAGCAAGGACGGGGCGCTGGTTTATAGTCGTTCCTACAACAGCCTGCTTAGGCGGGCGTCGGGACACGGTTACAACTGGGTCGCAACAAACCGCCTTGAGATTCGAAACGAGTCCAGGATACAAGTTCGCCGGGCCAATGGGACAGGAGAACCATTCGAAAAGGATGCGCTCGGTATCTGGGTGGGCGACCCGGATTCTTCGTTGACACTCATCCAGGATGCGACGGGTTACAGCATTCTACAACCCGACGGTACTAGGGAGCGTTACGATCTTTTCGGGTATATCGTTTCAGAAACCGATCGCTCTGGGCGAACTACCGCTTACAGCTACGACGCGAGTCATAGGCTTACCGTGGTCACGGGACACTTTGGCTCCAGACTGATCTTCGGATACGGCACGACCAGTCGTGTAGCCACGGTGACCGACCCCGACGGAAAGGTTATTTCCTATGGCTACGACGCCAACAACAACCTCACTCGCGTCGACTATCCCGACGGCACTACCAAGCTCTACCATTACAATGAACCCGGTTTGACCGGTGGGGCCAATTTCCCCAACCACCTCACTGGCATCTCTTACGTCGACAGTACGGGCGCCACCACCCGCTACGCCACCTATGCCTACGACAGCACCGGCAAGGCCGCCCGCACCGAACACGCCCAGACCGACAATGGTTCCGCCCAGGAGCGGTTCACCCTGAATTACGACTCCGCGACCCAGACCACCGTCACCGACGCCATCGGAACACAAGAGGTCATGACCTTCGCCACCAATCTGGGTGTGAAAAACCTGGTATCTAAGGTCAATCAATCCGACGGTAAATCAGTCCAGCAAGTGTTCGACGGGAATAACAACCTCACCTGCCGGAAGGACGAAGAGAATCGCGTCACCACCTACACCTACAGCGCCACCAATCAGAAACTTGGTATGACCGAAGGACTGACGGGAGATTGCACCAACCCGGTCAATGTTCCCGGGGTCACGCGCACCACCACCTACGAATACCTCTCGCCCACCCTCGACCTGCCCCGTTTCATCCGCCGCCCGAGCGTGGCCGCGGGCCAGACTTTCGAGACCGAGATGGTTTACGGCGACGCCGGTCATCCGAATCTGCCAACCCAGCTCGTTCAGCGGGGTTTTACCCCATCCGGTACTGCCGTTTCCCGTGCTGTCGTCCTCGGCTACAACGCCTCCGGCCAGGTAAGCTCCATCAATGGCCCCCGCACGGACATAAACGATGTCACTACCCTGGAATACTACGAATGCACTACCGGTGGCGCCTGCGGGCAGTTAAAGAAGGTGACGAACGCGCTGGGCCATATCACGACTTATGACCTCCACGACGCCAACGGCCGGCTCAAGCAGATGACCGACCCTAACGGGCTGCGGACCACTTATACCTACGACCCCCGCGGGCGGATCAAGACCATCACCCAAATCCCTACATCAGGAAGCACGGCCACCACCCAATACAGCTACACCTCCTGGGGCGATGTGAGCCAGGTGATCGATCCCGACGGCGTGGTGCTGAATTACCAGTACGACGCAGCGCATGATCTGCGGTTCATCGTGGACGCGGCGGGGAATTACATCCACTACAAATACGACCTCAAGGGCAACCGCACCGGCGAAGATATTTATGATGCGGGCGGCTACTTGAAACGTACCATCAGTCAAGCCTACGACCTGCGCAATCATCTCAATCAGATCAACAATGCGGGCAATATCACCCAACTGCTTCACGACGCTGTGGGTAATCTCACTTCCGAGATCGACCCCAACAACCACGGCACCACGCATCAGTACGATGCGCTCAACCGCCTGTTCAAGACTGTGAACGCGCTTTCCCAGGAAACGAGCTATAGCCAGGACATCAATGACCGCCCGACGGTCGTCACCGCCCCCAATGGCCTGAGTACGCAATCCCAGCACGACGACCTCGGCAATCTTCTGAAAGAGGTCTCCCCTGATCGGCGTACCACTAATTACACCCACGATGCCGCCGGCAATGTGTTAACCGTCAAGGATGCCCGCAACATCACCACCACTTATACCTACGATGCCCTGAACCGGGTAACCGTCCAGCAGAGCTCCGATGCCAACACGCCGCGCTATAACTATTACTATGACGGATGTTTCAGGGGGCAATTGTGCAATGTCAGCCGTAGTGGAACCGGTTATCTGATTCTGAGCTACGACAAGCTGGGCCGGTTGAGTTATCAACTCGACCTCGGCACCTGGCTGTACAGCACCTATGCCTACACCCCCGGGGGCCGGTTGTCTCAGATCACCTACCCCTCAGACCGTATCGTGAATTACCAATACGACGCTTTGGGGCGTATAAACCAGGTGAGCACCACCCTCGACGACACCACCACGGTGCTCGCGCAGAACCTTTCTTACTATCCCTTCGGTCCTCTGAACAGCTTCAGCTTCGGCAATGGGCAGTACTTTTTGATGAACGTCGATCAGGCCTATCGGCCCACCTTCCAGCGCAGTGGGCCGCGCTGGAAGAACGCCTTCTACGATCCGGCCGGGAATCTCAATGCGCTGGACGACATCAACGGCACCGCCCAGACCTTCACTTACAGCGCCCTGGACGAACTCACCTCCGCCAGCGATACCCAGGTCGGGAACTACGGGAGCTTGGGTTACACCTATCTGCCCAACGGTAACCGGGAGACCGAAACACGCAACGGGGTAGCCAGCGATTACAGCTACATCGGCAACCGGCTGTCGAACACCTCCAGCCTGTACTGGCTGTATGACACCGCCGGGAACGCTTACTGGAGCAATTACGCGTATGTCATGGCCTACGACGGTTACGGGCGCATGACCTCCGCCCTCTCGGGGGCGGCGACCTATGAATACAACCCCTTCAACCAGCGCATCAGGAAAACCGCCGGGGGCATTACGACCCGCTTCCACTACGGACCTTCGGGGGAGATGCTGTTCGAGACCGGCGGGGGCGGTAACAAGGCCTATGTCTACTTAAACGGCATGCCACTAGCGCGGGTGGATAGCAACAGCCAGATCTATTACTACCACACCGATCAGTTGGGAGCGCCGCAGGTGATGACGGACAGTGCTGGTACCACCGTGTGGAAGGCGAGTTATGAGCCGTTTGGCAAGGCAACCATTACCACCCAGACGATTCAGAATAATCTGAGGTTGGCGGGCCAGTATTTCGATCAAGAGACGGGGCTGCATTATAACTGGCATCGGTATTACGACCCTAAGACTGGCAGATACATCAGTAGCGATCCGATAGGCCTCATCGGAGGATTGAATACATATACCTATGTCGCCAATAATCCACTAAAGTGGATTGATCCAGCAGGTCTTTTCACGATTCCTATTCACGAAGAGGTCACACGAGAGGTTGTTCGCGCGGAACTCCCAGATCTTTTGCGAACTATGCCGACTATGGTAGGACAAGTTGATCTTCGTGCAGGATCGCAGTCACCAAAAAACAGCCATATGCATGCCATGTGTGCACCCGGCATGTCTCCGTCCATCGGTATGAGCAAGCTGGAAGAATATATTGAGCAAGAGCTAAGCAAATGCACACCGGAAGGGTTGGCAAGTGCATTGCATGCCGCGCAGGATAAACATTCGCCTTCACATCAGAGCTGTCAGGTATGGCATGGACAAAGTACGACACCAACAAGGCAACTAGTCGGACATGTATTAAGCGATCTCGCCGGACGAGGTGTTCGAGATGCGATGCTAGAAAGCCAGCTTATTCTTCAACGATTCAAGAAACAGTGCCCATGTGGCGCCAAATAATAATTCTTGCGGTAATTCTGATCGCTGGCTGTTCTGGGGACCAGCCACCCGAAATAACCATTGACACTTCCGCCCAGCCGGAATTTTCGGCATTACCCGGTGAGATCGGTATAGCGCTTTATGGGTCAGACACCACTATGCAGGTTTTGATACGTCAAGGAAAGATCGCGCCAGCGCGTCAGATCATTAGGGCACCACAAGAAGCCACTGAAGAAGTGGCTCCACGGGGAGCGACAATGCTGCCTGATCGGGCAGACGAGTACTATCAAGGGCCATACGCCTTCAGTTTGAACGGCAGATATGTTGTTGCTTCTGTAGTTGGCCGCCGGCCGAAGGCTGCGCTACCTCAAGCATTCGTTATTTTTGACAAGCAAGAGAAACGGGACTTGGCGCGCGTTGCTTTGAGCGATAAAGAGCTGCTCAGAGCCTTAGCCTGGAGTCCCGATTCGACGCGTATTGCCATCCTCAAATCAACAAGCGGGGGAAAGGTTTCATTTAAAAACTTTCTTTCCGCTCTGAGTGGACATCCCGTTCCCTACGATACTTATTTCCTCGATATCTACGACCTTGATGGAAAGGTCGTTGCTCAGACGAAACTAATTGAGGACGTGAGGGCAAGTTGGGGTGAAATTGTCTGGATGCCTTTGTAACTCAGGGCTTTGCTCTCAAAAGGAGATTGAATGCGATTCATCATATTGATTCTCATATTGAGTTTTTCGCAAAGTGTTTTTTCTGAAGAAGTGGACATCCGTCGATATGAATTGCGGGACAGAAATTCGATAGAACTTAAAATACCGGCATCATGGAAATCGGAGATAGAGGACGGGCCTCAACTCCCCTACGCCACGATCACCCTTCAACCGAAAGCTGGGAACCCATTCGATATCCTAATCAGCCCAATTGTATTCCGAGATAATGACACCAATTCTCTAAATGCCAAGGATATTCGCCGCCGCGTGCAAGCTGGAATTGATGTCATCAAGGATCGGGCGGTAGAAAAGGAAGTAAAAGTTAAAGAACTGAATAGTTCGACTGGTCCGGGCTATTGCTACACGGTAACTGATCGGGCGCCTAAACCGGGCGAATACAAATACATGACAAGCGGGATAGTGAGGGTCGGAGATCTCGCGGTCAGTTTCACTGTTTTAACCAATGATGGACAACAAAAAATCATTGATCAAGCACTTGCTATGCTGAGAAGTGCGATTCACATAAAGGGCAATACGACTTAAACCCGCTACCCCTTAAAAAAGAGCTCTACGGGGGGGTCTATCGAAATACTGGCGGGCCTCCACTATAACTGGCATCGGTATTATGATCCGAAGGTGGGGAGATACATCTCAAGCGACCCCATTGGCCTGAAAGGCGGACTTAACACCTACGCATACGTCAAAAATAATCCACTGAGATGGACTGATCCGAGCGGCCTGGCTATTTGGATATGTTATCGGACACTCAAGGAACCAAGGAACCAATAGAACCAATAGGGTCAGACTCGATTGAAACAGACTGACCGGGAATAGTCATTTCAAGAATTACAACAACGGAGCGATCCATGGCCCGTCTGCCCCGCTACGTCTTGCCCGGTCAACCCCAGCACGTCATCCAGCGCGGGAACAACCGCGGCGTCACCTTCTTTGCCGAAGAGGATTATTCTTTCTACCGGGAGTGCCTGAAGGAAGCCTGTGACAAACATGGCTGTGCCGTACATGCGTATGTGCTGATGACCAATCATGTCCACTTGCTGCTCACGCCGGACAACCACTACAGCATCGCCAAGACCATGCAATCCGTCGGCCGCCGTTATGTCCAATATGTCAATTACACTTATCGGCGTACCGGTACCTTGTGGGAGGGGCGCTACAAAGCCACGCTGATCGACAGTGAACAATACCTTCTCACCTGCTCGCGTTATATCGAACTCAACCCAGTACGCGCTGGCATCGTGGCGAATCCGGACGACTACGCGTGGTCCAGTTACCGCGCACATGCGCACGGGCTATCGGACTCATTGATTCGAGATCACCCCTTATATCTGGCGCTCGGGGATGCAGACAGCACACGCCAAGAGGCCTACCGAGCATTGTTCAAGGTGCAACTCGATTCAGCAACAGTTAATCTCATCCGCGAATCGACGAACAAAGCCTGGGCTTTGGGCAATGACCGGTTTCGGGAGGAAATTGAGAGAGCATTACAACGTCGTGCACGTCCGTTACCACGCGGTGGAGCGCGACAACGTAATGCAGAAACTGAAACGTCTGAACTGGCATGAGCAATCGAGTCTGACCCTATTGGTCGATCAGTAATTTCGCCCGGCTGGGGAGATCCACTGATTCCATAGAAGGAGGTTTAGTCGCATGATGCGTGATCATTTGGTGAAAACATTATTTGTCGCTATGAGCGTATTAATAACCAGCTGTGCACCAACGGTGGGTCAGATCGAATCTCAAATAAAAAAGGGAATTCCTATCGGCTCGACTAAGGATCAGGTTGTCACGTTTCTTGACTCACGTGGTTACGAGCATTCAGCAAATTACAAGCCAGAATTGTATTACAACAAAACCAAAACAATTAACGCATCAGTTCCAAAGAAATCATACGGCATCTTAACAGAGGGCAAGATCCATATAACCCTGGTATTCGACAACAACGACAAGTTAGCCAGTTACAAAATTGAGGAGATATTGACTGGATTATAAGAACATTACTCGGCAGTAACTCCTGACCAAGAGGATCTTCCCCAACATCAGATCACAGGATGACGCTCAGTAAATAGGGGACAGACTGAGCTGTACCCGTTTCCACGGACACCCAGATAAGGACCATAATACCCGAGGCGGTCCGGGGAAACAGGTACATCTCAGGATCAATTAATTTTTTTAATTTTTTCTTTACAGAATCTCCACCAGCCACCTGGTAACCGTGGCGGTCGCATGGGCGCACTGGTTGCCGCGCGCGCTGTCGAAGGCCTTGTATTCTTCGGCGTTCCACATGTCGTAGGTGCGGCCGGTGAATTTCTTTTGCAGCTCTTCGCAGGTGACGCCGCCAAACTCCTGGCGAAACCGTTCCACCAGTTCCCTGCTTTTCTTGAAGTTGTTGATGCCGCGACCGGCATCGAGCTTGTGGCGCTCGCGCCCGTATTTCGCGCTCAGGGCCATGAGCCCACCGCTCAGGGCGCCGCAGGCCCCCTGCCCCATCAGCCCGCCGCCGCCGGAAAGTCCGTGGCTGGCCTTGATGGTGTTGTCATCGACAATACCGACGGTTTCCTGGATCACCGCCAGAACGCATTGCGGGCAGCAGCCGTAGTCCAGTTCGTAGCGCAGGGCTTTTTGATAGGCCTGCTCGGCGAGCGCGTGCTTTTCCTCGGTATCCATGGGCGCCTCCGTATATAAGAAAACTCTTATATACAAACTATACGCCACGGCCGGGAAATGCCAAGACATGGAACAAATAAACGTTCGGGTAACGCTAACAGGCTGATTTCACCAGACTATCCATGGCGCGAGGCAACCGGCACTTCCAGCTACTTGGCATCCGCGGCGGTTCAGGATTTATTTTCGATCCCGGCGTCGTCGTAACGCATGGCCTCGAGCTCGCGCAGAAACGGAATCGTCACCCGCCGCTGCTGAGTGAGCGAAGCCTGGTCGATGCGGTCCAGCAAATCGAATAACGAAACAAGGTCGCGCGGATAACGGCTGAGGATATAACTCGCCACGTCTTCCGGCATCTCGAAACCACGGTGCCGCGCGCGCAGCTGCACGGCTTCCAGTTTTTGCGCGTCGCTGAGCGGCTGCATGGCGTAGATAGTGCCCCAGGCGAGGCGACTCGCGAGATCGGGCAGCTTCAGGCCGAGGCGATCGGGCGGCGCGCTGGCTCCGACCGCCAGCATGCCGCCGGTACTGCGCCGGCGCTCGACCAGGCTGAACAGCGCCGCTTCCCATTCCGCGCGGCCGGCGACGCGCTCGACGTCATCGAGGCATACCAGCGGCGTTTCCTCGAGACCTTCCAGCAGCGATGGTTCCAGTGCCACGACATCGGCCAGAGGGATATACACCGGCGCGATGCCCAGCTCCTGCGCCAACCGGCAGGCGGCCTGCAACAGATGCGTCTTGCCCGCGCCTTCCGCGCCCCACAGACAAATCATCGCCGGTTTGGCATTGGCCTGCGTTGCGGCCTGCACCACGGCAGCGCGCAGCTGTTCCATCGCCTCGCGGTTGGGTCCGGCCAGGAAATTGCCGAAGGACGAGGCGTCTTTCAGGCGCAGGTTGAGCGAGAGCTGCTGGCTCACGGCGGGGGGCGGCGCAGCGCGCGGCGTTTGCGCACCGGCCGGTCCGCGGCGCCAGCGAAATAAAATTCGCGCAGGTGCCGCAGCCAGACCTTCAGCACCGCCGCCGCCGGCAGCGCCAGCAGGATGCCGGTGAAGCCGAAGAGCTGTCCGCCGGCCATGATGGCGAAGATCACCGCCACCGGATGCAGGCCGATGCGGTTGCCCACCAGCTTGGGCGTGAGCCAGAAACTTTCCAGCACCTGCCCGACGAGAAACACGGCGCCGATACCCAGCAACACCATGACGTCATGGAATTGCACATAAGCTGCGATGGCCGCCGCCAGCAGGCCGGTGATGAAACCCAGATAAGGCACAAAGCTCACCAGCCCCGCCAGGATGCCGATGAGCAGCGCGAGATCGAGACCGACCAGCGTCAGGCCCACGGAGTAAATCGTGGCGAGCGACAGCATCACCAGCAGCTGGCCACGCAGAAAACTCCCCAGCACTTCATCGGTCTCGCGCGCCAGCAATGCCGCCTGCACATGCCGGGACGGCGGTAACAAGGCCAGCGCGCGCGCCGGCAATTTGTCCCAGTCCAGTAACAGATAAAAGGTGACCACCGGCACCAGCATGGCGCTGGCGACCCAGCCGATCAGGTTCAAGCCCGACTTGGCGACATAAACGAAAAAGCCGGTCGCCCAGTCGCCCACCTCGCCCCAGTGGCCGAGCATCGCCTCGCGGATCGCCGCCACGTCCACCTTCAGTTCGACACCCAGCATCGCCTGCAGCCACGGCAGCACAGTGTTTTGCAACCAGTCGAAATAAAGCGGCGCCTTGGTGATGAAGGAACGGACCTGGTCCTGGATGGCCGGGATCAGCAAGAACAGCAGTAGCGCCAGCAGCAGCACGAACACCAGGAACACCAGCGCCACCGCCAGCGGCCGCGGGAAGTGCCAGCGCTCCAGGCGGTTGACCACGGGATTGCCGAGATAGGCCAGCAGGCCGCTGACGAGGAACGGCGTCAGGATCGGCGCGAGCAGGTAAACCAGCCAGGCAGCGGCGACAATGAAGGCCAATTGAAAAACAGGGCGGGTATCAGTCATCGCGCTCCTTCACGGGTTCGAGATCCTTCATGACCAGCCAGGTCCAGAGATAGTGCAAGCCGCTGGCCACCGTGGTCAGCAGCACCGCGTAAATCAGCACATCCACCACCAGCGGATAGATCAGCTGCATTGCCTGCTGCGCCAGAATCACGACTATCAGCGCGATCTGCATGAAGGTGTTGAGCTTGCTCAGCCAGCTCGGGCGCATCTGTACCGGTCCGACCATGGAGGTATAAACCAGATAGCCGCCCACGATCAGCAGGTCGCGGAACGCCACCGTCAGCATGAGCCAGAACGGCAGGTGGTTCAGCAGCATGAGCATCACGTAGCTGCTCACGAGCAGGGTCTTGTCGGCCAGCGGATCGAGGATGGAGCCGAGGCGGGTCTCGCAATGAAAGCGCTTGGCGATAAAACCGTCGAGTCCGTCGGACACGCCGGCAACGGCAAATACCACGAGCGCCATGGCGTATTCCTGATCCTTCAGGAGCAGGATCAGCACCGGCACCAGGGCGATGCGAAAAATCGTAATCAGGTTAGGCAGTTGGGAAATGCTCAGCATCGGCATCTTCGTGTTTTCGGGACCGGCGCCGGTCCGGGTATCGCCGGCCGTCATTATAATGGCAGGACACGCACGGCAGGGCCACATTTATCCGGACATTTTGCGACGCGCGCCGGACCTCCGCGGGCGGTTTACGCCAGCAGCGTCACGCCCTACCATACGCATCCCTGACGCTTCCCGGAGCCTGACGTGAATAAACCGCGCGTTTCCCTCAGTTACCGCGATGCCGGCGTGGACATCGACGCCGGCGATGCGCTGGTCGAAGCCATCCGGCCGATCGCGAGCTCGACCAAGCGTCCCGGGGTGCTGGCCGGCGTCGGCGGTTTCGGGGCGCTGTTCGAGATTCCGCCGGGCCAGTATCGCGAGCCGGTGCTGGTCTCGAGCACCGACGGCGTCGGCACCAAGCTCAAGCTCGCCATCGAACTCAATCGCCATGACACCATCGGCATCGACCTGGTGGCGATGTGCGTCAACGACCTCATCGTGCAGGGTGCCGAGCCGCTGTTCTTCCTCGACTACTTCGCCACCGGCAAGCTCGACAACGCCGTGGCCGAGCAGGTGATCCGGGGCATCGGCGAGGGCTGCCGCCAGGCCGGCTGCGCGCTGGTCGGCGGCGAAACCGCGGAGATGCCGGGCATGTACGGCAAGGGCGACTACGATCTCGCCGGCTTCACCGTGGGCGTAGTCGAGAAATCGAAAATCATCGACGGCTCGCAGGTCAAGGCCAACGACACCCTCATCGGCATCGCCTCCAGCGGGCCGCATTCCAACGGCTACTCGCTCATCCGCAAGATCATCGAGGTGCGCAAGGCCAAGCTCGACCAGCTCCTCGGCAGTCGTCCGCTGGGTGAAGTGCTGCTGGCGCCGACGCGCATTTACGTCAAGCCGCTGCTGGCGCTGATGCGCGAGCTGCCGGTGCACGCCGCGGCGCATATCACCGGCGGCGGTCTGCCCGGCAACGTGCCGCGCGTGCTGCCGGCGGGCGTGCGCGCCGTCATCGACGCGCGCGCCTGGAAACGTCCGGTCATTTTCGACTGGCTGCAGGAGATGGGTGGCATCGAGGACTTCGAGATGTATCGCACCTTCAATTGCGGCATAGGCATGGTGCTCGCGCTCGACGCGGCGGACGCCGAGAAGGCCCTCAAGCTTCTGGCCGCCGCCGGCGAAACCGCCGCCATCATCGGCCACATCGAGGCCCACCCGGGAGAAGATCAGGTTGTGATCCTCAAATAATGACGGGGCGAACGGAACGAAGCGAAGTATGGCTACTGATCTTATGACACGACGAACGCAGCGAAGCGAAGCAGGGCTACTGATTTGAATGCGGGTCGTGCCGGCATCGTGGTCCTGGTCTCGGGCCGCGGCAGCAACCTGCAAGCCATCATCGATGCCGTGCGCGACGGCCGCCTGCCGGCCGAGATCCGCGCCGTCATCAGCAACGAGCCCGGTGCCCCGGCCCTGGCGCGGGCACGCACCGCCGGCATTCCGGTGCACACAGTCAGTCATCGCGATTTCCCTGCACGCGAACAGTTCGACCGTGCACTGATGCAGCGCATCGACGCCTGCCAGCCGCGGTTGGTGGTGCTGGCCGGCTTCATGCGCATCCTGGGCAAGGATTTCATCGATCATTACGCCGGACGCATGATCAACATCCACCCTTCCCTGTTGCCGGCATTCCCGGGGCTCGACACTCACGCCCGCGCGCTGCAAAGCGACGCCAAGGCTCATGGCGCCAGCGTGCATTTCGTCACCCACGAGGTCGACGGCGGCCCGCTGATCGTCCAGGCTGCGGTGCCGGTGCTGCCGGGCGACACCCCCGATATCCTGGCCGAACGCGTGCTGGCGGAGGAACACCGGATTTACCCGCTGGCGATTGGCTGGTTCCTGGACGGGCGCCTGTCGGTCGAGGGGGAACGGGTGCTGCTGGACGGGGAAAAGCGCCCGGAACAGGGCCTGGACCGCCCCGAAACCACCCTTCACGAAGCGCCGAAAACCGGCTGATAAACTGGTTTTCAGGCAGGTTTTTCCCGCTAACAAGGAATAAACCGCCCTAACCCCCCGTCTTTGGACATAATATTCAGCAGCACACAGGCCTGACTATATATATGGATGTCTTTAATTTTCTGGGCCGCACCCGCGAAGCCAAGCTCAAGCTGGAGCAGCATCGCCAGCGGCTTTACCGCATCGCCTACTCCTGGACCCACAACGCCGCGCTGGCGGATGACCTGGTGCAGGAAACCCTGGCCAAGGCGCTGAAGAAATCGGGCCAGTTGCGCGATCCGAACGCCGGCGATGCCTGGTTGTACAGCATCCTGGCGAACTGTTACCACGATCACTTCCGCCGCCTGCGTACGGCGGAAGAAATAGACGAAAACACACTAACGCATGAATCCACCCCGGAGAAGGAGAGCAGCGAGCAGGAGATCGTCCTCAAAGTCAGGGCGGCCATTGCCAGGCTGGCAGAGGGACAACGCCAGGTCGTCACCCTGGTGGACATCCAGGGACTGAGCTATATGGAAGTGGCCCAGATCCTGAATGTACCGATCGGCACTGTCATGAGCCGCCTGTGCCGGGCGCGCTACGCCCTCAAGGACCTGCTGGGCGAACTGGCACCGAAGCTCGCTGCGGAAGAAACCAAAATCCGGAGAATCAAATGAACAAGGAACAGCAGTTTTCAGAGGAATTCATCAATGCCTTCGTGGACGACGAACTGACGCCGGACGAAAAGGCGCAGGCCTACGCGCGGCTGGGCGATGACGTGCTGCTCAATCGCCAGGTGTGCGAACTGCGCAAGGTGCGCGACCTGGTGTCACTGGCCTACCGCCACGTACCCGCGCCCGCGTGCAGCACGTCCGCCATCGCCGTCGGGCACAAATGCTCCACCGCCATCGCCGCCGGGCTCGCGCTCGTCGTCGGCGGCCTGGGCGGCTGGTTCCTGAACCAGGCATCGCACGTACCGGACAATGCCGTCGTCGCACAGGTGGCGCCGGCCGCGGAAGATCCGGCCAAGGTCCTGTTCCACGTGAGCGAAGGCAACCCGGAGCACCTCAAGACCGTGCTGGACGAAGTGGAAAACCTGATGAAGTTCTACCGCCAGACGCAGCAGAAGGCGCGCGTGGAAGTGATCACCAACGGCGGCGGCCTGAGCCTGTTGATGGCCGGCATCTCGCCGTACGCCGAACGCATCCAGCGCATGCAGAAGGAATATAACGACCTGACGTTCGTCGCCTGTCAGAACACCATCGAGCGCATCCAGCAGGAACTCGGCCTGCAGGCGAAGCTGCTGCCGGGCGTGGTCGTCATCGACTCTGGCGTGGCGCAGATCATGCGCCGGCAAAACCAGGGATGGGCCTATATCCAGGTCTAGCTCACTCACAATCATCTACGTCGGGAGAATGTCATGAAAAAATTTCTCAGTCTGGTTCTGATGTCCGTGCTCAGTCTCGGCGGCCTGGGCGCGGCATACGCGGAAAACTACGGCAAGCAGAAGGTCGCCTACCACATCAACGTGGATGACGAAAAAACGCTCAAGGCCGCCATGGGCAACATCCAGAACCACATCAACGCCGTGGGCAAGGAAAACATCGACATGCGGGTGGTCATGCACGGCCCGGGGCTCGCCCTGTTGCAAATGGCGAACAAGAACCCGGACATGCAGGACAAGGTCGCCAACCTCAAGCGCCAGGGCGTGCATTTCAACGTCTGCGCCAACACCCTGAAGGGCAAGAAGATCAACTACAAGACCGATCTCTACGACACCACCGAGCAGGACATCGTCCCGAGCGGCGTGGCCGAGATCGCCCACCTGCAATCGCAGGGCTTCTCCTACGTCAAACCCTGAAGCCCGCACCGTCTCTCTCCTCCAGCCCGCAACGCATCGCGGGCTTTTTTTTGTCCTGGCGACTCGTTATTCTAGGCGCGACCCGCGCCCTCCCCGCGCCGGAGCCCCGCTTAACCCATGCAAGAACTGCTTGATGTCCTGCCCTCGAGCGAGGCCATCCGCGATTTCCTGAATTCGCCCTCCACCTGGTTGCAGATCGGCGTTTTTCTTGCCGGATTCCTGGTCGTAAAGCTGATCGCCCACTGGCTGTTGCCGCGCCTGCAAATCATCACCCAACCCGGCGTCATCGAAGGCATGCGCCGCACTGCCGTGCGCTCGGGGACGCTGGCCCTGGTGCCGCTGCTGCTGTGGCTGTGGCTGCTGGCGGCGGGCGTCATCCTGCGCAACCACGACTGGGACACCGGCCTGCTGCGGCCGGCCATGTTCCTCGCCGGGGCGCTGGCATTGATCCGCATGGGCGTGTTCGTGCTGCGCCACAGCTTCAGCCCCGGCGGACCGCTCAAGGCCTGGGAAGGCGTGCTGACCGTCACCATCTGGACCCTGGTGGCACTGCATATTCTCGGCTGGCAGCCGTGGGTCGAGCAGATGCTGGATGACTACGCGCTCAGCTTCGGCACGGTGCGCGTTTCCCTGCTCAATGTCCTGAGTTTCGCCCTGTCCATCGCGTTCCTGTTGCTGGTGGCGCTGTGGCTGGCCAATCTGATCCGCAACCGGGTGGAACGCAGCCGCGCGCTGGAAGACGGCATGAAAATCGCGCTGTCGAAAATGATCCGGTTCGTGCTGCTCACGCTCGCCGTGCTGGCCGCCATGGTGACGGCGGGCTTTGACATCACGGCGTTCGCCGTCTTCGGCGGGGCGCTGGGCGTGGGCATCGGCCTCGGGCTGCAGCGCGTGGTCAGCAACTTCGTGAGCGGATTCGTTCTCGCCTTCGAGGGTTCCATCCGCCCGGGCGATGTCATCAGTTACGGTAACACCTACGGCACGGTCCGGGCCTTGCACACGCGCCACATTGTGATTCGCACGCGCGACGGCCTCGACATCCTGGTGCCCAACGAAAATCTCATGACCTCGGACATCACCAACTGGTCCTACGAGGGCGACCGCCAGATCCGGCTGCGCCTGCCGGTGCAGATCAGTTACCAGGACGATCCGGAACAGGCGATGCAGCGGCTCGAGCGCCTGGCGCGCGGTCACGCGCATGTCCTGCCGGATCCGCCGCCGCAGTCCTTCCTCCTGGGATTCGGCGACAACGGCGTCAATCTCGAGCTGCGCGCGTGGATCGACGATCCCGACAACCAGGGGCAGGTCCGCAACGAGCTTTATCTGAAGATCTGGGAGGATTTCCACGCCGCGGGCATCAGTTTCCCGTTCCCGCAGCGCGACGTCTACATCAAGGATTTTCCGGAGACGGCACAACTCCCCGCTGGCGCCAAGTCAGGTAATCGCGCAGGATCCGCGCGTGGTCGAAAACGAGCGGATCCGGCAAAGCCTCCGGACTGAATATCGCCACGCCCGCGGCGTCGTCCTGCGCCCGTGGCTCGCCTTCGGCTTCAGCGACATAAACCACCGAGGCCGTGTGTCCGCGCGGATCACGGGCCGGATCGGAATAACATCCCAGCAGCAGCTTGAGCGTCACGCGCAGCGCGGTTTCTTCTTCGGCCTCGCGTACGGCGGCATGCTCCAACGTTTCGCCGACATCCACGAAACCGCCGGGCAGCGCCCAGCCGTGCGGCGGATTCTTGCGCCGGATCAGCACGATCGGGACATCCGGACGGTCCTTGAGCTCGATGATGATATCCACGGTCAATGCGGGAGTTTTCGGTGCCGGCATGATTTTTCTCGTTTCTGGGTGCGATTATCGGCCATTCTGCACAATAACGCGCGGAAAGTGCCTGTTTCGAGTATACTTGCACAACATATTGCTTAATGAAACGAGGTTTTAACGAATGCTTGAAGGATTGATTACTCTCCCATGGTGGGGATACATCATCGCCGCACTTATCCTGACTCACATCACGATCGTTGCTGTCACCCTCTATCTGCACCGTCACCAGGCCCATCGGGCGCTCGAGCTGCATCCCGTCGTCAGCCACTTCTTCCGCTTCTGGCTGTGGCTCACTACCGGCATGGTCACGAAGGAATGGGCGGCCATCCACCGCAAACACCACGCCAAGGTGGAGACGCCGGACGACCCGCACAGCCCGCGGCAGTTCGGCATCCGCAAGGTGATGTGGCAAGGCGCGGAACTCTATCGCCAGGCAGCCAAGAACGGCGAAACCATGGAGAAGTACGGTCACGGCACGCCGGACGACTGGCTGGAACGCAACCTGTACACGCGTCACAGCGGCAAGGGCATCGTCCTGATGTTCGTGATCAACCTGGTGCTGTTCGGCCCCCTCGGCATCACGATCTGGGCGGTGCAGATGGCCTGGATTCCGATCTTCGCCGCCGGCGTCATCAACGGCATCGGCCATTACTGGGGCTATCGCAATTACGAGGTCGTCGACACCAGCACCAACATCGTCCCGTGGGGCATCCTCATCGGCGGCGAGGAGCTGCACAACAATCATCACACCTTCGGGAGTTCCGCCAAGTTTTCCTCCAAGTGGTGGGAATTCGACATCGGCTGGCTGTATATCAACCTGATGCAGGCCGTGGGGCTCGCGCGCGTCAAGAAGATTCCGCCGGAACTCACCTGCGATACCGCCAAGCAGCACATCGACCTCGACACGGTGCGGGCCGTGATCACGGGACGTTTCGTGGTCATGTCGCAATTTGCTCGCGAGGTCATGAAAAATGTGCATCGCGAGGAACTGAAGAAGATCGACCGCGCCGACCGCGAATCCTGGAGGCTGATCAAGCGTGCACGACGGCTGATGGTGCGCGAGGCGGCGCAACTGGATGAAACCAAGCACCAGCTGCTGCAGCGGGCGCTGGAGCTCAACGACCGGCTCAAGACGGTATACGCGATGAAACAAAAGCTGGTGGACATCTGGAACCGCCGCGCCACGACCCAGGAACATCTCATCCAGGCGCTGCAGGAATGGTGCCGCGAGGCCGAAGCCACCGGCATCGAAGCGCTGCGTAATTTCTCGCAGAAACTCCGGACTTACACGCTCGTGCCGGTACCGGCCTGATTCACAACTTGTCTTAAAACAAAAAACCCGCCAGAGGCGGGTTTTTTGTTGCATTCAAAATTAACCTCAGGCCACTCTGGCCAGACGCTTGTGCAGCGGGCTGTGGCGCGGGAAGTGCGCCAGCAAAAATTCCATCTGGTCCGCCAGGATCCGCTTGCCCTGCAGGTAGATGTACTCGGCGTGGGTTGGCGTGAACGGCACCGCCAGCAGCTCCAGTCCGGCCTGTTCCGGCGAGCGGCCGGCCTTGTGGTTGTTGCAGCGCTTGCAGGCGGTGACGACGTTGTTCCAGGTGTCCTTGCCGCCCACGCTCAGCGGGACGACATGGTCGCGCGACAGGCCGCGGGAGGAAAACTGCTCGCCGCAATACAGGCACAGGTGCGCGTCGCGGGCGAACAGCGTCTGGTTGTTGAGCGGCGGGACATAATGCGCGCGCGCCTTCAGGACCGCGTGACTGTCGCCGTGGGTGGCGATGATGGAGTTGATTTCAAGGACGGAGCGCTTGCCGGAGATGGCGTTGTAGCCGCCGCGGATCTGGTACAGCGGCACCCCGCAGGTGTAGGCCACCTGCCCCAGGTGATAGACCCTGACGGCCTCTTTGAAGTCGATCCATTCGAGCGGCATCCCGGAGGCATCGGTCCTCAAGACTTGCTGATTCAGTGCATACACAGCGCGCCTTCCCTAACTCCTCATGCGTTACGGCCGGTATTTATGTCAGAAAATTCGGGGCTTGTACATAGTGACACCGCCGCGCCCCGGGCGGGCCAAGCCGCCACCGCTTCTCTAAGGATAGCGGAAAAAACAAAGCCCGGCAGGGCCGGGCTTTGATGGTAAAGCAGGTGGGCATGGAACGCCTACTTGATCTTGGCTTCCTTGTAGGCCACATGCTTGCGGACCACCGGGT
>Ga0209706_10000652_pt1 | contig 19755 bp, 13 predicted proteins | sample PPLLaktember2015_6_FD_187263 | JGI IMG/M metagenome (GOLD analysis project Ga0209706, IMG submission 187263) | Freshwater sediment microbial communities from Prairie Pothole Lake near Jamestown, North Dakota, USA - PPLs Lake P8 Core (1) Depth... | ecosystem: Environmental > Aquatic > Freshwater...
GTGCTGGTTTACGGAATCACGCGCCTGGTCATCGCCACCATTCAGGACCATCGGGACTAAACATGGGCTTCATGCGCTTTTTCACCTTTTTCGCTGCCCTGATGCTCGCGGTCGCCGGCAACCCGGCCGCGGCGCAGGGCGTGACAGACATCAACAGCATCGTGCAGAACCCGCTGCAGCCTCCAGTGGCGATCACGCCCGCCCGGGAGCGGCCGGTGCTCAACGCGCCGGTGCAGCAGATCAGTCCGCAGCAGTTCGACTACGCTGCCAACCTCAAGAGCGACGTCTTCGGTGCGCAGCTGTTCAGCGGCGCCTTCGCCCGTGAAGGCGCGACCCAGTTCAACCCCGACTACCTCATCGCCGTCGGAGACAGCGTGCAGGTGCGGATTTGGGGCGCGTTCGAGTCCGAGGCGATCCACGTGGTCGATCCCAAGGGCAACATCTTCCTGCCCCACGTCGGGCCGGTCAGGGTGCTCGGGGTGCGCAACCAGAACCTGCAGGCGACGGTGGAGAATGCGGTGCGCCGGGTGTTCAAGGCCAACGTCTCGAGCTACGCTAGCCTGGCGGCAGCACAGCCGGTGCGGGTGTTCGTCGGCGGTTCCGTGCATCGCCCCGGGCTCTACAGCGGCACCTCGATGGACAGCCTGCTGCACTACCTCGACCAGGCGGGCGGCATCGACCCCGAGCGGGGCTCCTTCCTCAAGGTGCAGGTCAAGCGCGGCGAGGACGTGCGCGCCACGGTCAACCTTTATGAATTCCTGCTCGCCGGCCGCATGCCGCTGATCCAGTTGGCCGACGGCGATGTCATCTTCGTTACCCCGCGCCAGAACACCGTCAAGGTCAATGGCCTGGCGGCCAACGCCAAGCGCTTCGAGTTCGCCCTCGGCGGCAAGTACAGCGTCGCGGACCTGGCGCGGCTGGCCAAGCCGCTCGCCACCGCGACCCACGTGCGCGTCACGCGCAACACCGGCACGATCCGCAACGTCGAGTACTTCGCGCTGGGCGACGCCGGCGGCGTCGCGGTCGAGAACGGCGACGAGGTCGAATTCACCGCAGACAAGAAGCCCGGCACCATCACCGTCCGGGTCGAGGGCGAACACAAGAGTGCGCAGGAGTACGTGCTGCCCTACGGCATCAGGCTGGGCGAGCTGATGCGGCAGATCACGTTCACCGCAGACTCGGATTCCACCAACCTTCAGCTCTTCCGACACAGCGTCCGCGAACGGCAGAAGCAGATGCTCGCCACTGCCCTGAAGGGGCTGGAAACCGCCGTGCTGACCGCGCGTTCCGCCACCAACGAGGAATCGCGCCTGCGCATGGACGAGGCCGAGCTGATGCTGAAGTGGGTCGAGCGCGCCAGGGAGATCGAGCCCAGCGGCCAGGTGATGATCGCCCAGGCGGCGCAGCGCGACGAACTGCTGCTGGAAAACGGCGATGTCATCCGCGTGCCGAAGCGCGACGGCCTGGTGCTGGTGAGCGGCGAGGTCGTCTTCCCCAATGCGATCGCCCACGACCCCAAACTCGACCTCGATGGATACATCCGCCGCGCCGGCGGCTACTCGCAGAGCGCCAATACCTCGCGCGTCATCGTCGCCCATCGCGACGGCAGCTTCGAGGAAGCGAGCGGCGGCGGCTGGAGCTACTTCGGCGCGCGCGACCAGACCGAGATCAAGGAAGGCGACGAAATCCTCGTCCTGCCGAAGATCAAGACCAAGAGCATAGAAGTCACCCGCGGCATCACCCAGATCATTTACCAGATGGCGATTGCGGCGAAGGTCATTCTCGATTTGTAGTTTCTTGCCCAACCCGATGACGCAAGTCCGAAGCAATTCCTCTGCTCACTAACTGTCTCGACTAGGGTGAAAATTGCGTGACTGTTTAATTTCGTAGCCCGATGTCTTCCAAACCCGAATTCTCTATGATTGGTCGTCGGATATGAGTGCTTGCGAACGGGAGTGTATCGGTATGCGAACACACAAATTTGGTCAAGCTGAGCGGGATTTGTATCAATCCTTAAGTGATTACTTTCCGGCGAACGACATTTTCATAGTCATCGATGAAACCCGGAAGGCAATTGATATTCCCTTACAGTCAATATTGGCCCCCAGCCAGGACTGATCAAGGTCTAATTTGGCGGGATATTGAGTAGGGCTTTTTCGATGGCCTTCGAATGTCCATAGCGTTTAAGAATGGAGAGGCAAAATGAGAGAAGCACATAGGAACGCTCGAAAGCGAACCTTATTGGAACAAGTTGGTTCGCTCCCGGTCATTTTGGTGGGATTTTCAGCTCAGGCGGAACGTTGGGTTGCTTCCTTGTTAATGGTTAGTTTGCTTGTGTTGGTCAGTTCCTGTGGAGGTGGCGCCAGTGACTCGACTCAGCCAGGCACCGTGACATGCACGAACACTGGGACCAACAACCTGCCCTGTGAACCAATCATTCCGATCGGTCCCGTGGGCAAACCCAATATCGTGCTGATCCTGACTGACGATCAGAACCTCGGGTTTGAGCGATACATGGTCAATCTCCAGCAGAAACTGATCGACAAAGGCGTATGGTTCGAGAATGCCTATGTCACAACCAGTCTTTGTTGTCCCTCTCGGGTGTCCATCCTGACGGGGCAGTACACGCACAACCACCAAGTGCTATCGAATGCAGGACGTGGCGGTTACTCGGTTTATGAAAAAAGCGGTGGATATAGCAATCATCTTGGCGTCTGGATGCAGGATGCCGGTTACAGGACCGCGTTGATTGGCAAATTCCTGAACAACTACCCTGCCGAGAACTTGCCGCTTACACCTATCGTGCCACCAGGATGGGACGACTGGTTCGCCGCCGTGGACACATCGTCCGCGCCTAGCCCCTATCTTCAATTCAACTATCGGATGGTGGACAACGGCATCTTCCGGGATTATGGGTCTGCGGAAACCGACTATTTCGGTGACGTCGTCACAGACCGGGCCCTGAAGTTTATGAATACGGCTCTGGCGGACAAAACCCCCTTCTTCCTTTTTCTCAATTACATCAGTCCGCATGCTCCGGAAATTGCCGCCCCGCGTCATCGGGTCCCGCGAACTGACCAGGTACCAAGAACACCCTCATTCAATGAAGTTGACGTGAGTGACAAACCTGCATGGGTGCGCTTGAACTCTTTGCTAATCGATAGTCAGATTGCCGATGTCGACCGCGTCTTCGGCGGACGCATCAATAGCTTGCAATCCGTTGATGAGGGTATCGACCAAATCGTTGCTCTGTTGACCTCAAAGGGGGCGCTGGAGAATACCTACATCATCTTTACTTCAGACAACGGTTTCCACTTGGGCCAGCATCGAGTCATGTGGAACAAGAACACCCCTTATGAGGAAAGCATCCGCGTTCCGATGGCCATTCGAGGGCCGGCGATTCCCTATGGACTCATCGCGAAAGGGTTTGCTCTAAATATCGATCTGGCGCCAACCATCCTTGAGCTTGCCGGTGCCGATATCCCGGCCACTGTCGATGGCCGCTCGCTGTCGCCACTCTGGAAAGCACCAAAATTCGAAACGCCTTCCAACTGGAGACATCGTTTTCTGGTTGAGCATTTCTCGCCCACAGCCTCAGGGGTCAATCAGATCAACAAGGATCCCTACTTTCTCGAGTACGCCAGCATCCGCGACGAGAAATCTATGTTCACCATTTATGACTACGGAGACTGGGAGTCATATTCCATGGATACTGACCCGTATCAACTCAATAACACAGTTGCTGATTGGAGCGCAGATCAAGCGATTACCGCTGCGGCCCTGTTGAATGAAATGAGACAGTGTGCCGGAAGCATCTGTCGAAGCGTTGAAAATCGCTGATTGGGGTAGATATGACCTTGCCCTGATTTCTGAACTCCAGAGGCTGAGCATCATGCAGACTTTCTATCTTGCTGATGGGCTACGAGCCAGCGTTGCTCAAACGTCATTTGGCACACGCTGAAATATTCCCGACCGAGCGGCTCTGACGCCGTTGCTTCTGGGAAAATTGATCGAACAGGGACTTACTACCGCACACTGACGATGCAACGCAGCTTTTCCGAACTTGAGTACGCGGCCAAGAAACGAGTGACGCGCCGGGACCGATTCCTCGGCGACATCGAAGCCGTCACGCCATGGTCCGCGCTGGTGGCGGAACTGGAACTGTTCTTACCCCAAGGGCGAGGGACGCGAACGACCGCCGATTGGCCTGCAACGGATCCTGCGGGTGGTCACGACAGCGGCCAACGTCAGCGATATCACCCAGCCCCATGCCTTGCTGCATGGCGAGGAGCGCTTGGCGTTTGGCGATGCCGGTTACCAGGGTGCCGAGAAGCGGCCCGAACACAAGGCCACCGACACGACTTGGCATGTGGCGATGCGCAATGGCAAACGCAAGGTCTTGCCGGACACCGAAGTGGGGCGACTGAACCAACAGATGGAGCAGGTCAAGGCAAGCATCCGGGCCAAGGTCGAACATCCGTTCCGCGTCCTCAAGAACTTGTTCGGTTTGAAGAAGGTACGGTGCCGGGGCTTGGCCAAGAACACGGCGTAATTGTTCACCCTGTGTGGTCTGGCCAATCCGGTGATCGCCAAGCGGTGTTTGTTCGAGCTTCAGACCCAAGGTGCGTCCTGAAATGGCAAAAACGCAGGAAACGGGGTTCTCGGGACCAAAAACCCGAGCAAATAATCGGCGGTCAGGATGAAATCCCGCCTCATTGGCCGTGTTGTTCGGTTTCCTCGCTGACGTCGGCATCGTTTATCGCGAAAAGCTGATTCTTTCAGCGTGTCCTTAATGTCGTCCGAGTTGATAGATAGACCGCTCAGTTTCCCACTCCATGAGGCTCGTACTGGCGATGTGGCGCAAAACTAGGATCAGGCTCTGGTTAGGCCGCTTAAGGCTCGGGCTGCTGTGGCTTGAGGGTCGTCTGGCGTCGTTGTTCGGTCTGCGCAGGGCCTACAAGATGCATCTCGCTCGGCTGGTACGGGAGGTGTCGCTCTTCGACGCTGACTATTACCGAGAATCGAACAGCGATATCGCCGGCAAGAGTCTCGATCCATTAATCCACTATGTTGCCTATGGCGATCGCGAGGGGCGGCAGCCGATGCCCTTCTTTGATCCCGGCTATTACAGGTCGCACGCCAAGGGCAGGCTCAAATCCGTCAATTCATTGCTGCACTATGCCTGGGTTGGCCGCTATTTGAGGATATCTCCCTCGCCCTGGTTCGATGTTGCCTACTACTTGGCCCAGAACAAGGATGTGGCTCGCGCGAGCCTGGATCCGCTGGTTCATTATGTCGGTTACGGTGGGGGGGAAGGCCGCTCGCCCTGTGCCAATTTCGATGGCGCCTTTTATTTGCGCTCCAATCCGGATGTGGCACAAGCCCGTGTAAACCCGCTACTCCATTACCTGCGTTTCGGCCGCATTGAAGGTCGTGCAACTTTGCCTGCATTTGCGATGGATGCAGAGTCAGACAACGATGCCCCAATCCCAATTGCAAGCTTGCCGACTGAGCATGAATGGGGTGCCTTGCGGGCGGGGCATAGTCCTACAACTGCCGTTGTGGATGTTGTCGTGCCCGTATACAAGGGGCGGGCGGAAACACTGCGGTGTTTGTTCAGTGTGCTTTCCGCAATCAACAAAACACCTTATGAACTGGTGGTGATCAATGATGCTAGCCCTGATCCAGATTTGACCGCTGATCTAGTAAGGCTGGCGGGCCGAGGATTGTTCACCCTGTCAGCCAACGCCGGAAACCGGGGCTTCGTTTATACGGTTAACTGTGGCATGGCAATGCATGACGAGCGGGATGTGGTGCTGCTGAATTCGGACACCGAGGTTTACGGCGACTGGCTGGACAGGCTTCGCCAAGCATCCCGACGCCATCAACGTACCGGAACGGTCACCCCTCTTTCCAATAATGCCACCATCTGCAGTTATCCCCGCTTCCTGCATGACAACCCGTATCCGCTGGAGATCGACTACGCTTTCCTGGATGCGCTGGCTGCAGAAGCGAATGCCGGTGTTGAAGCGGAGGCGCCCACCGCGGTGGGCTTCTGCATGTACATCCGCCGGGATTGCCTGAAGGAGACCGGTCTTTTTGACGAGGACGCATTTGGCAAAGGCTATGGCGAGGAAAATGATTTCTGCCAGCGCGCCATACGTAAGGGTTGGAGGAACATTATCGTGGCGGATGTGTTCGTCCGACATTGGGGCAGCACGTCCTTCCAGGGTGAACGTGCCAACCGTGTTCAGTCTGCGCTGAGGGTGCTGGACAAGCGCTATCCCGATTACCAGAAGGATGTCAGGCAATTCATCGAGCAGGATGCGCTTGCCGCTGCCCGTCGCGAGTTGGATTGGGTCCGCCTGAAGGCGCAGGCGGCAGCCGAGAATGTACTGATCGTATGCCACAGTCGAGGCGGCGGCGCGGAACGCCATGTGCAGGAAGACACCCGGGAGTTGCTGGCCGCAGGGGTGGGGGTGTTTTACATGCGGCCTCAGCGTGGGCATCCATCCCATGTCCAGATCGCCCATCCGTTCTGCAAGACCTTGCCGAATCTCGAGCCGTTCAGCCTTGCGGATATCGAGGCGTTGGGGACTGCTCTCGGCGAGTTGGGCATCACGCGCATCCATACCCATGGCTTGGTGGATTTTGCCCCCGATGCGCCAGAGCGGATCAAAGCCCTCGCTCAGCTGCTCGGCGTGCCTTTGTGGGTGGATGTTCATGACTACAAGGTCATTTGCCCGAGAATCAATCTAATCGATCGCGAAGGGAGATATTGCGGTGAGCCGGCTGACGAGGCCCACTGCGATGCCTGTCTGGTGCGCGAGGGAAATGATTTCGGCGTGCGCAGCATCCGGGACTGGCGGGCGATGCATCATCAGGTGTTACGGGCGGCGGAGAGAATTCTCGTTCCCGATCAGGATGTGGCCGACAGACTGGCCAGGTACTACCCAGACTTTGAGTTTACCGTGTCGCCGCATGAAGAGATCGACTCCGTCGGTGTCGAGATCCAACGACCCACGCTTGCAGCCGGAGAGCGGCTTAGAATTGTGATTATTGGCGCCATCGGCAAAATGAAGGGCTATGACATACTTCTGGCCTGCGCACGGGATGCGAAGAAGCGGAGACTTCCCCTGGATTTTATTCTCCTTGGCTACAGCATGGATGATTCCCGGCTGGAGCAGGCAGGCGTCACGGTAACCGGGCGCTACCTTGAGCAGGAGGCGCTGGACAAACTGCACGCGCTCGCTCCGCATGTGGTCTGGCTTCCCTCAACCTGGCCCGAGACATACAGCTATACCCTGTCGCTTGCATTGCAGGGTGGCTACCCGGTGTTCTCGTTCGACCTGGGCGCTATTGCCCGCAGGCTACGCAGCCTTGGGCAAGTTAAGGGCCTACTGCCTACCGGCAACTCAAGTCAGCCGGAAAAAATCAATCAATCCTTCATGGAAATCAGGGAACAGAGTTTGTCAGTGCCCATCCATGTTCCACTCTCAGTCAATCCATCTTGAGACGTTTCTTATCAAATGTTGTGGTCATATTTGTTCAGAGTTTCCCAAAATATCAAATTCAACCATAGATACAACTTTCGGGTTCGGGATGGGCAACATTACCGGATCATCATGGAGATGAAGTTTTGATATCCACAATTTTGCATATAGGAGCGGGGAAATGCGGAAGCAGCGCGCTGCAAACCATTTTCAGCCAGCATCCAGAGCTGGCTTCATCCGATGGAAAAAAAACGCACTATCTGGCACTAAGGCACGATGGGTCACCACTACATGGAAAAAAGTTATCGCTTCGCGCAGCATCAGCCCCATGGGGATACATATCGTCTGTTAACGCGAACCTATTAATCGAGCTTCCTGAATCCAAAATACAGAGCATGTCCAGAGAACTTCGATTATTAACTGACAGCAACGACAGAGTTTTGCTGTCAAACGAGGGCTGGATTAATGAATACAAGACATTTGAAAAATCTGACCTGCTAACCAAGCTTGGATTGACTTGCACTGTAATCGTGTATGTCCGCCCACCCGTTGAATGGTTGAATTCGGCTTGGTGGCAGTGGGGTGCCTGGTCTGGCACCCCACTGGATAAATGGCTCAACGCTAATCTTGAGAAAGTGCAATGGCATGACCTGATAGCCCCATGGAAGAACCTTCAGGGTGTAGAAAAGGTGTCTGTCCGCTTGTTGCCTCTGGATGTCGTGACTGATTTCTACAACGCCATTGAAGTGCCTCCCATCCCGAGTAAACGAAGCAACTCCGGACTCCCCGGTACCATTCTTCGTCTATATCAGCGACATCCCGGATTAAGAAAATCGCCACACGATTCCGCTGGGGATTTCGTTTTTTCAAAATATTTCGGACACATCGCTGATGACCCGACACCTTGGGTGCTCGGCCCCTACATGATCAAAAAAATTCTGGAATCGACGAGGGAAAGTAATACCAAATTGATGGGTTTGCTTGACGAGGAGTCTCGTGCCCTAATGGAAAATGATTCACGCTGGTGGGATGCGGCAGCTTTCTCCGACAAAAAAAAATCACCGCCCACCGTGGAAAATCTGTCCCCCCCTCGTCTTGAGGAAATTTTAGTGACCGCCATGAAATCTATTCGCAAACTGGAAGACGAAAACCGCGAGCTCAAAAATAATCTTCATAAATTATCGGAGAAATTTCAACAAAGCCGTGCTGACTCGGACTCCAGGACCAGCAATGAAATCAAATAAGGTGCCGACTTGAAAAAACGTGTTCTTCTACATATCGGTACAGGGAAGACTGGAACTGGGTCAATCCAGAACTTCCTGTTTCACAATCGTGATGTGCTCCTCAAGAAGCATCGATTGCTGTACCCGCATACCGGACTCCGAAGAACTGAACACTTTGGTGAGGAAATACATGCTCACTACCCTCTCGTATCATGGGTTCTAAAGCGTGATCAAACGAAAATTGCGCAATTACGCAGTGAAATAGAGAAATCCGATGCCGAGCTAACTGTTATCTCCTGTGAAAACCTTTACCACGGTTTGAACGCAGATGATATTGAATTCCTGGCTGCTTCCTTCAAAGGCTTAGACATCCACATAGCTTGTTATGTACGACGACAGGACTTGTACATGGAATCTGCGTGGAAACAGCAGGTCAAGGTAGGAGATTTGCACACGCCATTCCCGATATTTCTGAAGCGGCATGTCAGTCCAGAATACTTGCACGAAGTACATGCAAACTATTACCGGATGCTAAAACCATGGGCCAAAACCTTTGGCCAAAAAAATATACACGTGCGGGTGTTCGACCGCACCCAGTGGCGCAACAGGAATCTTATCGACGATTTCCTGGAGCTATGTCAGCTTGGAAATGACTCGGCAGCCTGCGCATTGCCAAAGCAAGAGATTACCAACGTTGCGATGCCTAGCGAGCTTGTGCGTCTCATATGCAAAGTCAACGCAATGCGACTAGTGCCACGTAATGAACAACAGGCATTTGTGAGCTACCTTCGCGGCCTGCGCGAGTACAACAACCCACCCTTATTAACCCTTGAAGATCGTCTTTCGATTATCGGTAACTACGCAGACAACAACGAGGCGATGTTCCGAGAGCTCACCGGGAAGCCGACACCGCCCTGCTTCACTGAGGCCGCATTGCCCAAGCATGCAAACGGCGAAAAGTTGCCTGGAGCCGCTATGGAGGACATTGCGGTGAAGTCGCTGGTTGGCGCCTGGCAGAAATCCGGAGATGGAAGGCAACAGGAGAACTCGCAGCCAACAACCACACATAAGCGTGAGACCCTCTTCAAGCTGTTTTCATGGAAAAAATCTCATTCCAGCGCAGCCAAGGTTAGGGTCCAAGAAATTGAGATGCAGCCGGCGAAGCCTTGGCCGCCCGCTGTACCTTTGCCGCTCGGTTTCGAGCCAAACATGAAGCCCAAAGAGGTTGCCTGTCTGATCAAGCAACACCAGACGGAGGCAAAGCCCATGTCCATCATTCGACTTGGCGATGGTGAAAGTGCGGTCATTGGCTACCCGGATTTCACTCCTTCAGCGGAATTCGAACATTTTCTGCGCGTCTTCTTTGGCGACAACGCTTTGAGCGAAAAGCAGAAACTGGAGTTTGTTTCCATCATACGTTCAGCGGTGCAAGCTGCTGACGTGATAGGCGTGACGGGTGGCGCCGAGGTGACCAAATTCACAGTGATTCGGCATTTCCTCAAGCAATACAAGCTAACTGGCCTGGATGCTGCTATCACGCTACTGAGCCTGCATCGCAACTTTCAGGAACAGGGGCTTTATGAAGAGTTACTCAGAAACCAGGAGCAAGTCGGGTTGATTACATGCCGCGACGTTGAAGAGTCGCTAAAGAGAGCATTCAACATTGGCAAAATCACCACTTACAAAATTCCCGAGGAAGTGGCACACGCCAGGAACAAGGCAAAGGTGGCACGTCACTTCCCTGATCGATTCGAAGAAATCAGAAATTCACTTGTTGTTCCCAAGCCCGGGATGCTTTTTTTGATTGGTGCTGGCCCTCTTGGCAAGGTCTATTGCCAGTGGGTAAAGGAGCGAGGCGGAATTGCTCTCGATGTTGGGTCAATGTTCGATGCTTGGGCGGGGCTCACCACGCGTCGCTACATGAAATTTGATGCAGGCCATTTGGATCCAAAATACCAGTTAAAGTGATGCTCGACTTAAGGGGACCCACTTTTTGACCATTACCAGAACTCTGCCCCCGCTTGACTTACTTGTCTTTGCATAATGATCGTTTTACAAAAAAGATTCTGAGTACATGTCCTCTGCAAAATCGGACAAGCAGGGCATCGTTGGCTACGTCGAGCATTTCGAGCCCACGACCATTGAGGGCTGGGCGATTCGGGCGGATAACACCCTAGTCCGGGCCGACAGACTTTTCGTTACCCAGGCGGATGCTGCTACGCGCCACCTCAAGAATCATGAGCGAGCGTCATGTTTCTTTAGGGATCGAGGTTATACCGAAGTGGTTGTTGGCAGCATGTCGCAAGTCCGGCAAGCCGCACTGTTTTATCAGGCGACCGAGATCGTTGGGATTGCATGCGCGGCCCTGACGAATTTGATCTATTGCCGCGCGGGGACGAAGATCGCCGTGCTGACGCCTGCAAGCATGCCGGCTCTCTATTTCTGGGATCTCGCTGAACACGCTGCTCTGGATTTTCCGATCGAATACTTCCCTACCGTCGATCCATCCTGGGGAATCCATTCCGATTTCATGGTCGACCTTGATGCACTTGAGTCGCTCATCGCTAGGGAAGGCTACGTCCGCGATACGGGAAAAGCTGAGGTTTTTCGATGAACGAATTCGAGCAACTCCGAGTATCGTCCTCGTCTGCGACGGCGAATGCCAGGGGGGGGGATTCGGCGGGCGGTGTCATTCCAGAAAGTGACGGCGGGCCGACTGTGGTCGGTTTCGTTGAGCAGCTAGAACCCATCGCCATCAAGGGATGGGCCCTCTCGCGGGATGGTCGATGTGTAACGCTGGCCCTGCGTATCGGTGGTCTGGACCACCCCCTGGAGGCTGTCTGGATCGAAAGGAGCGACGTTGCCGGTCATCATGGCACGCAGTTTCTAATCTCCGGATATCGCTGTGCGCTCGATCGTCACATGGCCGGCAACGTCAGGGATGCTTTGCTCGCCGGTCGCAGCGTCGAGGTCTGCGCGAACGGCGTGGTGCTGCCCCACCTTGGCAAGATTCCGGCGGCATCAGCGCTCCTCCAGGCCGAGCCACTCTTGATCAACCTGCTTTCTTCGGAGTTGCGTGCAGTGGTCGAGTCATGGGGCCACTTCAGGGTGTCGGGCTGGGCAGTATTGGGGAACGCGGCAACGGCCGGCTACAAGCTCGTTTGTAACGGAACGGAGCTGGATTGCACTGCGCTGAGCCACGAGCGTCTGGATGTGGCGCAGGCGCTTGGAATCACGGTTCTCGAAACCGGCTTTGAAATCGAACTCCCCGGTTGTCTGTGGGAGTCGGTACCGGAAGGTGAGGATGCCCGCATCGAAATCCGCTTCGGCGAGTTTGCCCTGAATGCGGAACCACTTGTTCTCGACCGTGCAAGAGCCGTCCGCTGGGTTGGCGACATCTGCCGCATGCATCATGGCGAGGAAAGGCAATATCGGTTGCTCGTTGCGTTGGAACACGTGCATTTTGGGGGGCTTGGGCCCTACCTTGACGACGACACACGCCTGTGTATACGCGAGTTTGCCGAGAAGATGCACCTCGGAGACTTCATTGTCGATGACGACTTGTTCACGGGAGCCGCGTCGGGGTTCACGGTGTCTGACGACGCGCAGTTGCGAATGTGGCGTGCTTTGCTTGCGCTCAACGCAAAACTCGACGGGAGTCTCCGGCCGATCTTTCCATCTGTGCAGGCGGTCATCGCCGACCATGCACTAGAGGGAAGGGTGTGCGAAAGCTTCCTGTTGTCGGCCGCGCCCCTGCTGTGCAAGACCGGTGAGCTTTCCGGGGTGCATGACGTCCTAGACTTCTCCCGCCTGAAACGCCTGGAGTCCAGCAACGATCTCTGGGAGATGTCACTGAGCCCTCCCGCACATGTGCTGGACGGAGATGTCCAGCGCGCTGCCGAAATTCTGTGGCGCATGTCGCAGCATCTCGACACTGGTTGGCTGAACACGGAATGCGTGCGTTTCACATTGGAACACTGCCTGCGGCTAGAGGCTGAGGGCGAAGTGACTCCAGAGGTCGCCGAAGGTCTGCGCAGAGCGGTGATCGGCCTGCTAGATGCCTTCGCCGGCGACTGGTTCAGCCGACTGCATGACCACGAACTTGTCGACGTTATGATCGCCATACTCGGCGAATTAGACAACTATGCCGATCCCCATCGCAAGGAGGTCGTCGCTGCCGCGATCCGCATCTATGGCTTGAATCCGATGTTCTGGCAGCGGCTCCGCCGGCGCAACATCGAGCTGGCCGGTGAACTGTGGCGCGCACACGCGGCGTGGCGGGTAATCCGAGAGGCGTTCGAGGGAACGCTGACCTCCTTGGGTGAGCGCACCGACGAAATCCGCGAAGCCCTCGACTATTTCCTGCGTTACCGTAATCCCGAAGCGCCTCTTTTCCTGCGGGAAGCAGTCGCACACACACTGTCAGTCCGGGACGACGATGCGAAGCCAATCGGGCGTGAGTTCGCCATGCGTCTCCTTGACCAGGCGCCGCTCGAGTCGGTGCGCATCGCTGCTTCGCCGCTGGCTCGGAAAGGGCTGTTGCAGCAAGACTTTGCGGTCGCTGCCGGCAAGCTGCGCGAGAACCTTCGGCTTGGCCATTACCACGCCAGCAGTCCGGTTTATGGACTGCAATCACTGGCAGCAGATATGTTGCGTGGGCTGCGCGCGAAGGCTGGAGCACCCGAGGCGTCGCCGGGCGCTGTTTCTCGCCTTACCGAGGTCGCAATGTTACTTGGGAGCAAGACCGCCGCGTTCCTCGGCGCGGACCTGCTCGTTCAGATTCTGCTGTTGACGCAGGCAACAGGGCACAGCGAACGTCACAGGCTGACGTTGCGCCTGCAAAGCGTGATTCGTGCAGCAGTCGAGCAGACTCCGCCCAATACGTATCTGCCCCTTCCCGTTCAGACTGCGCTGGCGGCGCTCGCCACCATGCCCGGTGGGGCTTTGCCTGCAGTCGATCTGGAGGCGGTCATGGGGCTGGTGCGGGAGAAGTTTGGCGAACGACATGCCGCCGTGTGCGGCGAAGCGCACGAACGGGGCAGTCGCTTTTTCGACGATCCGTCATGGCCGGCGGACACGCTGGTCGCGATCTACTCGTGCCGCAAGTACCTCGACACCCGGGTCGCGGCGATTCGCGCCACCTGGGTTCAGGATTTGGTGACGCGTGGCATTCCCTACGTAGTGGTGGTCGGAGACGGCGACGACTCGCTGGCCGGTGATGTCCTTGCGCTCGATGTATCGGATCGATACGAGGATCTGCCAAGAAAATCGCTCAAGCTCTTCGACTGGATCTATCGCCACACGGGTGCGCAATTTGTCCTCAAGATAGACGACGACTGCTATCTCGACGTTGACCGCTATTTCGACAGCCTGAGCCATCGCAAGCATGCCTATTACGGAAGGGTGCTTTTTCGCGAGGAGGGTGGCATGGACCGCCTGTGGCACCAGGTCAAATCATTCAGTGCACACAGCCGGAAGTCCATCGACAAATCGCCGGAACCCTCGATCTACGCCGACGGCGGCGGTGCCTACAGCCTGTCTCGGTTGGCGATGGCCAAGCTTCGGGAGATGGCCGAGAGCGACGCCGGCAAGCGCTTGATCGCGTCCTCCTTCATGGAGGACAAGCTCGTGGGCGATCTGCTGACCCTCGCCGGCATCCAGCCCTCTGACGAGGACTACGAGTCCTACCAGCGTCGCAGGACGTTCGGCGATGCGATGCCGGTGAGCATCTGGGAGAACACCTTCTACCCGTGCGCGCTGACGCCGACCAAGGTGGTCCATCTCGACACCGAGAGCGATCTCGCATGGGTGCGGAACAATGCGCGAGGGAACGAGGTGTGGCCGAAGAAGCTGTGGCCGACCTGCTGGAAACCCGGTGTCGTCACCAACAGCAATCAGCTGGAACTCCTTTCCATCCCCAGCAAGGTCGCCGCGCTGCTGCGTGAGGAACTCGTTGTCGTGGTGGTGGTGCGCAACGAGATGACCATGCTGCCGCACTTTCTGGCGCACTACCGCAGGATGGGCGTCGGCTGCTTCGTCTTCATCGACAACTGCTCGGACGATGGCACTCGAGAGTTCCTGCATGCGCAGGAGGACGTGGTCCTCTTCTCGGCCGACACCGAATACAAGAAATCCTACTATGGGGTTGCCTGGCAGCAGGCAGTGATGGGGAACCTGTGCCTCGGAAAATGGGTGCTGCTTGCCGACGCCGACGAGTTGCTGGTGTACGAGCGTTGCGAGGAGCGCCCGATTGCGGAATTGCTGGCGGAGGTTGAAGCCGAGGGAGCGGACGCCATGCGGGTGGACATGGTCGACATGTATCCGGCCGGTGATCTGAGTGAAGCCGACTTCAGCCGGCAGTCGCCGTTCGATGCAGCCCCTTGGTTCGACAGTCCTGCGCTGACGCCCTGGCATCTTGGCAGTGGCTGGTTCAGCAACAGCACGGGCTATGTCAGCCACCTGCGCCATCGGTTGCTGCCGGATGCGGTTCCTGCGGACTTCGTGTCGCAGAAATATGCGCTGTTCCGCTATCGTCCTTGGGTGAGGGTGTCCCAAGGCCTGCATTACGCCTCGAACCTGGCGGTTTCGAAAAAAATCTGCTGGTTCGCCCATTTCAAATATCACGCCGGTTTCAAGGACAAGGTAAGCAAGGAAATCCGGCGTGCCCAGCACTTTAACAGTGCTGCCGAGTACCGTCGCTACGCAGCCCTGTTCGCCGAGGGTCGGGGCGGTTTCAGAGATCTGCAATGCTCGAGGCGTTACGAGGACAGCGCGAGCTTCGCCTCGATTTCTCCATGTGCGGAAGACCCTGGCGATGCCTGATACGACGAGTGCCCCGCGTCCATTCATCATCTGGACGCTGCAGCGAACCGGGGGAACCAACCTGGCGCATCAGCTCACCTTGCGTTCGGGTTTGCAGGGTACGCAGCACGAGCCGTTCAACCCTGGGCGCATGTTCGGTCATATCACCGAGCAGTGGATGCGTGATGGTGATCGCGACGCTCTGCGACGCGGCGTCGATGAAATCTGCCAGCGAGGCGTGATCATCAAGCACTGCGTGGAGATGGTGCCTTGGGAAGTTACCGAGGCACTCGCTCGCGCGTCTGCGGCCGCTGCTTACCACCATCTGTTCCTCTACCGCAGGAACGGGCTCGATCGCCTGCTCTCGCTGCACTTCGCTCAAAGGACGGGAGTATGGGGGCCGGGTATGGCGAGCACGGCCTCTGGGTCGACCGCGGTCGATCACGGTGCTTTCGGCGAAGTACTCCCCGTCGAGAAACTGATCCAGCACGAGCAAACCTGCGTCGAAGCGCTGCATCGGGCCTGGACGCTACTCCAGTCGAGCGGCGCTTCGCCGATCGCGGTTGCGTACGAGGACATCTACCGCACATACGACCCTGCACAGCCCACCCGGGTAGTGCTGCCTCTGCTTCGGCAGCTTGGATTGTCGCAGTCGGAAACGGACGACCGCGACTGGATAAGTGATCTGGTCGGCAAAGGCGATCAGGGGACACGCGACAGGTATCACGACTTTCCCGGAGCTGCCGAACTGGCCAAGCGCGTCAAGGCAATTGCACCTTTTACGCCCGACGCCGGCGCAGCGTCCGTGGAGGTCCGGCTGTTCAATGAAAATCACCCCTGGATCCTGCGCTGCGTGGTCGACGTGTTGCCCGAGAAGGTGTCGGCCGGTGTGCCCTTCGAGGTGGGAGGGGTCGCCGTGCTCAGCGGCCAGGCACCCGGTGGAGTGACGCTGCAGATGCGGTCTTCCGAGGGGGCGATCATGGTTCCATGGGGATTGCCGAGCCAGCGCATGGCAAGGGAGTTTCCGCAAGGGGTCAATCCGGGCGCGGCGCGTTTTCTGGTCGGGGGACTGTTTCTGCGGCGGGAGCAGGACAGGCTGGAACTGATGTTGTGCGCTGCAGACGGAGAAGGGGTGAAGCTGGCCGAAATCGTGCGCGCCGAAATCCCCGATTACAGCCGGATTTATGTGGAGTCGCAGGACCGTCTGATATTCGATGTCGGGGGTAACGACGGTGCCGATACCTGGTACTACCTACGAAAAGGTTTCCGTGTCGTCGTTGTGGAAGCTGTCCCGGAACTCGCTGACAACCTGCGCAGGAAGCTCGCGGCTCAGGTCGAATCGGGGCGTCTAATCGTCGAGGCCGTTGCGATCGCCGAGCGCGAGGGTGAGTTGCAGTTTACGGTCAATGACGAGTGGACCGAGTGGAGTTCGGCGCATGGGTCGCCCAAAGCCGTCGCCGGCAGGGGCCGAACGATCAGCGTGCCCTGCACGACCCTGTCAGGGTTGATCTCTCGCTACGCAACGCCCTATTTCGTGAAGCTGGACATCGAAGGGGGAGAACTTGCCGCTGTGGAGTCCCTGCGCAGCCTCGATGCGGCGAATCTTCCCCGCTACATTTCCTGGGAGATGAACAGCGATTTCAGACGGATAGTCGACCACCTGTCCGCGCTCGGTTATCGCCGCTTCCAGATAGTGCGCCAAGGTGCGGCATACTTGCCGCGCCCGCCGAGGCCCAGCCGGGAAGGGCTGGAGTATCAGTGTGGGTTCACGAATGGAATGTCCGGGCTATTCGGGGCTGACCTCCCCGCTTCGGAATGGGTTGGCATGGCAGAAGTCCTTCAGCAAGCAGATGCCTGCCAAACTGAAATGAAGGCCCGCCGAGCGCGCGGCGAGAAGCCTGGGTGGTATGACCTGCATGCGGCGCGTGACGATCAACAGCCACTGGTGTGAGATGACATGATGGATCGGGAAGAATGGCAAACCCACGTACATGAAGAAGTCGAGTTCTGGGACGAATGGCTCCGAACGGGGGGAGGCGAGTGGCCCGAGGATTTCCGAAGTCGTGTTGACCCGCAGCAGCGGCTGCCCGAACTGATCGAAAACGCTCTGCTTAACAAGGGGGTGGCGGCCGGTTCCCCGATCAGGATCCTCGACCTCGGTTCCGGGCCGCTCACCAGTGTCGGTACCGTTTCCGACCACTATCAGGTCGAGGTCGTGCCGGTCGATCCACTGGCCGACCATTATCGTTCCCTGCTGCAAAAGCATCACCTTGCTGCGCCGGTGTTGCCCCAGCTGGGAGAGGCGGAAAGGCTTGACTGCCTGTTCGAGCCTCAATCGTTCGATGTGGTGTGGGCGCGCAACAGTCTCGACCACTCCTACGATCCCCTAATGTGCATCTACCAAGCCTACCGCGTCCTGAAGACTGGTGGGACGATGATCATCGTGTTCCATCCCAACGAGGCGGACCACGGTAACTACCAGGGACTGCACAACTGGAACTTCGACGTCAGGAACGACGCCTTCGTCATCGAGAGCCGCCGTCACCTGGTCGATGTCTCGCGCCTTCTCGGCAAGGCATGCAAGGTCAAGATTCCGGCCCGGGTGGCCCGGGGTCACAGGGCCAACATGCACATCAAGTTCGTCAAGAAAGCGCACGTCGGGCTGTTCGATTTGCTCAGCAGGGCGAATGCGTGAAGCCGCCGCAGCCGGTGGTCTGCAGCATGATGGCAAACGAAGCCATGTCCAACGCTGAAGTGGGCCGGTCTGATCCCGCGGCCATGCCTCCCAAAGTCGGCTTTCTTTGCATCGGTGCGCAGAAGGGCGGGACGAGTTGGCTGAACGAGCAACTGCTTTTGCATCCCGGCGTTTGCCTGCCGCCGGTCAAGGAAGTCCATTTCTTCAACTACCTCTATTCGCCTGTCGACCGTGACTGGATCCTCGACCACTACGTGAGGCCGGCGCGGCTGAGAATTTCGGCGCAACTGCGCGAGGGGGTCTGGGATACCGACTGGGAACAAGTCGCCTATTACGCCGGGCTGGTCGAATTGGTCAGGAAGGGATGCGTTGACGAACGCTGGTACGAGTACGTCTTTTCGCTTTGCCACGACCCGGGCCGCCTGCGTGGCGACATCACCCCGGCCTACCTGACCCTCGGGGTCGAGGCGATCGCGCATGTGCATCGATACAATCCGCGGATGCGTTTGATTGCACTCCTGCGGGAGCCGGTCGAGCGGGCAGTATCCGCGGCAAAGATGATCATCAAACGCAAGAAAATCGCGCAGCCGGACGACACGATCTGGCGCTCGGTAATTTCGGGGCACGGCATAGTGCAGAAGTCCAGCTATGCGGGGCAGCTGCAAAACTGGTTGACGGTCTTTCCCGGCGAGCAGCTGCTGGTCCTTCCCTACGAGAGAATCGCCGCCGAACCCAAGGCGCTGCTGGATGAGGTTTGCGGCTTCCTCGGCATCGCGCCGATGCAGCACGACGCCACGATGGACGAGCGCGTCCACGGCGGCCGTCACTACGATGTTCCGGCCTGGGTACGGGAGTGGCTTGAATCACGGCTTTCGCCGCAACGGGCCCTCGTCGAGGATATGTACCCGCTTCTCGCCAAATGGTGGCATTGATGAACCCCCCAAGGAGGATCGCGATGCCTGGCTGGTTACGGCTCTACGCTGCAGTATCGGATTTCGTCCTGCCCGGGTTCCGTGCTCTCGCCCTGCTTCTTTTCCTGAGCCTGTTCACGGCGGCGTGGGCGAGCGAAAAGAAAGGGGTCGGCCTGGCCGAGCTTGACGCGGCAGACCGCATCGCCGCACTCAATCTGGCCTGGTACTACACCTGGAAACCCTACCCGATCTCGGGTGCGCCGCCGGACAAGTTTGTGCCGATGTTGCGCAGCAGAGGCGGACGCGCGCTGGATAGGCACATCGCCTATTTCAGGTCCAAGGGAAAGGTCCCGGTGCTGCTCGCACTTAACGAGCCCAACGTGGCCAAGGGCGACAACATGTCCGTCGAGCAGGTGATAGCGCGCTGGCCCGAAATCTCGGCGCTGGCCGAGTCGATAGGCAGTCCCGCGCCGTCGGGTGTGCTGGGTCCCTGGTTCGACGCGTTCTACCGCGAGGCTAGGAGGCAGGGTCTGAAGCTCGATTTCATGGCCGTGCATCTCTACAATGCGCCCGATGCCGAGAGTTTCCTGAAGAAGATCGATGCGGTGTACGAGAAGTACCGGCTACCAATC
>Ga0209706_10000653_pt1 | contig 19742 bp, 19 predicted proteins | sample PPLLaktember2015_6_FD_187263 | JGI IMG/M metagenome (GOLD analysis project Ga0209706, IMG submission 187263) | Freshwater sediment microbial communities from Prairie Pothole Lake near Jamestown, North Dakota, USA - PPLs Lake P8 Core (1) Depth... | ecosystem: Environmental > Aquatic > Freshwater...
GCGTCACCAGTGATTATTTGATAACTACTTTGCCGCTGCCTCGGACGACTTTGCCGAGAAAATATGGTGTTTCCTTCAGTCGGCGCAGGTAGTCCATGATCGAGCGGGTGAACTTGGGCCGAACAATCAGCACATAACCAATGCCCATATTGAATACGCGGTACATCTCTTTCTCATCGACCGGTCCGAGCTTCTGGAGATAATCAAATATCGGCGGTACGTTCCACTTTTTGTTTATTACCACGTCGCACTTATTGGGAATCACCCGCGGGATATTACCGATCAGTCCGCCACCGGTAATATGGGCCATGGCCTTGACAACTTTCTTGACGCGGTATTTTTTCAGCAACGCCAAGACTGGTTTAACGTAAATTCTGGTCGGCCTCAACAGTGCCTCTCCCAATGTTTCCCCCAATTGATCGATGTGCTGATCTACTTTCAAGCCGGCCTGCTGGAAACATATATGCCGAACCAGTGCATAACCATTGGAGTGCAGGCCGCTGCTTGCTAATCCTATTACCGAATCGCCCGGCTCTACAAGCTCACCGGTGACCAGTCTCTTTTTTTCCACTACTCCCACCGCAAAACCCGCCAAATCAAACTCATCTTTACGATAGACATCTGGCATCTCGGCCGTTTCTCCTCCCAGAAGTGCACATTCAGCCTGTCGGCAGCCATTACTTATCCCTGCAATCATCTCGTTGATCTGTGCGGGTTTCAGCTTATGGACCGCGATATAATCCAGGAAAAACAGCGGTTCAGCCCCCTGTACCAGCATATCGTTAACGCTCATCGCCACCAGGTCGATGCCCACCGTATCGACTCTGCCCATCATGGTCGCAACCTTAACCTTGGTCCCCACCCCATCGGTGCAAGCCACCAGCACCGGGTCGCGATAATTCCTTTTGAACAGCTTTTCACCATAGTCCAGTCGGAACAGCCCGGCAAAGGCGTTATGCAGATACATCACCCGCTGACTGTGCGTACTGCGCACGTTCTCGCGAATCAGGTCCACCATCTGATCATTGGCGTCAATATCAACGCCCGCTTGCTGATAAGTGATTTTTTTTGCCATGCAATCCTTACTCGAAAAGTTGCCTCTGATAACGCTCAAACGCGTACTTACTGACCGCCTCGTCCACCGGAACAGGGTAATTGCCCGACCAGCATGCCGTGCAGTAATGTGTGGGTGGGTGCTTTACACAACTGAGCATTCCATCGAGCGTTAAATACACCAGCGAATCGATTTCCAGGTAATCCCGTATCTGTTCCACCGTACGACCGTTTGCAATCAGTTCTTCACGGCTGGGAAAATCGATTCCGTAAAAGCATGGATGCTTTATTGGCGGGCAGGCGACGCGCAGATGTATTTCTTTCGCTCCCGCTCTTCTCAGCGCCCCCATTTTCCCGCGTGTGGTCGTGCCGCGGACTATCGAATCCTCGATTACCACAAGCCGTTTATCCTTGACTACCTCTTTGATCACGTTCAGTTTCATTTTGACGGCCAGGTCGCGCATGGGCTGGAGCGGTTCGATGAAGCTACGACCAGCATAATGGCTGACCGTAAAGCCACGCGCATACGGAATACCGCTTTCTTTGGCGTAACCGCCAGCGGCGCAGCGGGCACAATTCGGTACCGGAATGACAATATCAGCCTTTGCAGGCGCCTCTCGTGCTAATTGTTTTCCCATAGCGTCTCGCACCTGATGCACATTTTCTCCAAATACCATGCTCGACGGGTCCGCAAAATATATCTGCTCAAAAATGCAATGTGCCGGTGGTACCACTGTGGAATCGTCAAAAAACCGGCTGTGCAGTCCGTTCTTGTCGAGCGTCACGATCTCACCCGGAGCGACCTCACGGACAAATTCCGCATCGACAATATCCAAAGCGCAGGTTTCCGAGGCCGCCACATACGTACCACCATCGATCTTGCCGATACATAACGGCCTGATCCCATGTGAGTCTCGCGCCGCCACAATCCGGTCCGGATACAAAAACAGCAGGCAAAACGCCCCCTGCAGGTGTCGCAGCACATGAGCCATTGGGTCTGGTTTGGTGATATGTGTCGGCTTGGCCAGCAGATGTATTATGATTTCGCTGTCTGAGGTGCCTTTGAATATATGGCCGTAAGCCTCATATTCGTCACGCAACAGCATGGCGTTGATCAGATTGCCGTTATGTGCCACGGCGATCTGCCCCATGGAATATTCCGCCATGAGCGGTTGAGCGTTTTCCAGCCGCGATGAACCGGAGGTCGAATACCTCACGTGCCCGATCACCGTATGACCTTTTTGCGAGATCGAACGTAGAACTTTCGACGGAAAAACCTCACCGACCAGCCCCATACCAGTATGGCAATGTAACAATTCACCATCACTAACGGCGATCCCGGCCGATTCCTGGCCGCGATGCTGCAGGGCATGCAGACCAAAATAGCACTTCTCCACGGCAGATGGATGCCCAAAAATCCCAAAAAGCCCGCATTTTTCCTTCGCTTCATACTGCGATCGAAAATCACAAGCAGCCAAATCAGTATTAACACAGCGAGCCGGGGTTGCTTTACTAACCGGTAGTCTCATATCTTAGACCTCCCTGTAAAACGCATAGTCTAGCGACCGACAATGGATAAGTCAAGCCTCAAAATGCAGCACCCAATGTACAGAATAATCGACGTTTGAGGTATGACACTCAGCTTTGTCCTTGCAAGGAATGCGGTCAAAAGCTATAATGACCCATAAAGTACGGAGACGTTACAGAGGTGATCCGAGAAAACAGCACAAAACCCGAGCAAAAAGGGATTATATTCGACATCAAGCGGTATGCCATCCATGACGGTCCGGGCATAAGAACCACCGTCTTTCTAAAGGGCTGCCCGCTACGGTGCCAGTGGTGCCATAATCCGGAGAGTTGGGCCTTCCAGCCGGAGCACAGCCTGCGAGCAGGCAGATGCCAGAGTTGCGGGCAGTGCGTGATAATATGTAAATCCGGAGCAATCTCACTTGTTGACAACCGACCGGTAACCGACCCGAGCAAATGCACGTTGTGCGGCGATTGCGTGGAGGTGTGTGTAGCAGGGGCGCGTGAGATTATCGGACGAGAGGTAAGCGTCGGCGAAGTCATCGGGGAAATAGAAAAAGATGTTATTTTTTACGATCAGTCTGGTGGCGGAGCCACCTTTTCCGGTGGAGAGCCGCTGATGCAAGCGGATTTTTTGGCCGAACTGCTGGAGCAGTGCCGACTGCGTGAAATAAAAACAGCGGTAGATACAACTTGCTATAGCGAATTGGCTATAATAAAAAAAATAAGTAAAAACACGAACCTGTTTCTATGTGACCTCAAGCACACTGATAGCGCAATCCATAAGCGTTTTACCGGTATTGGTAATGAGGTCATTTTGGATAATATCAAATGGCTGGCATCAGCAGGCAAAGCAATTATCCTGCGGGTTCCGATCATTGTCGGTTTCAATGACGATTTGCCCAGTATAGAGGCCATCGGCCGATTCGCATCGGTACTGGATGGCGTCAGCAGAGTAGATATCCTTCCCTACAACCCGGGCGGACCAGCCAAATCGGCCCGGCTGGCACGGAGCTACAAACTGCTGGAGACTGCCCCGCCTGGTGACCAGAAGATGATGGCAATAGCGAAGGAATTACAAAATTTTGGATTCAAAGTCAAGATAGGTGGCTGAGTTATGAATGAAAGAGTATCGAAACTGCGTGAACAAAGTGTCCAAACAAGACCATACATCTCCACTGAGCGTGCGGAGTTGATCACCGAGTTTTACCAAAAAGACCTACTGTTGTGTGTCTCGGTTCCGGTCTTTCGGGCGATGGCTTTTCGAGACATCATGGAAAACAAAACCATCTGCATTAACGACGGCGAACTGATTGTCGGCGAACGCGGACCGGCTCCCAAGGCCACGTACACCTACCCGGAGTTATGCTGCCATACCATGGAGGACCTGCGTGTACTCAACAGCCGGGAGAAAACTTCTTTTGTTGTAAGTGAAGAAGTAAGGCGGGTTTACGAACAAAAAATTATTCCCTTCTGGTCAGGCAAAACCATGCGTCAGAAGGTCTTCGAGGCCATGAACGACCAGTGGCATCGGGCCTTCGAGGCTGGGGTATTTACCGAGTTCATGGAACAGCGATCACCCGGACATGCTATCCTGGACGACAAAATATACCATCGCGGGCTGCTGGATTTCAAACAGGACATCGCCGAGAGCCGGGCAAAACTCGACTACTTCAACGATCCTCAGGCGTACAACAAAGAGCAGGAACTCAAAGCTATGGAAATCTGTGTCGAGGCGATAATCACCTTCGCCAGACGATACGCCGATAAGGCACGTGAACTGTCACAGAAGGAAACCGACCCGGTTCGTAAAAAAGAATTGTCCCATATTGCCGAGATTTGTATGCACGTGCCGGCCCATGCGCCGCGTACCTTCCATGAAGCGCTGCAAAGTTACTGGTTTGTTCATTTGGCCATAATAACAGAGTTGAATACATGGGACTCGTTTAACCCTGGCCGGCTGGATCAGCACCTGTATCCCTTTTATAAGAAAGAAGTTAAGGAAGGTACGATGACCTCCCCGCAGGCTGAAGAACTGCTCCAGTGTTTCTGGATCAAGTTCAACAATCAGCCGGCTCCACCCAAGGTCGCTATCACTGAGGAACAAAGCAGCACTTACACCGATTTTGCCTTAATCAACGTCGGCGGCTTGAAACTCGACGGAACTGACGCGGTCAACGAAATATCATACATGATCCTGGACGTCGTGGAACAGATGCGTCTTTCCCAGCCCAGCGCCTGTATTCAATTGAGCCCAAAAAACCCAGACCGTTTCCTCAAGCGTGCCTGTCGGGTGATTCGGACCGGTTTCGGTCAACCATCGGTTTTCAATACCGACGTCATTATCAAAGAAATGCTGCAAAACAGAAAAACTATGGCAGATGCCCGGGCCGGTGGTCCCAGCGGCTGCGTAGAGATCAGCGCGTTCGGCAAGGAAAGCTGCACCCTGACGGGATACTGCAATTGGCCCAAAATATTCGAGTTGGCCTGCAATAACGGCCTGGACCCGCGTGATGGACGGCAGATTGGCCCTCAAACAGGTTACCTGCGCGATTTCACCTCGTTCGAGCAGCTTATGGAGGCGTACAAAAAACAACTGAAATATTTCATCGATCTGAAAATCCAGGCTAATAACGTTATTGAGCGGTTATATGCCAATTATATGCCGTCGCCGGTCATGTCGCTGGTGGTGGACGACTGCATCAGCCGAGCACGTGACTACCACGACGGCGGACCACGGTACAATACAACATACATACAAGGGGTCGGGATCGGCACGCTCACCGATGCCATGGCAGCGGTAAAGTTTCACGTTTTCGATCAGAAGGCCGTGACCGCCGAACAGTTGCAGGAGGCGCTGCGCAGTGACTTTCAGGGACACGACCTCCTCCGGCAGAAACTGCTGAACCGAACGCCCAAATACGGCAACGACGACGATTATGCTGACCGCATTGCCATGGAGGTGTTTGATGCCTATTACGATGTGCTGCACGATCGACCCAATACCAAAGGTGGGCACTACCGCGTTAATTTGCTGCCGACTACGGTGCACGTTTATTTCGGTTCGGTGGTGGGCGCACTGCCCAACGGCAGAAAGGCAGGCCAACCTATTTCCGACGGCATTTCACCCACCCAGGGAGCCGACACAAAAGGCCCCACTGCCATAATCAAATCGGCAGCAAAAATCGATCACGCCCGTACCGGCGGAACGCTGCTGAACATGAAGTTCAATCCCCAGGTGCTCGCCGGGGACGGCATCGACAAACTGGCTGACCTGATAAGGGCCTATTTCAAGCTCGACGGCCATCACATCCAGTTTAACGTGATCGAGGCCCAGACCCTGATCGAGGCCCAAAAACACCCCGATCAGAACCGCGATCTGATCGTCAGGGTTGCCGGATACAGTGATTATTTCGTGGATTTGGGCCGGAACCTGCAAAACGAGATTATCTCAAGGACTGAACTGCACTCTTTATAGGAAAGGCTTTCTACCGAGAACGTACCTTCAATTCGCATCCGACCATTGAACAACTATCCCATCACTGCTATAATGCTTGCCGGAATCTGAATATTTGCCAGTATAACTTTCATGCAAAAACCTAAAAATACAACTCTTACACCGCTGGACCATCTGTTTCTGCCCCTGGGCCTGTTACTGGCAGTCGTATGCATTGGCACGGCGGGCTTTACCCTGCTGGAAAACTTCTCCATCCTGGAATCCTTTTATATGACCCTGGTTACCATCAGCACTCTCGGTATGCGGGGAACGGAAAGCCCCGAACTGAGTTCCTCGGGGAAAATCTGGATTATGTTTTTAATTGTGGTGGGCATCGCCGCTGCCACGATCGCCTTGACCACCATTGCAAGCATAGTCGTTGAAGGACACATGCGCAGCATTTTAGGGAGACGTAAAGTGAATATGAAAATCGCTTCCTTAACCAACCATATTATCGTTTGTGGTTACGGTCGTATGGGCCGATCATTATGTGCAGACCTGCGCGACCGCAGGGCGGAACTGCTCATCATCGATCAGCACGACAGCAAGACCGTCCTGGCTGAACAGGATGGACTGCTTTATATTCTCGGAGACGCCAGCGAGGAAGCCGTACTCCGCAGCGCCGGCATCGAACGAGCCCGTGGGTTGGTAGCCGTACTGGATTCCGATGCCTCTAATGTTTTTGCCACCCTGGTGGCGCGGGATCTGAATCCCGATATCCTCATCGTTGCCCGTGCCGAGAAAAACGAAAGCGTCTCCCGACTGATCCGGGCTGGCGCCAACAAAGCCATCTGCCCTCAGGTCATCGGCGCCACCCGCATGGCAAACATCCTTACACGCCCCGGCGTGGTCGAGTTTATCGACTTCGCAGTTCAGGGCCTTGAACTCGAAGCCGAGCAATACCTAATTGGTGCCGAAAGTAAACTGATCGGCCAAACCCTGCGGCAGGCCAATCTGCCCCGGCAGGCCGGTATCCTGGTTATTGCCCTGAAAAGAAAAAACAACCAAACAATCTTCAATCCGGAACCGGATACCATCCTGCAGGCCGGTATCCTGGTTATTGCCCTGAAAAGAAAAAACAACCAAACAATCTTCAATCCGGAACCGGATACCATCCTGCAGGCCGATGACGTCATGATCATCACCGGCCGAGCAGGATCCATGGCAAAACTCGGACAATTATACTCATAACAGAACTACCTACAATATGAATCATCGGGCAAAAAGGCTATGATTGTCTATTATGTTTTCGCTACTGTCATACTGCTTATACAAGCAGTGGTATTGGTCGAAGCCTATCGCAATTTGATTTATACCAGGCGTCAATACCGTCCCACCCCTTCAAAATACCAACCACGTACCGCTGTCATTAGCCCCTGTAAAGGCATGGACACTACTTTTGATCGCAATATCAATTCCCTTTTTCATCTGAATTATCCCGATTACGAAATATTTTTCGTCGTCGATAGCGCCACCGACCCCGCTTACCGGCGAATAACCGAGATAATCGAGCAAAACTCCGCGAATTCACATCCGGTCAAGGCCCATCTGGTGATAGCCGGACCGGCCCAAACGTCCTCTCAAAAGGTCCACAACCTTTTGACCGTTTGCAATTCTCTGCCCAGTGATTTTGAGGTGCTGGCTTTCATCGATTCCGATGCCTGTCTGAAAAGCCACTTTCTCACCAGCCTCGTCCATCCACTCAGACGCAAAGATGTCGGAGCCTCCACCGGTTACCGCTGGTTCGTACCTGTCGATAACCGAATCGGCAGCGCCGTCCTCAGCGCCATTAACGCCTTTTTCGCTTCACAGATGGGACCGCATTCCTGGGTCAGCACCTGGGGCGGAGCTATGGCCCTGCAGCGTAAAACCTACGATCAAATCAACCTCTCACAAGTGTGGCGTAATTGCTGTACCGACGATTATCCTCTTACGACCGCTGTCCATAAGGCCGATTTGCTTGTTATATTTGCCCCTGCCTGTTATGTTGCCAGCTACGAAAAAACTTCATGGCGCGACCTGTTCTCGTTCGCGCGACGCCAATTTATCATAACCCGGGTCTATATGCACCGTCTGTGGGTCCTGGCTATATTGGGTATGGGACATTTTGTCGTCGCCTTCTGGACTGGGCTGCTGGTAAGCCTTTATCTGTACGCCAACTCATCCGTCCACGCCCGTTATGCGGCCATGTTGCCCGTCTTCTTAATGGTCGCCTCGATCGTCAAAGCTCTCTTTCGACAGATTATGATCCGGAAAATCCTGCCGGAAGATCGATATCGACTTCTGGTACCTGCACTTATCGATATTTTTCTGCAGCCCTTCCTGGCTGTATTCACCCTGGCGTGCCTGATTTCTTCCGCTTTTAGCCGGGTTATCGTCTGGCGCGGCATACGATATACCCTCCACAGCGCCAATCATACTGAGATCGCCGACCTTTCAACCAACACATAACAGCAGGCAATTCCTGCTATACCTTGCCACCTGAGCTTTTGTAATACTTTGCAAAACAAGAATTTATAAGAATACAAAAAGAACTTGCACCAACTTTCTAGCTTGTTTGGTACGCCCATTCGGCTGTAGAAGCCGGGAACCGGGCCAATAAAACCGCCTAATCCATCCAAAACCCATATATTTACTCATTTTATTTTTGACAAGTTTTTGCGCCTCTGCTAAACTCGCCAAAAATGTAGAGCGATTCCATTGAGTCTGTCCAGACGGTGGGCAGCCTGACCGGGCGAAGGCCTGGGGCCCAATAGGGTTATGTGAGCGTTTGTATCTGTATTTGTGTGAATATTTTTTGACTATTACCCGCTTTTGCGGGCACAATTTTGCGTGCGATTTTACTAGTAAGAGATTAACAGTATCACAATTATTACCGAAAGGATGAATGTTCATGCAGGAATATGACCAGTTAAAAGATAGTGTGGCAGCCGTCGAAGATGATATCATCAAGGCCGAGGGTGGCAACAAAGCTGCCGGAACCCGTGTTCGCAAAGCTATGCAGGAAATCAAAGAAATCGCCCAGTCTGTCAGAATTAAAATTCTCGAGACTCGTTCTGAATAATAGCTGTTAGTCGTGAGTTGGCAGTCTCAGTTGGTTCCTCCGGTGATGGGGGGAAAAATAGTGCCCCCCTTCTGTCACCGCTCACTACTGTTTGTGTGAATACTGTCTGGGGATGCTTTTTGCCCGGATAGCCGTTACTTCGGAGTAAGGTATGCCTCCGCTCTTGTTGATAGATCTTCACACTATCGATTTTAACAATATCATTTACGACACCAAGGCTATCGAGGAAATTAATCCCCATCGTTTCGAGATGCGCCAACTTGACGCTGTTGTCCATCTCGACCTTAACGCCGGTGAAATAGTCGGCTACCGGGATACCTGCGAAAATGATTTTTGGGTTCGCGGCCACATACCGGGCCGACCCCTTATGCCCGGCGTCCTGATGATCGAGGCTGCCGCCCAATTGGCTAGTATTGGTTTCAGCAAATCAAACCCTGACGAAAAACGCTTTCTCGGTTTTAGCGGTATAGAAAACGTCAAGTTTCGAGGCCAGGTACTGCCCGGACAGCGGTTATGTCTCCTGGGTAAATTCCTGGAATCTCGACCGCGACGATTCAAAGTAGCCGCTCAGGGCGTTGTCGATGGCGAATTGGTCTTCCATGCCACTATCATCGGAATGCCCATCTGAACGGACAAATATACCCTGAGAGGGAAAGTTGCAAACTCAAACGCGACTGGTACCGTACCTGGCGTCTTCATTCAGCATGGATATAATGTGCTCGTCCGGCCGTCTTCTCATTTATTCATCCACTTGAAATGGTCGCTGACTTTTTGGGCCAATTCGTCAGTTAAAATGTTTACGTCTGTGCTCATGCACGTGTCGATCTCTTGGTTTTTGTCGGCACGGATGCCAAGGCGTTGATCTCTCAGCGATCTGTCCAGTCGAAGATAAAGGCCCCTGTCTCGGGTATTCTTCCGCCGGTAATCCAGCAGGTGAGCAATCCACGCAAAAAGCTGCTGTTGAGAACGCCCATACAGAGCAAACCTGTCCTGCAAAAGAGCAAGATTAAGATGATCGGGCAACCCCTTACAGCCCTCGACGGTATCCGACAAAGGGAACGGTTCGATCTGATCGACCCAGCCGGGACCTATAAGAAAAGGACTGATGCTCGGCTGCCACCTATGAGAATCGGACAACTTGATCGGCGGACCGGGCTGAAACGCCATGACCAGAAAATGTTCCAGGCGACCGATCCAGCGAAAGGCGGGAGAAAGCAGTTTTTTTGCTTCGGTCACCTTTTTTTTGAGCCTTTGAGCCTGTTCGAATTGCAGGGACTCGGACAGCTCTTTCATTTTCTGATGAAGCGCCTCTATACCATGAGGGAACGGCCGATTCAAAAAATCGATTGCCCGATCGATATTTTCGCGATATTGGGCCGCCGAAACGCTGCCGTCACAAACACAAACGCAACGGTTCATTTGTCCGTAAGAACAAGCCGTAGCGTCAGGAGCATGGGCAAGCACTTCCCGATAACGACACAAATCGAAAATATCCTGCAAAACATCCACGCAGACCCCGGCGGATCTGGCATCGGCAAAAGGCCCCCAATATAAGCCGGTCCCTGACTCAAAACGCCTGGTCTTGACAAAAAAAGGATAGTCGGCGGAAGGATCGACATGAACAAACCAAACACTAAGGTCCGGAAAGAATTCTTTGTAACTATCGGGATAGACCTCTGCGGCAATGTGAAAGTAAGCCAGACGGCTCTCAAACCACGAGAAGCAGCGACGAAACCAGACACGCTCGACAACCGGACGGATTCGACTGTGATGTTCTTTGTCGCCGTCTTCGGCCAGACGCCGTCGGACCATTCCGCGAAGATTAGCGCCCGTCAGCAATAAAACCGCTTTATCCTCAACGCCGCTGAAAAGGCAAACGCCATTGCAGGTGGGCAGCCCCAGGGTTATCTGGACCATATCCCCCTGAATGGGAATCTCAACACAACCGTCAAAAAGTTTCCTGGCTTCCATAGGAGCCGATCAGCCAACGAGTCAATGGTTACCCAATCACCGGCCTGGTCATCCATCTATTACTCATCTGTTTTTACCCATCAGCACTATAATGACCAGAAGCGATACTACCAGCATACCTGTCAGGACGATAATCAGTATTTTCGTACCAAGTTGCTGAGGATACTCATTCAGTACTTCTTCCAGTGTCGCATCAGCCTGTGGGCTTGTTCTTTCCAGATCGACAAGTGCCCTCGTGTCGAACCCTTTATGGGCGTGTAACGGCGGCTCACCTGATTGAACACTACGCAGGTCTTCCAACAACAGCTTAACACTGCCGTAGCGATCCTCAGGATTCTTGGCCATCATCACCTCGATCACCTCAGCCACTCCAACGCTCAGTGAAGTATTGATATGATCAGGTGGCACCAACTGTTCCTTAAGATGTTTGTGCATTACCGCCGAAGGCGTCGGCGCCTCGAACGGAACCCGGCCGGTCACCATGTGATAAAACATCGCCCCCAGCGAATAGATATCCGCCCGAAATCCTATATCAAGCTCACCGCGTATCTGTTCCGGAGAAATGTAATAAGGAGTACCATAAGCCCTGCCCGCTTCAATCTGCGCCGTTTCTTCGTCCGCCGCCTCTCTGGCCAGTCCCATATCCGCCAGCTTTGCTATCCCGTCTTCGGTGATCATAACGTTTTTGGGTTTCACATCACGGTGAATCAACCCACGCGCATGGGCGTGCTCCAGGGCCTTGCCGATCTGAATGATTATATCCAGCGCCTCTCCTTCGGAATATACAAGACCCTTGGAGAGGTCATCATAAACCGTCTTGCCTTTGACATATTCCATTACGAAGTAATGATACCCCCCGGACTCTCCCACATCGATCGCCTGTACAATATTTGTGTGATTCAGCTTTGCCGCCGCCTTACCCTCTTTGTAGAAACGCGATACATATTCAGGATTCTCGCTCAACCGCTTCGGCAGCACTTTTATCGCCACAATCCGGTCCAGCGACAACTGCTTGGCCTTGAACACCGTCGCCATCGCTCCGGAACCCAGCTTTTCCAGAATCTGAAAACCTGGAATCCGTTGCGTGGGACGGGCCTCTTCGATCGCTTTCTCCAGCCGCGATATCTGCGTCTTAGTCACATAGCCCTGGGCCAACAAAGCATCCGTCAGATCGTGAGGCTTTCCCTGCCGGGCCAGATTCTTCATCACCGCAAAGCATTCCCGTACCTCGGTATCGGTACAGAGATTCTTGTCGATCACCAGGCGACCCAAAATCGAATCTACATTGGTCTCTCTGGTCTCTCTACTATCTCCGCTATCTTTGTTATCTTTGACTTCTGACATAAAACTCTCTATTTACTCAAGAAATAGCCGTCCACATACAACCCGTCCCCTTGCCGGCGTACCGCAGACAAGGTCACAACTTCTGTTGACCTCTTTATTAAGTCTATTATTTCCCATAGGCATCGTCAAGTGGCAATTGTGCCAGACTCCACACCCACCCGCATCCATCCATCGTGACCGATAATCGACCCGACAACAATCCACTTTCTGATTATCGGCCTTTCGGCTCAGCCGAACCTGCCGAACCCTGCCCATAGCAAACGCCCGGTCCCAAAAACCGGTGGAATTGGTTCCTTTCGTACAGAAATCGACGCACGTCATAGCAGATATGACACTTATCGGCATAACCGGCTTTCGGCCGATAACCCATCTTCTGAGCCTGGACCAGAAGCTCCGTTGGCCCTTTCTCTGCTAAAATGGAAAATATAGGGTGCTTGCGATAGTCGAAATCCCGCCATAACTCTTCCAAAGACGTTTCTTTGTTCGAGCCTGCTCGCCCTGCCACGATCCCGATACATGTCCCACAAAACACGTTTCCAACACCGTCAATATGGACATGCCTGGCTCCGAGCAGACTCCGGCTGCAATTAGTCTCGGCAAAATACTTGTAATCTCTTAAGGGAAAAAGACTAACCAACTCCACCGCCGCCCGTCCCAGCATCCGTTCTTTACGTCTTCTCAACGCCTTGGCAAACGCCGCCGCTCGATGGGCCTCGTCCTTGCCCGCTACCAGAACAGGGCTAACCAAAAAATCCCGCCACCGCACCTGTACACCCGAGTCACCTAATATCTCACGGGCCACCTGCACTGCCAATCGTACCCGCTCTATGGGTATATATTCCTGATGATAAACATCCGTACTTACCTGTAACTTGCTCAAGCCCAACGATTTGAGTTCGCTCAGACGCGACCGTACCAGTTGTTCGTCCGTACACCAATAAGCATTGGTCTCGACTTTTTCCAATCCGCCTAGCCGTTCCTGACAGGCAATCTGCAGAACTGTTCTTAGCCGTTCATAATCACCGAACGGCTCTCCACCGGTTATATGGACTTTGCCCCGCTCACCAGCCAAAGCCCTAACGCTCCGCCAGCATGACACCGCCAACTCAACACTCATCTCCGTCGAATCGCCCCCCACATGAGGACCCGAATACACATAGCAACACGCGCATTGGGCCGGACACCAGTAACTGAGCATCAAACCAGCCGAACTCCATATCTTAAACTTAGGCTGCTCAGCCGAGAGTGTGCGATTTGCCACATTATCTTCCAGACGAACCGCCGACATCAATCAAACCTTTCTAACTTTTGTCTTGCCCTGTTTTTTTTTTCCGTCATCTGACCGCTGCAACTGCTTTCTGACAACTGATCGTGGTTATTATGGGACACCGTTTCAAACTCTTTTCAAACCGCTAAAAGCGCTAAAGAAAATCAAACATGAAGGTCGATAAATCTAGCGATGAGGCCCAGCCCTACCGCTTAGCTCCGCACGGACCGGCACCTCACGAAAAACAATTTTTTTGCAGGATAACCAAAACCCAAAACCCAAAACAGAAAATGGAGCACTCATGAGCAAGTCTGAGCTTATTGACACCATACGTGAACTCAATTCCACCGCCTCCGTGGAATTCCTCTCTCAGTTTGACGAGAAAGATCTAAAAGAATACATGAGCCACTTACTCGAAACAGACCGGGCAGAACTGACCGCCGCCGCTCCCAGCGTTCCTTTCAATTGATGTTACGCCAATTCTTTGTCTTATTATCGGCCGTAAGTCCGCCGCCTGGGCAAACCTAGCTGACGATGAAATCGCATCACAATCCATTGGCCATACGGCGCCAGCCCTGCCGTCAGCAGCGCCGAAAACATTATTATCACAGAAAGCCCACCGCAGTCCTCGCTGGCGAAAACCCCCTTATACACACAAATCATCAACACCAACTGCTCTACCGCAAAACTACTCAGAAACGTGATTATTATCAAGGTTATAGGATGTTCACCATAGAACACCTCACGTCCTCTTATCACCGCCCATGTCATCAGTCCGAAGACAAATGCATAACTTCCCAGTGGCGCCTGACTGCTCAGATCCTTAGCCAGACCAAGCAGCCAACCGGCCACCATCGCCTGATCCCTCTGACCACGAAACGCCAGCACCACCGCCAGCAGTAAAAACAAATCCGGCGTCACCCGCTGCGGCCCCAATCCAAACAGCCGCGCCAGGCCCACCTGCACCACCAGCGTAACAAACAACAATATACTAAAACTAAACCAACGCATCATATCACCAGAAATGCGGAACATCTATCCATTGAATATAACACTTGTTTAATTTCCAACCACCACCACTTCCCGCAGGTTGTACAGGTCCACCGCCGGCCGCACGCTGATCTGCCATTCCACGCGATTGTTCTCTTGCGGCCGACAACTCATTACCGTCCCTATTATCATCTCCACCGACAAATCCTTCAATTGCGACAGAACCGTATCGCCCGGCTGCACCGGATCTCTGGTGGAAATCATCGTCACCTCGATCTGCCCCATACCCTTTCCTTTGAGCAGCCCTTCCGCCCGCCAATTTTCCCCTCGCTGCCAATTCGGCTCAATCACCACCTTCTGACAAAAACCCGGATCACTGACCAATTGCAAATTCGAAGTCACCTTGCCGGCTTCCCCCACAATTTGCCCCACCACTGCCATCCGGTAAATGTCTTTCGCCTCAGCCTTTCCATCGCCTCCCTTGGCCGTTTCCACGCAACTCAAAACAGCCTGCCCCATTTGCACCTGATCAGATGCGCCACGATCCAGATATTTTACTTCACGCAGGTTACTTGTGTCACTGCCGGTAACTCTGGCCACGATAAACTTCACACGTTCCAGGCCGAGCTGCTGGCGAACCATTGAGAGTTGTTCCGTTAGTTTTTGGTAGTAACGCAGCTCCTGCCTGGTGTTGACAAACTGGTTTTCCAATTGCTGATATGACTTGGCGGATATTCCCGACGACCTGTCCCTACGCAGCTTGTTAATCGGTACAGCCAAATCGCGGCTGCCTTTGCTGAACGGCGTAACCAACATCGACAAAACGTGATCTACGCTGTTGGTGACACGCAATGGCAGCAGAAAACATACAACCGCACCAATCATAAGATAAACAAAAAGCTGCCTGCTCGAGACTCGCTCACGTAGCTTCCGTGCCATAATATTTCTTGCCCCATCCGCTTAACAAATTTTATCGTTGAGCTTAATTTTACCGCTTACCAGGTCAGATACTCGTATCATCCGACTCCAGCGTATCTTTCCATTCTTCCAGATTTTCCAGATACACGCTCGTGCCGCGGGCCACACATGAAAGCGGATCATCCGCTATCCTCACCGCCAGCCCTGTCGCGTTGCTCAGCACCGTGTCCAGTCCCCGCAGCAGTGCCCCGCCGCCGGCCAGGCACATACCGTTATCGATCAGATCCGCCGCCAACTCCGGCTCCACCCTTTCCAACGTACGAGTCACCGCCTCGATTATCGCCGATATAGGTTCTTTCAACGCCTCGCGTATCTCTTCGCTGGTAATGACAATCTTGCGAGGCAGACCCGATATCGTATCCCGACCGCCTATTTCCATTGTCAGCTCTTTGTCCAGTTTTGACGCCGAGCCGATCTCTATCTTGATCTTCTCCGACCGCAATTCGCCGACCAGCAGATTATATGTCCGTTTGAGATGATTAATGATCGCTTCATCCATATCATCGCCGGCCACTCGCACCGATTCACGTACGCTGATATCGGCCAGACTCATAATCGCCACTTCCGTGGTACCTCCTCCGATATCCACAATCATCGAAGCCGTCGGCTCAGCAAACGGCAGCCCCGCTCCCATAGCCGCCGCCTTCGGTTCGGCCACCAGATAAACTTTTCGACCACCAGCCCGTTCGGCTGAGTCCAGCACGGCTCGTTTTTCAACCGCCGTTATTCCCGACGGTACCGCAATCACTACACGCGGACGAATCAAACCACGCCGACCATGCACCTTGCGAATAAAATAACTCAGCATCGCTTCGGTTATCTCAAAATCGCTGATAACCCCGTCTTTCAGAGGCCGAATCGCCGTGATGGACCCTGGAGTCTTGCCAAGCATCTCCTTGGCCACAATACCGACCGCATTACCGTTCTGCAAAACAATGTTAGTGCCTTTTCGCACCGCTACCACCGACGGCTCATTCAGGACAATACCTTCCCCGCGAACACAAACCAGGGTATTGCAGGTTCCCAGGTCGATACCTATGTCCAACGAAAACAACCCTAATATAGAATCCAATATCACGATCTGATCCCTCTCAACCGGCAAAAGCAATTCTTATTGCCAATTGAAAATGTAATTAAACGGAACCTTAACTGTCTGTTTTCTATTTTTGCCCTTTGAGGCGAAAACAGGCCCGCTTCCAGTTCAATTAATTATCCAAAAACCAATAAAAACCCGCTTCGCTCGGCGGCAAGTCCATCCTGTTTTCCTTTCGCGTCTCGAATTGCGCTGTCGAATAACACCGGTCTTTACCGGAATTCCAGCCCTTACCTGACTGGGAAGATTTTAACGTCTTGCTTAACTCTTGGCAAGCGCCTCTTTTACCCACCCGAATATTTTCCCGCCAACAACCGACCTCCATGCGTAAATTGCGCCGTACCAAGAGGTTACAACATCCGATTTTCCCGTCTGGAACGCCCTGCTAATGACCACCCTCGCCTTCTGCCAGACCATCCTACTAATTTTTCCGCCAGACAGTGCCATCAGGCCGGTCCTCCAGAACGACATCCATCTCTTTGAGCCGGTCACGAATATTATCAGCCAAAGCAAAATTCTTGTCCTTGCGAGCTTCAAGACGCAACTCTATCAATAGTTCCATCAACCCCTCGGCAAGTTCATTACCGGCGCCTGGGCCGCCTAACTCGATCGGCCCTTCCAGCAAACCGAGAATTTGGCCCAGCGTAGTTACCATCCGCCCGCTTTCCAAAACCAACCGCTTAGCCCGATCACTTCCCTGCAGCTCCAGCCGCTCCCGATCAATGTAACGATTTATCTTGCTGCGAAGCTCAAACAGCACCGCCAAAGCCCCCGCTGTATTAAAATCATCGTCAAGCGCTTCGAGATAACGCAACTGATCTTGCGTAACCGCCTCCAAAACCTCCTGGTCAGCTTCACTTTGGACCAACTGTGTCATCTGAACCATATTACAATTGCTGGCATAAACATCCTCACCGGCCAAGCGAACAATGCGATCCAGCAGACGATAGATGTTCATCATGCCTTTTTGCACCGCTTCGATAGATTCATCCGAAAAATCAATGGGCCGGCGATAATGCGTGCTCAACAAAAAGAAACGGATGCACTGCGGATGGTACTGCTCCAGCAATTCCTTGAGCTGACGGATATTGCCCAGCGATTTGCTCATCTTCTCATAGCCGGCCAACTTTGTCTTGATGCGGGTCAGGCCGTTGTGCATCCAATATTTGACGAACGGCTTATTTGTGGCAGTCTCCGATTGAGCGATCTCGTTTTCATGGTGTGGAAATATCAGATCCATCCCGCCGCCGTGGATATCGAAGGTCTCTCCCAGATAATGCATACTCATTGCAGAGCACTCGATGTGCCAGCCTGGCCGACCCCTGCCCCAGGGCGAATCCCAGCCGATCTCATCGTCCGTAGCTTTCTTCCATAAAACAAAATCACCCGCATTACGCTTGTTTTCGCCCGCCAGCTTACGTGAACCTTCCATCTGATCTTCGCTGCGCCGGCCCGAAAGCTTACCGTAATCGGCACACTTGCTGATGTCAAAATAGACATCTCCGTTCACCTCGTAAGCTGCCCCGTTCTCGCCCAACCGTTGAATCAGATTGATAATCTGTCCGATGTGCTCCGTAGCACGCGGATATTCGTCAATGCTGTTGACGCCCAGCTTGTCCATCGCCTCGAAATAACTGACGCTGACCTGCCCAGCCAGTTCACTGATACTTATCCCACGCCGATTCGCCTCGACAATGAGCTTGTCGTCCACGTCGGTAATGTTAATGACAAGTTTTACCTTGTAGTTCTTGTAGGTAAGATATTTCTTCAGCGCATCGAAAATCACTGGACCGACGGCATGGCCGATGTGAGAGTCCATATAGACAGTCGGGCCGCACACATAAATACCTACTTTGCCCGGCTCAACCGGCTCGAATATCTCCTTTTGTTTTGTCAGTGTGTTATAAATACGTAATGTCATTTTATTGGTCCTGTCCGGAATTTCGAGACTGTTCAGCTTATTGCCAGCGATACGATCGCCTGACAGGCGATCGCCTTACCTTGGCCCACATCGCCCAGCCCTTCATTGGTTTTGGCCTTGATGCTGACGGCATTGGTCTCCAAACCAAGCATTTCCGCCAGATTACGCCGCATTTCTCCCTTATAATCGCTCAGTTTCGGCTTCTCAGTAATGACGGTCACATCAACGTTGACAGGAACATACCCAGCCGCCTCGATCATTTCCCGCGCCTGCCCCAGCAGCTCACTGCTGTCGATATCCTTATAAGCCGGATCGCTGTCGGGAAAATGTTCTCCAATATCGCCCATCCCAGCCGCCCCGAACAGCCCGTCAATCACCGCGTGCAACACCACATCCCCATCGCTGTGGCCTGCCGGGCCTTTATCCCAGGTGATCGCCACACCAGCTAAAATGAACTTCCGCCCCGCCTCCAGGCGGTGCAGATCATAGCCTTGGCCTACACGCACAATAGTCTTCATCACATTTCCACCGCAGCACGTAATACAATGTCAGCAACCAAGTTAGCAGAATTCCCCACAAAATCAAGCTCCTTATCCACATTACGCAAAATGGGCATTTGTGGGCTGTTGCAAAGCGGTGAAACAACGGTTTGGCGGATACCGGTCAAAAAAAAGGCCTTCACTTTTGACGCCAGCGTCAAAAGGGTTGTGAATCGTTGATTTTGGAGTCTAAACGACGTTTTTAGGCGTGAATATCGACTTTTGACGCCAACATTATTTGGGTTCAGTTATAGAAAAGCATCTGACTGTGTCAATAACAATTCATCGAAGAAAGGGCCATTTATTCGACTGAGCCAGCATAAAAAGCGGTCAAAAAAGTGACGAAAACCGCGAAATTCGGATGAATTCTGATGAAAAGTGATGTGGTTTGTACCCACTTTGCACTATGTTTGCACTATGTTTGTACTATGTTTGCACCTACTTTACACCATGTTTGTACTATGTTTTGATGAAAAGTGAATGGGGGGAGAGCAGAGGG
>Ga0209706_10000655_pt1 | contig 19691 bp, 15 predicted proteins | sample PPLLaktember2015_6_FD_187263 | JGI IMG/M metagenome (GOLD analysis project Ga0209706, IMG submission 187263) | Freshwater sediment microbial communities from Prairie Pothole Lake near Jamestown, North Dakota, USA - PPLs Lake P8 Core (1) Depth... | ecosystem: Environmental > Aquatic > Freshwater...
GGGCTGTGAAGGACGCGTCGCAAGTCAGGGCGGCTGGAGAGGCCGATCCTCGGGGCGAGGAAGCCGGCCTCCGTCGGCTGGCCCAGAGATTGATACACTTCCGGGCGATCGGCGATCTCGAGAGTGCCGCCCGGGTCTTTGGCCGGTTGTTCCCCTCGGATGCGGCCGGCGATCCCGTCTCCGCTTCGAAGACCGGCGCTGCCCTTTCCTCTGACCGGCCTGACGGATCCTCCGGGAACGTCAAACCCGTCATCGCGGTGGCGGGCGCGTACCCCGTTTTCGTCTCGTCGGAGCCTGAAAGGAGCCCCTCGGCCGGCATCAGCCGCTCGAGCGACGGGACCTGGACGATCTTCTCTGCCGCCGAGCAATGGACGGGCGGCCGGCCCGGGGATATCCGAATCCGGAAGAGCTCGGACCTCGGCCGGACGTGGCCGGAGACGGTCCTCATCGGAGACGGCCGGCCGGCGACGCATCCGGCGCTCCGGCAGGTCGCCGACGACGCGATCGGCGTGGCCTATGTGAAGGAATGGGACGGCGCGGACAGCGACATCCATTTCGCCCGCCTCAACGGGGCCATGAGTTCGCACGCTGAATTCCCTGTCGCCCTCAGCCTGTCCGATCAACGGTCCCCTGCCCTGGCGACGGATCGCCTGGCTTATGACGTCCCCTACCTCTATGTCGTCTACGCCGAGCGCAACGGTCCCTCGGGCTCGATCAACTTCAGGGTCAGTCAGGATCTCGGGGGATCCTGGAGCCGGGCCATGACGATCGACTCGTTCTCATGGCCGGGCGGTGCGGCCGTCGAAACGGCCATGGTCTTCGATCCCGGCAAGAATGCGCTCCATGTCGTTTACTCACGTCCGCAGGGCCTATCGACCGGCATCGCGGCCGTGACGTCCGCGGATTTCGGCGCTTCCTGGTCCCGGCCCGTCTTCCTGACGCCCGCCGACGAACGGACCGATTCCTCCCCGGCGATAGCGGCCGGGAACGGCACGGTCATTGTGGTCTACGAGCACGAGACCGCCGCTTCGGGAGGGGACATCGGGCTCGCTTTCTCGTCCGATTCAGGGAAGAGGTGGGCGACGGGCCCGGGGCTGGCGTCTTCCGCCGCATCTGAGACCAGCCCGGACATCCAGGCTTCGGCGAGGGGCTCGTCCAGGTTCTTCGCCTCCTATGTCGAGGGGAACGGCCGGGTGCGCGTGATGAGCGCCGAAGGCCCCACGCCGGGCTCATGGACGATGGAGGCGGCCTTTCCGGAGCACGACGGCCTTGCCGGCCTCGGATCGGCCGTCGTCCTGCCGATGCCCGGCCGGGACGGCGGGGAATCCGCCGGCATCCTGTGGGCGGACACGACCGCCGATGAGGACATCTACTTCAGCGCCACGGCGACCACTCTCAGTCTGGCCGACCTCGTCGTGACCCCGGGAAACCAGGATGTGTCGTATATGCAGGGAACGACCTCCTTCTCGGTGACGAGGACGGGCGAGGAACAGGTCGATTGGACCGCCGCGGTCGTCTCGGGAGGGACCTGGCTCACCATCCAATCGGGCTCCTCCGGGACCGACGCCGGGACGATCGTCGCCGCCTATGCCCAGAATTCTTCCGCCGCAGAGAGGGCCGGCTCCATCCGGGTGACGCCGAAGGATACGGCTGTTCCCAGCGTCACCGTCACCGTGACCCAGGAAGGCGCCCCCTTGGGAACGCTCTCCGTCAGCCCGGAGAGCGGGCTCACATCGACAGGCCCCGAGGACGGGCCGTTCACACCTTCGAGCCAGGCCTATGTCCTGAGGAACGTCGGAACGACCTCGATCAGCTGGAGGGCGGCCCGGGTCCAGGTCTGGACGTCGCTGTCCGCGCTATCGGGCAATCTGGCCCCCGGGGCGACGAGGACGATCACGGTCTCGATCAATTCCGCGGCCGCGACGCTATCGGCCGGGACTTACACGGACACCGTGAGCTTCATGAACACGACGAACGGCAACGGGAATACGACGCGGCCGGTCAGCCTGACCGTCTACTCTTCCGCTGGTTTCCTATCTGTCGCCCCCGCGGGGGGGCTCACGTCGACGGGCCCCGTGGGGGGACCGTTCGCCCCATCGAGCCAGGATTACACTCTCCACAACCCGGGCCTGACTTCGATCGATTGGACGGCCGGAAAGACGCAAGCCTGGGCGACGTTGTCCGCGGTTTCTGGCACTCTCACCTCAGGGGCGACGGCGACGGTCACCGTGTCGATCAACGCAACGGCCGCTGCTCTTGCGGCGGGGGCCTATGACGACACGGTCACCTTCACCAACACGACCAACGGCACCGGCAATACGACCCGCGCCGTCGCGCTGACGGTTTCAGCGCCAGCCGGGGCTCTTTCTGTGACGCCGGCGGGCGGCCTCGCCTCGTCCGGCTTTGTCGGCGGACCGTTCACACCGTCGAGCCAGGCCTTCACGCTCCAGAACACCGGCGGGAGCTCGATCTCCTGGACAGCCGGTAAAACTCAGGCCTGGACGACCCTGTCCGCGGTTTCCGGGACTCTCGATGCCGGGGCGACGGCGACGGTCACCGTGTCGATCAACGCAACGGCCGATACTCTTGCGGCGGGGGCCTATAACGACACGGTCACCTTCACCAACACGACCAACGGCACCGGCAATACGACCCGCGCCGTCGCGCTGACGGTTTCGGCGCCAGCCGGGGTGCTCTCCGTGACACCGGCCGGCGGCTTCGCCTCATCCGGCCTTGTCGGCGGACCGTTCACACCGTCGAGCCAGGCCTACACGCTCGAGAACGCCGGCGGGAGCTCGATCTCCTGGACAGCCGGGAAAACCCAGGCCTGGATAGCCCTGTCCGCGGTTTCCGGGACGCTCGCCGCCGGGGCGACGGCGACGGTCACCGTGTCGATCAACGCAACGGCCAACACCCTCGCGGCCGGGGCCTACAACGATACTATCACATTCACGAACACGACTAACGGGACCGGCAGCACGACCCGCCCGGTCGTCTTGGACATCGGCGCTGGCCCCATTCTCGCAGTTTCCCCGGCCGGCCGGAGCGTCCCCTTTTCGTCCGGCAGCACGACCTTCGGTGTCTCCAACGCGGGCGGCGGGACCTTGACCTGGACGGCTTCGGTTATCGCGGGAGGGGCGTGGCTGACCGTCGCCTCCGGGGCGGGCGGCACGGACAGCGGAACGATCACCGTCGCGTTCACTGAAAACCGGACATCCTCGGAGAGGGTCGGCGTCCTCCGGGTCACCGCGGCGGGAGCCGCGGGCAGCCCGAAGGACGTGACGGTCGCCCAGGCCTCGGGGACCATCACCCTGAACCTCACCGCCCAACGGCTCGTCGAGAAGGCGTGGATCATCGAGCGCCAGTACGGCGGGCTAACCGTCTCGATCGCCAACCCGGCTTCCGTCCCTATCGACCGCTATGTGATCTACCGGAAGGCCGGCTCGGGGGATTTCCAGGTCCTCGCCACGGTGCCGGGATCGACGGTCGTGGGCGGGCAGCTGACCTATGCCGACATGTTCCTGGAGCCCGGCACGAGCTATACCTATAAGGTCGTCGCCTATGACGCGCTCGGGACCGCGGTCGTCGAGTCGCTCGAAGTCACGATCTAGGGTGAAGGCCATGAAAAAGCTCCTGATCGTTCCGGCCCTGTTGGTTTTCGCGGCCACCGCCGCCGCGGAGAACCGGTTCTTCCTCGCCGCGGGAGCGAACTTCCTCCGTCCCGCGGACGCGGCCTACCGGGGGATCTACGGAAGCCAGGCCATTTTCCCTGAGCTGTCCACGGCGATCCGCCTCGTCGGCGGCCTCTGCCTGACCGGCAGCCTGGGGAAGTTCTCGCGGACCGGTGCGACGCCCGACCTCGGCCTCGAGACCCTGGGCAAGCAGAGCTATCTCACCGCCGGCCTCGGCTACATCCTCCGGGTCTCCAGGCTGGTGTGCCTGGAGGCGGGGGGCGGGGCGGCCTTTATGAGCTTCCAGGAGGACGCGCTCGGCACCTCGATCGAGGGAAAGCGGAGCGGGCTCATGGCGGAGGGCGGGCTCCTGATCATCCCGGAGGATGATCGCGTCTTCATGGGCGTGAAGGTCGGCTATCTGACGGCCCGGGTGGACGATCTCGATGCCGGGCTCGAGGGTCCCCAGTCCATCCGGCTGGGCGGTCTCCGCGTCACCGTTTCCGTGGGCATCCAGCTGTTCGGCAGCGATTGACCGCCCCACGGCGCGTCCTGGGTCCGGATTGCTGTCCCCCTTTCATTCCCGATAGTGTATAATCGCCGTCAAGCGCGTCCTGCGCGCGTATCTTCCCAGGAGGATTGCTCATGTTTTTTCGGATCCCCTCTCACCGGGTCGCGGCTCTCGCCATCGCCGCCGCGTTCCTCTTCAGCGCTCTCTCAGCCAGCCCCGGCCATGCCGCAGGCCCCGAGGCGAGGAAGGCCAATTACGACCTGGCCTCGCGCTGGACGCCGGCCAAGGTCGGCAAGCTCGTCTTCGACACGTCCGTCACCCCCCACTGGCTCGAGTCGGGCGACCGCTTCTGGTACGCCTTCGAGACGAGCCAGGGCCGGAAGTGGTTCCTCGTCGATCCCGCCGCAAGATCCAGGAAACCCCTCTTCGATAACGCCAAGATGGCCCTCCAGCTGACGCGCATCCTCCTCGTCCCCTACGATGCCCAGCACCTGCCCATCAAGGCGATCAAGTTCATCAAGAAGGACACGGCCATCCAGTTCGAGATCGAGGTGCCCAAGGACAACGACATCTCGGTCAACGGCAAGATCGTCAAGGCCTCCGAGATCGCCAAGGAAGAGGAAGTCGTCCAGGACAAGGACAAGGAGAAAGAGAAGGAAAAGGAACAGGACACCCAAAAGACGAAGGACGACGAGAAGCCCAAGGAGCCGGAAAAGAAGACCAAGATCCTGGCCTTCACCTACGAGCTCCTCTCGGGCAAGCTGGCGCTCATCGAGGACTACAAGGCGCCGCTGAAGCGGCCCCGCTGGGCCTCGGTCTCCCCCGACGAGAAGACGGTCGTCTTCGCCCGCGGCGAGAACCTGTTCCAGATGGACTCGGAGAGCTTCAAGCTGGCCCAGAAGAAGGCCGACGACAAGGCGGTCAAGGAAGAGCAGCTGACGACGGACGGCGAGGAGCATTTCTCCTACGCCCGGCGGCTCAACGACGAGGACAAGAAGGAGCTCCAGAAGGACGAGAAGGACCGCAAGGACTTCCGCAGCCCCGCGGGCATGGTCGTCTGGTCAAAGGACTCGAAGAGGATCGCCCTCGTCCGCGACGACGAGCGCAAGGCCGCCGACCTCTGGGTCATCAACTCGCTGGCCAATCCCCGGCCGTCCCTCGAGACCTATCGCTACGAGATGCCCGGCGAGGAGAACCAGCCCCAGCCCGAGCTCGCCGTCATCGACCTCCTCTCCAAGGCCAAGGTCAAGATCAAATCCGAGAAGTTCAAGGACCAGACCCTGAACATCTTCACGGCTCCGCGGCTGGCCCTCGACCGCGAGCGCGAGTTCCCGCCGCCGGCCCAATGGCTGAGCGACACCCCGGACAAGCTCTATTTCGGCCGGCAGACGCGAGACCTCCACGGGTATGAGGCCTGCATCGCCGACACGGCGACAGGAGAGGTCAAGGTCCTTATCGAGGAGCGTCTCAACACCTACGTCGATGTCGAGCCGCTGCGGCTCCTCGGCGGCGGCAAGGAGATGATCTGGTGGTCCGAGCGCGACGGCTGGGGCCACTACTACCTCTACGACGGCGACGGCAAGCTCAAGACGCAGCTCACCTCGGGCGAGTTCGTCGGCCAGGGGGTCGAGAAGGTCGACGAGAAGGCCCGCGTCCTCTATTTTGCGGCCTGCGGCCGGGAGCCCGGCGAGGACCCCTATTTCACCCATCTTTACCGGGTCAATCTCGACGGCACGGGACTTAAGCAGCTCGACAAGGGCGACGCCTCCCACGTCGCCGACATGAACGACCCGGGCCGGTATTTTGTCGATAACTTCTCCAGGGTCGATGCGGCGCCCAAGTCGGAGCTTCGTGACGCGGCCGGCAGCCTGCTCCTCGAGCTCGAGGCGACCGACGTCACGGGCCTTCTCGCGGCCGGGTTCAAGTTTCCCGAGCCGTTCAAGGTCAAGGCCGACGATGGCATCACCGACCTCTACGGCGTCATCTACAAACCCTTCGACTTCGACCCGAACGCGAAGTACCCGATCATCGCCTACGTCTATCCCGGGCCGCAGACGGAGAGCGTCTCCAAGACGTTCGTGCCCCGCAACGCCAACGTCGCCCTGGCCCAGCTCGGCTTCGTGGTCATCGAGGTCGGAAACCGCGGCGGCCACCCGTCGCGGTCGAAGTGGTACCACAACTTCGGCTACGGCAACCTCCGCGACTACGGCCTGGCCGACAAGAAGCGGGCCATCGAGCAGCTGGCGACCCTCCACCCCTACATCGACATCGACCGGGTCGGCATCTACGGCCATTCCGGCGGCGGCTTCATGTCCACAGCGGCCATGCTCGTCTATCCCGACTTCTTCAAGGTCGCCGTCTCCTCCTCCGGCAACCACGAGAACAACGTCTACAACCGCTGGTGGAGCGAGAAGCACCACGGCGTCAAGGAGGTCACGGACAAGGACGGCAACACGAAGTTCGAATATTCGATCGCCAAGAACTCCGAGATCGCCGCGAACCTCAAGGGCCACCTGCTCATCACGACCGGCGACATCGACAACAACGTCCACCCGGCCAACACGCTGCGCCTGGCCGCGGCCCTGATCAAGGCCAACAAGCGCTTCGACTTCTTCATCTTCCCCGGCCAGCGCCACGGCTACGGCGACATGAGCGACTACTGGTTCTGGTTCCGGGCGGACTATTTCTGCAAGTGGCTCCTGGGCGATTTCTCCCAGACCGTCGACCTCATCGAGCTCCAGCGCGAGAGGGAGCAGAAGGGCGGCAAATAGCCCGCAAATCCCGGCAACGTCCTCCAGGGGGCCCCGCCGGCCCCCTTTTTTTTCGCCTCGATTTGGGATAGAACTGAGTCCGAAAGGCGGTGCCGGTCATGAAAGAGGATATGCTCCCTACCCCGGCGGCCCCGGCCTCCCGGCGCGCGCCCGGCATGGTCGCCCTGGTGATGCTGACCTTCTTCGTCATCTCCCTCCTGACCAATATCATCGGGCCGCTCGTCCCCGACATCATCAAGAGCTTCGACCTCAGCCTGACGCTGGTCGCCCTGCTGCCCTTCGCTTTTTTCATCGCCTACGGCGTCATGTCCATCCCCTCGGGCATGCTCGTCGAGCGCTTCCGGGAGAAGCCGGTCATGATCGGGGCCTTCGTTCTGGCCTTCGCCGGCGCCCTTCTCTTCGCGACTCTCCCCCGCTACCCGACGGCCATCGTCTCGCTCTTTCTCATCGGGGCCGGCATGGCCGCCCTCCAGGTGGCCATCAATCCCCTCCTTCGCGTCGCCGGCGGCGAGGAGCACTACGCCTTCAACTCCGTCCTGGCCCAGCTCATCTTCGGCGGGGCCTCGTTCCTGAGCCCGTTCATCTACACCTATTTCGTCAGGAACATGGGCCAGCCCGGCGGGGACGCCAAGCCTTTCATCGGGCTCATGACCCGGCTCGTGCCGCCGTCGTTGCCTTGGGTCTCCGTCTATTGGGTTTTCGCCGTCCTCGTCATCGCCATGATCGCCGTCCTGGCCGCCGTCCGCTTCCCGGTCGTCGTCCGGAGAGAGGACGAGCGGGCCGGGGCCTGGGACACCCACAAGGCCCTGTTCAAGAGCCGGGCCGTCATCCTCTATTTTTTCGGCATCTTCGCCTACGTCGGGACGGAGCAGGGCGTCGCCAACTGGATCTCGCAGTTCCTCCTGACCTACCACAAGTACGATCCGCAGACGGTCGGGGCCGGCAAGGTTTCGCTCTTCTGGGGCCTGATGACGGTCGGCGGGGTCCTGGGCCTCATCCTGCTCAAGTTCCTGGACAGCCGCAAGGTCCTGGTGGGATTCACAGCCGCGGCGCTCGTCTTCCTGACCCTGGCCCTGTTCGGGCCCGGGCCGCTGGCCCTCATCATGTTCCCGCTCATGGGCTTCGCGGCCTCGGTCATGTGGCCGGTCATCTTCTCGCTGGCCCTGAACTCGGTCGAACGCCACCACGGCTCGTTCTCTGGCATCCTTTGCACAGGGATCATCGGGGGCGCGCTCGTTCCTCTTCTCGTCGGCCGGCTCGGGGACGCGTTCGGCCTGAGACAGGGGATGTTCGTCCTTTACCTGACGCTCGGCTACATCCTGTCGATCGGGATCTGGGCAAGACCTCTCATCACCAACGAGACGATCGCCATGAAGAAGAGGAAGGAGGCGGCCGCGTGAGCGCCCCCGTCGTGGTCGGGGTCGACCTCGGCGGGACGAACGTCCGGGCCGGCCTCGTCGTCGAGGGCCGGCTGGCCGGGGTCCGCTCCGTCCCGGTGAGGGGCCGGGGAACAGAGGCCGAGGTCCTCGAGGACCTGTTCGGCGCCATCGACCCGGTCATGCGGCCGGGGTCCCGTCGATCATCGACCTCAAGGCGGGCGTCGTCTATGACGTCCAGAATATCCCATCCTGGAAGAAGGTCCCCCTCAAGGCGCTCCTCGAAGAGCGCTACCGCCTCCCCGTTTACGTCAACAACGACGCCAACTGCTTCGCCGCGGGGGAAAAGCACTTCGGCAAGCTCGGGCCGTACGACAGCGCCGTCGGGCTCATCGTCGGCACGGGACTCGGGGCCGGGATCATCGCCAACGGGCGCCTCTACTCGGGCATCAATTGCGGGGCGGGCGAGTTTGGCATGCTCCCCTACCTCGACCGGAACTTCGAGGCCTACGCCAGCGGCCAGTTCTTCCGCCGCCTTCACGGGACGTCGGGGCGCGAGACCTCCGAGCGGGCCGGGCGCGGGGACGGGAAGGCCCTCGAGACCTTCGCCGAGTTCGGGCGCCACCTCGGCGAGGCCGTCAAGGCCATCTGCTACGCCGTCGACCCCGAGATCATCCTTCTCGGCGGATCTGTCAGCAAGTCCTACCGCTTCTTTCAGGCCGCTCTCTGGGAGACCTTCCAGGGCTATGCCTATTCCCTGGCCAAGGAGCGGCTGAAGATCGAGGTCTCGGAGACCGAGAACATCGCCATTCTCGGCGCCGCGGCCCTCTATTTCGACGCCGCCCGCGCCTAATCCGGCAAAATATTTTCGTCCGGAACGGAAAAACGCTTGACAGCGTTTTTGCCGGAGGGTTCTAATGATCTGTTATGGCATCCCTCAAAGGAGTCTTTTTCATGGCCAAGACCATTTCGCGCCCGACCCTCCCCGTTCCGGCCCTGGCCGTCGGACTGCTGGTCCTGATCGCCGCCGTGCCCGGAGCTCTCTCAGGCCAGGAAGAGAAGAAGAACGGGCTCTTCCACCCGTGGGCGGCCACAGCCGAGGTCAGCTATGTCGTCACGGGCGGCAATACGGCCACCTCGGCTCTCAGTCTCGGGACCAGCTTCTCCCGGAAGTGGACCAACGACACGCTGCTGTTCAAGGGCTACATCCTGAAAAGCAACGCGACGACGACGACGCTGACCGCCCGGGGGACGGAGGACGATTTCTCCATCATCGAAGACAGAGTGACGCGCCAGGTCGCCGAGAACTATGTCCTGGGCGGCCAATACGACCGCCACATCTCCAAGAGGCTCGCCGGCCAGGTCGGGATGAGCTGGGACCGCAACCGCTTTGCCGGCGTCGACGACCGGGTCTCCGCCACGACCGGCTTCGGCTACGGCTGGGTCGAAAATCCCCGGACGCAGGTCAAAACCTCGGCCGGCCTGACCTACACGGTCCGGCAGTATGTCGGACAGGACACCGAGTCGTTCGCCGGATTCCGGCTGACCGTCTCAGGCGATCAAAAGATCCTCAATAGCTCCGCATTCTCGACCATATTCATCTTCGACGACAACCTGAACCAGACAACGGACTGGCGGTTCGATTGGGCCAACTCGGTGACGGCCTCGATCTCCAGGTCGCTCGCCCTGAAGGTCATCCTGCGGACGCTCTACGCCAACGTCCCGGCTCTCCAGAACCTGCCGCTCATCGAACCTGACGGAGAGCCGACGGGACTGTTCGTCCCCTACCCGCTGAAGAAGCTCGACACGTTCCTGACGACCTCCATCGTCATCAATTTCTAGGTTGGCCTCGGCGGCGGTCCGCCTGCCGCGGAGGGCCTCGGCGATCCCCTCCGTTCGCTGCGGTGATTTAAAACGCGTTCCCGGCCCGGAGCTGATGGGAGGAGTCCGCATCTCCGTTCCGAGAACGCTAAATCACCGCTCTATGCTCACTCCGGGGATCGTCTCGGCCCTTCTTTCCGCGGCCTCCGATCGACCCGCGCCGGCGGCCGGGAGGGCATCATGGATTTGCGTCGGCCGTCATTTCCTAGTAATATGATAAGGAATTTCGGGCCGGAGGGAGCCGATGAAGAAGCGATACTGGCGATGTTATGTGTGCAATGACATCCACTACGGGGTCGCCCCGCCGGAGCTCTGTCCGACCTGCAAGGTCCTTCACGCCTATGTCGAGATCTCGGCCGAAGAGGCCCGAAAATTCCTCGGCGGCGGGCCGGACACGGCCCTATCCAAGGAGGACTTCAGGGTGGCGCTCGAGAGGTTCACGGTCGGCAACGAATTCGAGCTCAATCCCGACGCCGGCAAGGTCGACCTGCTCCTCACCGGGGTCTTCGAGAACGAGAATAACCACGGCTTCAAATACTGCCCCTGCCGGCTGAGGACGAAGAACTGGGAAGAGGACCTCAAGCTCGTTTGCCCCTGCAATTTTCCCATCCATGAGACCTACAAGAACGTCAAGGATGGGGAATGCTGGTGCGGGCTCTTCGTCAGGAGGAAATAATGGCCCGACTGATCATGTTCCACGGGCGGGAATGCCCGCACTGCAAGAAGATGATGCCCCTCATCGAGAAGCTCGAGCAGGAGACCCCTGTGCGTTTCGAGAAGCTCGAGGTCTGGCACGACGAGAAGAACGCCGACCTCATGCGCAGCTTCCGCGAGGCCATCGCCCCCAAGTGCGGCAACCAGCTCCGCGTCCCGACTTTCCTGAACGCCGACACCAAGGACGCCGCCTGCGGCGAGGTCGATTACGACAAGCTCAAGGACTGGGCGCTGAAGCAAGTCTAGCGCCCGTCCCAGCCTCGGCGGGAAGCGGGACGGCATCACAGCGGGGAGGTTCGCATGATCGAGCGCTTCGACCCTCTCAAGGGCGAGAGGCTCCGCATCCTCGACGATGAGGGCCGGGCCGCGCCCGACCTCGATCCCGGCCTGGCCGACGCCGAGCTCCGGACGCTCTACGAGCGGATGGTCCGGACCCGGGCGGCCGACGCCAAGGCCCTCAAGCTCCAGCGCCAGGGCCGATTCGGCACCTACGCGTCGAGCCTCGGGCACGAGGCCGCCCAGGTCGGGCTGGCCTCGGCGATGGCCCGGGAGGACTGGTTCTTCCCCTACTTCCGGGACCTCGGCGCCTTCCTCACGCTCGGCTATCCTCTGGCCGACTACTATCATTTCTGGATGGGCAACGAGGCCGGGATGCGGACGCCCGACGGGCTGAACATCTTCCCCATATCGATCCCCGTCGGCTCCCAGGTCCCCCAGGCCGTCGGGGCCGGGATCGCGATCAAACACCGGAAGCTCGGCGCCGCCGTCGTCACGACGTTCGGCGACGGCGCGACCTCGGAGGGAGATTTCCACGAGGGCCTCAATTTCGCGGGCGTTTTCGGGACGCCCAACGTCTTCGTCTGCGTCAACAACCAGTTCGCCATCTCCGTGCCGCGGTCCCGCCAGTCGGCGGCCCCGACCCTGGCCCAGAAGGCCGTCGCCTACGGCTTCCCCGGCGTCCAGGTCGACGGCAACGACGCGCTGGCCGTCTTCGCCGCCGCGCGCGAAGCCCTGGCCACCGCCCGGGCGGGCGGCGGGCCGACCCTCATCGAAGCCTACACGTACCGGATGGGAGATCATACGACCTCTGACGACGCCGCCCGCTACCGGACCAAGGAAGAGGTCCAGGAGTGGGAGCGGCGCGACCCGCTCGCCCGCTTCCGGCTGTACCTCGGACATAAAAAGCTCTGGGACGAAGCCTACGAAAAGGACGTCCAGGCGGCCGCCTCGGAATTCGTCGAGAAGGCCGTCGCCGAGGCCGAAGCCCGGCCGCAGGCCTCAGTGGACGACGTCTTCGCCTACACGTATTCCTCGATCCCGCCGGACCTCGAGCGCCAGATGGCCGAGCTCAAGGCCTCGCTCCCGGAGGGACGCCGATGATCATGACCATGGTCCAGGCCATCAATCAGGCCCTCGCCGGCGAGCTCCAGAGGGACGAGCGGATCGTCATTTTGGGCGAGGATGTCGGCCGCGACGGCGGCGTCTTCCGGGCGACCGAAGGGCTCTTCGAGAAATTCGGCCCCGAGCGTGTCATGGACACGCCGCTCGCCGAATCGGGGGCGATCGGGGCCGCGATCGGCATGGCCGCGCTCGGCCTCCGTCCCGTCCCCGAGATCCAGTTCATGGGCTTCATCTACCCGGCCTTCAACCAGATCGTCTCGCACGTCGCCCGCCTGAGGAACAGGACGCGGGGCCGCTTCACCGCCCCCCTGACCATCCGGACCCCTTACGGGGCCGGCGTCAAGGCCCTCGAGCACCACTCGGAGAGCACAGAGGCCCTCTTCTGCCAGATCCCGGGGCTCACCGTCGTCGCCCCTTCGAGCCCGTACGAGGCCAAGGGCCTCCTCATCGCCTCGATCCGCAGCGACGACCCGGTCATCTTCCTCGAGCCGACCAAGCTCTACCGCGCCGAAAAGCAGGAGGTCCCCGAAGAAGCCTACGAGCTGCCGCTCCGCAAGGCCGCCGTTGTCCGCGAAGGCCGGGACCTCACCATCATCGCCTGGGGGGCGATGATCCCGGTGGCCCGCGAGGCCGCCGCCTCAGCCGAAGCCGACGGCGTCAGTGTGGAGATCGTCGACCTGAGGACGCTCTCGCCCATGGACCGCGAGACCTTCCTCGATTCGGTCAAGAAGACGGGCCGGGCGATCGTCCTCCACGAGGCACCGAAGACCTGCGGGTTGGGCGCGGAGATCGCGGCCACGATCGGCGAATCGGCCCTGCTCAGCCTGAACGCTCCGGTGGCGCGGGTGACCGCCCCGGACATCACGGTGCCGCTCCCGAAGAGCGAGGACCTCTATTACCCGAGCGCGGAGCGCGTCCTGCGGGCGATCCGCAAGCTCATGGAGTACTGACATGGCCAAAGAATTCCGTTTCCCGGACGTCGGAGAGGGCATCACCGAGGGCGAGATCGTCCGCTGGCTGGTCAAGGAGGGCGATGAAGTCCAGGCCGATCAGACCCTGGCCGAGATCGAGACCGACAAGGCCATCGTCGAGATGCCCTCGCCCTACGCGGGCACGGTCCTCAAGCTCCATTTCAAGGAGAAGGACCTGATCAAGGTCGGGCAGGCGCTGGTGACGATCGGCGAGAAGGGCGAAAGCCTGGCGGCGGGCCCGACCGAGCCCCAGCCCACCGTCCGGCCCGCAGCCCCCGCCGCCGCTCCTGAGCCGGCACCGCCCGGGGCCGCAGCCGCGCCGGCACAGCCCGGCGAGGTCCTGGCCACGCCCAAAGTCCGGGCCTTGGCCCGGGAGCTCGGCCTCGATATCGCCGCCGTCAAGGGAACGGGCCCGGACGGACGCATCACCGAGGAAGACCTCCGCGCCCCGCGGCCGGTCCCGGCCGAAAAGGCGCCCGCGATCAAGATCAAGGCCAAGTACGACCTTTACGGCAACCTCGAACGGATCCCCCTGCGCGGCGTCCGGAGGGCCACGGCTAAGAAGATGCGGGAATCGCTGGACCATGCCGCTCACGTGACGCACTGCGACGAAGCGGACGCCGGACCGATCGACGCCCTGCGCGAGAAGATGAAGCCCGCGGTCGAGGCCGGCGGCGCGAAGCTGACCTATCTCCCCTTCATCGTCAAGGCCCTCATCGAGGCCCTCAAGCTCCACCCGACCCTCAACGCGACGCTCGACGAGGACGAGAACGAGATCGTCGTCAAGAAATACTACAACATCGGCATCGCCGTGGATGTCCCCGACGGCCTGATCGTGCCCGTCGTCAAGTTCGCCGATCAGAAATCGGTCGCCGATATCGCCTCGGAGATCCAGGCCCTGGCCACAGCCGCCCGGGAACGGACCCTCGACCTCGCCGACCTGAAGGGCGGGACGTTCTCCATCACCAACGTCGGCGTCATCGGCGGCGATTTCGCGACCCCGATCATCAACTACCCCGAGGTGGCCATCCTGGCGACCATGAAGATCGCCGACCGGGCCCGCGTCGTCGACGGCGCCGTCGTCGTCAAAAAGACCCTGCCCCTCTGCCTGGCCTTCGACCACCGGGTCGTCGACGGCGCCGAGGCGGCCCGTTTCACCAAGGACCTCGTCCGCTTCCTCGAGGCGCCCGAGAGTCTGCCGCTCAAGAACACCCATGGCCAAGAACCGATCGAAGGTCGATAAGCTCGAGGCGATCATCAGGGAGCGGCCGAAGGCCCTCGTGGCTTTCTCCGGCGGGGTGGACTCCACCCTGCTCCTGAAGGTCTGCCGCGACGTCCTGGGGCCGAAGAACGTCGTCGCCGTGACCGGCGTTTCCCAGACCTACACGCCCGAGGAGAAACGAACGGCCGGGCGCACGGCCCGCGAGCTCGGCGTCCGACAGGTCCTCATCGAGACGGACGAGCTGGCCTGCGCGGAATTCGCGGCCAACCCGGCCGACCGCTGCTATCACTGCAAGAGCGAGCTCTTCGGCCGGATCGCCGGGCTGGCCCGATCCCTGGGGATCGATGTCGTCTATGACGCGTCCAACGTCGACGATCTGGCCGATTACCGTCCCGGCCGGCGGGCGACCGAAGAGCGCGGGGTCGTCAGCCCTCTCGTCCTGGCCGGCTTCACCAAGAAGGACGTCCGGACGCTTTCGAAAAAGCTCGGCCTCGCTTCCTGGAACAAGCCGGCCAACCCGTGTCTCGCCAGCCGGGTCCCGTACGGCACGCCGATCACCCAGGAGACACTGGACAGGATCGGAGCCGGCGAAAGATATCTCCGCGGCCTGGGCTTCCCCATCGTCAGGCTTCGCCACCACGGCGAACTGGCCCGCATCGAGGTCCCGGCCGGCGATTTCGCGCGGCTCCTGAAGCCGGCCACGGCCCGGAAGCTGGCCGCGAAGCTGAGGACTCTCGGCTATCTGTGGACCGCGCTCGACGTCGAGGGGTACCGCATGGGCAGCCTCAACCGGGCCGTCGAGGGCCGGCCCCGGGCGGCGAAGAAGAGCCGATGAGGATCGCCGTCGGCATGAGCGGCGGGGTCGACTCCTCCGTCGCCGCGCTCCTCCTTCACGACGCGGGCCACGATGTCTCCGGCGTCCTGATGAAGATCTGGCCGGGCGGCGCCGGCGCGCCCGCCGTATCGAAAAGCGCCTGCTTCGGACCCGACGAGGCCGTGGACATCCAAGCCGCGAAGGACGTCTGCGACCGGCTCGCGGTCCCCTTCCGCGTCATCGACTGCTCGGCGAGCTACGAGGAGCTCGTCCTGCGCGATTTCCGCGAAAGATACCTCGCCGGGACGACGCCCAATCCGTGCGTCCGTTGCAACCAGCTGGTCAAATTCGGCGTCCTCCCCGAGCTCGCTCGCGCCGCCGGACTCGTCTTCGAGCGCTTCGCGACCGGCCATTATGCACGGGTCGAGCGCGATGAGAGGACAGGGCGGTTCGTGCTGAAGCGGGCGGCCGATGTCCGCAAGGACCAATCCTATTTCCTCTACCGTCTCACCCAGGCCCAGCTGGCCCAAGCCCTCTTCCCTCTCGGGGAGCTCACGAAGACGAAGGTCCGGGCGATCGCCCACGAGGCCGGGCTGCCGGTCCACGACAGGAAAGAGAGCCAGGATTTCTATGGCGGCGACCTGGCCGACATCCTCGGCCAGGACGACCGCGAGGGCGAGGTCGTCGACCGCGACGGCCTGGTCCTCGGCCGCCACCGGGGGGTCCGGCACTACACGATCGGCCAGCGTAAGGGGTTGGGCATCGCCGCGCCCGCCCCCCTCTACGTCATCGGCATCGACGCCCAGCGGAACCGGCTCGTCGTCGGACCGGAGAGCGAAACCTTCCGGCGCTCCGCGACCGTCCGGGATTGCGTCTGGGGGCCGTTCGAGGCATTGGCCGCACCGGCCGAGGTCCGGGTCAAGGTCCGCTCCGGCGGGCGCCCGTTCCCGGCGACGCTCGTACCTCTCGATGGCGGGCGCTGCCGCGTCGACCTCGCCGAGCCCGTCGCCTCTGTCGCGCCGGGCCAGTCCGCCGTCTTCTACGACGGAGAGACCGTCCTCGGTGGCGGCGTCATCGAATCGGCCCTCTAGCCCGGCCTTTCTGTTCCCATCGTTTCGGGATATAATCGCCCCTGTCCGTTCTCGGCTCGGGGGGAAACCCCGTGAAAATCCGTCAGGAGGAACATCCATGGCAGGCTACCTAATCGCGTTCGTCTTCGGCATCTTCATCATGGGCGCCCTGATCGCCCAGCGGGAAAAGCTCGGCGCGGGCGGCTTTAACACCTGGATCAGAGGCAAGAGGGGGCTGGTCGTGACGGCCCTCTTGGTCCTCGTCGCCGTCGCCCTCATCGCCCAGGCCCTCGTCACCGTCCAGGCCGGGACGGTCGGCGTCGTCAAGCGGCTCGGGGCCGTGCGTCAGGAGCTCAAGCCCGGCCTGCACATGATCGTCCCGTTCATCGACAGAGTCGTCATCTTCCCGACGCTCAAGAAGAATTACGAGGCCTCCGATAATCCCCAGTCGAGCATGGCGGATTATCCGGACATCATCGTCTCCGCCCTGACCTCGGACGGCCAGCAGATCAAGCTCGGCCTCACGGCCCGCTTCATGATCGAGCCGGGCAAGGCCGCCTGGATCCTGCAGAACCTCGGCTCCGAGCGCGAGTACGTGGAGAAGGTCGTCAAGACGGAGATCCGCGGCTCCGGCCGCCGGGTGCCGACCAAGTTCGCCGCCTACGACCTCTACACGAAGAAGAGCTACGAGGCCCAGCAGACCCTCTTCGACGAGATCGCGCCCAAGTTCCAGGAGAACGGCCTCATCCTCGACGAGATCGTCATCCGCAACATCACCTTCACGGCCGAGTACGCCAAGACGCTCGAGGAGAAGCAGATCGCCCTGGAGAACATCACCACGGAAAAGAACAAGCTCGAGCAGGAGAAGATCCGCAAGGAACAGCAGATCGTCGCCGCCGAAGGCGACGCCAAGAGCATCGAGATCCGTCAGGCGGCGCTGACCAAGAACCCGACCATCATCCAGTGGGAGTTCGTCCAGAAGCTGGCCCCGAACATCCAGTGGGGCATCATGCCCGACAAGGTCATCCCGGTCATCGACTTTAGGGCCATGACGGGGCAGCAGAAGTAGGGCTATAAAATTCGATCATCCGGGCGATGGCCTGCCGGCAGACCCGGCAGAACTCGTTCTTCGGGTTGCCGATCATGATGCAGTAGATCATGGGCCGGTAGAGCCCCTTGGAGGCGTAGCCCGCGCCTTCGAAGACCCCGACCTTGTCGGCGAGGGGCGCGAACTCCGCGCGGACGGCCGCGATCTTGGCGTCGAACGCCTCCCCGGCCGTCTTGAACCGGGCCTCGATCTCCTTCATCTCCTTGTCGGAGGAGCCCTTCTTTTTCGCGGCGTCGAGGGCCCTGCCCAAGGCGGCGCGGTTGTCGCGGAGGCCGGCCTGGAGGCCCTCGATCCGGTCCTTGCCGTACTCCGTCGGGACGGCGATCCCGGGCGAAAGCAGGTCGGCCCATTTCACGTGCGTCGGGTCGAGGAGGGCCGTGATGTTGGGCTCGAGCGGCTCGACCCCCTTGGGATAGAAATCGTTGTAGGACACCTCGGACTGGTAATACTCGTCGGCGAGGTAGGCGAAGGAGTGGCCGAGCTCGTGGACGAAGACCTGGGCGCTCGCGGGGTGGTCGACCGTCGACACGCAGTAATCGAGGGCGATGCTGCCGCCGCCGTAGCGCGGGCTGTTGACGAGCACGGCCAGGACATCGTAGGGCACTTGGGCGGCGATGTCGTGCATGAGGTGGTCCTCTTCGATGAGCATGTAGCGGTCGAGATCGAAGGCGTTGAAGGAGGCGCAGAGCGCCGTTTTTTTGTAGGACCGCTGGCGGGGTTCGTCCATGCCCCGCTCGGCAGAAGCCCGGAAGATCGCCCGGACATTGAAGCGGTTCTTCATCGACTTGTAAGGCTCGATCGCGAAAAGCGCGGCCGTTATCCGGTCGACATCGGACTTGAACTTGTCCTTGTCCCCGGCGGCATAGCCTTCGGCTAGGAAGACGAAGTCGACCCGGTCGTGCGGATCTCCCGTGACCAAAGCCTCATAGACCCAGTCCCCCGTCGCGGGTTTCTCGCGGACGATGTGGTAATCGGCCGGGTCGATGATCCGGTCGAAGACGGGATGGAAGAGGTTGCGCTTGTCGCGCTGCTCGACCACGAAGAGGACCGGGCGTTTGGGCAGCGGGAATCTGACAGAGCGCTCGAAGACCCGGACCGTTCCCGACAGCGCCGGGGAGGTCGTCCTATACTCCGCGAACATCGTGTCGAAGCCCCGTGAGAAGATGAGGCGGTTGGAGGCGGCGTCGTAGACCCTGTAGGCGTAACGGCCGTAATCGAAGGGCGGAAGGAGACCGGACTTCGATTCGGGCCAGATCGCCTCCTCGACGAACTGGTGGATGGTGACCGTCTCGGACTTGGCGTCGCCGGTCTGGTAGAGGTCGACCCGCAGGGCCTTGTCGACGAAGAACTCGTCGAACGCCGGCTGGGCCTGCGGTGCCGGCGCCGCGGGGGCGGCGAACGGGATGGCGAGGATCAGGACGGCCAGGGCAAGGATCGGTCTTATCATGGGAGCTCCTTCAGTCTTCCGAAGGATTATAGGGCGGATGGGCCGGCGACACAACCCGCGGCGGCCGGTAAGACCTGAGCATCGCCGGGGACCCGGAGGTCCCCGGCGGATCCCCCCGGCTCAGGCGTTATCCACTGAGGCCTCCCCCCTTAGCGGCTCTTCCATTGGAACTGATGGGGCCATTGGGAAGCCGTCGCCGAAGGAGCGGCGGTATGGCACACCGAACAGGCCGTGGCCCGGCTGCCGCCGTGGGCCTCGATGAATTCGTCGATCCCCTCGCCCCGCGATGAGCTATGGCAGACCTTGCAGCTCCCGATCGCCGCGACGGTCGTCTGGTACTGGACCGCCTGGGCGTTGTCCGAGGCCTCGGAGGACGGGACCATGGCGTGAGGGCTGCCGTGGCAGGCCGGGCAGGACATGCCGTGATGACCGTTGGCGTTCCGGAAAAGAGTGGTCCCGGTATTGACCTCGGCGACGCCGGGATGGCACGTCGCGCAGAGGGGCTCGTTGACCCAGGGCACCCGCCCGCCGGTCGCGATGGAGCTGGCGACGTCCTGCATCGTGCCGTGGCAGCTGATGCAGTTGCCGTCGGCCGTCGTATGCGCGACGCTCCGGCTGCACTTGGCGGTCCCGCCGGGATGGCAGTCGTAACAGGCCGCGCCGCGCGAAGCATGCGAGCCGTGGATGGCCCGGGACAGGTAGAGGCCCGAGGAGCCGGGCCCTGTCTGGCCCAG
>Ga0209706_10000658_pt1 | contig 19620 bp, 13 predicted proteins | sample PPLLaktember2015_6_FD_187263 | JGI IMG/M metagenome (GOLD analysis project Ga0209706, IMG submission 187263) | Freshwater sediment microbial communities from Prairie Pothole Lake near Jamestown, North Dakota, USA - PPLs Lake P8 Core (1) Depth... | ecosystem: Environmental > Aquatic > Freshwater...
GGCGCGTTCCGGCATGACGTGATGATGGTCCTCTACGACCCCGTGAGGGGCGCACGGCCGGAGCCGAATGGGACGAGTCAGATGGCGGGGCGGTCCTGACGGACCATCACCCGACTTTGACAGAACCGGCGTTCTGTGTTCTGTTTAGCCATCGGGGGTTACACGCAGTGCGCGGCCTCAGAGACCCTTGTCCCGTCCACTTCACAGTGCCCAGCGAGGCACACACACTGACCATCACCATCGGAGCGGAACGGGATGAGTCGGTCGTTCGGGAGGTCCGAGTTATTACCGCTCGACCACTGACAGAACCCCGCGATGGATATATCATGAGCCTAGATGGTTCCATGCCCGATGGACACGGACGAGATGCTCAAACTCCTGAGGAGTTCCACCAAGGAGTGCGTAGCCGGCTCGGACACCGTCGCGGTCGCGTATTCCGGAGGGGTCGACAGCGCCGTGATCGAGAAGGTCGCGAGGGAATTCACCAGGACCATCTGCTATACTTGCGCGGTCCGAGGCTCGCACGACCACGGGCGCGCGCCCACATCCGCAGCGGAGAGCGGCGTGGAGCTTCAGATGATCACCCTGGACCGGGAGATGCTCGTGGGACTCGTCTCAAAGGCGTGCTCCGTCCTCAGGTCCAACGACCCGCTCCGGGTCGCATATACGATACCCGTCTTGTGCGTGATAGAAGCGTCGGAGCACGATGTCGTTCTCGTGGGCAGCGGGGCGGACGAGCTGTTCGGAGGGTACGCGAAATACCTCGAGAGTACGGACCTCTCGGCCGTGATGGCCGATGATATCAAAAAAATGCAATTCGAGAACGCAATGCTGATGGATTATGCAAAATCCATCGGCAAGAGGATGGATGCCCCGTTCGTCTCAGACGAGCTCATGTCATTCGCGAAGGGGCTCCCGATCAACCGGAAGCTTGGGCAGAGCGAGCGCAAGATCATCCTCAGGGAGGTCGCGAGGATCCTCGGAGTCCTCTCGTACGACGCGCCCAAGAAAGCGGCACAGTACAGTTCGGGCGTCATGAAGGAGATGAAGAAGATGGCGAAGGAGCAGGGCAAGGAGCTCCGGGAATGGATCTTGGGGATTGCGGCAGAGAGCCGCAGAATCCCTTAATACAGGATTCCATTCACACCCTGCATGTCCTATTCCCAGATGGTCGACTGGATGTTCAACCTGGAAAGGTTCGGCATCAAGTTCGGCCTGGACAACATGGGGGAGTTCTCGAAGAGGATAGGGGATCCTCACCTCGGCTTCAGGTCAGTCCACGTGACGGGCACGAACGGGAAGGGTTCGGTATGCACGTTCGTCTCCGAGATGCTCAGGCAGCACGGGCTCAAGGTCGGACTGTACACGTCTCCTCATCTCGTGGATTTCAGAGAACGGATCAAGGTCGACGGGAGGATGATCCCCCAGAGGGACGTCGTTAGACTCGGAGATGAGCTGAGGACCCACATGGAGGACATGGCCTCGCAAGGGAAGGAGAAGCAGCTCACGTTCTTCGAGTTCACCACCGGTCTGGCATTCAGGTACTTCAGGGACATGAAGGTCGACTACGTGGTGGCGGAAGTCGGCATGGGAGGGAGGTTGGACGCCACGAACATCATCCAACCGGATGTGGCGGCCATAACCCGCATAGGGCTCGAGCACACGGACTACCTCGGCAAGACGCTATTGGAGATTGCTGGCGAGAAGGCGGGGATCATCAAGCGCGGGTGTGATGTCGTGACCTGCGAGAGGGACCCCGAGGTGCTCAAGCTGTTCCAGGACACCTGTCTCGGACATGGGTGCGACCTCGCGAGGCTCGGAGAGCACTTCGATGTCTCCAACGTGAGTCAGAGCATGTCCGGCACGCGATTCGATTACAGTGGACGGCGAGATCTCCCAGGCCTCAAGACGAACCTCCTGGGTGGGTACCAGGCGGAGAACGCCGCTGCGGCCATCGCGGCCGTGGAGCGTCTGGACCAGAAGGGCGTGAACGTAACGGACGAGGAGGTCAGGAAGGCGCTCAGGGCGGCGAGGTGGCCGGGCAGACTTGATGTCGTATCCAGGGGGCCCATGCTCATGTTCGACGGGAGCCACAACCCAGATGGAGCGCGGACGACCGCGAAGACCCTGGAGGCGCTGAGGATGACGCCCCTCACATTCGTGCTTGGGTGCATGAAGGACAAGGATGCGAGAGGGATCGTAGATGCCCTGGCGCCTCATGCGGACTGGATCGTAGTCACGCAGGTGGATAACAAGAGGGCGCTAGAGGCCGAGGCGCTCGGCGAAATCGTGAGGCAGGGATACAAGGGGCCGATGAGCGTCGTCGCAGACTCGGGGAAGGCGATCGAACGCGCGCTTGCCGACCGCAGAGGCAAGGGGGTGTGCGTGATAGGCTCACTGTACCTGGTAGGCGAGGCCATCCAGTGGCGCAGGGTGATGGAGAAGGCGGACCGAGAGCGAACGCATAAGGTATAAATGGCCCCTCGTTATTGGAGGCGTGCCTGGATGCGGCCGTAGTGTAGCCTGGTTATCACTTTAGCTTGCCAAGCTAGAGACTCGGGTTCAAATCCCGACGGCCGCACACCCATGCGCAGACGAGCAAACAGTCCCCGTTCTCAGTCAACTACTCCTGCCACGCTCGGGAGTCCCCCACGACGGCCGAACATCACCATGACATCCAAGTACTCTATGGAATCCCTGGCACAGCGCAACCCCGCAGGGACTCAAACACGGCCCCGCCTATACAATCCAGCCGGGAAATGCAACACGAATTTCGCGCCCTCCCCAAGCACACCGATCTCCTCAATCTTGATCTGCTCAGCCTCGAGTATTCGCCTGGCTATCGTGAGACCGTGAGGGATTCCGACAGGGGTAATGAAGGAGAATACCTTTTCCTTCTGGTCTGGGGCTATCCCGACGCCGTCATCTTCGATGGTCAGACGGAGTCCGTCTGCTCGCTCCTCGGTGCTGACTTGGATCCTGGTGACATGACCGCCGTGTAGAATGGAATTGGAGAGGATGTTGGAGCAGACCATTTCCAGTAGTGGGTCAATAAGTATGGTCCAGTCTTCAGACCTGTTCTCGAAGGTCACGTCGTGCAAGTCCACACTAGATCTAGCATGTTCCAGTGCTGAATCCAGTGAAGACCACTTGATGTTCATTGCCCCATTGATTTGGTAAGTCCTCGCGACTTCAACGATTCCGAGTACCTTCCTGACGGCGACTTTCACCTTCGACAGGTGTTCTCGGATTCGTGCGGGATCCGTCTCCTCATCGATCAGGTCCAAGTACCCGTCAGCAATTGTGATCGCACCGCGGATGTCGTGCCTCGTAATGTTGCCCAAGAGATCCATCCGCTTGTTGGATATCTTGAGTATGTTCTCAGCTTCCACACGAGCAGTGTCTGCTTTCTTCATAGCACACAGATCATCGATGACTCTCGCCAAAAGGGCGAACTGCGTCGGCATGTCCGCTCCCTTCTGAAGGTAGAAGTCCGCCCCTTCGTTCAAAGCTTCGATTGCTACGTCCTCTCGTCCTTTGCCTGTGAGGAGGACGAATCCTAGGTCATACCCATCCTTTCTCAGGGTCTTCAGCAGGTCTAAACCACTGATTCCCGGCATCTGAAAATCCGACACGACGACATCGAAGTGTCCACACCGGACATCTTCAATAGCATCCAGCGCCGAACCACAGGGAGTAACATCGATTTCGTGCATCCCAAGATAATGCCGCTCAAGTTCAAGGAACTCAGACTCGTCATCCACAGCAAGAACGCTCGGCTGCAACTCACCAATCCTCCATTCGCGCGAGTATAAGTTTTATGAATTCTAGGATATATAAGCTCTGTGCTTATCGGAGGAGAAGGGAATCTAGGTCGGAGGCGGAGAGGACAGATGCCCGATGAATCATGCAATGAACGCAACTCGGTTGGACATCCCTATGATATCCTCTTTGGCTCGCCGAGGGATTCGTGACCGTAGCGAAGAGGTATAGTGTCTGGATAATCCCAAGAGCATCGTCCGCGCATGCGAATCGGACCGCGCAAAAGCATCAGTATGAGGTGAACAACGATTACGATTGGAAAATGTGCGAGAGGTAGCAGATGACGAAGCAGTTGTTCCTCACGATTCCGTTCGCAGGGTTCATGGCGCTTGGGGCTGTCCTCATTCTGTCCTCTGCCAGTGTCTGGTCTTAGGAAGAGGGAAGAGCCTTGAACACCACATTAGCCGTGTCTGGGACCCTGCTTCTGCTCACTGGGACAATCGCGATCGCATTCCTCAGACTCAGACGATAACATGAGATATTCCTGCTTGCCACCGCGTTCAATCCAAGCAGGGGTCTAGTCGGTCACGAAGAGCGAAAGGTTTTTCCTCAACATGGAGATGCCGGCGCTGGGGAGAACAGGATGAAGGTCGAGCTATTCCAGATGGAACGCATGCAGTGCATGTATGAACGAGTCGTCGACTACGAATTCTCAGAGAGCGGCGTCCACCCGCTGAAGCTGAGAGAACTCCTCGGAAGTGAGGATGCCGCCAAGGAGTTCCTCGAATCACCTCTGGGCTACCCTCATGCGGACGGCACGCCTGGCCTGAGGGCGGCAATCGCGGCCACGTACAAAGGTGCCAGCACCGAGAACATCTTCGTCACGAATGGCTCCTCCGAAGCGAACTTCGTCGCCGCGTGGCATCTGTTCGAGAAGGGAGACGAGGTCGTGCTCATGACCCCGAACTACGCCCAGATGTGGGGACTTGCGAAAACCTGGGGCGTCAAGATCAAACCACTGTGGCTCAGAGAAGACCTCGGTTGGCAGTTCGATCCCGAGGACCTCAAGAAGATCGTCACGAAGAAGACGAAGGTCATTCAGGTCTGCAACCCGAACAACCCCACGGGCGCAATCATGGCAGGCAAGCAGCGGAAGGCGCTCCTCGATGCGGCAAAGGACTCCGGGGCATGGCTCCTATCAGACGAGGTGTACCTCGGCGCCGAGAGGGAGGCTCCTTTGACCGAATCCCTGTGGAGCGACTACGAGAGGACTCTGATTACCAACGGTACGAGCAAGGCATACGGCCTTCCCGGGCTACGCATAGGCTGGCTGGCCGGACAGCCCGAGGCGCTCGCGGCAGTCAAACCGCACCACGATTACCTCACCTTGACTCCGGCCGCACTATCGGACCGGCTCGCCACGATTGCCCTCGAGCCGAGGAAGAGGAAGCAGATATTCGATAGGACTAGGTCGATACTGCAGAAGAACTACCCAGTGGTGAAGGAGTGGTTGGACGCACACGGAGCCCTCTTCTCCCACGTCCCTCCTGCAGCGGGGGCCATATGCTACATCAAGTACGACCTGAAGATCAACTCGGTCGTGCTAGCCGAGCGCCTTAGGAAAGAGAAATCCGTCCTCATAGTTCCGGGTGACCACTTCGGCATGGACGGGTATATCAGAATAGGGACTGGCCCGCCCAAGGAGTACCTGCATGGAGGCCTGGACAGGGTGGACGAACTCCTGAGAGAGCTCCAGAAGGGCAAGAAGGGTTGAGCGCCCTGAACGGGGCAATCTTTTTGACACCACATGCAGAGTAACCCTGACGATGGTTCGCAAGCGTTTGCGAGGGGCATTGAGCACATGCAGTATCGCGACTTCGGAAAAACAGGCTGGAAGGTGTCCGCTCTCGGCTTCGGCGCAATGCGCCTCCCGGTTCACGGCGACGAGCCGATGACCAAGAAGATCAGGGAGGCCGAGGCCATCGGCATGATACGGTACGCCTTGGACCGCGGCGTGAATTACGTCGACACGGCCTATGGCTACCATGAGCAGAAAGGAGAGGGCCTGGTTGCCAAAGCCCTCCGGGACGGCTACAGAGACAGGGTCAGGATTGCCACCAAGTCACCTGTCTGGCTCATCAAGAAGAAGACCGATTTCGACAAGCTCCTGGGTCAGCAGCTGAAGAGGCTTAGGACAGACCACATCGATTTCTACCTGTTCCATGCACTGAACAAGAACGTGTGGGAGAAGACCGTGCAGAAGTACGATCTGCTCAAGAGGGCGGAGAAGGCCATCAAAGACGGAAGAATCGGCGGCATAGGGTTCTCATTTCACGACGACAACAAGGCGTTCAGGCATATCGTAGACGGTTACGACAACTGGGCCCTCGCGCAGATACAGTACAACTACCTGGACACGGAGAACCAGGCAGGGACCAAGGGGCTCAGGTACGCCGCGTCGAAGGGCATTCCCGTCATCGTGATGGAGCCGTTGCTAGGCGGCAGGCTCGCGAACCCGCCCAAGCGCATCAGGGACGGCTTCGTCCTGGGCGGGAAGAAAGTCGCGCCGTACGAGCTCGCTTTGAGATGGGTCTGGGACCAGCCCGAGGTCACTGCCGTGCTGAGCGGCATGAGCACGATGAGCCAGGTCAGAGGGAACCTGAGGGCCGCGGACAGGTCCGGTGTGGGAGCCTTGAAAGCCGAAGAGCGAAGACTCATCGAGCGCGTGACGAAGAAGTATCGGGAGATGGCGGTCATCGGGTGCACGAAGTGCAACTACTGCATGCCGTGCCCGCACGGAGTGGCAATACCCACCAACTTCGAGGAATACAACGATGCATACGTGCACAACGACCTTGCGAACGCCAGGAGAACATACGAGAGGTTCTTCAACCCCGCGAAAAGGGCAGGCTCATGCAAGCACTGCAAGGCCTGCGAGGATAAGTGTCCCCAGAAGCTTCCCATAAGCGACCTGATGACCGAAGTGCACGCGGTCCTGGGAGAGGGAAAACCTTTCGACCCAGGCGTCACGCGAATGAGGTCATGACGATGCCCGTGATGACGGCCATGATGAGACACATGTCGAGGCGGGACATGCTCTCCTTCAGGAACATGCGCGCCCCAATAATGGTCACGATCGGATAGGCGGATATCAACGGGAACACTATCGCCGCGGACCCCACTGATATCGCAGATGTCTCGGCGAAGTATGCCAGCTGCCAGAGTTCCGCGACCACTATCGCGAGCATGACCGGGACCGTCCACTTCGGCAGGAACACACGCCATGGGGCTTTCCTGTGCCGCAGGTAGGCGAACGCGATCGGTGGCAGGATGAGCGGATACACGCCCAGGTACGCTATGAGTGGGAGCCCATCCAGCGCCAACTTGATGAATATCCCTCCGACGCCCCATATCACCATGGTCGTGATGCTGAGGACCAGGGAGGATCTCGAATGGCTCGTGCTCTCATTCCTATTGCCGTGCGAGTAGGACAAGGCCACCATGCTCGCAATGATCAGAACGATGCCTGCGGCGTTGACCAGGCTGAGCTCCTCGCCGAGGAAGGTCACGGCGAGCACGGCGGTGATTGCGGGGAACGACGCTGTGATGCTCCCTACCATGCTCACGTCGCCCTTCTCGAGAGCCTCGAGATAGATGTAGTAGCCTCCCCGGGCAGTGGACGCGCCTATGAGGGCGTAGAACACGTATTCGAGATGGTCCAGATACTCTCCCCAGAGCACGAGTGCCCCGACCAGGATGAACACATAGACGGGTATCGAGGTCAGGAAGTTCAGGGCGACCATCGACTCCGCGTTCAGCGAACCCACTGCGAACTTCGCTATGACCTGAGTGAGCCCGTATATCGCCAGGGAGCAGAGTGCGAACGCTATCGAGGGATCGAGCATGGCGGTCCCGTATCTGGGTGCCGCCATCAGTTAGGAGTATTAGGCTCTTCTCCCGGCTCCTGCTCCGGGAGCACTGATCATCGTCAGTTCTGGTCGAGTATCTTGATCAAGTGCCAGCCGAATTGGGTCTTGATCGGTCCGACGACGTCGCCCTTCTTGCCGTTGAAAGCCGCGGTCTCGAACGCCTTGACCATCATGTTCTTGCCGAACCAGCCGAGGTCGCCGCCCTGCTTCCCGGATGGGCACTGGGAGTGTTTCTTCGCGAGGTCGCCGAAGGATTCCCCGCCTTTGACCTTGACCATGAGGTCCTTCGCTTCGTTCTCAGACTTGACCAGTATATGTGCAGCGTGTACCTTGTTCACCATGCTGGCCAATCGGCCGAGGGGGATATCAATCTTTTCGCGTCACTCTCGGCGAGCGGACTTCTCGAACCTGGCAATGACCTCGTCGCCCTTCAGCACCGTTGCCTTGTCAATAGCGGGGGGCCTGTGCTCTGCCAGTAGTTTCCGTGCGATCTCCTTCGCCTCGGGAACCATGGCAGTGGATTTGTTCACCTCCCACCTGGCGAGCGACGGGTCTTTGAATATCAGCTCGCTCCTGAAGTGCTTCGCCGTGTGCGGATGCGATATGAACGTGTTGCCGTGACCCACCTGCTTCACGACGTCCAGGGCGATCGTCTCCTTGCTTATCGTGTAGCTTTTCATGAAGGTCCTGACGCTCTCCCACAGCTTCGACTCTATGACGGCCTGGTCGAAGGATGCGCCCTTGACCGCGTCCAGTCCGCCGATCCCGGAGACCAGGTCGGTGTTGCCCATCGTGCTGAGGGCAAGTCCGAAAGTCTCAGTCAGGGTATGCGGCACACCTGGCACGTCGGTGTCGTTCACACCCCAGTCGCCGACCATGGATGGGAGCGAGTATCTCCTTGACATCTGGCCGAGGGAGGCTGCGATGATGCACTGCTCCACGGTCATATAGTTGATGGAACCAGTCCTCATATTGATGGGCGCGGACGATGAGCAGTAGATGTGTGGCGCGCCCGGAGCCGAGGACTGCGTGATCACCAGGCTCGCAAGGTTCTCTGTGTTGGCGTTGCATATCGTGCCAGCTATGGTCACCGGCGCCGAGCCTCCGGACAAGGACATGGACATCGACATGATTGGGATTCCAGCCTTAGACAGCTCAACCATCCCCTCGACGATGCCCGTCTCGTAGGAGAGTGGAGCTATGGAGCAGCAGATCACCGAGAACAGGGGGCGCTTCCTGAGCGCATCCTTATCGCCTGCCACGAGCGAAGCCAGCTCGACCTGCGCCTTCGCGTCCTCCGCGCTGAGGATCGACACACCATTCACGTGTTTGGTGGTGTTCTGCATCGCGGTCCAGAGCTCGTGCAGGCTGTGTGATGCCGGGTTCACCTCGGTAGCGGTGAGTGTGGTCCAGACGAAATCCACGCCCTTCAAGGCATCCGCCAGCCTGATGAAGTCGGCGATGTCCTTCCGGGTGGATGGTCTCTTCTCACCCGTGTCCATGTCCCGTATGTAGACACCCAAACCTGTCGTGGCTGCGTAAGGCGGGCCACTCACGGGGACCGTGAGATCGTTCTTCGGGTCGCGGGCGCACATCTTGAAGGACCTCGGAGCTTTCTTGAGGGCGGACACGACCATGTCTTCGGGGATCCGAGCTACCATCTTGGACTCGTCGACAGATGCTCCGGCATCCTTGAGGGTCTTGAGAATCTGACGGCTCGGTACATGCACTCCAATCTCTCGAAGGCACTCAAGACTCTGGGAGTGCACCAAATCCATCTCGTCCTTGCTCAGGAAAACGAACCTGCCAACAGCCACCTTACTCATCCCTCCTGGACAGGGTCCCCCACCTAAGGTACCGCGGTCCCGAATGGGCATGATGGAGGTCGGATATTAAGTTCTGGGGGAGGGCTTAAGTTGGTTGTGGTCAGCGCCCTAACGTTCCGCGATTCGATGCGGCGCATTAATCGAAGAGCTGGTCAAAATCCGGGCCCTCGCACATTTCAATCTTATGATGAAGATTAATGTTCAAACGGCAAATGAGGCCGCATGTGTTCTCGATATTCCCGCTCTCCGGCAATCAGCAATCTGACGGTCTGAGATTCTAGTGGCCGGAGGGCAGCAGTACTGCCACATGACTGGAGGTCTTTGCGGCTATCCTTCTCTCCTGTTTGGCCAGGAATCCATGGCGGCTAGCTGCCCAATCCCCTCTCAGGATGATCATGTCGACCCGACGATCTTCTGCGAACTTGGTTAGATCCCTGCTTATGTCACGAACGAGCAGGACTCTCGCGCTTAGTCTACGCAGGAGCGGCAGTCCGCCGACGGTCTTCAGGAACGACAGCTCTCTGTCTGAGTCAACGAGCGATTCAGGGCGATAGGTCGAATACAGGGGAATCGCCTGCGGCATCCTAATCACTTTCGCCGCGACGACATCCACATCGGGTATCCGAGACGATGACGACAGAGCTCCAGCCAAGGCGAACACCTCGGGATGGAACTCGTCAAGGACGGGAATCAGCAATCTCCGTGCTTGCTCTGGATGACGAGGCGCGTTCGGGGGTCCACTCACGAGAACGACCCGCTTCCTGGAGAATTCCTCGACCCATCGGACCTTCCTTCGGGCACTTCTCCTCGTGAAGACGTCCCGCTCGATGTGCACCACTATCATCTCCGCCCCCACCCTCTCTGCGTATCTCCTCATCCCGCTTGCCGCCGACTGCATCCCCTTCGCCCCCTCTGCAAGCTCGAATCTGATGTGCTCGCACGGGATGCTGGTCTTCGTCGAGAGATACTCCCTGTACGACTTGGGCAGTTCACGATTCGAGGCGATTATGACCCTCGATCCGGACTGCTCTGCCAAGCTCAGTGCGGTCGGCAGAGCGGCCTCCGTTCCCGACAGTGAGAAACCGAAGACAATCACTGGTGGGCCTACTTCCACAAAGGGCGTTGGCTTCTCCCTCTTCGTGGGAAAGAGTTCGGCCTGTCCAAGAGTGGTGAGGGGAACAGGAGCCGGTATCGAAATGGCGGGAGCCGGCAGGATGACTGTCCTGACATAGAACTTCCGGACCTCCTCGAGCATCAGGATGACCGGGGCGAAGCTGAGGAGGTAGAGCCATTCGATCGGCTTCAGGTCAACTGTGCCAAAAATGGGCTGGACGAATGGAACATACACTATCGCCAGGAGTATTGCGAACTCCGCAGCGATGCTGGGAAGCAGCCACCTGTTCCTGGACAGCCCCAATGTGAATGTTGATTTGATGTTGGTGCGCGTGGCGAAGAGGTTCCCCAACTGGCCGGCCATAATCCCGACCAGAACCACCGTGGTGCCCCTGAGATACGTCGTCTTGTCTGCGATTGCCGACGCCCCGAGGGACCAACCCCCTTCGGACCAGACACTGAAACACCAGAAGATCGCGACGAGCCCCGTCAGAGTGCCTATGTAGCAGGACCGGGTCAGGGTCTTCGCATCGAACAATCGGCTCCTCCTCGACCTGGGCGGGCGGTCCATAATCCCCGGTTCAGGGGACTCCATCGTGAGGGAGAGCGAAGGCGGGATCTCCAGCAAGAGGTCGATAGCGAGAACGCCGACGATGGCCAGAGGCAGGGGTGTGTGGAGGAGAACGAACACTATGAATGTCAGGAGCTCTGCCCAGTTGTGGCCGTAGACGTACACGACGAACTTCTTCAGGTTCTCGAAGACCGACCTGCCAATCTCGACTCCCTCGACGATGGTTGCGAAGTTGTCATCGAGAAGGACCATGTCCGCGGACTCGCGGGCCACGTCCGTCCCGGTTATGCCCATGGCGACCCCGATGTCGGCTTCCATCAGCGCTGGAGCATCGTTCACGCCGTCCCCCGTCACGGCGACGGTCTCTCCATTCTTCTTGAGTACCTGGACTATCCTGAGCTTCTGTTCCGGTGTGACTCGAGCGAAAACCAACTCGGGAGTCTTGAGTGTCTCCGAAAGCTCTTCGTCCGTTCTTTCTGCGAGTTTTTCACAGGAAATCACTTGGTGGTCCGGCGAAGTGATAATCCCGACCTTGCGGGCGATTGCTTCCGCGGTGAACTGGTGGTCCCCTGTCATCATTATGATTCTAATGCCAGCGCTCCTCGCCTTGGCTACTGCCTTGGCGACATCGTGCCGGGGTGGGTCCAGGATTGCCACAAGCCCGACAAAGGTCAGATTGGTTTCGACTGATGCAGACTCATACTTGTCCGGCTTCGAATCAAGCTCCCTGAAACCAAGTGCGATCACACGATAAGCCTCTCGGGCGAAGGCGTCGATCTGAGCGCTGATCCAGCTAGCGGTCTCGGGGGTCATGGGGATGATCCTGTCTCCCCAGAGTGCGGTCTCGCAGCGCGAAAGGACCTCGTTGCCTGCACCCTTGACGTACGCGGTGACCTTGTCGTCAGAGGCTTGATGCACGCTCGTCATCATCTTGCGCTTCGAATCGAACGGGATCATTCCCGTCAGGGGTTGCTCCATCAGGGCCGCCTTGGGGTCGATGCCGGCCTTGGCAGCCAGGACGAGCAGTGCAGCGTCCGTCGAATCTCCGACGGCAGTCCACCGGAACTTGCGCCGGTCAAGGGGTGGGATGAGAGTGGCTTTGTTGTCGAGTGCCGCCACTTTGCAGAGCGCGTGTAGGTCTCTCCGATCCGAAGCCTTGAGTTCTTTGCCGTTAAGATAGATGCTGCCCTCTGGCTCGTACCCTTCACCCGATACGTCGAATTCCTGGCCACCCATCCAGACCTTGCGAACGGTCATCTGGCCCTCGGTAATCGTGCCCGTCTTGTCCGTGCAGATTACCGTCGTGGAACCCAGTGTCTCCACGGCGGAGAGCCGCTTGACTACGACATTGTGCTTGGACATCGCGACGCTACTGAGGGCAAGGGCGAGTGTGAGCGTCATCTGGAGCCCTTCGGGTACGAGGCAGACCATCACCCCGATCATGAAGAGGAGACTCTCGGAGAACTGCAGATGTAGGAATTGCAGCGCGATAATCAGGAAGAGGACGCCGATGCAGATTGCAGCGACGAAGCTCAGCTTCGCAGTGTAGTTTATCTCCTTCTGCAGCGGGCTCAGGGGCTCCTCGATTGCACGGGCGATTCCGATGACCTGGCCGAACCGGGTGTCGATACCTGTTCTCAGGACTACAGCTGTACCTGAGCCAGATGAGACGGTTGTGCCCGCCAAGACCAGGTTGGTCATGTCCTCGATCGTGCAATCCCGGGGATTGTTGCACGTATCGCAGCGAGGTTGCGGCTCCGATTCGCCGGTCAGGATGGAGTTGTCGATTGAGAGTTGATGAGCGACGACCAGGCGTGAATCGGCGGGCACTTTGTCCCCGTCCTCGAGAGCGATGATGTCTCCGGGGACGATCCCGGATGCCAGTGCCTGGATCACCTTGTCATTACGCACGACCTTGATGTTCTCAGGAACGAGTTTGCGCAGTGCCTCGATTGCACGTTCAGCACGGTGTTCCTGGAACAGGCTGAAGACAACGCTCACAATGACGACAAGAAGGATTGCGAAACCCATGTGGATGGAGCTCATGTCATGCGAAGTCAATCCCGTGATGAAGGACAGGGAAGCCGCAAAGAGCAACAGCACATTGAACAGATTCTTGAGCTGGATGACGACTTTGCGGGAGAGCGGAGTCTTCTTTGCCTCGGGCAGAATGTTCGGACCGTGGTCTTTCAACTTCTGGTCAGCGGCGGCTGCAGAGAGTCCTCTGGTACTCGTCCCTAGCTCCGCGTAGAGCTTGTCTAGCGGACACCGTGCAAGCCTCCCGATGTCGGAAGCACCGTCCGAGGAGTTCTCCAACTGTATCCCGTTCCTGCGGGCGTGGGATATCAACGCGCCCTTCCATGATCGAGGCGCTGATGAGTTCGGGTGTTTCTTAAGCGTTTGCACGATACTTTTTCAGTTGCCACCCTCAAATAGCCAGTAATCTGCTCAATCTTGATGCGAATGAGGTGGAGTGGCTCGCGCGCGTGCCACAGGAGGAATGGGTGAGCGCGGCCAGGCCGCCCCGCGGGGTCGGAACGCTCACCTGGAACGCGTCCATCAGGGCCGCCTGCTTGCGGAACACAGAGTGCCGTGGTTGAACTCCCACGTCTGGTTCATTTTTCTACCGGCACAGAATCCCTTTCATGAGTCATCACTTCTGGCTTTGAGGATTATAGCTCCCAGTTTTAATTAGGGGTATGTTCCGGGCTATAGTCCGGGCCCTCACCGCTTCCTGAGCAGGACCTTCAACACGTCCCGTTTGCCTGCTGTGGCCCCGAACACCACGCGCCTAACGGAGCCCACTTCGGAAACGACCTCCAGTTTCGGAAAGAGCGCCTGCACCTCCCCTTCCTGGAAGTAGTGCGTCATGATCCCATCCCCCCTCAGGAAGGAGGAGTTCTCGACCTCATCGCCCTTCCCGTACCTCATGTCCCCTCGTCCGAACACCTCGACATACAGGAGCCCGCCGGGGGCGAGCGCCTTAGCGAGCTGCTCGGCCACGACCAAACGCTCCTTCTCGAGCATGTGGGAAAGCGCGTGGACGCAGGTGACAGCATCGTACTTTTCTGATGCAAATGGAATGTAATGCAGATTGCATTCGACCAGTTCCACTACTTTCTCTGGGTCACGCTGGGACCTGAGCGAGTTCAACGCCTCCCTCGAGAAGTCGCATGCGACGACCTCGCACATGCGCGCGAGCGACTCCGCGGTCTTCCCGTCCCCGCACCCTGCGTCGAGGACGATCATACCCTTCTTCAGGTGTGGCTTGAGCAGGGATAGGTCCCCGGTGCCGCCGTATTGGAGGCCCCTCTTGGAATACAGCTTCTGCCAGGCCTCTCTGGCCCTCATAGCCCTGGTCGGTCCCATCGGATGTCCCAAGACCCTGAAGAGATGTATGGACTAAAAGATGTCCATGGTGCAACAAAACCAAATAGTACGATAAGTGTAGCTCGGCCGACCGAGAGAGCAAGGAAGACTGTGAACATGGACTTTCAATCGCTCACAAAGAGCCAAGAGATCCTGAGAGCACTAACGGATTTGGAGTGGGAGGAACCCACGCCGGTCCAGGAGCAGGGCATACCCATCGCCATGACGGGGAGTGACCTCATGGCTCAGGCGCAGACCGGCACCGGCAAGACCGGGGCCTTCGCGATACCGATACTGAGCAGGATACCCGCCAACAAGAAGATCCAGATGCTCGGGCTCGTACCCACGAGGGAGCTGGCGATACAGGTCGCCGAGGACTTCGACGACATCGCCAAGTACACCGGACACAAGACAGTCGCCATATACGGCGGCCAGTCCATCAACGTGCAGGTCACCAAGATCAGGAAGGGCGTCGAGATAGTGATAGGCACCCCAGGAAGGCTCATGGACCTCATGAGGCGCGGGGAGCTCAACTTCGACGGAGTGTCCGTAGTCGTGCTCGACGAGGCGGACCGGATGCTCGACATGGGATTCATAGATGACATAGAGTGGATACTCCAGAGGGTCCCAAAGCAGAGGCAGACGATGCTGTTCTCGGCCACGCTCCCTGAGGCGATCAGAGAGCTGGCCCAGAGGTACATGAAGGACCCGAAGAGCGTCATCGTCAGCCAGGACACGCTGACCGTCGACCAGGCTGAGCAGAGCTACATGAACGTGGGGAGGAAGAACAAGCTCTGGGCGCTGTGCAGGATACTCGACACCGAGAAGCCCGCGCTCACGCTCGTGTTCTGCTCGACAAAGCGCATGGTCGATATGCTCGTGCACAAACTGAGGGCCTACGGCTACTCTGCGGACGGCATACACGGGGACATGTCCCAGGCCGCCAGGGAGAAGGTCATGGACCGGTTCAAGCACGGCAAACTCAAGATACTAGTCGCGACCGATGTCGCCGCGAGAGGGCTGGACATCGACGACATATCACACGTGGTCAACTACGACATCCCGGAGAACCCGGAGGACTACGTCCACCGGATCGGGAGGACCGCGAGGGCAGGCAAGACAGGCAAGGCCATCACGTTCGTGTCGAAGGAGGAGCAGTACCTCGTGAAGGCAATCGAGAACTTCGGCAGGACGACCATCCAGATGGACGATGTCCCGGATGGCTCCGGCAGGGACACGGTCAAGAGGCAGCTGGACCTGGACGAGTACGCGGACGTGTTCGGCATGGTGCCCTTCAGGATGAACATCGGCAAGGAGGACGGCGTGGACATGCTGAGCCTCATCAGGTTCATCATGAGGAAGGCCAGGATAGACGAGCACCTCATAGGCGATGTCACGGTCAAGCAGAGCAGCAGCGATGTCCGCCTGCACAAGAGCATCGCGTTCTACGCGATGAAGGACCTTGAGAACTGCAGTGTGCAGAACAAGAGGGTCAAGATAGACCTCGTCAGATGAGTCAGGCGTTCAGGGCCCTGTTTATCTCGTCGGCTTTGATGTGGCCCACGACCTTCACGTCGCATTTCTTGATGCCATCGACGGTGAGGACCTGGTCCCTTATGCTCAACGCGAGCTCCACTCCCACCGGGCAGAATGGGCTTGTCGGCATGAATGTCAGGCTCACGGAATCGTCGCCCACGACGATGTCGGATATGAGTCCCATCTCGTAGACGCTGATGCCCGTATGCGGGTCCATGACGCTCCTGAGCGCCTCGACCACGAAATCCTTGCGGTCCATGTCCAGCGGACAATCGCAGTGGCGGTATTATAAGCTGTCGAGCTTGCTCACCTGGTCACTTGTACATGAGTACAGCCAGTCCCGCAACCGACACGGACTCCAGCTCTCCCCTCTCTGAGCTGATGCTCTTCTCGACCTCGTAGAACTCGGGGCCCAGCTCGAAATTCCTACCGTCCGCGAGCGTCATCGTGATGCCTTTCTCAAGGTTGGCCAACTGCTCTGGAGACAATGCGGCCATCTTCTCCGAGAGTGCTTTTGCGTCCCTCTTGAACGCTGGCCCTAGCTTCGCGTGAACGGGCTTCACGCGCGAGACCGACTCATTGAGGCTGACCTTCTCCAGCACACCGAGCTGGCCGGCCTTCAGAGTGGCCTTCATGTCCTCCTCCGAGCCAGCGATCAACCGCGTGGCCTCCGCCCCCACGACCTCGACCCGGGTGATCGGGGCGTTCAATGAGAGCCCTTTGGCCGCCTTCCATGCCCTGACTGCGGCGACGATGTCCCTAGCCGCCTCGCCCTTCTGCTCAGAATCCTCGTCCAGGGCAGGAGCCTCTGGCCATGGAGACACATGAATGCTCACGGGCTGCTCGAACTGCCTGAAATTGACGTGATACGCATCCTCAGCGACATGAGGCATGAAGACGGACATCATCTTCAGCAGGCCCAGGCCGACCGTGTACAACGCGTACCTCGCACCCTCGTCCTTCTCGGCGTACGCCCTGTGCTTCACGAGCTCGATGTAATGATCCGCAAACTCGTGCCATAGGAAGTCTTGAACCAGGGCCATGGCCCTGTCGAACTCGTACGCCTCGCAGCGGGCCTCCACATCGCGGACGAGCCTGCCGAACCTGCTCAGTATCCACGCGTCGACCGGGTGCATCGAAGCCGGCTTCGAAGGCTTCTCCTTGCACGCACTCCCGACCATCCTCATTATGTTCCAGGCCTTGGTCGCAAGCCTGTTGCCGCGCACGAGCTCCTGCTCCTTGAACGCATGGTCCATGCCCAACGAGCACGTCGCCGCGTAGTACCGCATCGCGTCCCCGCCGTACTTTTCCAGAAGCGGCATCGGGTCGATGACGTTCCCGTCCGATGTGTGCATGGGGCGCCCATCGGGCGCCATTATGAACCCGTGGATCATGACCTCGTCCCAGGGCTTCTTGCCCGTGAGATGGAGAGACCGGAGTATGGTGTAGTATGCCCATGTCCGGATGATGTCATGGCTCTGAGGCCTCATGGACATCGGATAGAGCCTCCCGAACGCTTCCGGGTCCCGCTCCCAGAAGGTGTTGTACAACGGGGAGATGCTCGAGTCCATCCAGGTATCGAACACGTCGGTCGAGCCGACGTACTTCCCCCCGCAGGAGCATGTCCTCTTCAAGGGTGCCTTCACTGTTGGGTCGACATAGCACTCCTTCTCCTCAGCGAGCAGCACATCGCCGCACTTGTCACACTCCCAGAGGGGGATGGCGGTCGCGAAGTACCTCTGCCTCGACACCACCCAGTCCCAGGCAAGCGACTCGACCCAGTCCTTTATCCTGACCTTCATGAACTCCGGCTTCCATACGATCTCGTCGATCTTCTGGAACACCTGTTCCTTGAACTCGACAGACTTGACGAACCACTGGGGCACCTTGAGGAACTCGATGGGGGTGTGGCACCTCCAGCACGTGCCGATGTTCTGTTCGAGCGGCTCCTGCTTGACCAACAGTCCCTGTGCCTTCATGTCCTCGATGATGGCCTTCCTCGCGTCGACAACAGCCATGCCAGCGTACTTGCCTGCGAGCTCGGTCATCTTTCCGTCCTCGTCAATCCCCTTTTCGAGAGGCAGTTCGTACTTCATGATGCGCTCGAGGTCGTCCTTGTCGCCTATGGAGCATATCATGAGGGTGCCAGTGCCGAACTCGGGGACCACCTTCGCGTCCGCGATGACCTTGACCCTCCTGTTGAAGACGGGGGTCACCAGCTCTTTGCCCACGAGGTGCTCCTTCTCCTTGTCCTCCGGATTGACCGCCACGAGGAGGCATGTGCAGAGGAGCTCTGGCCTCGTCGTCGCGATGAGCACGTCCTTCCCGGTGTCCGCCTCCTTGAACCTGATGTAGTTGAGCTTCGTGCTCCTGTGCTCATAGTCCACCTCGGCATCGGCGAGGGCGGTCCTGCACCTGGTGCACCAGTTGATCGGGAAGTGCCCCTTGTATACCAGACCCTTCTTGAACATGCGTATGAATGATACCTGGGTGAGCCGGCGGTAGTAGTGCGCATCCGTCTGGTAGTATATGCTCGGGTCCATGCTCTGGCCGAGCATCTCGAACTGCTTCGTCATCTCGGCGATGTACTTCTCGGCGAACTCGGCGCACATCTTGATGAACTGCTGCCTCGGCACATCGGTCGCCTTGACCCCGTGGACCTTCTCGACCCTGACCTCGACCGGTGTGCCGTTGGTGTCGAAGCAGAGGGGGTAGAACACGTTGAACCCCTTCAACCTCTTGTACCTGGCCGCGAAGTCTATGACGGTGTAACCGTACGCATGGCCCAGGTGCAGGTTGCCCGACGCGTACCTCGGCGGGTTGTCGATGCTGTATACCTTCCGGTCGGAGGTGCGGTCGAAGCGGTGTATACCCCACTCCTTCCACTTGGACTGCCACTTGGACTCGTTCTCTCGCCAATCGTACTGGGCCATCTATCCCCGGTCAAAAGGGTAAGCGTAGATAAACCTTGTTGGCGCCCTGGGCCAGTGCTCCGATTCACTTGCGGATGCGCTTCGTCCTGAACGGCCCTGTTGCAGAACTCCAGTGATTGAGATCTCTCACTCAGAGCCAGTCGAACAATGTCGGACCATCGACGCCTGGTCCGTGCACCATTCTTTACCCTGTGTCTCACCGCATCGACCCACACCCTCCTGCCAGGGTGCTGATCATGCGGCAAATTCGTCTGTTAGTACTGTTTGTTTCGTGGTCAGGACGGCTTGGCCAGCCAATCTCTCGTGGCCCTTGGCGCTCTAAGCGGATACGGCAGCAGGGGTGCCCGAGTAGAGTGTGAAAGGGCAGATGCTACATGTAGTGGATGGGGACAAGTACCACGACCGCCTAGGAACATCCGATGCTCGTCAAGGCGGTGTCTTTTCGCCTGGAGGGTGAGCTGCCCATCCAGGCGAAGTTCCTTCTCGAAGACTTCCGCCTTGCTGTGAATTCGGCCATAAGGGCGGGACTGCAGACGCGCGCGACATCGAGGAACGCCCTTTGCAAGCTCGCGTACAAGGAT
>Ga0209706_10000660_pt1 | contig 19607 bp, 12 predicted proteins | sample PPLLaktember2015_6_FD_187263 | JGI IMG/M metagenome (GOLD analysis project Ga0209706, IMG submission 187263) | Freshwater sediment microbial communities from Prairie Pothole Lake near Jamestown, North Dakota, USA - PPLs Lake P8 Core (1) Depth... | ecosystem: Environmental > Aquatic > Freshwater...
ACAATTCCCAATTATAAGTGAGCTTTTATGTAAGAATTTAGTAGTATAATTCTTGAAAGCTTCTTTGTATTCATAATAGTCTGAATCTTGTGTCTCCCTATTTACTACAATATTTACTGCGATATTAGGGACTCGAGACATCCGCGAATTATCTTCTTCATTACCGATTAGAAACTTAATAATTTGATTTTTATCCAGTTTGGGTGGTGAAGATACAAGAGAATCAGCACCACCCATCTGTCTCAATAAGATACTATCCCATTCTATGCATCTTGGAAGACGACCTAAGATATACTCCCATGTCTCAATAGTTGGTCGAAGTGGATTTTTAACAAAAGCCCAGGAAGGCGGCGAAATTTCGTCATCTAACTTTTTAAAAGGAGGGAGCATAAATGTTGGGGAACGTTCAGTGGTATCAGTAAAAATATCCAAAAGGAACTCATTTGCAAAATAAGTAACTAAACCATTCTCCTGGTATATTTTATGCTCCATTTTAATAAACTTACCCATAGTCTCTGTGTTTTGGGCTGTAAGTAAATCCTCTAACAAATCATTAAATGCCTTTGCATAATCAATTTCGCCCAATTTCAGGGATTCCCAATGGCTGGGAGAGACAGTTTGTTTGAAGGCTTGGCTTAATATTTTCTCCAGGGCAGCTCCAGCGATCAACTGCTCAGAGGTAGTTGCTTGCATTCTCGTTGAACCAGCAATTGCCATCGGTCCACAAAATAAATCGAGCACCGTAACTCTCGAATCCTCGATAACTCTTCTTGAGCGTTCGATATGTTTGATTAAAATATCCTTTGGATTATTAAATAAAAGAAAAACTTTGGCACCTCGATCAGCTGCTTCTGTAACAGTCCCAAGAACTGATGATGTTTCACCGCCTTCTGTAATTGCTATAAGAATATCCCCCTCTTTAATGTCCATCTCCCTAACTTGTTGTTTGCCAAATTCATGGTAGTCTTCAAAATATTCGACTGAACGTATAAGTGCATAATCTCCGCCAGTCATAATACTAAATACCTTGTCTTCAAACCGTTTTGTTTCGTCGTATATTAATGGAAATTTATTGTGCAATTTTTTAAAGAAACATCTCCACATGGATTCCAGTAAAATACTTAGGCGTCCTGTAGCTCCACAACCTGAAAATACTATTTTCTTCCCTTTCCAAATTGCATTTACCCCATATTCAACCAATTCTTGAAATTCACTCCCCCTCAAAATTCTTTGCGCCATATTACAGACATCTCTATCGACTGACAGCATAATTGCAACCCCTTCTGATGCATTGGCAGTAAATTTTAAGTCAAGATCACGAGTCTTAGGATTTGATTGTTCAGTTGGTAACAATCCAAGATGAAACTGCTTTTCATTTTTTAGAAAGTGCTCTGCTTCTAGATGTGCTTTTGAAACCATTTAACTTATCAATTAATAATATCCATATTTTTCAACCATTTCAAAGAATACCTCCACATTTTCGGGAGGGGTATGAGGTGCTATTGTACAGGCTGTACTTAATATAAATCCCTTGGCTGACATACCTGTCTCAAGACAGTTCCTTACATCCTTCCGGACCTGTTCGACAGATCGATTCAACAGAACATTGACAGGATCAATATTACCTTTAATAAATGCACGATCACCTATACGCCGTACTGCGTCTTCAAGTCTTATATTACCAAGCGGAGGAGGATCAAGGCATTCCAAACCATTAAATCCAACATCAATAATTAGCTCAAGCCTGTCATCAATCGATCCGCAGGTATGGCAATAGCATGGAACATTGTTAGCTTTACACAAATCTACAATAACTTTTTGCGCTGGAGCAATGAGCTGTTCATATATTTCCAGGGAAATAAAATTCTGTCCGGAATAAGGTGCAGAAGCACACATAGAATCTATACCAATATTAATCTGCTCCTGTACATGCCCGGCAATTGCTTTAGCAAAACGCATTAATATTTCTTTGCATTTATCCGGATGAGTAAGCAATGCTAACATAGCACCTTCCAGTCCAAGCAGGTCAATCAGATAGTCCTCAGGTGAATAAAACTGACCATGAATAGAAAAATCAGGTCCCATAATATGACGAGCATGCCTGATTTCATTGACACGTCCTCCAAGAGATTCCTGTAAATACATCCGAAGCCGGGTAGATACAGGATGATATTCAAGTACCTCCGGAATTAGGTTAGGGTTGAACTCATAAATGTCCTTTTCGGGAGACAATTTATGCCGGTAGCGAGGTAGTTCATCTTTACAGAATGTACAAGAATCACCGTTCTTAAAATTAATGATCTTTCCATTAACTTCTTCCTGATTAATAGTGTCAATTTCTTGCCGGTTTAAAGGTGCCAGACCTACTCCGGGAATTTTAACTCCATCAAAGTGAAATCTTCTACTGATACTGCAGAAAGATTCAGGGTAACTGTTCTGATGATTGTACCACATATCCACAGGGTCGATTACAGAATTCTGTAATAATACGAATCCCCATGAAGGTGAAGCCATAATTGGAACACGGTCGGGTATTTGCAACCTCATAGCTTTAACCACACGTTCCCGTGAATTCATTTCTGCATTTTTTTACATCTTTAGCCGGATAATAATTTAATTTTATTATAAAAAAGGAAAATTTCCCACTCGGCAATAAATGGTTTTTCAATTGCCTGAAGTTACCTCCAGCATGCAAATATCTTTGGGATTCAATGTAAAATCGACCTTTATTTCCTTATTTGAAAAAGAAGTCAATTCTCTTTTACCTTTCTTATCGATAATGAATATTTTACCTGCAGGAGGAAGTTCATAATCATCCGAGCTGAATTTGAAACTTACTTCGACAGGATCGTCACTTATACTGACCAGAGCTATTCCCAGATCCTTATCGTCAGCCTGCCAGGTTCCTGAATAAAGTAATGGGAAAGTGCCGCGGAAAGCAGTAACACTGTTTCCCGTCTTTCCAGCATAAATAGATAATCTGGATATGCCGAATTCTTTTTCCGGTGATTCAATCTGAGGACTTCTCATGAACTTCCCGTAAAGCAAATACTTTACAGCCTGATTCCTTATCCGTGCCAGGTTAAGTAAGAAATCAATCTCCTCTTTTCTGTCCCGGGACAGAAATGCCTGATAATTTGCAATTGTAGGCTGCATGCCCCATACGAATGATCTTGCCTGCTCCATAAGAAATTGCTGATTAAAATCTTTGCTCAGCATCTCCAGGGGTTTTTTTGGAGCATACTCCTTTGGCCAGAGCTCATCATACGGAGGAACCAGCAATGAAGAGTAGTTGCCGTAAGTGATTGAATATTGATGATAAACAGCCTGGAAGAAGGGAATAGTTCTCCAGGGTCCTAAACCGGCGTACCTCTCTTTACTTATATCCAGAGTGAGGAAAAGATCCAGATAAGGGAGCCATGCTTCTCCGCATCCCTCACCGGCAAGTATCAATTGTTTATCCTGGGTAATTTTAGACCTTATTTGCTTTGTTAGTTTGCCGAAATTTTCAACCCAGTAATTACCCGGTCCGACCGGATGACCATGAGTGGGATCATAACACGGCATAGCCTGGCATGCCTGATCCATATAAACGCCATTGGCTGTGTAAGTGTTAACAGCGCTATCACACAATGAGGCATATTTATCTTTCCAGAATTGTGTTCCCATGCACATTGATGCTGTCGGTCTGTTTGAAAAAATATTATATACGTGTGTATTTATTTTACCATCAGGATTTTTAAGAGCATATACAGCAGCATTATCCTTTGTCCAGCTTTCTGTTGTGGTTCCCCATAAGCGCTGGTTCATGTAAACGATAGCTCTTATTCCCTCTTTATTGGCAGCCGATACCGCTGATATGAATGATTCTTTTCCTTCCCTGGGAGGAACATATTCCGGAAATTCGTCATCATAAGAACAACCATGCCACCAATGCCAGAAAACACTCACCGGCAATCCAAGCCGTTGCTTCATATCCATGGCAGGTACAAGCACATTACCTGATTTGCTTCTGTTCCAGACCCAAAGAGCAGTATTTTCCAGCCAGTCAGGAGTTATCTGGTTCTTAAACCTGCTCTCCCTGGTCCACCTTTGTTGTGAACCCCATTCACGGTATATTTCAGCAGCAGTAATCCAGTCGCCTTTGAATGTACCAATCACACCGGTATATGGTGGTTCATATGAAGTCCTTAACGAATCAACAGAAGGTAGGTTATGCATTCTGTAAACCAGGCTGTTCAGAGTGTCAAGGGAGAATGAAAAGTTTTTAATATAAGCCATTGAATCATTACATGCAGCATATAAGCCATTTTTTTCAGAATTGTACAAAGCCAGGCATTGAAGAGAGAGGCCCGGATAAGTCCATGAATACCTTTTAACATTACTTTTTAAAGCTGACAGATTAATACGCGGATCTTTCATTATCTGACCCATCCATTGAGGTACGGCAAGATATTCCTCTCCTGTGTCTTTCAATCCCGCAATCCTGGGGAAGATTACCTGCTTTATTGATTTACCTTCAAGGTTATTCACGGATATTTTCCAAAATGATAATGGTTTGTCCTTATCGAGATTGATTGTTGCAACAACTTCAAGATCTTTTTTCTCAGTATATGAAAAATTCTTCCATTTCAAGATAATGGTCAATGGATCAGGCTTTGAAAATCTGAATTTTGCAGCATTATCTGAGTTAATTATTCCTGTTCCTGAAGAGTTCATAAATTCAAGCTCCCAGGGTGATCCGGGGATTAGATTAGTATCTAAAAGGCTGAAGGAATTCGTAATATCCTTTAAACAGCTTAAGGATCCGGTCTGTTTATCAAAACCGAGCGCGATCTTTCCGTTTTCAACATATACATTCTGATCACCAGTTTTATTACCTCCACAAGAGGATGCATAAATCATAAAAGATAAAAGGAATAAATAGCAGATTCCGGCTTTGTGTGTTTTCATTTTAATTTTATTAGTTGGGATAAGTAACTTATTTACTTTCAACTTCATGTTACTGAAAAATATTTTTCAAGATAATTAAAGAGGATCCAATCTTAACAGAACAGTTGACTTTGATTCGGGATGAATTTTGATTTCATCTGTTCTATTAGACAGTTCCTGATTTTTCAGAGGATCAGTTATGCGTGTAAAGAAAGGGAATTTTATTGTTCTTTCCCCTCCGATAATGGAATGAATACAAAGCCAATTCCTGCCTATATAAAAAACGTCTCCTGAATTGACATATATATGTACGCCTGCATTTTCAAAGATGCCCCGAAGTTCCGAATCGGACCAGCTGACTTTCTGTTTGACATACACCTCTTCATCATCTTTACTAATACGTGTTCCGCCACTATCAGTGAACATAACGGTAATTCCCTTTTGTTGCCATTCCTGGATTCTCCGGGTTTCATCTATTTTCAGTTCAGAAAATCCCAGAAGCCAGATGATTTTATATTGATCCGGCAGAATTATTTCAACGTCGGTACGCAGAAAAAGGTCATAAGGTGCACCGGTTTTTCCCAATGGATAACGGTTAGATAAAATCTGTTCCGTCAGATTTCCATAGCTTGCATCGCGGAAGCAAAGCTGCTCATCGTAAATCACACATATCTGTGATCGCATTTTATCTCCTGTGTCGTGAGGATATGATGTATACAGGTCTTTTGTTTTCTCAATAACGTATAATAATTCTGGATCACTGTACCATCCCCCCCACATATCGAACCACCATCCTCCGTATCCATTTGTAAGCATGCGTCCTGCATTCTTCCACAAAAAAGAAACTGAAGTTCTCATATCTTCAGGTCCAAGCCAGACCCCGCTTTCATATTGCCCGGGAGGAGCTATGCCTTTCGATCTGTCTTTTAACAATGTTGTAATGGATGTTCGCGTATCATTTTCCGCAAGCCATAATTTGCCATGCATCTGAACTGATTTAATCGGGGTAAAAGGTGGCCAGTCTTCCCCGATAACTCGGTTATATGTATTCGGACTGGAGAGGAAATCCAGATCATTGCATTTGAGCAACTTAGCCAATGCACCATGTCCCATCCTGGGATCAGTTACATAGTAATGATAGCCATAAAAGGCTCCTGTCAGTAAAGACCTGTTACTCGTTTCTTTTACAATTTTGCAGAAATACTCAATGTTTTCTCTCAGGATCTCAGAATGAAACTGATATGTATCGATCATTTTTTGCTCCTGTTCAGGGTCTCTCCATCTGCCAGCTCTTTCCTCATTAATGTTCCCCGGCATGGCTGTATTAAAGGATACAAGACTATCTTTCCAGGCTCTATGAAGGGCTATAGTATCATCTTTATATTTGTTCCTCAGCCATTTGCGGAATGCATCGGTACGAACCGGATTTCTGTCATCGCGCTGCTGCGCATGATAAAACCATTCTTCAGTTCCCCCTGCTGCAATATGTATTCCGATTAGGTACTTTGAGTAAGAGGAATTAAGAAGCCATATTAAACAATCCTCAACGACCTTACCAGTTTCATTTCTCCATTTTTCTGATGCAAAGCATTGCCGGAAAGTGCTGCCATCAGGCAACTGACTAGATGCATCAGGATTAAGTTTTTCCCACCAGAGAGGAGGATCGAGATGGAGTCTGATTATTATTTTAGCCTGGTTGTCCGATTTAATGATCTTTTCAAAATCTTCAGTCATACTTGAGAAATCATACTGATTTTTACCCGTCCATGCGGGTTTTCTGAAAGGTCCGATTCCCGATCCGGCATTTATCCCCCTGTCTCCGAGGTAAGCGGGGAAGCAATACAGATGAATTCCGGTTGCTGCTATCTCCTCATAGTACTCCTTTTCGCCCAGATAAGACATGTACGCAAACGGAGGATAAAGTTTATCATCAATAAATAATGAAGGGACACCTGCAGATGATTTTATTTCTGCTTCAGGTTGTCCGATCAGCAGGTCAGAATTCATCATTAAAATACCCAGTATTCCGCATAATTTATATAATATGTTCATTTTGAAGAATTTAAAATAATCCTTAAACAGAAGGAACTATCTCAAGAATACACAATCCCCTGGGCTGCATTGAATACTTTACACTTATTGAACCACCTGTATATGAATTTAATAGCTCTTTACCTTCATTGGTTATTATATATACTTCCCCTTCTGATGGAAGATTATATTCTGCTGAATTAAAATTAAAATCGACAGAAATATAATTATCACTTATGCTTGCCAGAGCTATCCCGATATTGTTGTCATCAGCCTTCCACGTTCCTGCATATAATACCGGTACGTCTTTATTAAAAGTTTTAACATTTTCACCCGGAGTTCTGCCTGCATATATTGACAGTCTTGAAATTTTGATATTTTCAACAGGAGGTTCAATTCCAGGATTCCTGCAAAATTCACCCTTCAATAAATATTTTAGAGCTTTGTATCTTAATCTTGCAATATTCAACAGATAATCTATTTCAACTTTTCTCTCGTAATTCAGAAAGCTGTGATAATTTGCTATTGTAGGCTGACAACCCCATACAAAAGACCTTGCCTGTTCCATTAAAAACTGTTTGTTAAATGCCTCATCCAGTAACTGTTCTGTATTTTCAGGAGCATACTCTTTCGGCCATTTTTCATCATAGGGAGGAGTGACTAAAGAGGAATAACTTCCATAAGTAATCCCATACTGATGGTAGATTGCCTGGAATAAAGGGATTGTTTCACTGTTACCCACTCCTGCGTATCTTTCTCTGCTTGGCTGAAGTGTTAAGAATGCATCGAGATAAGGGATCCAGCTTTCTCCGGATCCTTCGCCCGGGAAGATCGGCTCTGTTTCTTTAGATACTTTTGACCTGATCTGATCTGTAAGCTTGCCAAAACCTTCAACCCAGTAATTTCCTCCACCTGCTGAATGACCATGGCTTCTGTCGAAACATTTATAACTCAAACAGGCCTGATCCATGTAAACCCCATTAGTTTTATAAACATTTACAACACTATCGCATAATGAAGAATACTTATCTCTCCAGAATTGCGTTCCCATACACATGACTGTTAATGAATTCCCGGTAAAAATATTATATATATGAGAATTCATATTACCGTTTATGTCCTTTAATGAAAAAGGTATGGCATTTTCGGCTTTCCAGCTTTCGGTCGATTCGCCCCATTGGATAGCATTCATGTAAACGATAGATCTTACCCCTTCCCTCTGTGCCGATAAAACAGCATTCGTAAAAGATTTCTTTCCTTCCCTGGGTGGAATATACTCAGGCAAAAATTCATCATAGGAATTATTATGCCACCAATGCCAGAAAACACTTATCGGCAAACCCAGCTTGTTTTTCAATTCTACTGCCGGCTTAAGAACATTGCCGGATTTTCCCCTGTTCCACACCCATAAAGCCGTATTTTCCAGCCACGATGGAATTATTCCGTTCCTGAACCGGCTTTCTGTTGCCCATCTTTGCTTTACGGCCCATTCCCTGTACATCTCCGCCGCTGTTATCCAGTCACCTTTGAAAGATCCAATCACCGCTTCATATGATGGAGTGTAAGAATCTAAAGCTGGATCAAAGGATGGATAATTGATCATTTCATATTCCAGAGTATTCATAGTATCTAGTGTAAAGGCAAAGTTCTTTGTATAAGATAATGAATCATTACAGGAGGCATAGAAGCCGCATAAATTGGAATCATATAATGCAAAAATCTGGCTTGAGAGGGCTCCCGGATAGACCCATTCCATTCTTTTTATCTGTCCCGCTGACAGCGCAACCCTGGGATTATGCATCAGTTCGCCCATCCATCCCGGTATGACTAATTTTTCTTCACCTGATTCTGTTATCCCTTCAATTTTAGGGAAAACCACACCCCTGATTGGATTCCCTTTTATTCCATCCACGAATATTTTCCAGTATGACAAAGCCTTTTCTTCGTCAAGATTGATTTTGGCTTTCACTTTAAAGCCTTTCATTTCTTTAAAACCTTCCCATTCCAATATAATGGTTAAAGAGTCTGGTTTTGAATATCTGAATTTCGAAGGAATAGTCTCATTTGCCTGAGACTGGTTATTTGAGGGCGAATCAAATCTCACCTCCCATGGTAATCCTTTGACAACTTCTTGATTGATGAACTCATGGGAGTTAGCAATATCATTGAAGGCAATAAATTTGCCTGTAGCTTTTTCAAAAGCCAGACTTATCTTCCCATTTCCAATTTCAATAATCTCTCCTGATTCCTTACTGCTTTTACACTGAGGAAGTAGAAGAATGATGAATACTAAAACTGAAAACAAAGAAGTTACAAATGTTTTATTCATTCCTTTAAAATAACTTATTAAGTAATTAATGCAGGCTCTCAATTTATGTTAGAAGCATATCTATAGTTAGTGTTTTAACCAGATTGATATGCTTCTATATATGAATCCAATGCTTTGTAAAAGCGAATTACAAAACCCTTAAAATTTAAGTTCGTTATAAATTGAGCCTTTATTATTATCCTGGTTCAATAGTTACAATTAATAATTTGGATTTTGCTCAATTACAGCATCTTTATTGGCTTCAATAAATGAGTAGGGTATAGGCCATAGGCCATGGTAATCCTGAATCTCATCTTTATTAAGTGTGTTGTATTTACGTACCCTTTCTACCAACTTGCCGGTGCGGTGAAGGGTTATCCTGCGTGGTTCCTCATAAACCAGTTCCCTTGCACGTTCATCCAGGATATAATCAAGTGTTACATCGCCCGGAGCAACAGGATTGGCCTGAGATCTCAATCTTACTGCATTAATATCATTTGCCGCATTAATGAGATCGCTTTTACCCAAATATGCTTCGGCTCTTAATAAGTAGGTTTCAGCCAGACGTAACATATAATTATCACGATAGGTTGAACCCGCTGTAGCTCTAAGAGTTTCTAAATCGGTGTCTGTATAAAGTTCAGCAGGATGTTGACCCGGGGTAGTGATTTTGCTTGGGTAAGGATACCATCTCCATAGCTGAGCTATCCTGGTGGGGCTTGGATATTTTACCGAACTCGAATCGTAATATGCAGAATTCGGATTGTCATATATAAAATCGCGGACAATATTGTGAGGTGCATTCCGGATATCGTTATCCCAGTCGCTTACCCAAAGGTCATTTAAAAACCATTCTGTATTCATCATAAGTGAAACACCCTGGCCTCCCGAGTTATAATTTGACTGCGGTTTACCTATAGCTCCTTCAACTCCGTCAGGGTCTTTGAAAGTCATCCATGCAACCGGACCTGCGATACGTTCCAGTACATTTGCGCCCTCCCCTCTGGTAGTATTTGTTACAGCCCAGCTGCCAATTGAGAGAAGATTGCCACCTGTCACGTCCACATCATATTGTATTACCCATAAAGCTTCTTTGTTTCCGCTACTACGGTTTTGATTGCCAACGCGGAACAGATCCCAATAGACATCTCCCGGTTGAGTAAATTTCAGATGTTTATCCTGAGGATTCTGAGTAGCCATGCTTCCGAAACGATCAGTCATCAAATCAGTATTGGGATCATCTATTACTGCCGAAGCTGCTGTGATCGCCTCATCGTATTTCTGTAAAGCGATATAGGTCTCGGCTAAAAGGTGCTTAGCTACAAGGTTGGATATTCTTCCATCTGCTACTTTATCGATAGTCGGAAGAACATTTGCTGCTTCGGTGGCATCCAGGATTATCTGGTTAAGTACTTCTGTCTTTGATGCTCTCGTGTAGTCAGTTTTTGGGCTGGTCACTTCTTCCAGATTCAGGGGAACCCCGCCATAGAGATAAACCAGATACCGGTATGCGAAAGCTCTCATGAATTTAGCTTCAGCAACCACTGATACCCTCTCCTCATCTGTCATCTCCGAGGCATCTGCCCGGGAAATAATTGTATTCGCATTTGCTATTAATTTATACCATGAATTCCAGTGAGCTGCAACAGTGCTGTTTGTTGGTACAAGGTAAACTGAATGGCCGCCAAACCGGGCTGAGGAAGTTAGCTGATATCTACCATCATGAGCAATATCTGTACTTGTCAGATAGGCATAAGAACCGGAGGTCCCTTGTGTCTGATAAGCACAATACCTGACTCTGCTGTATAATTCAGTTATTGCACTCTCAAAGTCTTTTTTAGTCACATATGAATTTTCCGGACTGAAAAAATCCAGAGGAACTTCATTCAGGAATTCTTCTTCATTGCAGGAAATGCTGAATGTGAAGAGAAGAACCAGCAATCCATATTTTATTGTTTTTATAATATTTTCCATTTTTGCGAATTTATTTATTAGAATGACAGATCAATTCCCAGGGTGAAAGATTTCATTACCGGATAGGGACTGGTGCTGCTGATGCCCTGATTGGTTTCAGGATCCCAACCGTCCCATTTTGTAATAGTTAACAGGTTCTTTCCGCTGATATATATCTTGGCTCCTTCAACTCCTGCTTTTTGTATTAATGAAGGATTGAACTGGTAAGCTAAAGAGATATCCTGTAGTCTGATAAAGCTTCTGGACTCATATCTTTCAGCAAGTATCTGCGGAGCCTGATATGTAACTGAATACCTGGCGTCGGGATTGGTTACCGACCAGAAATCATAGAAGGTCCACGTATTTGCATTTGCAAAGTTGCCTGTAGAGTTTAAAGAAAGACTGTTGGTTGCCTGACTGCCGAGGTAACCATCCTTTCCCCCCTGTATGGAATTAATGAAAAAACGCAGTGTAAAGTTCTTATATTTAAGATTATTCTGGAAACTTGCCATGAATTCCGGTTCGCTTCTTCCCAGGAAGACCCTGTCAAAATCTGCGGATATTTTACTATCATCATTCTGGTCGATAATCCTGTAATTCCCCGGATTATACCCTGTAGGTCTGGTATCAGCTATCTGGTAGATGCCGTCGATTTCATAAGAATAAATGGTGCCTATTGACTTGCCTATGAACAAATTACTTGAAACAAGGTCATCCTCTTTGCCGTCATTGTTAACATCGTCTCCGAACAAATGAACAATTTTATTTTTGTTAGTAGAAAAATTCATATTGAAATCCCAGCTGAAATCATTTGTCTGGACAGGGATGGCCTGAATAGAGAATTCAAATCCTGAATTTGCAACTTCACCGATGTTGGTCTTAATTGTTGAAAAACCTGTAACCTGCGGGATCACCATATTCCATAAAAGATCCGTGGTTGTGGTTTTATAATACTCTACATTACCTTTAATCCTGCTTTTCAATATTCCGAAATCGATACCAAGATTAAGCCCTGCTGTTTTTTCCCAAGTAAGATCATTATTGGCAAGTGATGTGATAGCCTGTCCCATTGAGGTGGAAGCTCCATCACCAAATATATATTTGTTGTCATCTATTGCAGAAACCTGAGCTATTGAACTATATCGGGAGGTCTGGTTCCCGTTCTGCCCGTAACTTGCCCGGATTTTCAGCAAATCGATTATCGGAACCTTGAAGAAAGGTTCGTTAGATAAGGTCCAACCCACTGCAATTGAAGGAAACATAGCAAACTTATTGTTTTTGGCAAATCCGCTATATCCGTCACGTCTCCAGGTTCCTGTAACCAGGTATCTGTCCCTGTAATTGTAATTCACTCTGGCCATCTGATATAGTGAAGACTCATCCCATGCACTGGAAGAAATTCTCTGTATAATAGCTTGTTGCAGACTGTTGTACCCGAGACTCATATTTGGTATATTTTCACCCTCCGCATTGGTATAATTATAAGCAGCCTTTCTGTAACCGTAAACCAGAGTGGCTCTTATTCCATGAGAACCAAACTGTCTCTCGTAATTCAGAATGTTGTCGAGGGTTACTTCGTGCTGTGCTGAATGTGTCTTAATGGCATATCCAGTAAGGCTGGCACCATATTCGTTCCCGTTTGCATAGTTGGACCAATTTAAAGAATGGTTGTAATTGATCCTATAGTTTAAACCTTCTATTTTTGGAATCTTTACTATCCCATAAAAAATACCTGATATCCTGTTTCTCATATCCTTGTCGTCTGACTGAACATCTAATAATGGATTAAGATGTGTAGTACTTTCACCCTTTGGATAAACAACGAGATTACCATTTTCATCATATGGAGTTACAAAAGGAGATGAAATAATAATGTTGGTGTAGGTGGGACTCTTCCCGGAGAAATCTGTGAATGAACCAAAAGTATTCATTCCAATGGTCAGCCAATCTTTAATGTCGTTTTTAATATTGATCCTTGTTGTATATCTTTTATAATTATCATTTATTACAAATCCATTCTCTTCCGTATATCCTCCAGATATATAATACGTTGTTTTTCCCATTCCTCCGCTTAAGCTCAGCATGTGATCTTGAATAAATCCTGGAGAGGTTAACTCATCCCACCAATCGAAGTCAGTTCCATTGTTAATACCTGTCAACAGATTTGGTACAAGTTCGGTCTGGCCCCAGGTCCATGCCGGATTTGGTTGAGTATAATTTGGGGGCAGATAAGCATTCGTGTAATATATACCTTTTACTTTTTCCAAGGTCTGTTCTGCGTCAAGCAAACCTGCATTTACAGTCGGGCTTTGAAAAGATGCTGAACCTGAATAGCTGAATACTGGGTTCTCAGATTTCTTGCCACTTTTTGTAGTAATCAGTATGACCCCATTGGCTGCCTGTGAGCCGTAAATAGCCTTACTACTGGCATCCTTAAGTATTTCAATCGATTTAATATCAGCAGGGTTCAGATCGCCCATCCTTCCACTGTAAATGATTTCGTCAACAATTATTAAAGGATCATCATTCCCGCTTAGAGTATTTACCCCCCTGATTTGAATGGAAGGTTCTTGACCAGCCTGGTTAACCTGTCCGATCTGAACACCCGGGGCAACACCCTGCAGCGACTGCAAAATGTTTACGTTTGGAATTTCACTAAAAGCTTCAATGTTAGCTGATACTACAGAACCTGTTAAATCACTTTTCCTCATTGTACCATATCCAATAACAATAACCTCTTCAAGGCCTGTCACTTCAGCTACCAGGGCAACCTCCAAAGTCGTTCTGCCGTTTAAAGAGATTTCCTGGGTAACATAACCGATAAATGAAAATACCAGGGTTGCATCCCTGTCCGGCACAACCAATGAGTACTTTCCCTCCTCATTGGAAATAGCGCCAAAAGTTGTGCCCTTGACCTGGATGTTAACTCCAGCCATCCCATCACCGGTTGCAGCATCAGATATTGTACCCGCTAACCTGATTTGTTGCAGATCAAAAAATGATATATTTTTTGTCCGGGAATCTGTATACGTCCCATAGACATTTAACATACTGATCAAAACAATCAGGATTGATACTTTAATCTCCATGATTAGTTTTTTCAGAAAAGGGTGTATTTGTACCCATAAAGCATGATTTCTTTTCATAAATTTGGTAGATTTTGTTAAGGCAATTATTGACATCACAAGGAATTAAGCATATATTCAGACGACGTTCCAATTTAGGATTTATCAGAATTTCTTCATAGGCATAAATTTTATCATTCAATTATTCAATTTTTCAAATTCTTACTTTAGGTTTTATCTTCCTGTGTCAAAAATATTAGCTATTCCAAAGGACTAAGCTAATCATTTTACTCAATATTAAATATACATAAAAGTATACTTCTCACACGAGAATATTTTCAAAGATTTTCTCTATATAAGATGGTTCTTTTATTCTCGAAGCTTTGTTTTGATAGGTGATTCTATTTACAATAAGGCAGAGTTGTAGATGAATGTGATTTGTAAGCACCCTGTTAAAGTAGTATGACCTGCCCCCAAAAATCGTTACAATCCTAAATTAGAGTTTTTTGGGTCAGCAGTGATCGATAATGAAAGACTTTTTGAAATGCCTACTTTTCTCAATCGATATATGAGTCAGTCTTTGAGAGCTGCTCCCTGATGAGCGTAAAGAGTTCCGGGGTATTACGTTTTACAGACAGCTCAGGAAGATTATTTAAATCAAAGAATTCTGCCTCTATAGTCTCATGGCTACCATGCAACTCACCACTGATAAGCTTGCATAAAATGATTATCTTGTAAAAATGAAACTCCAATGGAGGAAAGCTGTGTCTGTTAGTGTCAACAACGGCTAAAAGACGTTTGACTTTCACTGACAGTCCTGTCTCTTCAAGTACCTCTTTTACAGCAACCTCAGAGGGAGAAGAGTTGACATCTGCAAATCCACCCGGCATCGACCATCTGCCGTCTGATCGTTCCCTGACAAGAAGTATTTTATCATCATTAAGCACTACAACCCTAATATCTACTTTAGGGGTCTGGAAGCCAGTCTCTCCGATGAAGAGGTTCCGTATCTTATCAGGTTCAGCATCAGTAATTTGTGCTGCCAGTTGCACACTCAGTTCACGCAGCTCTTCATACCGCTGCTGGTCAAATCCGTTTTCAGAATAATGCAACCCAGTCTGCGCTATAGCCTGTATTCTTCGAGATATTTTTAGAATTTCCCTTTCCAAAGCAATATGTTTTATTATGATCCTTAAAATGAATCATAAGAGCATCTGAAGTGAACCTATTTGTAATATCCACTCAACTCTCTTTCGGCATAGTACCAGTTATCCAGTTCACTGGAAGAAGGAACGTCATTCTCCTGAAAGATCTCAAATGCCCGCGTCCGGATATCTTCCTCGGAAATTATCTTTTTCGTTTCTTTAGTTGTTGATATCAGGGCGACTATGTAATTTTTTGTTTTCTTAATTGTGTATCCCATAATAAAATATTTAGTCTATTAATTACAAACTTCAAACTACCTATTCTGTAATATACGAATAATATATTGATAATCCTAACATAATTCATTTATTTTGAAATATTTACAAAACTTTAATATAAACATGTGTTTAATAGAGAAAGAGAAGCGACTATATGAGAAGGATTGGATGGGTTTGCCTGACATTAGTCCTTATACTCACCTGTGACTTCCTCAATGCTGAACTTTCTAAAATCACTCTGCCGGCTTCCTTTAATAAGGTGCAAGATTAACATAGTATGGAGTCCGGCAATATACACACATTCATCATGGGGCTTTTATCGGAATGGGTTCAGTCGGGATGATTGTTATGTACCGCCCCTAAAATTTAGCCTCGCTGAGATAAGACAGCCGGAGCATTTCTTTTCTTTATATTAATTGTCTATTTCACTGTAAAAGTTAAAGGGACTGTATACCATACATCAACTGGCTTCCCTCCTTTAAAACCTGGTTCCCATTTTGGAAATAAACTAACTACACGTGCAGCTTCCGCATCCAATAATGGATGAACACCTTTTAAAACAGATATGTTAGTTACATAACCGTCTTTTGTGATTACATATCTTACAATAACCTTACCCTGGATCTTCGCAATTTTTGCTTCTTCCGGATACAGCGTGTTTTCTGCAATAAATTTTAAAAGTGCAGAAACACCACCCGGATACTCAGGCATTTTGTCAACTTCTGTTTCTGCAGATAGCTCTTCGGCATTTTCCTGAGACCTTGCTGCCTGGGTAGTTTCCGGCCGCAAGGAAAAGGTTACCGGGACCATGTACCATACATTAACGGCTTGCCCTCCCTGCATTCCTGGTTTGAATCCTGCTACCAGGCTAACAATCCTCGCAGCTTCAGCATCGAGAAGCGGATGAACTCCTTTCAATATGCTTATCCTTTCTGCTTTGCCTTCCGTATTAACACAAAATCTAACAATTACTCTTCCTTCTATTTTTTTAGCTTTGGCTGAATCGGGATATTGGATGCTGGCTTTAATAAAATCCAGTAGAGCACCGTCACCACCAGGGTACATAGGCATCTCCTCCACAACGACAAAAGGAGCTTCATTTATTATTACCTGATCCGGGAGCCTGAATCTGATATCGACTGAAGATTCAAATGGGATTTGTGCCTCAGTATTCTTTGCAGGTTCCCATTTTGGTGAGGATTTAACTACTTGTACCACTGCATCTGCAAGCAACAGATCTTCATATCCTGTGGCTTTTACATTACTTACTGTTCCATCAGCTTCAACTGTAAAAGTTACCTGAACATTTCCTTCAATTCTATTTGTCTGAGCTTCAGAAGGATATTGTACCCTTTTGTATACCCAATTCCTGAAGGTAAAATATCTTTCTCCCTGGAAGGTCGGAAAATCTTCCTGAGCCCGTCTTCTAAACGGAACTTTTATACCTGATTCAGCAGCTTTATTTTTTGTGGTGATCTCTATCACTCCGTTTTTCCCTTTATCTCCATATTTATCAGTAGCACTTCTATCCTTCAGGACATTAACTATAGCTATATCCGATGGCGGAATATCATTAGGTCTTTTATCGGTTATTACACCATCAATTACAAATACAGGCGTAAAGAAAGTTCCTCCAGCCCCGACCGTCCTTATCTCCACCTGCTTATTGTAGTCCGGATCCTTAACCAGTATAATCTCCATCTTCCTGGAAAGTTCTGCCTTAATGAACTGGGTTTTGTATCCGGCCAGGGAAATTACCAGGGATGCTTCTTTCGATGCATCACTGATTGTGAAATTACCCGTATCATCTGTTGTTGCTCTTGTATTTGTCCCTGTGACTACTATCTTAACTCCTTCTACAGGCTTATTGTTTTCATCTAAAATAATACCCTTTACTTCCTTTATATTGATTTTTGAAGTCGTACTATCAGGTTGTATTTTACTGATTTGAGCTATATAATTGTATTCGGGTGTTGCGAAGGCATAAAAAATAATTGCAAAAACAGGCAGTATGGCAAGTACCTTCAATTTTCTGTAAGGGGACGAAATTATTGTTTTCATCATTTCAAATCGTTTTTTGCTGTTTGAATAATTAAATGAATTCGAAAGGCTGATAACCGGTGAACTGAAGACTTGATTAACAAGGGTTGCCCGGTAAATTGCCGGGTTTGCAGTACCAAGCAGCGCCAGTTCATCAGCAAGATATTCATGATTGAGTCTGATGAACCTTGCAAGGAGCCAGGCAAAAGGATTTATCCACTGAAAGATCCGAACAATTTCAACCAGAAGAAGATCTAACCAGTGTTTCTGCCTGACGTGCACAAGCTCGTGGTTCATAATTTCTCCGGTTTCAGTCTCACTCACAGAAGGATTGATGAACACATAATTAAAAAATGAGAATGGGGTGGAAAATCGGGGAGCTCTGATCACCTTTACTCCACTCTGGTCAGAGACCGGCATTTTGATGATTGTTTTACATATTGTCCGCATATGAAGGATAATCCGGAAGAGGAGAATGAGAGCTCCTGCCAGGTAAAGGGAAAGCAGGATAATCCGGTAATCAAAAATTTTATATGGAGTATCCTGCTTGATTCCGGTGTTAACCGGTATGCCTGCCTGTGTAATATCAGCCTGGCTGATAACAGGAGCAGACACCTCGACCTGGTAATGAAAAGTGATAAGTGGAAAGACAAATGAAATTACTATCCCCGCTAAAAGGAAATATCGTTTTATTGTGAAGAACCGATCGTTTCTTAAAAAAAGAAAATATACCACCGTAAAACCTGTGAGCCATAAAATTGACTTTAACAGGTAACTTCCAAATGCTTCCACTACTTTATATTTTTACTCATTCTTAATTCACGTTTTGCATCCTCAAGAAGTTCATCAAGCTCCTTGATAGAGAGATCCTTCTCCCTTGCAAAAAATGATGCCATTGCAGGGAAGGAATTATTAAAGTAGCCCTCCAGAAGTCCGAATAGCTGACCCCTGGAATACTCGCTTTTTGATATAAGCGGGAAGTAAACATAGACATTACCATATGCCCTGTGGTCCACAAATCCTTTCTTCTCCAGAATCCTGACTACTGTGGAGACTGTATTTCTTACCGGTTTGGGATCATCAAAACGATCACGTATATCCTTGACCAACCCTTCTCCCAGGTCCCACAGTATTTGCATAACCTGCTCTTCTGCTTTTGTAAGTCGCATATTTTTACTTTTTAGTGTTTCTATTTTCGTCTGAAGGCTTAATACGTTGCCAGACTTCTTCAATTTTAAACCCGCCAACTAAATCCCCGGTGAGAAAGAGATTATCTCCTTCTATCTTAATATTATAAACAGGTTTATTACCGAGGTAAGAGTCCATTGCAAGACCATAATCGATTGATTCGGTGTAAGTGTTCCCTTCTAATGAATAAGTACCACCGGCTGAGCTGTGAATTATATTGGTGCTTTTATCAAAATGCACCCAGGTGAAGTGGGTATCTGTAATTAGTTTTATACGACCCGTATTTGGTGATGCTTCTGTAAAGTCTGTTGTACCCGAACCATATTTATACAGCGAAAGCTGCCAGGTTCCCATGATTTGATTGGGTTTTTTGGAAGCGCCTGCCTTTTTATAACTGGTGGCTCCAGTGTTCAGTAAAGTGATTAATGTTACCGCCACTAATACAATTAATAAAACTACTTTTTTCATACGTATATAATTTTGTTTTTAAATGTCGTATAGCTTGTCCCGCAAGGCGGGAGAACCTCCATGTTTGTAAATTATATTCATGCTTATTTGTGTTTTTAAAACATGGAGGTTTCATATGTCTGTTTTTTAGGATAAATGTCAGGTTTCCTTATAAAATATTATCTTAAACGTAAAATTATGACTATTTTATTAGTCATG
>Ga0209706_10000662_pt1 | contig 19604 bp, 15 predicted proteins | sample PPLLaktember2015_6_FD_187263 | JGI IMG/M metagenome (GOLD analysis project Ga0209706, IMG submission 187263) | Freshwater sediment microbial communities from Prairie Pothole Lake near Jamestown, North Dakota, USA - PPLs Lake P8 Core (1) Depth... | ecosystem: Environmental > Aquatic > Freshwater...
CGGCCTGGAGCGCCATCGTCGGCGCGAGCATCCGGAGCGTCGAGGCCAAGGGCCGGCCGGTCGACATCCCCGATTTCACCCGGGGCAAGTGGAAGACGAATCCGCCCCTGGGGATCATCGAGGCCTGAACCGCCCTACATCCCTGGCCGGCGGCCGGCCAAGACGCGCTTGACCGTCTCGGCCACCCGTCGGGTCCTCGTTTCGGGCTTCTTCGCGCTGATGATCCAAAAGCTCCAGAGTCGCTTTTCCGATGGCGGGCGTGTCTCGAAGATCGCCTTGGCTTTGGGATCGGCGTCCAGGGCCTCGAAGAGGTCGGCGGGGACGTCGGTCGTCCGGACGATGGCCTCGATGCCGTCCAGCTTGTTCCAGGACCCGTTGCGCTTGGCGGTCTCGACTTTGATCAGACCGGACGGAGCCATCGAACCCTCGGCGGCCAGCCTTTCCACGCGGGCTTTATTGGAGGACGACCAGATCGACTTGTCGCTGCGGGGCGTGTACTTCTGTTTGTAGCGCTCGGCATCGATGCGGGCGATGATCGAATCGATCCAGCCGAAGCAGAGGGCTTCCTGCAGGGCCTCCTCGTGAGTGATCGACTTCTTGCCGGACGATTTCTTGTAGTAGGCGAGCCAGATGCCTTTGGACCGGTCATGGTTCCGGTGGAGCCAGGCCCTCCAGGCTTTTCTCGTCCTGAAGAGTCGGGGGCTTGCGTTCACGGATAGGATGTTAGCACTCCCGGCGTTAGAAGGCTAGCCGGCGCCCCCGGTGCCCGGCCCGGGCAGGGGCTTGACATCCCGGGATCGCGGATTATAATAAAACTATGAAAACCAAAGTGGTTTCCATAGTTTCAAGGCCGAAGAAGACGCGGGTCCCGGAAATACGGCCGCGCGTCGTCGCCGCGGCCCGGGAGCTCTTCCTCGGCGGCGGCTTCGTCCGGGTGACGGCCGACGATATCGCCGCGGAGCTCGGGATCAGCAAGGCGACGCTCTACCGGGAGTTCGCGAGCAAAGAGGAGATCCTGAGGGCCGTCGTCCGCGACCTGATGGCCGAGATCTCCGGGGAGGTCGGGGCGATCATGGGCGATGACCGCGGGGGCTTGGTCGAGAGACTGGTCGCGCTCTTCACCTTCGTCGCCGGCCGTCTCTCCCGATTCGGGCCGGTCTTTATCCGCGATATCCAGAAGAGCGCCCCCGCCGTCTGGGCGGAGATCGAGGAATTTCGCCGGAACAAGCTGGTCACGAACTTCAAGACCGTCCTGGCGGCCGGGCACAGGCAGGGCCTCTTCCGCGGCGACGTCGACGACGAGCTGATGATGCGGATGCTCCTGAAGCTCGTGGAGGGATTCGTCAATCCCGCGGAAATGATCCGCACGGGCCGGCCGCCCTCGGAAACGTTCCAGGCGGTCATCAAGGTCTTTTTTCAGGGCATCCTGACGGACAAGGGACGATCGGACTTCTCGTCCAGGACCGCGGCCCTGTTCGAGCCCCGCAAGGAGGGCGCATCATGAAGCGGAAGATCACCACGCTCGGCCTCGTCATCCTGGCCGGCCTGGCCTGTTCGCACGGCCGGGACCGGAACGACATCACCGCGTCGGGGACGATCGAGGCCGTCGAAGTCAACGTCGCCTCCAAGGTCGCGGGCGAGGTCCTTTCGCTCGCCGTCCGGGAAGGCGCGAAGGTCCGGCCCGGCGATATCCTGGCCACGATCGACCATTCGACGGCCGACATCCAGCTGCGCCAGGCCGAAGCCGGGGTCCGGCTGGCCCAAGCCCAGCTGGCCCTTCTGGTCAAAGGGGCGCGAAGCGAGGACATCCGGCAGGCCGAGGCGGCGCTGCGGCAGGCCGATTCGGCCCTCAAGGTCGCCGCGGACGACGCCAGGCGGATGCGGGAACTTTTCCAGACGGGGAGCGTCACGTCGAAGCAGCGTGACGACGCCGAGGCCCGGCTGATCGTCGCGACGGCCCAGCAGAGCGCGGCCGCCGAGGCCCTGAACAAGGTTCGCCGGCTGGCCCGGCCGGAAGAGATCCAGGCCGCCGAGGCGCGCCTGGCCCAAGCCCGGGCCGCGGCCGATCTTCTGGCCAAACAGATCGCCGACTCGACCGTCGTCGCCCCCGCCGGCGGCATCGTCACTCACAAGGCCGTCGAAGCGGGCGAGCTCGTCGCCCCGGGGGCGACGATCTTCACCCTGGCCGACCTCGACAGCGTCTATGTCATGATCTACGTCACCGAGCTCGAGATCGGCCGGATCAAGCTCGGCGGCGGGGTCGAGGTCCGCATCGACGCTTTCCCCGACAGGCCCTTCACCGGGACGATCACCTACATCTCGCCAGAAGCCGAATTCACGCCCAAGAACGTCCAGACGAAGGAGGACCGGGTCAAGCTCGTCTTCGGGGTCAAGGTCGAGATCCCCAACCCGGAAGGCCTGCTCAAGCCGGGCCTGCCGGCCGACGCCGTCATCCGCGCCGGAACCCCAGGATGATCGGAGCGTCCGACCGATGAGCCCGCTCGCCGTCGAAACCCGCGGCCTCTCCAAGCGCTTCGAGTCCGTCGAAGCGGTCCGCTCGCTCGACCTCGCGGTCCGCGAGGGGGAGATGTTTACGCTGGTCGGGCCGGACGGCGCGGGCAAGACGACGGCGATCCGCATGCTCTGCGGCCTTCTTCCCCCCTCGGCCGGCGCGGCGACGGTCCTGGGCTTCGATCTCGCCCGCGAGACCGGCCAGATCAAGAACCGGATCGGCTATCTGTCGCAGAGATTCAGCCTCTACGGCGACCTGACCGTCGACGAGAACATCGAGTTCTTCGCCGAGATCCATCTCGTCCGGGACTACCGCAAGCGCCGCGAGGAGCTGCTCGAGTTCACCCGCCTGACGCCGTTCCGGGTCCGCCTGGCCGAGCGTCTTTCGGGAGGCATGCGCCAGAAGCTGGCCCTGGCCTGCACCCTCGTCCACACGCCCCGCCTCATCTTCCTGGATGAGCCCACGACCGGCGTCGATCCGGTCTCGAGGCGGGATTTCTGGGCCATCCTTTCGGCCCTGCTCAAGCAAGGCGTGACCATCGTCATGTCCACGCCTTACATGGATGAGGCCGAACGATCGTCGCGCGTCGGGCTTCTCGCCGAGGGACGGCTCATAGCCGCCGATACGCCCTTGGCCCTCAAGCGCCTGATGCGCGGAACCGTGGTCGAGATCGTCTGCCCGGACATCCGCCGGGCCTTCGGCATCCTGAAGGCGATCCCCGATGTCCGCGAGGTCCAGCTCTTCGGGGACCGGCTGAACGCCGTCGTTGACGACCCCGATGCGGCGATACCCCGGATCGAGGCCGCGCTGGCCGGCGAGGGCATCCCCATCCTCGCCCGGCGCCGGCTCCCGCCGTCCCTCGAGAACGTCTTCATCTCCATCACCGGATCCGCCCCAAAGGCGCAACCCCCCCCGGGGACAGCCCTTGCGGGGTCTCCTGGAGGCCGATCATGATCAGGAAGATCCTCTCCATCGCCGCAGCCCTTATCCTCCCGTTCTCGGCCGGGGCCCAGACAAGGCCGTTATCCTTGGAAGAGGCTCTCGCCGCGGGACTCGAATCGAATCCGGGGCTTCATGCGTCACGGCTGGAGCTCGAGGCCGCGGCGGCCAGATCCCGGGAGATCGCCGCGGGACGCCTGCCTTCGTTCAAGTTCGGCGGCGGTTACTCCCGTTTGAGCCAGGTCCCCGACTTTCAGGTGACCCTGCCCATCTCGCCGGATCCGATCGTCGTCTCGCAGAGCTACTTCAACAATTTCAACCTGCGCCTGGGGGTCCAGCAGCCGCTCTTCACCGGCTTCCGGCTCCAAGCGGGGGAGAAGTCGGCCCGGATGCACGAGGCCGCGGCCGGCCAGGACCTCGAGAAGGCCCAGGCCGAATTCGTTTTTGCCGTCAAGAACGCCTATTGGGGGCTGGCCAGGGCCCGGGATCTCGAGCAGGTCATCGGGGAGAACGTCCGCCAGGTCTCCGAACACCTCAAGGACGTCCGGGCCTTCTTCGACCAGGGCTTGGTGACGAAGAACGACGTCCTGCGGGCCGAGCTCGAGCTCTCCAACGCGGAGATCATAAGGATCGACGCCCGTCAGGCATCCGAGATCGCCCTGACCACGCTCATGAGCCTCATCGGCCTGCCCTTGGACACGGACGTCGATCTCACGACGACGATCGAAAGCCAGGTCTCCCGGATCCCGGCCGCCGCCGAGACTTCCGTCGGGGACGAGGCGGCGATCGAATCGGCTCTCGTCAAAAGGCCGGAGATCAGGTCGGCCGATCTCACGATCAAGGCCTCCGAGCTGAGCGTCAAGGCGGCCCGGTCAGGATTCTTCCCGCAGGTCTTTCTTTCCGGCAACTTCTACTACCTCCGTCCCAATCCCCGGATCCTGCCGTCGGTCGACAGGTTCAAGGGGACCTGGGACGTGGGCCTCTCCGTCCAGTTCGATGTCTGGAACTGGGGTCAGACGAAGCGTCAAGCGGAACAGGCGGAAGCCCGGCTGGGCCAGGCCCGTGAGGCCCGTAAAGCCCTCGAGGATCGGGCCGCCCTGGAGATCCGGCAGTGCCGCCTGAACCTGGCCCGGGCCGGGGAGAAGGTCCGAGTCGCCGGTCAGGCCGTGGGTCAGGCCGAGGAGAATCTCCGGGTGACATCGGAGCGGTTCAAGCAGGGCGTCGCCTTGAGCTCCGACGTGATCGACGCCGAGGTGGCCCTGCTCCGGGCCAAGCTCGGCCGGACCCAGGCCGCGATCGAGCGGGTCCTGGCCCAGGCCAGCCTGGAGAAGGCGTTGGGGGAGTGAGAATGGCCGATCATTCGATCGAAGTGAGATCGCTGACGAAGCGATTCGGCGATTTCACCGCGGTCGACGCGGTCAGCTTCGACGTCGGCCGCGGCGCGATCTTCGGCTTTCTCGGCGCCAACGGGGCGGGCAAGTCGACGACCATCCGCATGCTCTGCGGTCTTCTCGACCCGACCTCAGGGACGGCCACGGTCGGCGGGTTCGATGTCGGCCGCGACCCGGAGAAGGTGAAAAGGGTCATCGGCTACATGTCCCAGAAGTTCTCCCTCTACGAGGACTTGACCGTCGCCGAGAACATCCGCTTCTTCGGCGGCATCTACGGCCTTCCGGCCAAGACGGTCCAGTCCCGGCTCCCCTGGGTGCTCGAGCTGGCCGGGCTCAAAGGCCGCGAGCGGAGCCTGACCCGGACCCTGTCAGTCGGCTGGAAGCAGCGCCTGGCCCTCGGCTGCGCCGTCCTCCACGAGCCCGAGATCGTCTTTCTCGATGAGCCCACGGGCGGCGTCGACCCGGCTTCGCGCCGACGGTTCTGGGAGCTCATCAACGGGCTCTCCGAACGTCAAGTCACCGTCCTCGTCACGACCCACTACCTCGACGAGGCGGAGTACTGCAACGACATCCGGCTCATCCACGCCGGCCGTATCGTCGCCGGCGGCAGCCCTCGCGTCCTCAAGGAGGAGATCATCCGCAACCCCATTCTCGAGGTCGCGACCGCCCGGGCCGTCGACGCCCTCGAGTCCCTTCGGAGAGAGCCCTGGGTCCTCGAGACATCGATCTTCGGGACCGCCCTCCACGTCGGCGTGGCCGACGAAACGGAGGGCCGGCGGCTTATCCTGGAGCGTTTGGCACGGGAGGGCATCGTCCCGGAGCGCGTCGACCGGATCGTCCCCTCGCTCGAGGATGTCTTCATCCACAAGATCGAGGAACAGGCCGGAGCATGAGGGCCCTGCCGTCCGCGTTCGTCGGGCCGGTCATGCGCAAGGAGTTCCGCCAGATGCGGCGGGACAGCCGGTCGCTCGTCTTCATGATCCTCCTTCCGGCCTTCCTCCTGCTCATGTTCGGCTTCGCCCTGAATTTCGACGTCAAGCACATCCCTCTGGCGGTCGTCGACGAGGATAACAGCCGGGCCAGCCGGGACCTGGCCGACAAGTTCGCCGCGACCGAGTATTTCGACGTCGAGACGCGGCTCGACCGCAGCGGCGACGTCGACGGCCTCATGGCCCGCGAGAAGATCCGCGCCGCCTTGATCATTCCCGAGAGGTTCTCGGAGGACCTTCTCGCCGGCCGGAGCCCCTCGGTCCAGTTCCTTATCGACGGCGCCAATGCCATGAGCGGGACGACGGCCGCGGGCTATGCCGCCTCCATCCTGCAGAGCTATTCGCAACGAACGACCCTGGAGGCTCTGGAGCGCCGCGGCGCCCGCGGTCTGACGCTGCCCCTGAAGACGGACGTCCGGGTCTGGTACAACCCCGAGCTGCGGAGCGCCAAGTTCCTCGTGCCCGGCCTCATGGCCTTCATCCTCATGGTCATCCTGACCACCTCGACGGCGTTCTCCGTGGTCAGGGAAAAGGAACGCGGCACCATGGAGCAGCTCCGCGTCTCGCCCCTGCCCAACGCGGCCCTCATCGTCGGCAAGCTCCTGCCCTACGTCCTCATCTCTCTTGCCTCGGCCCACCTCGTCCTCGGGCTGGGCTGGGTCCTGTTCGGGGTCGCCGTCGAGGGGAGCTATGTCCTGCTCCTCCTGGCCATGGTCCTGTTCCTCATCGCCGGTCTGGCCCAGGGACTGTTCATCTCGGCCGTCACCCAAACCCAACAAGTCGCGTTCCTGCTCTCCATCCTGACGACCATCCTGCCGACCTTCATCCTCTCGGGCTTCGTCTTCCCGATCCGGAACATGCCCCTGGTCATCCAGGTCGTGACCTATCTCATCCCGGCCAAATATTTCCTGGTCGCGCTCCGGGCCATCATCATCAAGGGAGCCGGGCTCCCGGCGTTCTGGGGCCAGCTCGTGATGCTCGCCGCCTTCGCCGCCGGAACGCTGGCCTTGAGCGTGGCCATGCTCCGCCGGGAGAACAGGGCGGGACAAAGACGGCGACGGGAGGGGGCGTCATGAGGGCCATGCTGTCCATCCTCTGGAAGGAATTCGTCCAGCTCCGCCGCGACCCGAAGCTTTTTCCGGTCCTCTTCATCTCGCCGATCCTCCAGCTCGTCCTCCTCGGCTACGCGGCCAACCTCGACGTCAAGAACATTCCCTCCGTCATCTGCGATATGGACAGGTCGGCGGCCAGCCGGGCGTTCCTCGACGACTTCGTCAACTCCGGCTATTTCTCCGTCGCCGCCCGGGTCGGGCGGACGGACGAGATCGACGCCCGGCTCGACCACGGCGCCGCGGCCATCGCCTTCGTCGTTCCCCGCGGGTTCGGCGACGACCTCGCGGCCGGACGCCAGGCGCCGGTCCAGATCATCGTCGACGGCTCGGAGAGCCAGACCGCCACGATCGGCGTCAACTACGCGACCATGGTGGCTTCCCGGTACAGCCAAAAGATCATGCTCGAGGCCTTTGAGCGGTCCCGGGGGCGCGGCCTCAAGCCGGTGCTCGTCAACCCGGAGCTCCGGGTCTGGTACAATCCGGACCTCAAGAGCCGGAATTTCATGATCCCCGGAGTCCTGGGGCTCATCCTCATGATCACCACCACGACCCTGGCCTCGCTCGGCGTCGTCCGGGAGCGCGAGGCGGGCACCATGGAACAGCTGATCGTGACCCCCGTCCGGCCTCACGAGCTCATCATCGGCAAGCTCCTGCCCTTCGTCCTCATCGGGCTCATCGACGCGGTCTTCGTCCTGGCGGTGGCCCGATCGTGGTTCGGCGTGCCCCTGCGAGGGAGCGCCGCCCTGCTCCTGGCCCTGTGCCTGGCCTTCATGCTCACGACGCTCGGGACGGGGCTCTTCATCTCGACGATCTCGCGAACGCAGCAACAGGCCATGCTGACGTCGATGTTCTTCATCATGCCCCAGATGATGCTCAGCGGCTTCGTCTTTCCCATCGAGAACATGCCCCCCTTCTTCCAAGCCGTGACGACGGTCATCCCGCTCCGCTATTTCCTGGTCATCATCCGCGGCATCATGCTCAAGGGGACGGGCTGGGCCGAGCTCTGGCCCTCGGCGGCCGCGCTCCTTGCGCTGGGGACCCTCATCCTGGGCCTGAGCGTTAGCCGCTTCCAGAAGAAGCTCGACTGACATCCTGACCCGGGGGGACGGACCCTCTTCGCGAATTGACAGGCCCAGGCCGCGGCGCTATAAGGGGCACATGAACCGCCAAAGCCTGACATTCCGGTTTTTGGTCTTTCTCGTGGTCCTAGGCCCCGCCATCTTCCCGGCCTGCGCCCCCGAGCCGGGCGGCCCCGTCGGGACCGGAGAAGGGGCAAGGCCGGAGCGGCTCTGGTATCGCCGGCCGGCGGGCGACTGGAACGAGGCCCTTCCGGTCGGGAACGGCCGTCTCGGAGCCATGGTCTTCGGCCATCCGGGCCGCGAGAAGCTCCAGCTCAACGAGGAGACCGTCTGGGCCGGCTCGCCCATCGACAACAACAATCCCGGAGCGCTGGAGAACCTGCCGCTCATCCGCCAGGCGCTCTTCGCCGGCGAATACGGCCAGGCTTCCGCGCTGGCCGAGAAGCATATGCTCGGGACCCCGCCGCGCGTCCGCTCCTATCAGCCGCTCGGCGATCTCCTCATCGAGCTCGACGGCGTGCAGGCCGGTTCCGGATACGAGCGGGCTCTCGACCTCCGGGACGGCATCGCCTCCGTCGTCTGCGAGGCGCCGGAAGCGGTGAAGGTCACCCGGGAGGTCTTCGCCTCGGCCGCGGACGACGTTCTGGCGGTCCGGATCGAGGCCGGACGAGGCGCCAAGATCTCGGGATCGATCCGCCTGACCCGGGCCAGGGACGCCGCTACCAAGGCCGCTTCGACGAACGAGCTCGTCCTTTCCGGCCGCATCGTCGACAAGCCGGATCCTCTGAGCGGACCAGGCGGCGAGCACATGCGCTTCGCGGCGGCGCTCGTCGTCCGATCCAAGGGCGGAAAGGTGAAGTCGGACGGAGAGGCGCTCCGCGTCGAAGCCGCCCGGAGCCTGACCATCCTCCTCGCCGCGGCCACGGATTATGACCCGGCCCGCCTGGACTGTGACCCCGGCGCCGATCCGGTCGAGAGGGCCGTCGAGACGCTGGCCCGGGCCCGGCGCCGTTCCTACGCGGAGCTGCGGGCCCGCCACGTCGTGGAACACCGGACCCTCTACGACCGGGTCTCGCTCGACCTCGGCGGCTCTCCCGGCGCCGATGCCGTCCCGACCGACGAGCGCCTGGAGCGGGTCAAGGCCGGGGCCGAGGACGCGGGCTTGGCCGCCCTCTACTTTCAGTATGGGCGCTATCTGCTCATGGGGTCGTCGCGAAGACCGGCCGCGCTGCCGGCCAATCTCCAGGGGATCTGGAACCAGGACTTCGAGGCGGCCTGGAATTCCGACTTTCATACCAATATCAACCTGCAGATGAACTATTGGCCGGCCGAGGTCGCCAATCTCTCCGAAACCGTGGCCCCTCTCGCGGATTTCGTCAGGCGCCTGACCGTTCCCGGGGCCGTCACGGCCCGCAAGACCTATGGCGCCCGCGGCTGGACCCTCCATCACCTGACCGATCCCTTCGGCCGCACGGGCGTGGCCGACGGCGTCTGGGGCGTCTCGCCCATGGCCGGGCCGTGGATGACCTTCCCGCTTTGGGACCATTATGAGTTCACTGGCGACACGGCCTTCCTGCGGGGGACCGCCTACCCGGTCATGAAGGGCGCGGCCGAGTTTGTCGCCGACTTTTTCGTCCCTTCGCCGGAAGGGTGGCTGGTGACCGCGCCCTCCCATTCACCGGAGAACGCCTACATCGACCCGAAGACGGGCCGGGCGGAATCTCTGACCTACGCCGCGACGGTCGATGTCGAGATCGCCCGAGCCCTGTTCGAGAACTGCCGGCGCGCGGCCGGCCTCCTTGGCGTCGACGCCGAGTTCGCCGCCCGGCTGAAAGAGCTGGAGACGCGTCTGCCGCCTCTCCAGATCGGGCGATCCGGCAATGTCCAGGAGTGGATCAAGGACTATGGCGAGGCCGAACCGGGCCACCGCCACATGTCCCACATGCTGGCGCTCTACCCGCTGGCCCAGATCACGCCGGAGACGCCGGAGCTCTTCGAGGCGGCCCGCCGGACGATCGCCCGGCGGCTCGAGCACGGCGGCGGCCAGACCGGCTGGAGCCGGGCCTGGATCGTCAGCTTCTACGCCCGGCTGCTCGAGGGCGAAACGGCTTATCGGAACCTCCTGGCCCTGCTCCGCAAGTCCACGCTCACGAACCTGTTCGACACGCACCCGCCGTTCCAGATCGACGGGAACTTCGGCGGCGCGGCGGGGATCGCCGAGATGCTCGTCCAGTCCCACCGCGGTTTCATCCAGGTCCTCCCGGCGCTGCCCGCGGCCTGGGCCGACGGCCGCTTCAGGGGGCTCTGCGCCCGCGGCGGCTTCGAACTCGACGCGGCCTGGAGCGGGGGCCGGGTCGTCGAGCTCCGGGTCCGCTCGAAGGCGGGCGGCCGGCTCCGGCTGGCCGATCCCTTCGCCGGGAGGCCGGTCGAGGTCACCGGGGCGGAGCCGGGCGAAGCCCGGCCCAAGGACGGGATGATCGAGATCGCGACGCGGCCGGGCCAGGAGATCGTCTATTCGACGACGATCTCGTCGGCGAAAAGCCAGGCCTTGCCGGCCGCCCCATAGTGCCAATCGGGGACGACGCTGACCGACTTGGCCCTGACCCGGATGAACCGGGCCTGGCGCGGCTCGAACACGGCCTCGAACTCCTTGATGACGACATCGGCGAGGTACGGGGAGACGTCGTTCCCGATCGTGGCCACGATCTCGAACGCCTGGCCATCCGAGGAGACGGCGTATTCGACCGCCGGCGGCAGGAAGATCCAGGAGTTAATGTTCTGCAGGCTCCGCATCGCGATCCGCCGGACCGTCTTCGCCGCGCCCAGGTCGATGACGGCCTCGAGGTCGGCGCCCTCGAAGCCCTGCCAGCGGCCGTCGGTTTGGCTGCGCGACCCGAGCAGGCCATCGGTGAGGGCCATGTCGCCGCCGGCCATATATCTCTCGCCGGGCGCCGAGGTCAGGGCCGGCTTGCGTCCCGAAGCCGCGTGCACGATGAAGCGCTCGACCGTTACGGCCGGGCTGAGCCGCCGGCTCCCGTCGAAGGCCGCCGCCCGGATCTCGGTCGTCCTCTTGAGCCCGATGGGCCGGCGGTAGCGCTTCGAGGAAGCCCCGGGCTCCGACCCGTCGGTCGTGTAGCGGATCTCGAGCCCGGGGATCTCGGTCTCGAGCGCGAAGGCGATCCCGCGGTTCGAGCCCGGCCGGGCCTCGGCCTTGAAGGCGACAAGACAGGCGCTCCGGGCGAAATTGAGCCCCGCCGCCTCGTAATGGGCGAACAACGTCTTCGTCCGGGCCGCGAAATCGTCCCAGCTCCGCCGGTCCTTCGGGGACCAGACGGCCTCGGCCAGGGCGGCGAGGCGGGGGAGGGCCATGTACTCGGCTTGCCGGCCGTCCGCGATGTACTCCGTCCAGAGGTTGGCCTGGCCGCCGAGGACGTGCCTGGCCTCTTCCTGCGTCAGCACGTCGGGCACGGGCTCGAAGTCATAGACCCGGCGGAGAGGGAGGTAGCCTCCGATGGCCAGGGGCTCATAGGCCGGATTCCCTTGATAATAGTCGATGTAGCAGTGGGAGGTGGGGGACATGACGACATCGTGCCCGCTCTTGGCCGCGGCGATGCCGCCTTCGGTGCCGCGCCAGGACATGACGGTCGCCTGCGGGGCCAGCCCGCCTTCGAGGATCTCGTCCCAGCCGATGAGGCGTTTGCCCTGGGCATTGAGGACCTTCTCCATCCGCTTGATGAAATAGCTCTGGAGCTCGTTCTCGTCCTTCAGGCCCTCGGCCTTCATGCGGGCCTGGCACGCGGGGCAGCGCTTCCACTCGGTCTTGTCGACCTCGTCGCCGCCGATGTGGACGAAGGGACCGGGAAAGAGACCGACGACCTCGGCGAGGACGTCCGCCAGGAACTCGAACGTTCCCTCTTTGCCGGGGCAGAAGACGTCGGTGATGGGCCAGTAGCCGCCCGGCGGGACCGTGAACGGCCCGCCCGTGCAGGAGAGCTCAGGGTAGGCCGTCAAAGCCCCTTTGGCGTGGCCGGGCATCTCGATCTCGGGCACGACGGTGATATGGCGCGACGCGGCGTAGGCGAGGATCTCGCGGATCTCGTCCTGGGTGTAGAACCCGCCGTAGGTCGCCGCCTCGCCCGGCTGCTGCGGCTCGCGGGCGTTCCAGTGCTTGCCCTCCCGGTCGACCCGCCAGGCCCCGACCTCGGTCAGCCGGGGATATTTCTTGATCTCGACGCGCCAGCCTTGGTCGTCCGTCAGGTGCCAATGGAAGGTGTTCAGCTTGTGTCCGGCCAGGATGTCGATCCAGCGCAGGACGAATTCTTTGGGGAAGAAGTGACGGGAGCAGTCGAGAAGGGCGCCGCGCCAGCCGAACCGGGGCCGGTCCTCGATCGAAACGCCGGGGACCGTCCACGACGCCCGGCCCGCTATCGAGGGCGGCAGGAGCTGGCGAAGGGTCTGCAAGCCGTAGAAGACGCCGGCAGGCGCGGCGCCGCGGATCCGGATCCCGTCCGGGCCGGCGTCCAGCAGGTAGCCTTCGTTTCCCAGCCGGGCTTCGAGGTCCCCGACGCCGAGGACAATGGAGCCGGGCGGCGCCGATGCCTCCTCCCCGGATCCGGCCGTTTCCTCGATCGCCAGGTCGAACCCGGTCGTTCTCGCGAGCAGCTCCTTGAGGTACGAGGCCTCGGAACGCAAGCCGGCCTGGCTTCGAGCGATGACGATCTTCGTCGAAGGCCCTATCGTGAAGGCCCCCGGCCGGGCCTCGAGGCGAAGAGGCGCGGGAACGACCGACGGCCCGGCGGCCTTTCGTCCGTCCGGCCGGGCGGCACAGCTCGACGCGGCCAACGCGAGGCCAATGGCCGCCATTGTGAAAGAGATACGAATCTTCGAACAGTCTCTCATGTCGCGCCTCCTAAGGGATCCCTGCGGAGGATGATAGTACCGGCGTCGAGGACGGAGAGTCAAGGCCGGACTCAGGTTGACAGTCTCCGCGCCCGCGGTCTATGATTTACCCATCCGGTAGCGGAGGGAGAAACGCCATGCCCAAGACCGTCCTCCTCATGCTCCTTCTCAGCCTGGCCGCCTGGAGCTGTCGGGGCGACCGCGCGCCGGCCCCCGCGGACAAGGGCGCCGGGGCAGGCTCCGAAGCGGAGGCCAAGCCCGCCAAGTTCGTCTCGGTCAAGGACGGCCGGTTCGTGCTGGACGGAAAACCCCACTATTTCGTCGGCGCCAATTTCTGGCAGGGGATGAACCTCGGCGTCGACGGACCCGGCGGCGACAGGGCCCGGCTGCGGAGGGAGCTCGACCGCCTCCGCGAGCTCGGCGTCACCAACCTCCGGGTCATGGCCTCCTCCGAGGGGCCGAACAGCGAGCCCTACCGGACGGTCCCGGCCCTCATGGTCGCCCCCGGCGAATACGACGGCAGCGTTCTTGACGGCCTCGATTACCTAATCGCCGAGATGGGCCAGCGCGGCCTGCGGGCGGTCATGGTCCTCAACAACTTCTGGCAGTGGTCCGGCGGCATGGCCCAGTATGTCTCCTGGCACGAGAAGACGCCCATCCCTTATCCCGGCGATTACGAGAAGTTCATCACCTATGCGGCCAAGTTCTACTCCTACCCGGAATGCCAGGATTGGTTCCGCGACCACATCGCCATGCTGATCGGCCGGACCAACCCCTACACCGGGATCAAGTACCGGGACGACCCGGCCGTGTTCTCCTGGGAGCTCGGGAACGAGCCGAGGCGCTACCCGCAAAGCTGGATCGACGATACGGCCGCCTACATCGAGTCGCTCGACCCGAACCATATGGTCACGACGGGGTCGGAAGGCGCGCCTCCGGGCGAGCCTGCCCAGGACTTCGTCGCGACCCACAGCTCTCCCGGCATCGATTACGTCACCATCCACATCTGGCCGCAGAACTGGGGCTGGTACGACCCGAAGCGGCCCGCGACCTACAAAGCCGCCGAGCCGCTGGCCGTCGCTTATTTCGAGAAGCACGCCAAAGAGGCGTCGGCCATTGGCAAGCCCCTCGTCCTCGAGGAGTTCGGCCTGGCCCGGGAGTGGCTGCCCCTCAAGAACAACCTCGACCCGGCTTCGCCGACGACGAACAAAGACCTCTATTACGCGACCCTCTACAGGCTCGTCGAGGACTCGATCGCCGCCGGAGGCCCGGCCATGGGCGACAACTTCTGGGCCTGGGCGGGCGAAGCTCGGCCGGGCAAGCCCTGGGTCGGCGACCCGCCGCACGAGCCGGCCGGCTGGTATTCGGTCTATGACGCCGACGCCTCGACCCTGGCCATCATCGGCGGCCACGCGAAAAAGATCGCCGGCCTCGTGAAATAGGGCCCGGCCTGCCGCGCGCCGATATGACCAAGATCCTGATCGCCTCGGATTGGGCCCCCATCCGCGCCTTCGAGCCGGTCATCAGCCGGGACCCGCTGGCCGTCTACGGGGACATGCTCCCGGTCATCCGGGAGGCCGACCTCCGGATCGTCAACTGCGAATGCGCGCTCACGTCCGCGCGCAAGCCCGTCTGGAAGAGCGGCGCAGTCTTCAAGGGGCTCCCGGCCCACGTCGAGGGCCTGACCGCGGTCCCGTTCGAGATCGCGACGCTGGCCAACAATCACGTCTTCGACTACGGCCCGAGCGGCTTCAAGGAGACACTCGACGTCCTTCGCCGGAACGGCATCCGGACGGTCGGGGCCGGGATGACGTTCGAAGAGGCTTCGGCGCCGCTGCGCTGGACCGCCGGGGGGACGCGGGTCACGGTCCTCAACTTCGGCGAAGGCGAGGACCTGACGGCTTCCTCCGGCGGGCCCGGGGTCTGCGGCTGGGAGATCGACCGCCTGGCCGGACATATCCGCAAGGCCAAGAAGAGAGGCGACTTCGTCGTCGCCGTCGGGCACGCCGGGCTCGAGTACATTCCCTTCCCGCCGCCCTATGTCGTCGCCGCCTTCCGGGCCTTGTCCGAGGCCGGGGCCGACTGTGTCGTCGGCCATCATCCTCATGTCCCGCAGGGCCTGGAGGTCCGCCGCGGCCGGCTCATCGTCTACAGCTTGGGCAACTTCGCTTTCTTCCAGCCGCCCGAGCTCTATCACCGGCGGACGGGCTTCTGCCTTTCGCTCGACGTGCGGGCGGGACGGCTCGCCGCCCATGGGATCCACCCTTACAGGATCACGGAGGACGGCCTCCGACGGCTGGGGCGGGGAGAGGAGAGCCTGTTCCGCGACAAGCTCCGGCAGGTCTCACGGCCTTTCGGGTCCGCACGGGGCGTCGCCGAAGCCTGGCAGTCTTATCTGGCCTATTATGGTCCCGAGGGCTTCAAGAAAGAGGTCCTCGGCATCCTGGAGAAGATGGGATCGGAGCCCCGCAAGGGCGCGGCCATGTTCCGCAACCGCCTCACGACCCTTCAGCACGCCGAGCTCTGGCGCGATGCCCTGACCCGGTTCATGTCCGAGGATCCCGTTCCGGCCCGGGCGGTCTGGACCCGCCTCATCAGGGAGTGGCTGACGAAGCCGCTCTCCCCGGCGTCCCGCTGACAGATCAGGCGAGCCCGTAGCGCTCCCCGGCCGCGCGGACGATCGCGCCGATGAGATTCCGGTAATCCTCGTCCTCGCCGAGCGGCGAGCTGTGGTAGAGCGTGTAGATCTGGGGGGCCCAGCTCTTGTGCGGCTTGAGCCCGGGAATGCCGTTGACCTCGATGATGCGAAGCTTCCCGGCCCGGTCGACCCGCATGTCGATGCGGACGTGGTCCAGGCAGCCCATGGCCTCGGCCGCGGCGTCGCTGAGCGCCCGTGCCTCCTCGGTTCTTGCCCCGGCCAGGCTGATGCGCGTCAGTCCGACGCCGCGGAGGTCGCTCCTGAGGATGCGGTAGTTCCGGTAGTGAGTGTCCTCGACCGTGACCAGGCCGGGGAGGCACGCGCGCGTCCGGCCGTTCCCGAGGACGAGGGACGTGTACTCGTCGCCCGGGAGGAACTCCTCGACCAGGCCCGGCTCGTCGAACTCCTTCTCGATGAAGGCGACGCGCCGCCGCAGCTCCTCCTCGTTGTGGACGACGCTCTCGTCGGAGATGCCGACCGAGCGCGATTCGCAGATGGGCTTGACGAACGCGGGGTAGGCGACCATCGCGGCGTCGTCGCCCGAGTGGAGCAGGACGTGGGCGGGAACCGCGACGCCCGCCGCGGCCAGGATCTCGTGGGTCTCGAACTTGTCGATCATGGCCCGCATGGTCCGGCTGTTCGAGCCGAAGTAGGGGATTAGCCGCTCGTCGAGGACGTCGGCGACCCAGGTCCCGGCCGCGTTCCGGCCGATGAAGGCCTCGTTCGGGGTGATGTGGTAGAGGGCGCTCCAGACGATGTCGAAATCGGGCTTGTCGACGAGACGGAGGAATTCCGCCTCGTCGGCGACATAGGCGATCCGGGTCGGGTGGCCCAGGGACTCCGTGGCCGTGCGCATGGACTCGGTGACTTTCATGTCACCCCAGCCCTGGGCGTCGCCGCCCGGGCCGGTCAGAAGCAGGATCCTCATAGCGTTTCTCCCTCAGAAGAGATCGGGAACGTGGCGGTACTGGAGAAGGGCCCGGGCCGTTCCGGGCGAAAAAAGCTCGAGGCGCCGGGCCACGGCGCGCCGTTGGGCCTCGGGGAGCTCCACCTTGGAGACGACCTCGACGGCGATACTCGTCTCTCCACGCGCGTCGGCCCGGGGGGGGAGGCCGTCCATCAGTCCGTCAAGGAGCCTCAGGCCCGGGTCCAGGGCCATGACCTTCGCTCCCCCGTGCCTGGCCATGGAGCTCTCGAAGACTTCGCTGACGTAAGCATAATGGGTGCAGGCGAGGCCGGCATAGAGGGTCCCCGCCGGAGGGACCCTCGGCAGCGCCCGGAGGACGCACGCATCGACGAGGCCGGCGACGTCCGGCGAATCCGGGTCTTTGTCGATCACAGCGGCCAAGCCGTGGCAGGGCTCGGCGACGAGGCGCCGCGGGTCGACGCCGAGAGCGATCAGCCTGCGGACATGTTCGCCCGAGCCGATGGTCGTGCGCGTCCCGAAAAGGATCAGGACGCCGTCAGGATCCCGGCCCAGGGCCTCGTGGAAGAGATCGGTCCCTGCTTCGAGAATGCCTTTCACGGGGACGGCGGGGGCCCGGCTGAAGGCCGTGGCTTCATAGACGACGGAGAGGGTGTTGCAGGCGATGAGGACGAGGTCCGGGCGGAAGGCGGTCATCGCGCTCAGCGCCCTGTCGAAGACCGCGGCCCGGGCGGGAAGGTCCCGCAGGTCGTTGTAGCCGTGGCCGGCGTCGGGCCAGGCGTTGACGTAGACGAGGCGGGCGGCCCCAAGGCTTCCGCTCTCCCGCAAGCGGCCCTCAAGCTCGGCGCAGATCAGAAGCCCGCCGAGGCCCGAATCCGTGATCGCGATCGTGAAGGCGCCGGTCAGGCCGTCGCGCGCGGGGGATCTCTTCATGCGTCCGGCCGTCTCAGGCGATCTCTTCCGGCGTGTCCTTGGCCGGGGCCAGAAAATCCTGGCGGATCCGCTCGAGCAGGGCCGGCTCCGTCAGGATGCGGGCCGCCGCCGCGGCCAGGACATAGACGCCGTCGAGGAGCGCCTTCTCGCCGCCCGCCGCCACGGCATCCCTGGCGAAGCCCTCGGTGTGGATGGGCGAGTCGCCGGCCTTGACCATCGGCTCGATCGTCGGCACGACCCAGGAGACATTGGCCAGGTCGGTCGAGCCGTAGGACTTGCGGAGCTTGACCGGATCGGAGCGGCCGCGCTCGATGAAGAGCCCGGCCAGGATCTCCTCGAGGACGCGATTGCGGCGGAAGGTCGTGACCCCGGGTCCGGGCTCGGTGATCTGGGCCCGGCACCCGGTGTCGGCGGCCGCCTTTTCGGCCAGATCCTTGGCTTCGCAGACGAGCCGTTCGAGCTTGGACATCGCGTCCGCCCTTAGCGAGAAGCGGCCGCGGGCGTAGTCGGGGATGATGTTGGGCGCTTCGCCCCCGGATTCGATGACGCCGTGGAAGAGCGTCCCGGCGGCGAGCTTCGTCCGGGGCAGGGCGGCCGAGTGGTAAAAGAGGACGAGGGCGTCCAGGGCGTTGGCGCCCGCGCCCGGCGCGGCCGCGGCATGGGCCTTCCGGCCGAAGAACTCGACGACAAGCGTGCGCCGGGCCAGGGCTTGGCCGACGACCGTGTCGATCGAGTGGGGATGGACCTGGAGGACGACGTCGGACCGGGCGAACACCCCGTCCTGGATCATGCGGACCTTGCCGCTGCCGCGCTCCTCGGCAGGCGTCCCGACGACCTCGATGGTCCCGGGCGCGCCGGCTCCGAGCACGGACTTCAGGACGATCGCGGCGTACGCGCCGGCCGTTCCGATGATGTTGTGTCCGCAGGCATGACCCAAGCCGGGCAGGGCGTCCATCTCGGCCGTGAGCGTCACCCGGGGGCCGTCCGCGGAGAACGCATGCAAGGCCCGGAACGACGTCGGCAGCGCTTCGGTCGCCGGAGAGACGTCGAATCCGTCGGCCAGAAGCAGGGACTGGAGCAGACGCGACGTGCGCGCCTCCTCGAAAGCGAGCTCGGGGTCGGCGTGGATGCGCCGGCTCAGATCGAGGATGTCTTCGCGCCTGTCCTCGACGGCCTTGGCGATCCGGCCCTTGATATCCATGTTCGACCGCAGGCTATGATAATTCAGAAGCGAAAAAGTTGTCAAAGAAAGCCCGCCGGGGCGGGCGGGATCTGTGCTAACATGTCCGGCGGCGCGACGGGTCTCCGGACCGGTTTCGCAGGGACGGATGAGGAGATCGAGGGACATGATGACGCGAAGGCGATGGATCTGCGCTCTCTTCCTGGGGCTCGGCCTGAGCGCTGCCGCCGAAGCCCAGCACGTGTTCAAGGCGGACGGCCTCGAAATGGAGATCAACGGCCGCGGCGAGATCGTCCGGCTGGCCGGCCCGAAGGGGCCGCGGAACCTGGTCCCTGACGGCCATCCCGGCCATCTGGTCCGGATCAGGAGCGCCGCGGGCGCGGAGCTCGTCCCCGAGAGCGTCGAGAGGGCCCGGGACGTGCTGGCGTTCGGTTTCGAGGGCGGCGTGCGGCTCCGGGTCGGCGCGGTCCGAAAGCCCGGCTACCTCCGGTTCGAGCTCGTCGAAGCCGTGCGGCCGGAGCTGATCGACGCGGTTCTCTGGGGGCCCATCAACACGGCCATCGACGAGACGGTCGGCGAGGTCGTCGGAGTCGTTCGCGACGCCGATCTCGCCATCGGCCTCCAGACCCTGAACACGAAGACCTGCGGCGGCAAGCTCGTCAACGACGAGGGGACGACGGGCGGACGGACGACGGCCGCCAAGGAGGCGTTCGGATCGAGCCTCCAGGCCTTCACGGTGAACCAGGCCCGGGACCGGGTCATGACCGTCTGGAACTCCCACAAGAACGTGCCGGTCAAGGCCCTGCCCGGGTTCAAGCTGGAAGGGAGCGCCCTGGCCGTCTTCGGCGCCGAGCCGGCGGCGGTCCTGCCGCTCATCGGCAAGATCGAGCTGGCCGAGGGCCTGCCGCACCCCGTGATCGACGGCGAATGGATCAAGACCTCGGGCG
>Ga0209706_10000667_pt1 | contig 19503 bp, 16 predicted proteins | sample PPLLaktember2015_6_FD_187263 | JGI IMG/M metagenome (GOLD analysis project Ga0209706, IMG submission 187263) | Freshwater sediment microbial communities from Prairie Pothole Lake near Jamestown, North Dakota, USA - PPLs Lake P8 Core (1) Depth... | ecosystem: Environmental > Aquatic > Freshwater...
CGCGTGGCAGAGCGCGTCCGATACGACCGCATCGCCGCGCCCGACGAGGGCCGGGACGATGCCGACGTTCGCCATGTAGCCGGTGCCGAAGACGAGGGCGGCCTCGCAGCCGAGGAACTCCGCCAGCTCCGCCTCGAGCGCCTCGTGGAGGTCGAGGTTGCCGTTGATGAGGCGCGAGCCGCCCGCGGCGCAGCCGTAGTCGCGCGCCGCGCGGGCCGCGGCCTCGGCGACCTCGGGGTGGCGCGCCAGGTCGAGGTAGTTGCTGCCCGCGAACAGCAGCACCTCGCGGCCGTCGACGCGCATGCGCGGCGCCTGGGCGCCGGCGAGCACCCGCATGCGCCGGTAGGTGCCGCGCTCGCGGAGCGCGCCGAGGCGCTCCGCCGCCAGCGCCCCCAGGCCCGAAGCCGCAGGCGCGGCGGGCACTTCCGGCTTGGCGAACGCGTTCGCGCTCATCCGCCGGCCCTGCGTACCTCGGGCCGCAGGATCTCCCCGTCGCCCCCGACCAGCCGGAAACCGCTCGGCGCCTCCTGCCGCGCGGCGCGCAGCGCGTCGTACTCCGGGTTGCCGTCCACCTCGAAGCCCGCGTCCTCGATCATGCGGTAGGTGTCGTTCACCGCGTCGCCGCGCGTGGTGAGGTAGCCCTCCACGAAGAGCGAGTTGGCCGGCCAGAGCGCCAGCGCGCCGAGCGAGCGCAGGTGGCCTTCGCGCCCGGCGGACACGCGCACCTCGGCGCGCGGGTTTACGAGCCGCATCATCGCCAGCACGCGCAGCGCGCGCTCCGGCGAGAGCGAGCCGTCCGTGCGCACGGGATTGCCTTCGATCGGGATCAGGAAGTTCACCGGGATGCTCGGCACCTCGAGCTCGCGCAGCTCGAAGGCCACTTCCACCAGGTCGCGGCTCTCCTCGCCCATCCCCACGATGAGGCCGCTGCACGGCTCGATCCCGCACTTCTTGGCGGCGCGCAGCGTCGCCACCCGGTCCGCGTGGCTGTGGGTGGAGCAGATCTCGGCGTAGTGTCGCTCGCTGGTGTTGAGGTTGTGGTTCAGCCGATCGAGCCCGGCCTCCGCCAGGATGCGGGCGTGCTCCTCGCCGAGCAGGCCCACGGACAGGCACACCTCGATCGGATGGCGCTCCTTCACCTTCCTCACCAGCGCGGCGAGCTCGCGCGTCGTGGCGAGGGTGGGGCCGCGGCCCGAGAGCACCATGCAGTAGCGCGTGGCCCCGGCCTCGGCGGCGCGCGCGGCCTCGGCGAGGATCTGCTCCTCGCTCTTCATCGGGTACTTGCGGATCGCGGCGTCCGAGCGCTTCGACTGCGAGCAGTAGCCGCAGTCCTCCGGGCAGAGGCCGTTCTGCACGTTGTTGAGCACGTGCACCATCACCCTGCGGCCGAAGTGACGCTGACGCGGGACGAACGCCGCGTGGAGCAGCGGCAGCAGGGCGACGTCCGGGCCGTCGAGGATCCCGAGGCACTCGGCCTCGGTCGGCGGGTCGTCGCGAAGGGCGCGCTCGGCGAGGCGGGCGTAGCGGTCGAACACGGGCTCTCCCTCCCTGTGGAGCCCGCAGGCTAGGGGCTGGCGATGGCCACCGTCAACCAGTCTCCGCAGACCAGGTCGACAACTCGACCCCTCGGGGACTTCGCGCCGCTCCTACGGCCTCAGGTTGGTCCGGTAGAGCTGGACGCCGTACGGGTTCCACGTCGAGACGTTCCAATAGAGGTCCAGGCCCCCCTTCCCGTCCGGGCGGGTGCACGCGTCGATGAAGTTCGGCGCGTAGAAGAAGCCCACGTCGATCTCGGAGGTCCCCGGCGGCAGCGCGCACCCGGGGTAGATCAGGTGGAGGGGCCGCGACGGATCGCTGGGCGTGCAGACCTCCCCGCCCGCGTCGACGCAGTCGGGGTGGTAGAGGACGCCCCCCGGCCCCGCGGAGGCGCCGACCCCGGTGGGGTCGCCCACGGTGAGGTGCGGGACGGCCGGCGTCCAGGGCCCCCAGGGCCGATCGGCGAAGCGGATCCGGATCGAGCCCGGCTCGGGGCCGGGCCGCGCGGCCTCGGGGTCGCCGAGGAAGTAGAACGGGGTGTCCCCGCCGTAGAGCATCACCCACTTCGAGATCGGTGCGCCGAGCCAGGTGATCGCCATCTGCCCGGGGATCGGGAGGACCTCGTGGGGGCTGCTGCCGACCGCGCCGTCCATCGCGAGGGGCGCCGCCTTCTTCTCGCTCCGCGACCAGCGCGGCCGGCTCTTCGCGTCGACGCCGGCGAAGTAACGCAGTGCGAAGCGCGCCCGGCCCTTCTCGCCGCGCAGGGGGAGCGGGAGCGTCGCCAGGTAGAGCTGCGCCTCGCGCCCGCCCTCCGCGGTCCAGAGCGGGCGGCCCCAGACCAGCAGGGCGCCGGCGCCGGGGGCGTAGTCGTCGCCGACACCGTCGTGCGTCAGGTGCGTCACGGCGCGCGAGGTCGCGTTCACGAACTTGTTGGTCCGCCAGCGCAGCACCGAGTCCCAGCTCGCCGGCTCGGCCGGCCGCTGCACGCCGATCTCCTGGTCGTGCACGACCGCGACCGGCCCGTGGAGCGCGGGGTCGACGTACTGCGAGCTCGTCGGATCGATGCAGAAGCCCGCCTCGCTCGGCAGGCACACGTCGCCCGGCAGGCAGCCCGCGTTCGTTCCCACGAGGCACGGTACGTCGAGGCCCGAGAAGCCGACCGCGCAGCGGCCGAGGGACTCGTCGCAGACGTAGCCTCCCCGCTTCGGTCCGATGGGCGGCAGGTCCTTCGGCGGCTTGCAGGTCGGCCGCGCGCCCGGCCGGCGGCGCACGCACTGCACGAACTCGCCGCGCCCGAAGATCGCACCGGCGTCGCGGCCGTCGCTCCACCCGGTGAGCGGAACCTGGAGCGAGCTCATCGGCAGCGACTCCGTACCGCGGTAGACGTGGATCGGCCGGAACGCGGGCGGCGCGCCGGGCTGCGTCACGAAGCTCACCGGCTGATCGCCGGCCGGCGGCTCGAGCGGGAGCGTCCCTTGCGCGTCCTCGTTGAGCGGCTGCGCGCCGCACGGCGCGCCCGCCTCCGCCCAGGTGTCGCCGAACAGGATGTGGTGCACGCCGTCGTGCACGAACGTCCAGCCGAGGTCCGTGCCGTAGAAGGCGAGATCGTCGGGGAGGCTCGGGCCGGCAGGGTGCGCGAGCGTGCCCAGGTGCAGCGGCGGCGAGACCTGTTGGGCCGCAGCCGAGTCGATGAAAACGATTACAAACGCGATCGCAGGGAGCCGGACGCAGCGCATCGCAAGACCTCCTCGGGAGCGATCAGCTCCGGATGCCGTGGATCACGAGGTCGATCGCGCTCTGGAGCAGCGCGTCGCCGTCGGGCCGCCAGCTCCCGTCGGGTCCGACCAGCAGACCCGGGGCCAGCGCAGCGTGGAGCGCCCAGATCACCTCGGCGGTGCGGGCGGTGTCGAGATCCGCGCGAAGCTGGCCGCTGCGCACGCCGAGGGCCAGCACCGGCTCGAGCCGGTCGGTGTAGCGCCGCACGAACGCGACGGCGTTCTCGCGCTCCTGGGGCAGCAAGGTGGCGAGGTCCTGCGTCAAAATGCGTCGCAGCAGCGGGTTCCGGCGCAGCGCGTGGATCGACGCGCGGAGCACCCGCGCCAGGGAGCCGGGGATGTCGCGCTCCGCGAAGTGCGCGTCGCGGATCGTCTCTTCGTCCCACTGCGCCACCAGCCGCCAGAACACCGCCGCGAGCAGCTCCTCCTTCGAGCGGTAGTGGTCGTAGACCAGCCCCTTCGAGACGCCCGCCGCAACCGCGATCTCGTCCACGGCGGTCTTGGCGAAGCCCTGGCTCGCGAAGAGCTGAGCGGCCGCGTCGAGAATGCGAGCATGACGCGCCTGGCGGCCGCGCTCGCGCGCGCTGAGAGCTCGGGCAGGCTCGGCCATGCCTCATATTGACTAATTTCACCGAATCAGTCAATTTGACTCCCCTGACGCTCCAAGGAGCCCCTCGTGCGCTTCGGCCTCTTCTACGAGCACCAGCTTCCGCGCCCCTGGGATTCCGGCGCCGAGCACCAGCTCCTCCAGGACGCCCTCGCCCAGATCGAGCTCGCCGACCGCGTGGGCTTCGAGTACGTCTGGGCGGTCGAGCACCACTTCCTCGAGGAGTACAGCCACTCCTCGGCGCCCGAGGTCTTCCTGGCGGCGGCCAGCCAGCGCACGAAGAAGATCCGCCTCGGCCACGGCATCCTGCAGACCTCGCCTCTCTACAACCACCCCGCGCGCTCGGCCGAGCGCCTCGCGACCCTCGACCTCGTCTCCGGCGGGCGCGTCGAGTTCGGCTCCGGCGAGTCGACGACCACCATGGAGCTCGGCGGCTTCAACATCCCCTTCGCCGAGAAGCAGGCGCAGTGGAGCGAGGGCCTCGAGGCCGTGATCCGCTGCCTCACCGAGGAGCCGTTCACGGGCATGGACGGCCGCTGGGTGCAGATGCCGCCGCGGAACGTGGTGCCGAAGCCGCTCCAGCGCCCGCACCCGCCGCTCTGGGTCGCCTGCTCGCGGCGCGACACCATCGTGCGTGCGGCCGAAAGTGGCCTCGGCGCGCTGACCTTCGCCTTCATCGACCCGGAGGAAGCGCGCGGCTGGGTGCAGGCCTACGAGCGCCACCTCGAGAAGTGCCGGCCGCTCGGCCTGCGCGTGGACCCCGAGGTCGCCTGCGTGACGCCGATGATGGTGCACCGCGACGAGCGCGAGGCGCTGCGCCGCGGCCTCGAGGGCGGAAACTTCTTCGGCTACTCGCTCGCCTACTACATCGTCTTCGGTGACCATGTCCCCGGCCGCTCCGATCTCTGGCGCGACTTCCACGAGAAGCGCCGGGAGAAGGGCTACGACCCTGCCGTCGCCCTCGCCGAGCGGCAACAGAAGCTCGGCGCGCGGATCGCGGCCGGGGACAACTCCGCTCTGCGCGGCGCCGTCGGCACGCCGGCGCAGCTCCGCGACTACCTGCGCCGCTACGAGGAGGCCGGAGTCGACCAGCTCATCTTCGTGCTCCAGGCGGGCAGGAACCGCCACGAGCACATCATGGAGGCGCTCGAGCTCTTCGGCCGCGAGGTGCTGCCCGAGTTCGCCGAGCGCGACGCCGCCCAGCGCGCCGCCAAGGCGGAGCGCCTGCGCCCTCTGGTGGAGGCGGCGCTCGCGCGCCGCGAGTCGCGCGCCCCGGCGCTGCCGGCGGGCTTCCACGTGCCGGCGATCGCCAAGGCCCTCTACGAGAAGACGGGCGGCAGCGAGCTGCTGAAGAAGATCGAGGAGGACACCGCGCTCGGCGTTGCCGACCTCGGCGGCCCGCCCGCGGCCCCGCCGCCCGCCCCCGCAGGCGCGCCCCCGGGCGCGCGGCCGAAGCCGAACGGCCCCCTCCCCACCCAGCCGCAGGCGTTCCTCAGCGACGCCTGGTTCGAGATGGTCGAGGCGCTGCGCGCCGCCATCGATCCGCCGATTCCCGACGCCGTCCGCAACCTGCGCATGAACGTGCGCGTGCTCGCCGGCCCGCGGGGCGACGTCGAGGCGCGCATCGTCGGCGGCCAGTTCCAGCGCGGCAGCGCGCCCGGCGCGCCGGTGACGATGATGGTCCCCTTCGACCTCGCCCGGAAGATGCTGGTCGAAAACGACGGCGCCGCCGCGATGCAGGCGATGATGCAGGGCCAGATCAAGATCGAGGGCGACATCGCCGTGCTGATGGCGCTCCAGCAGGGCGGCCCGCCCACCCCCGAGAGCGAGCACCTCCAGGAACGCATCCGCGCCCTCACCCGCTGAACTTCGGAAAAGGGGTCTGGCCTCGGACTTTAGAAACCCGGCGCGCGCGGGCGCCGGGAAGCGCCCCTATGCTCCGCTCGTCATGGCCCGCCCCCGCAGCGTCTACGTCTGCACCGAGTGCGGCGCGCAGCAGCCGCGCTGGCTCGGTCGCTGCCCGTCGTGCGGCAGCTGGCAGACCCTCGTCGAGGAGCCGGTCGGCGACGGCGCCGCGCCGCGCGCGGACCTGCTCGCGGCGGACCCGCGACCCGGGCCCGCGAAGCTCGTACCGCTGCGCGACGTCGACACCTCGGCGGCGCCGCGCGTCGCGACGGGCCTCGCCGAGCTCGACCGCGTGCTCGGCGGCGGGCTGGTGCCGGGCTCGGTGGTGCTGCTCGGCGGCGAGCCGGGCGTCGGCAAGTCCACCCTCGCGCTCCAGCTCGCCTGCCAGCTCGCCGGCGAAGGCGCGCCCGTCCTCTACGTGACCGGCGAGGAGAGCCTCGAGCAGGTGCGCCTGCGCGCCGAGCGGCTGGGAGAGATCCCGGCGCGCGTGCTGGCCCTCGCGGAGACCCGCGTCGAGGCGCTCTCGGACCCGTGGCGCGAGGCGCGGCCGCGCCTCGTGCTGATCGACTCGATCCAGACCCTCCGCACCGACCGCGTCGAGTCGGCGCCCGGCTCGGTGGCCCAGGTGCGCGAGAGCGCGGCGCTGCTCGCAGCGACGGCGAAGGCGCACGGAACCGCGCTCGTCCTGGTGGGACACGTGACCAAGGAAGGCCTGCTCGCCGGCCCGCGCGTGCTGGAGCACCTGGTCGACGTCGTGCTCACCTTCGAGGGCGACCGCGAGCACGCCTTCCGCCTGCTGCGCGCCACGAAGAATCGCTTCGGATCGACCCACGAGGTCGGCGTCTTCACGATGGGCGCGGCGGGCCTCGAGGAGGTGCCGAACCCCTCCGAGCTGTTCCTGGCCGAGCGCCGCGCCGACGCTCCGGGGAGCTGCGTCGTCCCCGTCCTCGAGGGCTCGCGCCCGATGCTGATCGAGCTCCAGGCGCTGGTCGCGCCGGCCGGCTACGGCACCGCGCGCCGCACCTGTCTCGGCATCGACGACGGGCGCGTGGCGCTGCTACTCGCCGTCCTCGACCGGCGCAGCGACGTCGACCTCGTGGGCCGGGACGTCTACGTCAACGTCACGGGCGGCGTGCGCGTCAGCGAGACCGCGACGGACCTCGGCCTCGCGCTGGCCCTGGCCTCGAGCCGCCTCGACCTGCCGCTCCCTCCCGACGTCGCCGCTTGCGGCGAGGTCGGCCTCGGCGGCGAGGTGCGCCGGGTGGCGCGCCTCGACCTGCGACTGCGCGAGGCCGCGCGGCTCGGCTTCCGCCGCGTGCTCGTGCCGGAGGGCGCCGCCGCTGCGGCGGAGCTGCCCGCGACGCTCGTCCCGGTCGCGACCCTTGCCGACGCCGTCGCCTGGCTGCGGCGGGAAGCCCGCGCCCCGGCGCGCGCAGAATTTCCGGTGCGAACGCGGGTTCGCGACCCCGTGGACGACGGTTAAGCACGCGGAATCCAAGCCTTTTCGCGCGCGAGGGCATTGTCGCGCGCAGCGCGCGCGCTAGGCTGGCGCTGGATGTCCGAGGCTTCCCCCCGCTCGGTGCTCGATGCGCTCGCCGATCCGCTCGCCCAGGTCGAGCGCGCGATGCGCGAGCAGCTCGGCTCGGACGGCGCGCTGATCGGCCTGATCGGCGACCACGTGCTCGGCTCGGGCGGCAAGCGCCTGCGGCCGGCGCTGTTGCTGCTCTCCGCGGAGCTCTGCGGGTACACCGGGCCGCGTCGGGTGCAGGTGGGTGCCGCCGTCGAGCTGCTGCACACGGCGACCCTGCTCCACGACGACGTGGTCGACCTCGCCCAGCTCCGCCGCGGGCGCGCCTCGGCCAACGCGGTGTGGGGCAACCGCCGGGCCATCCTGGTGGGCGACTTCCTCTACGCGCGCGCGTCCTCGATGATCGTCGAGGACGGCGACCTCGAGATCCTCGGCATCTTCGCCGACACCATCCGGTTGATGGCCGAGGGCGAGCTGCTCCAGCTCGAGCGCAGCTTCGACCCGACCATCACCGAGGCCCACTACTATCAGGTGATCGATCGGAAGAGCGCCGTGCTGCTCGCGGCCGCCTGTGACGCCGGGGCGATCCTCTCCGGTGTCACCCGCGCCGAGCGCCGCCTGCTCGCCGAGTTCGGCCGCCAGGTGGGCCTCGCCTTCCAGCTGCGCGACGACGCCCTCGACTACTGCGCCGACGCCGTCGAGCTCGGCAAGCTCCCCTGCGCGGACCTGCGCGAGGGCAAGGTCACGCTGCCGCTCCTGCTCGCGCTGAAGCGCTGCAGCGCAGCCGAGCGCGACGGTGCGGCCGCCTTGCTGAAGACGGCCGGCCGGCGCGCGGCCGCGCTCTCCGCGGAGGGCGTGAACGACCCGCAGCAGGTCCTGTCGGACGAGGACCTCGCGCCGGTGCTCGACATCGTGCGCCGCTACCGCGGCGTCGAGGACGCGGACCGGCGCGCGCGGGAGCACGTCGAGCGCGCGGTGAGCGCGATCGCCCCCTTCCCCGACAGCGACGCCAAGCGCGCGCTGCTCGAGGCCGCGGAGTTCGCCGTCGCGCGCGCCCACTGAGTTCCAGCTCACCCCGCTGGTCCCGGGGAGAGAGTCCAATGCAGTCCAACTCCGAGAGCGCCCGCCGCGGGCGCCGCGTGCGGGCCGCCCTGCGCGCCGCGTGCCTCGCCGCCCTGCTCGGCGGCGCGGCGCCGGCCGGCGCGGTGGCCGAGGGCGTCGTGAACGTCAATACGGCCACCGCCGAGGAGCTCGCCCGCCTGCCGGGCGTTGGCGAGTCGAAGGCCCGCGCGATCCTCGAGTACCGGAAGGAGCGCGGCGCCTTCAAGAGCGTCGATCAGCTCCGCGAGGTGAAGGGGATCGGCGACGCGGCGCTCGAGCGCCTGCGCCCGCACCTGGTCCTGGAGGGGAAGACGACCCTCCCGTAGCCACCGGCGCGGCGCCTTCCGGGGGTGCGCTCGCACCCCCGGAACCTCGCGCCCCGCATTACCATGGCGGGCCATGGCAGCCGCCCCGCTCCGGAGCGCCGCGCTGGCCCTGCTCCTCGCGCTCGCCGCCGGCGCTGCGGGGGCGGCGCCGGCGCGCCGCATCGTCTCGCTGAACCCATCGCTCACCGCGATCCTGGTCGCCATCGGCGCGCGCGACGCGCTGGTGGGCGTCGACAGCTTCTCGGCGCAGCAGGAGCCGGCGGTCGCCGGGCTGCCCACCGTCGGGGGCCTCTACAACCCGAGCCTCGAAGCGGTGGTGGCGCTGGCGCCCGACCTCGTCGTATTCGTGCCCACTGCGGAGCAGCGCGGCTTCCAGCGGCGCCTCGAGGAGCTGGCGCTGCCGACGGAGCCCTTCGACCCCGTGAGCTTCGACGACGTGCTGCGCAGCATCGAGCGGCTCGGCGCACGGGTCGGCCGCGAGCCGGCGGCGCGCGAGCGCGTGGCGGCGATCCGCGCCGCACGCCGCGCCGTCGAGGCGCGCGTCGCCGGCCTGCCGCGGCGGCGCACGGTGCTGGTGCTGCAGCGCGAGCCGCTCTTCGTGGTGGGGCGCGGCAGCTTCGTCGACGAGATGCTCGGAGCGGCCGGCGCGGAGAACGTGGGCCGCGCGCTGGACCAGCCCTGGCCGCGCGCGACGCGCGAGTGGCTGCTCGCCGCGGCGCCCGAGGTGATCGTCGACGGCTCCGACGTCTCGGGCGACGCGCAGAGCTACTGGGCGCAGTGGCCGTCGCTGCCCGCGGTGCGAGACGGCCGCGTGATTGCGGTGCCCCAGGGCGCGGTCGCGCTGCCCGGGCCCTGGCTGGATCGCGCCCTCGAGCGCCTCGCCGCGGCGATCCATCCCGAGAGCGCGAGCCGATGAGGGGCCCCGCCACGCCGGCGCGCCTCGCCGGGCTGGTCGCCGCGCTCGGCGCGCTGCTCGCCGCGGCGCTGGTGCTGGGCCTCGCCGTCGGGCCGAGCGGCCTCGCGCCGGGTGAGGTGCTGCGCGCCCTCGCGGGCCGCGAGGGCGGCGTGGCCGCCGACATCGTGCTGCGGGTGCGGCTGCCGCGGGTGGTGCTGGCGGCCCTCGTCGGCGCCAGCCTCGCGACCGCGGGGACGCTCTTCCAGGCGCTGCTGCGCAACCCGCTCGCGGACCCGTACGTGCTCGGCGTCTCCGGCGGCGCGGCCCTCGGCGGCATCGTGGTGCTCGCGGCGGGCGGGCTCCTCGGCCTCGGCTATGCGGCGGTGCCGCCCGCCTCCTTCGCCGGGGCGGTCGCGACCCTGCTGCTGCTCTTCGCCGTGGCGGGCGGCCGCGGGCGCCTCTCGCCGACCACGCTGCTCCTCACGGGCGTGGTCTTCAACGCCTTCGCCTCGGCGGCGATCGTCTTCCTGGCGAGCAGCGCGGGCCTGACCGAAGGCGCGCGCATCTTCCTCTGGCTGATCGGCAACCTCTCGGACGCGCGCGCCGAGCTGGCCGGGACGGTTGCCGCCTTCCTGGCGCTCGGCCTCCTCTGCGCGCTCCCGTTCGCGCGCTCGCTGAACCTGCTGGCTCTCGGCGAGGAACCGGCCGCGCAGCTCGGCGTCCCGGTCGAGGCCGTGCGCCGCCTGCTGCTGGTGGCGACGTCGCTGATGGTCGGCGCCGCGGTCTCGGTCTCGGGGCTGATCGGCTTCGTCGGCCTCATCATCCCGCACCTGCTGCGGCTCGCCGTCGGCCCGGACCATCGGTTGCTGGTGCCGGCGGCGGCTCTCGGCGGCGGCGCCTTCCTGGTGGTGTGCGACACCGCCGCCCGCACGGTGCTCCCCGGGCGCGAGCTGCCCGTCGGCGCGATCACGGCCCTCGCCGGGGGGCCGCTGTTCCTGTTCCTGCTGCGGCGGGCGCCGCGGGCCGGGCTCTCGTGGTGAGCGCGCTCGCCCTCGAAGGCATCGAGGTCGAGCTCGGCGGCCGGCCGGTGCTGCGGGGGGTCGACCTCGCCCTCGAAGCGGGCGAGGTGCTCGGGCTCGTGGGCCGGAACGGCGCCGGCAAGACCACCCTGCTGCGCGTCGCGAGCCGCGTGCTGCGGCCCACGCGCGGCCGCGTGCGGCTCGCCGCCGTCGACGCGGAAACGCTGTCGCGGCGCGCCTTTGCGCGCGCGGTGGCGGTGGTCGCACAGGACTCTGCGATTCCGTTCGCATTTTCGGCCGGGGAGGTGGTGCTGATGGGGCGCAGCCCGCACCTGGGCCTGCTCGCCTTCGAGGGCGCCCGGGACCATGCCGCGGCCGAGGCGGCCCTCGCGCGCCTCGGAATCTCCCACCTCGCCGAGCGCTCGATCCTCGAGATCTCGGGTGGCGAGCGCCAGCTCGTGATGGTGGCGCGGGCCCTCGCCCAGGACGCGCCGGTGCTGCTGCTCGACGAGCCCACCGCGCACCTCGACCTCGCCCACCGCGTCCAGGTGCTCGGCCTCGCCCGCGAGCTGGCGCGCGAGGGCCGCGCGGTGCTGACCGTCTCCCACGACCTCTCGCTCCTGGCCCGCTTCTCCGACCGGCTCGCCCTGCTCTCGGACGGACGCGTCGAGACCGGCCCGCCCGAGGAGCTGCTGCGCCCCGAGCGCCTGCGCGCAGCCTTCGGCCTGGAGGCGGACGTGATCCGCGGCCCCGACGGCGCCCTGCTGGTGGTGCCGCGCATGTGATCCGCGGCCGGCTTCCTCTACCCTTCGCGTCCGCTTCGAAGACGCCGGAGGGCTGGAGCTTATGGCAATGGATTCGATCGCGAGCGTGCACGGCCGGGAGATCCTCGACTCGCGCGGCAACCCGACCGTGGAGGTGGAGGTGCGCACCGCAGCGGGCCGGCTCGGCCGTGCGGCCGTGCCCTCGGGCGCTTCGACCGGCTCGCGCGAGGCCCTCGAGCTGCGCGACGCCGATCCGGCTCGCTATGGCGGGAAGGGGGTCCGCAAGGCGGTCTCTCACGTGAACGGCGAGATCGCGAACGCGCTCGCAAAGCGCCCTCTGGGCTCCCTCGCGGATCAAGAAAGCCTCGACCGGACGCTGATCTCCCTCGACGGCACGGAGACGAAGTCGCGCCTCGGCGCGAACGCGCTGCTGGGCGCCTCGCTGGCCGCGGCCCACGCCGCCGCGGCGGTCGCCGGCGAGCCTCTCTACCGCTTCCTCGGCGGCGCCGACGCCGCGCTCCTTCCGGCGCCGATGATGAACGTGCTGAACGGCGGCGCCCACGCGGACAACAACGTCGACCTCCAGGAGTTCATGCTCTTCCCGCTCGGCGCGCCGAGCTTCGCCGAGGCCCTGCGCTGGGGCGCCGAGGTGTTCCACAAGCTGCGCGCGGTGCTCCACGCCAAGGGCTACTCGACGGCCGTGGGCGACGAGGGCGGCTTCGCCCCGAACCTGAAGTCGAACCGCGAGGCCATCGAGCTGGTGCTCCAGGCGATCGAGCAGGCGGGCTACCGGCCCGGCGAGGAGATCGCCGTGGCCCTCGACCCGGCTGCGTCCGAGTTCTACGAGAACGGCGTCTACAACCTGGCGGGCGACGGCTCCAAGAAGAGCTCCGCCGAGATGGTGGCCTTCTGGGAGGACTGGTGCGGCCGCTACCCGATCGTCTCGCTCGAGGACGGCCTGGCGGAGCAGGACTGGGACGGCTGGAAGCTCCTCACCGAGCGCCTCGGCGCGCGCTGCCAGCTGGTGGGCGACGACCTCTTCGTCACCAACCCGAAGATCCTGAGCCAGGGCATCGAGCGGGGCGTCGCCAACTCGATCCTCGTGAAGGTGAACCAGATCGGCACCCTCACCGAGACCCTCGAGGCGATCCGCACCGCGCGCGCCGCGGGCTACTCGTCGGTGGTGTCCCATCGCTCGGGCGAGACCGAGGACACCACGATCGCCGACCTCGCCGTGGCGAGCGGCGCCGGCCAGATCAAGACCGGCTCCCTCTGCCGCTCGGACCGGGTGGCCAAGTACAACCGGCTGCTGCGCATCGAGGAAGAGCTCGGCCGCCGGGCGCGCTACGCGGGGCGCAGCACCCTCGCGACCCGGAGCTGAGGCCGGGATTTCGATTTCGGCGCGGGCGGCTTGCTAGGCTTCGGCCGCGGCCCGCCTCTCCGGGCCGGGAGGGCTGCCAGCCTGCGGAGCCTCGAAGACATCCGGCCGAGGCACGGGCTCTCGGTGCCGGTGGTGACGGTGCTCGACGAGGCCGGCCGCCTGCTCGAGGACGACCAGCGCGCCGTGGTGCGCCACGTCGTGCAGGACGGCTACGGCGCCGACATCGTGTTCGCCGTCGGCACCACCGGCGAGTGGCATCGCCTCACCAACGAAGTGCGCCAGCAGGTGATGCGGGTCTGCGCCGAAGAGGTCGCGAAGCTGAACTCGGCGCTCCCCGCCGGCGCACGCCCGGTCGAGGCCTGGGCCGGCATCACCGCCCACACGCCGGAGGAGACCCTCGAGAACCTGCGCTTCGCGGCGCTCTCGGGCTCCGACGCCGCGGTGCTGGCGCCGCTCTCGATCCGCGGCCTGCGCGACGTCGTGCGCTTCGTGGCCCGCGACATGGCGGACCTGATGGACCGGCTGCCGCGGCGCATCCCCGTCTACCTCTACGACAACGCCGACATTGCCGCGGACCCGAAGGTGCCCCACATCCGCACGCGCCAGGTGAAGGCGCTCTCGCGCCTCGACTTCGTGCGCGGCATCAAGGTGAGCGCGCCGCGCAAGGTGATGGGGCACTACACGAAGGCGGCGGCCAGCTTCAACGAGCGCGGCGAGTTCGGCATCTACGTCGGGGACGCGCTCCAGATCTTCGAGATCTTCCGGCCGCGGAGCGGCGTGCTGGGCGTGCTGTCCGAGCGCTGGCAACGCTGGCGGCTGCGCGGGGGGCTGCCGATCGGCGTCGTGGCGGGGCCCGCGAACGCGCTGCCGCGCGAGTGGGCGCGCGCCTGGCAGGTGTGCCGCGCCGGCGACGCGGAGCGCATGGAGGGCGTGCGGGTGGTGCTCGAGACGTTCCGCGACGGCACGCGCGCCACCGGGGGCAAGCGGGCCGTCGCGTGCCTCAAGCGCGCGCTGCTGCGCTCCGGCGTGATCCGCAGCGACGCCGTCGCCGAGGGCACGCCCGCCCTCGCGCGCCCCGACGCCGAGCGCTTCGACGAGCTCTGGGAGCGCGTGCGCGCGCTGGCCCGCGAGCGCCTGGAGCCCACCTGGGTGACGCGCACGGGCGGTGCGGCGTGAGCGCGGCGCGGCGCCTCGATCTGGCCGGCATCGGCAGCGTGGTCGCGGACCGCCTGCACCGCGTGCCGCGCCTGCTCGGCCCCGACCAGAAGGGGATCCTCCGGCCGATGGCGAACGGGACGACGGTCGAGCTGCACGTCGGGGGCGTGGTGCTGAACCACCTCGGCTGGGCGGCGGCGCTGGGCCTCCGCACCGGCGTCTTCGGCAAGCAGGCGGACGACGAGGGCGGCCGCTTCCTGCGCGGGGCGATGGACGAGCACGGCATCGAGCATCGCTTCGTGCTGGACGGAAGTGCGAGCGCGTTTGCAGACATCTACGTCGACGACGAGGGCAACCGCGCCATCTACATGGCGCCCGGGGCGACGTCCGAGACCCGGCCCGAGTTCGTGCGCCGCCACCACGCGGACTTCATCCGCAGCGCGGCGCGCGTCTCCACGGAGGTGTCGCAGCTCCCGCTGGCGACGGCGCTCGAGGTCGTGCGCATCGCGCGCGAGGCGGGCGTCGCCACGGTCGTCGATCTCGACGTGCCGCCGTCGCAGGCGGTGCCCGGCCTGGGCGACGAGGAGACGCTCTTCGCCCTGCTCGGCGCGGCGGACCTGCTGAAGCCGTCGAAGAGCGCGGCGCGCGAGCTGTTTCCGCGCGCCGGGGACGACGCCGTGGCGCTCGCGGCGACGCTGCGGCGCCGCTTCGACTGCGAGGTGGTGGTCGTGACCGATGGCGAGGTCGGCTGCGCGCTGGCGACGGCCGACGGCGTGCTGCGGGTGCCCGCGCCGCGCGCGCGGCGGCTCGTGGACACCACCGGCGCGGGCGACGCGTTCCTCGGCGGCCTGCTCTTCGCCCGGGCGCGCGGGCTCGACTGGGAGGCGGCCGCGGGCCTCGCGAACGCCTGCGGCGCCGCGTGCGTGGAGCAGCTCGGCGCGTTCCCCGAGGATCGCGAGGCGGCCCTCGCGCGCGTGCGCGAGCTCTACCGCGGGCCGCAGCTCGAGCTGGGCGCGGCGCGGCGCACGCAGCGCGCCGGCGGATCCGCCGCGCCCGCCGCGCAGCCGGCGCCGCAGGCTCCGCTGCACCCCGCGGTCGCGGCGTTCGGGGTCGCGCTCGAAGAGCTCGCCGCGCTGCGCCGTCGCCTCGACCCGGCCGCCTTCGACGCGGCCCTCGCACTCCTCAACGGGAGCCGCGCCAAGGGCGGGCGCGTGCACGTGACGGGCATCGGCAAGCCCGAGCATGTCGCCCACTACGCGGCGTCGCTCTTCGCGTCGACGGGCACGCCGGCCACCTTCCTGCACGGCACCGAGGTCGTGCACGGGAGCGCCGGTCAGGTGGTGGCGGGCGACGTCGTCGTGGCGATCAGCAACAGCGGCGCGACCCGCGAGCTGCTCGCCGCCGTCGAAGCCGTGCGTCGGCTCGGCGCGCGCATCGTCGCCGTGACCGGCGACGTGGCGTCCCCGCTCGCCCGCGCCGCGGACGTCGTGCTCGACGCGGGCGTCGCCCGCGAGGGCGGCGGTCTCGGCTTCGCCCCCCGCGCCAGCGTCGCGGCCGAGCTCCTCGTCCTCGCCGCCCTCTCCGCCGCCCTCGAAGAAGAAACCGGCTTCACCCGCAGCGACTACCACGCCCGCCACCCCGCCGGCAAGCTCGGCGAGAAGAGCGGGGACGGAGTCAACTAATCAACTAACTCCCCCCGTGGGTGAACTTAGTTGATTAGTTGACTCCGTCCCCCTTTCTCTTCCAGGCGGGGAAGCGGAGCTCGACGCGGGTGCCGTAGCCGGGCTGGCTGGTGACCTCGATGGCGCCGCCGTGGCTGCGCACGATCTCGTGGGAGACCGCGAGGCCGAGGCCCGTGCCGTCGCCTGCCTCGCGCGTGGTGAAGAAAGGGTCGAAGATGCGGCCCAGGGCGTCGGGCGCGATGCCGCACCCGTCGTCCGACACGGCGGCGAAGACGCTGTCGCCCTCGCCCCAGGTCTCGACGCAGACCTGGCCGGAGTCGCCGACCGCGCGCACCGCGTTGAGGATCAGGTTCAGGAAGAGCTGCTTCAAGCGCTGCGGGGAGCCGTGCAGCTCCGGCACCTGCTCGGAGAAGCGCTCCACCCGGACGCCCGACGAGAGGCCGAGCATGGCCACGCCGAGGGCCTGGTCGACGATCTCGTTCAGCTCGACGGGCCGCTGCGCGTCGCCGCCCGCATGGGAGAAGGTGTTGACGTCGCTCACGATGCGGAGCGCGCGCTCGACGCCTTCCAGCGACTCGTGGACGACCTCTTCGAGCTCGCCGGCGAAGCTGCGCAGATCGGCCTCGGGCTTCTCGGCGAGGGCGGCGCACTCGCGTGCCAGGTGGTGGAGGTTCGAGCGGACGAAGGAGAGCGGGTTGTTCAGCTCGTGGGCGATGCCGCTCGCGAGCGAGCCGACGGCCGCCAGCCGGCCCGAGGTCACGAGCCCCGTGCGCAGCGCTTCGATCTCGCGCAGGTCGGCCACCACCAGCACGACGCCGCGCAGCGTCCCGCGGGCGGTACGCACCGGTGCGGTCGACACCGCGACGGGGATGCGGCGCCCGCCGGTCTGCACCAGCTCGCACTGCTCCGCGCGGTACTCGGCGCCGGCTTCGAACACCGGCAGGGCGAGGAAGTCGGAGAGCAGCCGCCCCGCGGCGTCGCCTTCGCCCGCGTCGATCAGCTCGGCAAAACGAGGGTTCGCCACCAGGATGCGGCCGCTCGGCCGAACCAGCGCGACGCCGCTCGGAAGGATGCGCAGCATCCCCTGCGAGAGCCCGGCCGCGTTGAGCCGCGAGTAGTCGAGCCGGGAGAGGGCGACGAGGATCGCGACCCCCGCGGTCGAAACCGCCAGCGAGCCGATGCGCGGCACCTGCAGCCCGAGGCTCGCGAGGATCACGTCGGTCGAGCTGGCCGCGAGCGCCGTGACCGTCACCCAGATTCCGACGCGCATCGCCCAGGCGCCGTAGCGCCGGTTCGCCACGATCCACTCGAAGAGGCCGAAGGCGATCGTCGCCAGCGTGAGTCCGAGCCAGATCGGCAGCAGCGGGCCGGGCACGAGGCTCCAGCCCCAGGCCGTACGCGTCACGCCGGCCAGCATCGAGTCGCCCACCCAGCACGCCAGCAGGAACGGCGTGAAGGCGGCGTAGAGGAAGGGCGCCGCCCGTTGGAGGCGAGGCAGCCCGCGGATCTGCAGGTTGCCGGTGAACCACGCCGCGTGGGCGCCCAGGAAGATGAAGCCCGGCGCCGCGATGCGGTGCCAGACCAGCGCCGAGCCGGCATCGCCGGCGGCGTTCCAGAGCACCTCGCAGCCCGCCCAGAGCGCGACGCTGGCCATCACGAGGGCGCCGAGCTGGTTGGCCCGCTCGCGGGGATTCAAGGCGACGATGGCCGCGCCGGAGCCGATCGCGATCAGGGCGGCCAGCAGGGGCAGCGCCAGATACGCCCGCATGGCGGGCCGGATCGGAAGGTCGCGCGGGCCGCTTGAGGCGCTCCGCCCCGCCCTAGCGGCCGGCGGATTCGCGCAGCAGGAAGCGGGAGACCATGTCCGTCACCGCCTCGACCGCGTCCGCGTGGGCGACGTCCGCCTCCCCGAGCACGAGCCGCGAGGCCGTCCACTCGACCGAGGTGTGGATGACGAAGGCCGCCGCGTGGGCGTCGAGGTCGCGCAGCCGCCCTTCGCCGGCCAGGGCGTGGAGCAGGGTCTCGATCGCGCCCCGCATCCGCTGCTCGAGCTGCGAGACGGCGGCGCGGAACTCCGGGTCCTTGAAGTAGCGCTCCCAGAGGATGCGCTGGATGCCGGGGGTGATGGCGCGGGCGCCGAACACGGCCTCGATCACCGCACGGATGTGCGCGCGCGGGTCGCCCTCCCGCCAGCGCTCGGGCACCAGCGCCTCCACCACGTGGTCGGCGATGGCGCGCACGGTGCCGTCGAGGATCTCGAGCAGCAGCGCTCGCTTGTCCGGGAACCAGGCGTAGAGGGTGCCGACGCCGACGCCCGCGCGGCGCGCGATCGCGGCGGTCGTGGTCTCGTCGTAGCCGCCCGCCTCGAAGGCGGCGACCGCCGCCGCCAGGATCCGCTCGCGCGTCCGCCGGCTGCGCGCCTGCTGGGGCGTGCGGGAGCCCCGAGGGGGCGAGGGCGAGCGCGGGCGTGCAGGGCGCGGCACGCCGGGATCCTAACCCACGCCGGGGCCTGCGGTCTTCCCCGAATCCGAAATGGACGTCGGATTTGTATTGACTCCCCAAGGGCTCAGGTTTACGCTGTTTTTCTCCGATCCACGCCCTTGCGCCCGCGCCGCCCCAAGGAGCCTCTCCCATGGCCACCGCCGTCCCCCTCGCGCCCTCCGCCGTCGATTCGGAGCTCGAGACGATCCTCACCTCCTTCGACACGAACTACGTCTGGAACTACGGCTCCGTGAAGGAAGGGCTCCGCGACCTCTACGAGAAGGCGAAGCGCGAGCAATGGAACGGCACCGAGCAGCTCGCCTGGGACACGCAGGTCGACCCCGAGGCCGACATCATCCCGCCCCAGTTCAACCCGCTCCAGGACTACGGCCCCTTCAAGGCCCTCGACGAGCGCGGGCTCAAGAAGCTGCGCCACGCGCAGATCGCCTGGCAGCTCTCGCAGTTCATGCACGGCGAGCAGGGCGCCTTGATCGTCGCCAGCCAGCTCGTCGGCGCGGTGCCCTGGATGGACGCCAAGTACTACGCCGCCACGCAGACGATGGACGAGGCGCGACACGTCGAGGTGTTCAGCCGCTACCTGCGCGAGAAGCTCGAGTGGGAGTGGCCGATCAACCCGAACCTGAAGAAGCTGCTCGACACCATCATCCTCGACTCGCGCTGGGACATGAAGTACCTGGGCATGCAGATCCTGGTCGAGGGCCTCGCGATGGCCGCCTTCGGCAACCTCTACCAGCTCGCCGTCGAACCCCTCGCCAAGCAGCTCGTCTACTACGTGATGAAGGACGAGTCGCGCCACGTCGCCTTCGGCGTGCTCTCACTGCGCGACTACTACAAGGACATGGCGCCGAGCGAGCTGAAGGACCGCGAGGAGTTCGTCGTCGAGGCCTGCCAGCTGATGCGCGACCGCCTCGTCGGCGAGGAGGTCTCCGAGCTGATGGGCTTCGACCCGAAGGAGGTGAAGGAGATCGTGCTCGCCTCCCCGGTGATGAAGCTGTTCCGCCAGGCCCTCTTCGCGCGCGTGGTCCCGAACATCAAGCGCCTCGGCCTGCTCTCCGACCGCGTGCGTCGCGGCTTCGAGCAGCTCGAGATCATCCAGTTCGAGAGCGTCGACCCCGAGGCCCAGGACCGCGCGCTGGGCTTCGCCTAGCCGCTCGCGGCGGCCGGCTTCCGGACGCAGGTCTTCACCGTGAGCACGGGGCACGGTGCGTGCTGCACCACGCGTTCGGCGATGCTGCCGAGCAGCAGGTGCTTGAGGCCCGAGAGGCCGCGCGTGCCGATCACGATCAGGTCGGCGCGCTGGCGCCCGGCCTCCTCCTCGATCACCGTG
>Ga0209706_10000668_pt1 | contig 19498 bp, 20 predicted proteins | sample PPLLaktember2015_6_FD_187263 | JGI IMG/M metagenome (GOLD analysis project Ga0209706, IMG submission 187263) | Freshwater sediment microbial communities from Prairie Pothole Lake near Jamestown, North Dakota, USA - PPLs Lake P8 Core (1) Depth... | ecosystem: Environmental > Aquatic > Freshwater...
AGCAAACGCAATGTGCTGTTGGGTCTGGCACTGCTGGTGCTTGCCGCCATCGCTGCCGGTATCGCCTGGAACCGGTACCAGACGCAGCAGCTGCAGGACGCCACGCTGGCGCGCATCGGCGATGCGACCCGCGCGCTGCGTGCAGCCGTCGCCCCGGCGCCGGACGTGGACGCCGCAGACCATGCGCGGGCGGTCGCCGCCAGCGCGGCACACATCGACCGCACGCTGACGGCATTGCGCGATACCGAGACCGGCCGGATTCTGCTGCTCGCTGCCGGAGCCGACAGCTATCTGCATACCGCGCGCGAACTGCTGCGCCGGCAGGCCGCAATACTGCAGCTGCGCGCACAGGTCAGCGAGGGCGTCGTCGCTTTCCGTGCACACTTTACGGTCGGCAATCGCGCCGCGGCTGATTGGACCAGCGAGGCCGTGCGGCTGAAAAACAGCATGGAACAGGACTACCGCGAATTCCAGCGCACGGTCGACGCCCATACGAAGATCGCCGACTCGCTGCCGGTGGAGCGCAAGGCGCTGGAGAAGCTGGTGCCGGAAGACCGGCTCATCGGCGCGGCGGAGATCACTGCGATGCGGGAAGCCGTGCAGGCGGCGGCAACGGCATTGGCCGGCGAAGTCCACGCCGCCCGGCAACTCGCCGCCCCGCGTTGAGGCGCGGCGGCAGCGGACGTCAGCGGGTCGCTGCCCTGCCGAGAAACCCGGTCAGTGCGCTGTTGAACACCTCCGGCTGTTCGACGTTCGACAGGTGCGCAGCCGATGGAATGATCAGCAGTTCCGAGCCGCGCAGGTTGGCGTGGATCTGCTGCGCCATTTCCGGCGGCGTGCCGTGGTCCTGGTCGCCGACGATCACCAGTACCGGGCAGTCGATCTCCCGGAGACGATCCAGCACATCGATCCTGGCGATCGCCTCACAGCAGCCGGCAAATCCGGCGACCGGCGTATTGCGGATGTCGTTGCCGATGCGCGCCATTACCTCGGGATGCGCCTGGCGATAGGGTGCGGTAAACCAGCGGCCGAGCGTGCCCTCCACCAGCGCCGCCATGCCCTGCTCGCGCGCCATGCGCACGCGTTCGCCCCACATCTGTTCGGCGTTCGGCGGCCGGCGGCTGGTGGTGTCCGCCAGCACCATGCTCTGGAACACGCCGGGATATTTCAGTGCATAAGTCTCGCCGATCATGCCGCCCATCGACAGCCCGACAAAATGGCTGCGCCGGATGCCCAGCGCGGCAAACAGGCCGTGCAGATCATCAGCCATCTGCTCCAGCGTGTACGCCCCCTCGGGCGCACTGCTCGCACCATGGCCACGCGTATCGAAGCGCAGCACTTTGTAATCCCGTGCCAGCAGCTTGGCCTGCTCGTCCCACATCGACAGGTTGCAGGCCAGGGAGTGCGACATCGTCACCCACGGCCCTTCGCCCTCGACGACACAGTTGATCTCGATGCCATTGGTCTTGATTTTCATCGCTGGCTCCCGGTTCATCGCGCCTTGATATTGCCGGCTTTGGCGAGCCGGGTGAATGTGGCGATGTCCTCGGCGATGATTTTGTCGAATTGCGCCGACGTGGTCGGACTGGGTTCGAGTCCGATCGGCGCCCAGCGCTTGCGCACCTCGGCATCACCGAGTATGCGCGTGACTTCGCGGTTCAGCACGTTGATCAGCGGCCGCGGCGTCCTGCTTGAAGTCAGCATGCCGAACCACAGGATCGAGTCGTAGCCGGGCACGCCGGCCTCCGCGATCGTCGGCACGTTCGGCAGCAGCGCATCGCGCTTCAGCGACGACACGCCGAGGCCCAGCAGTTTGCCCTCGCGGACCAGGCCCACCGCATTGGCGATCGGCGACATGAAGAACTGCACACGTCCGGTCAGTGACTCGGTCAGCGCCTCCGGTATGCCCTTGAACGGAATGTGCACCACGTCGATCTTCGCCATGCTTTTCAGCAGTTCGCCGGCGAAGTGGGTGCCGCTGCCGGTGCCTGCCGACGAAAAATTGAGCTGCCCCGGCTTCGTGCGCGCCGCCGCGAGCAGGTCATTGAGGTTCCTGTAGCCGGTCGAAGGCGCCGCCACCAGCACGTACTTGGATACCGCCGACAGTGATATGCCGGCGAGATCGCGTTGCGCATCGTAAGGCAGTTTGTCGTAGATCGCCGGCGCCACCGCATGGGCCGAGGACACCGACAACAGCGTGTAGCCGTCCGGGTTTGCGGTTGCCGTGAGGTTGGCGGCGATCGTGCCGCCGGCGCCGGGACGATTGTCGACGACGACCGTCTGCTGGAATTCCTCGGTCAGTTTCTGCGCGATATAGCGGGCAGTGATGTCGGGACCGCCACCCGGGGTAAACCCGACGAGAATGCGTATCGGCTTGGTCGGATATTCGCGTTCGGGGGCGCCACCCTTCTGCGCGGCATGCGCAGGCAGCAGCGCTGCGGTGATGACACACCCGGCGAGCAGTGTCGAAATCTTCATGGTTTCTCCGTTGATTGGCCGTGCACGGTGCGGCGAGCACTATACCAGCCGCGGCAGCGTTGCCACAGCATGTGGACCGTCGCAACCGCGCGCGTTCCCCGTTATGCTTGCAGCTCTCCCCAAGCATCAGGATTTTCGCATGACCGCATCCGCCGAACTGGCCGGCCAGGTCGCCCTCGTCACCGGCGCCGCGAAGAACATCGGCCGTGCAATTGCGCTCGAACTCGCCGCCGCCGGCGCGAAAGTGGCCATCAATACCCGTGCCTCGCGGGCTGCAGCGGATGCCGTGGCGGAGGAAATCCGCGCGGCCGGCGGCACCGCAGCGGTCTACATCGCGGACATCGCCGACGCGACAGCAGTGCAGCGCATGTGCGCCGCAGTAGCCGCCGAACTCGGCACCGTGAACATGCTCGTGCTGAACGCTTCGGTGCGCCGGGAAATTCCGTTCACCGAAATGACCTTTGACGAATGGCGGCAGGTGATGGCGATTTCGCTCGACGGTTCGTTTCATTGCGTGAAGGCCGTGCTGCCCGGCATGATCGCTGCCGGCGGCGGCAACATCATCACGCTGGCCGGCGATACCGCGTTGACCGGTGCGGTCGGCAAGGTGCACAGTTCTTCGGCGAAAAGCGGACTCGCCGGCATGACCCGCGCGCTGGCGCGCGAACTGGGACCCCAGGGCATTCGGGTGAACTGCGTCTCGCCCGGCCACTTCGACACCACGCGACCGGCCTACCGCGCGGCGCGCCCGGCGACACACGGCAACATCCCACTCGGCCGCCTCGGCGCAGCGGCAGAAATCGCCGCTACGGTGCGTTTCCTCTGCGGTGCCGGCGGTGGATTCATCACCGGCCAGATCATCCACGTCAACGGTGGTCAGTGGATGTTCTGAAGAGAACCACAATTTTATCCATTAAAACAATTACTTATTAATATTACTGACGGAGCAAGTCCCATGACCCAGCTGCGCCCCGAACGCCTGCCGCGCATTCCGCAGGAACTCTGGAACGACGAGCAGAAGAAAGTCGCCGCCGCCATCGTCGCCGGACCCCGCGGCGAAGTGCGCGGACCGTTCATTGCGCTGCTGCGCAGCCCCGGCCTTGCCGGTCCGATTCAGCAGGTCGGCGAATACCTGCGGTTCCGCAGCCCGCTCGAGCGCCGCATCGCCGAAATGGCCACGCTGATGGCGGCGCGCCACTGGACACAACAGTACGAATGGCAATCGCACCACAAGCATGCGTTGAAAGCCGGCCTCAGCCCCGCGCTTGCCCAGGCCATCGCCGAAGGCCGCCGTCCGACCGGCATGGCGGTGGACGAAGAGGCGCTCTACGACATGCTGACCGAAGCGCTGCACAACAGGAGTGTGTGCGATGCCACATACGCCCGGGCCATTGCAATTTTCGGCGAACAGGGCGTGATCGAACTGCTGGCCATCGCCGGCTATTACGCGATGCTGGCAATGATCCTCAATGTCGCGCGAATTGCGCTGCCGGCGGGCCAGGAACCGATGCTGCCCTGGTTCCCACATTGAGCGACCGACGGCGAGTCATGTCCGCAGGCTTGCCGCCGGTCATTCTCCGGTGTTATTAATGATGCAGACGACGTTAGTCGGAGGAGCCCGCGCAATGACTGTCGTTTCACCACTGCCGCATGCAATGCGCCCGGTCATCAGCGGACGCGTCGGCAATATTGAAGTCATCCCGCTGCCAGGCGTCATGGGTGCGGAAATCCGCGGGCTCGACCTGCGGCGGCTCGATGACCACAGCTTCCGGATCCTGCACCGGGCGTATCTCGATCACCTGCTGGTGCTGCTGCGCGGGCAACAATTGAGGGACGGCGACATGGTGGCTGTCGCGCGGCGCTTCGGCGAGTTCGAACTGCCCCCGGTCACCGCGGAACAGGTCGCGCACCGCGGCACCCATCCGGAAATCACCGTGGTCTCCAACGTCCGCGTCAATGACGCACCGATTGGCGAGCTCGGCGACGGTGAGGTCATCTGGCACAGCGACTATTCGTTCCGCGAAATCATCGCCGGCATGCGCATGCTGCATGCGCTGGAAGTGCCGCCGGCAGGCGAAGGCGCCAATACCGAGTTCCGCAACATGTATGCAACCTACGACGCGCTGCCGGATGTGCTGAAGCGCCGCATCCACGGTGCCACGATCAAGCACGACACCGCCTACGACACCAATCGCAGACTGCGCCGCGGCGCACTGCCCGTCGCTGATCCGCGGCTCGGCGACGGGCCCGATCATCCGATCGTCTCCACGCACCCCGACACCGGCTGCAACAGCCTGTTCCTCGGCCGCCGGCCACGGCATTACGTCAACGGCTGCACGCTGGACGAGTCGGAGGCGCTGCTCGACGCGCTGTGGGCGCACGCCACGCAGCCGCGTTTCGGATTCGCCCATGCCTGGCGTCAGGGTGACGTCGTGCTGTGGGACAACCGCTGCACCATCCACCGGCGCGGCGCATTCAACCCTGCGGCGCGGCGCATCATGCATGCCACCCAGGTCAAGGGCCACAAGCCCTTCGCGGCAGCGGATGCCGCGAGCCGCCCGCCCCATCCACGTGCCTGTCTGCACGGCAACGGCTGATCGTCACGGCCATTTTTCAACCCCTTTGACTGCACCGCATCCATGAAAGCCACGATACTGCACGGCGGCAGCGACCTGCGCTACGAAACCGTCCCCGATCCGACACCGGGTCCGCGCGATGCGGTGGTCAAGGTGCATGCCTGTTCGATCTGCGGCTCCGACCTGCACGCCTTCCATGGCAAGCATCCGCGCCTGACGTTTCCGCGCATCCTGGGCCATGAGTTCGCCGGCGAGATTGTCGCGCTGGGCGGGGACCTGCGCGGCTTCCATGTCGGCCAGCGGGTCTGCTGCGACATCGATTTCGCCTGCGGTGAATGCGGGCCCTGCCGCGCCGGCCGCGGCAACATCTGCGAAAAACTGCGCACCATGGGCTTCGACCGCGACGGCGCCTATGCGGAATACGCGCTGGTGCCGGACTTCAACCTGCATCCGCTCCCGGATAACGTCAGTTACGACCAGGCTTCCGCCGTGCAGGTGCTGGGAATCAGCTATCACGCCGTGGCGCACCGGGTAGTGCCGAAGCCCGGCGAGAAAATCGCCGTCATCGGCGCCGGGCCGATCGGCCTGGGCGCCGCACTGATCGCCCAGTTGCTGGGCGCCGAAGTGACCATTACGGATATTCTGGACTACCGCCTGGCGAAAGCGCGTGAGCTCGGCGTTGCATCGTCGATCAACGCGCGCAATGCGGACCTGCGGGCGCAGGCGCTGGCACTGACCGCTGGCCACGGCTTCGACAAAGTCGTTGAGTGTGTCGGCGGCCTGCAGGAGCGTACGGTCACCGATGCCGTGACCATGGTCAAGCGCGGCGGGCAGATCACGGTGATCGGCACGTTTCCCGAGAACAGGGCGACGATTCCGATCGCGTACATCAAGGACCGCGAAATCGACCTCAATTTTTCGCGCGGCAATTTCCAGGCGTTCAAACCCTGCCTGGAACTCGTCGGCAGCGGCAAGATCGATCCCGATCGATACATCAGCCACCGCTTCCCGCTGAACCGCGCCGAGGAGGCCTTGCGGCTGCTCGAAGCGCGCGACGTCGAAGCCCACAAGATCGTGCTGCATCCGCAGGAACCGGCATAGGCCGGCAGCGGGCCATTCACTGATACCCGGAGTCCGTCCGCACTCGCCGGCACGAACCCTAGCCGGAAACACACAACAGAGGAGGAGTACCATGCAAAACCGACCGTCCGTGATCACCGCTATCGCCGCAGGCGTCATCTGCGCATTGCTGGCCTGGACGACCGCGGCCCAGGCGCAACCGCACTATCCGTCGAAGCCGATCCGGGTACTGATTCCGTTCCCGGCGGCCGGTGCCTCCGATACCATCGGCCGTTCGCTGGGCGATCAGCTGGCGGCGCAACTCGGACAACCCGTGGTCATCGACAACCGACCCGGGGCCGCCGGACGGCTGGCGACCGAAATGCTGGCGCGCGCGGAGCCGGATGGCTACACGCTGCTGGTCGGCGGCGTGGGGCCGCTGGCGATCAGTCCCGCGATCTATAAAAAACTGCCCTACGATGTCGCGCGCGATTTTGCCGCGATCACGATGGCCGCCGAGCTGATCAACGTCATGGTGGTCAATCCATCGATCGGCGGTGCAGCCGGCATCCCCCAGTTCATCGCCTGGGCGAAAAAACAGCAGGGCAAAGTGCGCTTCGGCAGTTCCGGCCCCGGGCAGCTGGATCACCTGGCGGGCGAATTCTTTCAGCGCCTGGCCGGCGTGAACATGACGCACGTGCCATACAAAGGCGGCGGCCCGGCGCTGGTCGATCTGGTCTCGGGTGACATCCAGGTCATGTTTGCAACCTATGTCACCGCAGTACCGCATATCCAGAGCAAGCGCCTGCGCGCACTTGCAGTCGCTACGCCAAAACGCCAGGCCCTGCTGCCGGACCTGCCGGCGATCGGCGAATCGGTTCCCGGATTTGGTGTCAGCAACTGGAACGGCATTTTCGCGCCGGCACGGACGCCCCGCCCGATCACCGAGCGGTTGTTTGCCGAGGTGAACAAGGCCATGCTTGCAGCCGAGGTCAAGAAACGCCAGAACGCGGCCGGCATCGTACCTGCGGGCAGCGCCTCCAGCGCGGAGTTCGTCAAGTTCATCCGCGAGGACACGGCGCGCTGGGCAAAAATCACCCGGGATGCCGGCATCACGCTGGAGTGATGCAATAATCCTGCAACGGCGCGACGGCGCCACCGGCCCGCTGCGACACAGCGGGCCAGCGGGTCGCGCACCGTGAGCAGCCGGCCTGATTTCGTTTTTCCGTTGCTGGCGCTGCTGGCAGGTCATACGTTCGCGTCGATGGCATCGCTGGTGCTGCCGGCGGTAGCGCCGGCAGTTGCCCGCGATTACGGCTTCGACCCGTCCCTGATCGGCTACCAGATCAGCATGGTCAGCGCCGGCATGGCGGTCACGCTGACGCTGCTGGGCAATGCCAGCCAGCGCTACGGCGCGGCACGCACCAACCAGGCAGGCCATGCGCTGATCGCGGTCGGCATGCTGGGCCTGCTGGCCCCCTGGAGCGCATGCCTGATTATCGGCTCGCTGGTCATCGGCCTCGGTTACGGCATGATCACGCCGTCGGCCTCGCAGCTGCTGATGCGCTACACGCCTCCCGCGCGACGCAGCACGGTGTTCTCGATGCACCAGGTCGGCATCCCCGCCGGCGGCATGCTGGCCGCGCTGATTGCACCGGCGGTCACGGTGTATGCCGGCTGGCGATGGGCCGTCGCGGCGAGTGCGCTGCTGAGCCTGGGCGTGGTGCTGCTGATGCAGTTCGGCCGCCGGACCTGGGACGATGATCGCGACCGCAGCGCCGCGGCGATCACCGCCAATCCACTGGCCGGCGCCATCGCGATCTGGCGCCATCCGCAACTGCGCCTCGCGACCATCGCAGGAAGCTGTTTTTCCTGGGTGCAGTTCTGCACGGCGACGTTTACGGTGGTGGCCTGCGTCAGCGTGCTCGACATGAGCCTGGTGCTCGCCGGCACGGTGCTGACCGTGGTGCAGTTTGCCAGCGCCGCAGGCCGCGTGCTGATCGGCTGGATTGTCGACCGCGTCCAGGACACCGCGCGGGTACTGGCCTGGAACGCCGCGGTCATGATGCTGGCCGCCATCGCCGCGGCGGCGCTCGATCCGGCGCTGCCGCTGATCGCGGTGTACATGCTGTTCGCCGTGCTCGGCGCAGCCTCCGGCTGCTGGCCCGGCGCGCTGCTCGCCGAAGTCGGCCGGCTCGCGCCGCGAGGCCAGGTCAGCCTGGCGGTCAGCGGCTCGCTGGTGATCACCAATGTCGGCAAGTTTGCCGGGCCGATCATTTTTGCCAACGTCTACGCGCTGACACGCAGTTATGACATCGCGTTCGCGCTGCTCGCCCTGCCGGCCGCCGTTGCGCTGTACTGCCTACTCGCTGCGCGGCGACCCGCGGGGTAGACTCGGCACCGGATGCGCGACAATTCGCCCCACCGTTACGATGACCACGCCAACATGCGCTATCCGCCACTGCTACTGCTGCTGTTGACGGCTGCGGCAAACGCCGCAACGCCGCAGACCATCTATAGCGAAAACTGCGCCCATTGCCACACGCCGGGGATCAGCGGTGCGCCGCGCCTTGGCGACCGGGCCGAGTGGACCGATCGGATACGTCCCGGAATGAACATGCTGTACCAGGCCGCCATCGAAGGCGTGCCCAATACCACCATGGCAGCCAGGGGCGGACAGCGCGGATTGAGCGACGCCGAAGTCCGCGCCGCCGTCGATTTCATGATTGCCGGGGCAGCATTGCCGCCGATGGTACTCGCCGCAGCGGCGCGTTATGACGCGCTGGGCATCACCGACCGCGAATTCATCCGGCTGGACACCAATTTCGACGGCGTGCTGACGCCGGATGAAATCAGACACGACCCGCCTCTGGCGCGGTCGCTCGCCCGCTTTGATCGCAACGGCGACGGGAGACTCGATGCAGGCGAATATCACGCACTGGAAACGCAGTTCGACCGCGAACGCGCCGCCGTCCGTGTCGACGACGCGCAATTGGCGGCCGCGGTGCGCACCGCATTGCGTGCGCTGCCCGGTTTTGCGGAGAAGGACATCAAGGTGGACGCGACCGCCGGCGCCGTGACCATTTCCGGCGTTGTCACCGGCGCCGGGGAAGCGCGGCGCGCCTGGCTGGCAGTCCGCCGCATCCCCGGCATCAAGACGCTCGACAACCGCCTGGTTTCAGGTGAACTGCTGGCCTGGGACTAGCGAAACGCCGGCGGGGTCGGCCGCTAGGCCAGGATCTGGCTGACCTGCTCCTGGCGCAACAGCTCGTAGATGAACGCCTCGAGTTCCGGGCCGAAGGCGTCACGCACCGAAATCATGCCCACGGGGCGGCCATCCTTGGTCACCGGAAGATGGCGGAAGCCCCCCTCGTGCATGATCCCCAGCGCATGCTCGAATGGCCGGTCCGGCGAGATGGAACGGGGGTTGGGTGTCATCACCGCGCTCAGTGGCGTCATGCCGCCATCGAGGCCTGCGGCGAGCACGCGGAACAGCGCATCGCGCTCGGTAAACACCCCGACGAGCTGGTCGCCGTCGACAACCATCATCGCCCCGACGTTGCGCCGCCTCATCAACCGCGCCGCTTCGGTCACGGTCATGCTCGCCGGAGCCGTCAGCAGTTCCTGACCCTCAATGATGTCGCTAATCGTGCGCTCGGCCATGTACGGACTCCATTCGCAGACTGACAAACTGTGCCGCAGCGGGCACAGGACCTTGTTCGATGCTACCCGCGGCGTTGCGGACGGTCAAACCACGGGCCGGATTTTCCCGATATATACCGGCAAATCCATGGTCGGCGCACGATGTCCGGTGACCTGGAACATCATGTCCCCCACGTACCCCCGGTGATAGCTGGTGTGCATCACCACGTGCAGCAGGATTTCGCCACGGGTCATCGCCCCCCTGTTGCCGCCGATCAGCGTGTAGTGGACGGTTTCGCCCAGCGCTGCGTCCGTCTGCACGCCGCTCCAGTCGACATACCACTGGTCAACCTCCTGCTGCAGCCGGCGCAATTCGTCGAGCGGCGGATGATCCTTGGTATTGCGCGCCTCGTAACCATGCTCGCGTCCCTCGAGATGCGCCTGCCAGATGCGGTCGATCACGTAAATGTGATTCAGCGTATGCACCATGTTGCGGAACAGCGACGTGCGCGGCTTGAGTGCCTCGTCCCCGGGCAACGCCGCAACGCCGTCGAACATCACATTGTCAGACCACTGGTTGTAACGAGCCAGCAACTGCGCGGTGGCTGCATCCATCAGTGATTCTCCGCTTGAAACACGGCTCAGGCCGCGATGCCGAGATGTTTCCGGAAATCCGCGATGACCTGCACTCTCGTGCGTGTCTGCCATTTCGTACGCTGCGTAATCGGCTTGTTCTCGACATCGGCATGCACTTTCATCGCCACAAACACCGGCCCCGGCTGACCGAGGATCGCCGGCAATGCCGCGGTCAGCGCGGCAAGTTCGTCGAACGCAAATACCCGCGGATAACCGGCACCGCGTGCAAGCAGGTCGTAGGCGATGTTCTTTGCGTTCGGCACCGGCTGGCCGCCGGTGGTCGCGTAGCATTCGTTGTCGAGCATGAAATGGTAGAAATTCTCCGGTTTGTGCTCGGCAACGGTGAGCAGGATGCCCAGTCCCATCTGCACGTCGCCCTCCGAATCGAACAGCACCACTTTGCGGTGCGGCAAGGCCAGCGCGAGACCAAAAGCGAAGGCGGCATGGCCTCCCATCGCCGGATCGCCCAGCGGCAGGTCGAGACCGGGCTGGTCGCTGATCTTGATCCAGTGCCGCCCGCCGCGGCCGGGCACGACGATCGCGTCACCCCGGTACGGATTGAATGCCTTGAGCATGTCTGCGGTATGGAACATCGCCCCTCCTCAGCCGTTGAAACCGTGGTACTCGTCGCCGACGAGCACGGCTACCGGGCGCTTGGTACGCTTCGCTTCATCGAATGCCACGCTGATGCGCTGCGCATCGGCATCACTCTCGACCAGGTAATAGTTGATGCGGAACGCGTTCAAAAACGGCTCGGTATACACCGCTGCGGTGTCTTGCGTGACGCCATGGCGGGTCCAGCCACGCAAGCCGACCATGATGACCACCGGAATATCGAGCCCGAACAGCCAGCCGCGGATCGAATCGCCGGATTCCATCAACCCGGTGTTCTGGATCAGGATCACCGGCACCTTGCCGCCGGTGACGAGCCCGGCCGCCACCGAACAGGCCAGGCCTTCACGCGGCACGGCGACCAGCGTCAGCGCGGGCTCGGCCTGCATCAGCAGGTAAAGCCAGTTGGTTTCGCTGTCGGGCAGCCAGACGACATGGGTCACGCCGTGCTGCTTGAGCTGCTGGAGTATGACTTCCGGACTCAGGTGGGCCGGCGACGCATCATTCATGCTGCAGATTCCCTCGCATCAGAAAAACCGGAGCAGCCGCCGCGCGCGATGCGCGGCGGCCATCGATCATCGGTCGCCTTCGAGCTTCGCGTCCCTGACGACCTTGGTCCACTTGGCGATTTCGGATTTGACGTGGGCCGCGAATTCCTCCGGCGTCGAGGGCGCCACGGCAATGCCCTGATCCTCCAGCCGTTTCTTCAGCGGACCGGCGAGCAGCTTGTTGGCGTCGGCATTGAGCTTGGCCAGGATCGGCTGCGGCACTTTGGACTGCGTGCACAGGCCGTACCAGCCGGTGACGTCGTAACCGGGCACGCCGGACTCGGCAAAAGTCGGCACGTCAGGGACCTGTGCATTGCGCACGGCCGAAGTCACCGCCAGCGCGCGCACGCGCTTCGCCTTGATCGCACCGAGCGGACCACCGGCCAGATTGCCCACCGACGACTCCATATGTCCGCTCATGACATCCGCCAGCGCGAGGGCTGCGCCCTTGTACGGCACATGCACGATGTTGATGCCGCTCATGGACTTCCACAATTCGATCGAAAGATGCGGCGAGGCGCCGACGCCGGACGAACCGAAGTTCAGCTTGCCCGGATGCTTCTTCGCATAATCGATGTATTGCTGCAGCGTCTTGATCGGCATCGACGGGTGCACCATGAACACGTTCGGGATGCCGCCGATCTTGATCGGAAATGCAAAATCGCCGATCGGATCGTAAGTCAGCCGCTTGGCGAAACGGGCCGGCGTGATCGCGTGCGAGCCGATGTTGCACAACACCAGCGTATAGCCATCCGGGGCCGCCTTGGCCGTGGCCTCGGTCGCGATGTTGCCGGCGGCGCCGGGCCGGTTTTCGACCAGCACGTTGCTGCCCCACAGTTCACCCAGGGCCTGCGCCATGATGCGCGCAGTGGTATCAACGCCACCGCCGGGCGCATATCCCACCATGATGCGTACCGGCTTGCCGCCCGGATAGTTCTGCGCCCATGCCGGGTTGGCAATGAACGCAATGCCCGCCAGGATGATGCCGAAAATATTTTTCATGTCACTACTCCTCCTCGATGGAAAAACAGCTGAGATGACTAGGGCTTTATGTTGTGCTCGCGGATCACCCGTGCCCAGCGGGTAACCTCGTTGACCGTCCACTTCTGCAGTTCTTCGGGACTGCTGACGACCAGCTCCATGCCGAGCTGCTCGCCGAGGTGCTTGCGCACGTCCGGCTGGTTCAGCACCTTGACCACTTCACCGTGAAACTTCTTGAGTATCGCGGGCGGCGTACGCGCCGTGGTGAATATACCCCACCATGCGTAGGCCGTAACCCCCTTGTAGCCTTCCTCGATCAGCGTCGGCACGCGGGGCAGGGTCGCCGCACGCGTATCCCCGGTCGTGGCCAACGCGCGCATCCGGCCATCGCTGACGTACGGGGTCACCAGCGCGGTCGAGCCGATGCCCATGTCGATCTGCCCCCCGGCGACGGCAACGGTCATCGGGCCGCCCCCCTTGTACGGCACGTGCACGATCTTGAAGCCGCCGGCCTGCTGGGCCAATGTCAGCGCGAGGTGGCCGAGACTGCCGGCGCCGACGGTGCCGTACGTCAACGTGTCAGGCTTTGCCTTGGCGACCCTGACTACATCGGTCATGGTTTTGTACGGCTTCGCCGGATGGGTGATGATGCCATACGGCGCACGCCCGACCAGCATCACCGGCGCCAGGTCTTTCAGCGTGTCGAACGACAGGTTCGGGATCAGCGACGGGTTCACCGCGTGGGTGTCGAACACGAACACGTAGGTGTAACCGTCGGGATTGGCCTTCGCCGCGATGCCGGTGCCGATCGTGCCGGAGCCGCCGGTACGGTTGTCGACGATGATCTGCTGACCCAGTGCTGCCGTGAGCTTGGCGCCGATCAGGCGCGCCAGCGGATCTACCGTGCCGCCCGGCGGAAACGGCACGATGAACCGTATTGGTTTGACCGGGAACTCCTGCGCCCATGTACTGCCCGGCGCCCCCAGCATCACGGTCGCCACGACGACAACAGCCCACCTGCCCTTCATCGCTTTCAGCATGCTCGTCTCCTCCTTTTGCAGTCGCTGGTTTTTGAGTGCTCCGCTGATCAATCCATTTTTGCGCCGGCGCGTTTGATCACCTCGCCCCAACGTTCACGGTCGCTGCGCACCAGTTTCCAGAACTCCTCCGGCGTACCGGGATGCGGCTCCGAGCCCAGCGCCAGTATCCGGCGCTTGCCTTCGGGCGAGGTGATCGCCTTGTTGACCATGGCATTGAGGACCGTGATCATCGCGCGCGGCGTATTGATCGGTGCCACCACGCCATGCCAGACCGTCATCACGTAACCGGGTACCCCCGCTTCAGTCACGGTCGGGATATCCGGAAAAATCGGCGAGCGCTGCGGTCCGGTCACCGCCAGACCGCGGACACGGCCGGCCTTCACGTGCGGTGTCGCGGAATTCAGCCCCTCCATCATCAACTGCACGCGCCCGCCCATCAGATCGACGAGCGCCGCAGCCCCGCCCTTGTACGGCACATGTACGATGTTCATGCCGGTCATGGATTTCAGCAGTTCGAATCCGATATGTCCCGGCGACCCGTTGCTCGAAGACGCGTTGGTCAACTTGCCGGGATTCTTTTTTGCGTAATCGATGACTTCCTGCAAGCTCTTGAACGGCGTCGTCAGTCCGGCCAGCAGTATCTGGTGGCCGCTGACGGTCTGCCCGACCGGCCCCAGGTCGCGCAATGCGTTGACCGGCGGTTTTGCCAGCAGATGCGGCGCAATCGCCAGGGCGCCGATGGGCGCATAGGCAATCGTGTAACCGTCGGCCGGTGACTGCACCGCGAGTTCCAGCCCCAACTGCAGCGCGCCGCCGGGGCGGTTGTCGACGACGATCTGCTGGCCGATCTCCTGCGTCAGCGCGGTCGCAACGATGCGTGCCACGTTGTCGGTCGAACTGCCCACCGCCTGCGGCACGATCATGCGGATCGGCCGCTCGGGATAGGTTGCGCCGATGCCGAGTGCCGGCACCCACAACAGGCACAGCAGTGTGGTGCGGGCGCTACGTACTACAATCGAAAGATCGATGGGCATTACTGATTTCCTCCAGAATTGGGTGCAACCACCAGGGCCGCATTTGTTGTTTTGAGCTGCGCTGACCGTGCAGCGTTCTGTGCCGTGCGACGGAACCGGCATTGTGGCGCAAGCCACCGTGCCCGTGTAGGACTTCGTTGGCCAGGTCCGCATGTTGATTTGCCACGGGGCGACGCACCGCAGCATGCATTAAATAGCAATTTAAATTCAGATACTTGCGGACTACCTGCCGGGCGCACGCGGCAACACCATCGATCGCCGTGGCGCCCAATTTGGCATTACGCCAGAATAAGCGCCGCGCACGAACCGCAACAGCAACGGGGAACCCATGACCGCAGGCAAAGACAAGGCAGCCATACTCGCAACGCTACCCATGTATCCCGGCGAAGATCCGTTCGTCGTCGGCATCGGCGGCTTCTACCGCCGCTGGTTCAACCTGATCGACGACATGCAGTTGCTGATCGACACCGTCGCGAACATCAAAAGCACCGAAGACGAAGACTGGGTGCCGGTATGGAGCGCGGTCGGCGCCGAGTACGAAAGAAAAGGCGACGCCCTGCTCGAACGCAAGGACCGCGCCGGCGCGCGCCAGGCCTATGTGCAGGCGAAGACCTATTACAGCCTCGCGCGGTTCCCGTCGCCGTACTGGTCGGGCTCGTCGATCTGCCCGCCCGACATGAGCCCGCTGAAGGCGCAGTCGTACGAAGACTATCTGCGCTGCTACCGCAAGTCGGCGGCGCTGCTCCCCGATCGGCCGGAAGTCATCACCATCACCAAGAACGGCATGAAGGCCACCGGCTACCTGCGCCTGCCCCGGCGCGCGTCCAAATCGAACAAGGTGCCGGCGGTATTGGTGATGTGTGGCGCCGACATGTACAAGGAAGACCGCGAGAAATACGCCGAGGGCGCGCTGGCGCAGGACATGGCCGCGCTGGTGGTCGACGCACCGGGTACCGGCGAAACCACCTTCCCGCATGCGCCGGAATCGGTGGTAGCGTGGCAGGCGGCACTCGACGTGCTGCAGCAGCGTCCCGAAATCGACGGCAACCGCATCGGCGCCTTCGGCGTCAGCCGCGGCGGGCTGTGGGTCATCAGACTGGCCGCGCACGATGCGCGCATCAAGGGCCTGATCGCCTGCGCGCCCGGCGGCGCCGGTTACTGGGGCACGCCGGAAGAACGCGCCGAATGGCGCACGGCCGCCTACGAACGCGCGAAGACCAACTGGTTCGGCCCGCGCGGCACGCGGCCGCCGCTGAAGGAAATCACCGAAGAAGAACAGCGCCGGGAATTCCTGCGCTGGTCGCTGCAGGACCAGGGCCTGCTCGACAAGCTGACGATGCCGATGTATCTGGTCAACGGCAAGATCGACCACCTGACGCCGATTGGCAACCTCTACCTGCTGCTGGAATCGGGTCCCGCCGACGGCCGTGTCGCCCGCGTGTATGCCGACGACGGTCACATCGCCGCCAAAAACGAACGCATCTGGGCGCCTGCGGCGTGGGCATGGCTGCGCGGGGTGCTGACCAAGGACATGAAGCCGCAAGCGGCGGCCGGGAAGAAGGCCGCCGCAAAGAAACCAGCCAACAGGAAAGCGACTGTGAGAAAGACCGCGAAGAAAAAATAACATGGCGGTTGACCAACAACAACGCGGCGCATCGGCAACGGTGCGCCGCTTTGTTTTCCCCAGACAATGCGTGGGGCGAATAAACGAAAAAACGATACAACGTCGTTACGTATTGCCGCCCGGGTCGACGCAAAGGGCGGGCAACACGTCCCCAATCGGCACCCTTACCACCGCATCGGCAACCTCATCGAACTGCGTCGCCTCGGCATTGATGATCAGCAGCCGCGCACCGGCATCCAGTGCACGCGGCACCACCGCCGCCACCGGATAAACCTGCAGCGTGGTGCCGATGGCGATGAACAGATCGCCTTCGGCGGCGACGCGCATCGCACGGTCGATCACTTCCGGGATCAGCTGCTGGCCGAAGGAGATGGTGTCGCTTTTGAGCAGGCCATTGCATTCGAAGCATTGCGGGTCTTCCTCGCCGGCGCGCACGCGGTCCAGCGTCTGCTGCATCGGCCCGCGCCAGCCGCAGGACAGGCAGATCACCCGGTGCAGCGTGCCGTGCACTTCGATGACCCGCTCCTCCGACACCCCGGCGCGCTGGTGCAGGCCGTCGATGTTCTGGGTGATCAGCGCGTGCAGCTTGCCGCGGCGCTCGAGTTCGACCAGCGCGCAATGGCCGGCGTTGGGCGCTGCGGTCCACGCCGGATGCGCGAGGCGCGACTGCCACGACAGGCGCCGCACTTCGGGATCGGCGACGTAATAACGAATGTCGGACATCCGCTCGGCTTTCGGGTTCAGCGTCCACACGCCCTGCGGTCCGCGAAAATCCGGAATGCCCGAGTCCGTCGAAATGCCCGCACCGGTCATCACCACGATCCGCTGTGCGGCATTGATCCAGCCGCGGATGATTGCGAATTCCCGATCATTGCCCATGCCCGCAATGATGCATCGGCTCGGCGCGCATCGCCAGTCGCTCCGCCCTGCAGCCAAAGTTTTCCGCAATGTGGTCAACATGGATGGTCATGCCGGCACCGCTATAATCGAAGCACAACCATGCCACTCGTCCTGATCCTTACACTCTCCAGCATTGCCTTCATCACGATGAAGGGCAGCCGCATCCTGATGACGCTGTACGCGGTCGACATGGGCGCAGGACCGTTCGAAACGGGGATCCTGTTTGCGTTATATGGACTGTTTCCGTTCCTGCTGGCGGTGGCTGCCGGGCGCATTGCCGACCGTTTCGACAACCGGCTGCTGATGTACTGGGGACTCGGCAGTTACACCATCAGCCTGATGCTGCCGTTTTTCTTTCCGTCGCTGACCATGCTGTTCATCGTCGCACCGCTGTGGGGTCTGACCAGCATGCTGTGGGTCGTCGCGACGCAGAACCTGGTCGGCGTGCTGTCGACCGCCGACACCCGCACCCGCAACTTCAGCTACTACAGTCTCGGCGAGTCCACCGGCTCGGTGCTCGGCCCGATCATTGTCGGCCTGTCGATCGACGCGCTGTCGCACCAGCCGGCATTTCTGATCATGGCGGCCATTCCCGCGCTGTGCATACTGACGGTGGCACTGAAGCGCCACACCATTCCGCAAACCGCCGCCGCCAGCAAGGGCCCGCAGGCGCCGCGCAACGTGAAGGACCTGCTGGCGCTGCCGGCGATGCGTAACGCACTGCTGACCAACGGCGCGGTAATGGCCGGACTCGACCTGTTCAATCTGTACATGCCGATCTATGGCCACAGCCTGGATTTCTCGGCCACCACCATCGGCCTGATCATGGGCGCCTTCGGCGCCGCTGCCTTCATCACCCGCCTGGCGATACCGCCGATCACCAGGCGTTATGGCGAACGCGCGATGCTGGCCGGCGCCCTGGCGATGTCGGCAATCGCATTCATGACCTTTCCGCTGACGACCAATGCCGTGCTGCTCGCCGGTGCCGCATTCGCACTGGGCCTGGGTCTGGGCTGCGGCCAGCCGCTGTCGATGATTCTCGCCTTTAACGCTGCCCCGCCCGGCCGCTCGGCGGAGGGCATCTCGATGCGCCTGGCGGTCAGCTACGGCGCGCATGTCGTGGTACCGCCGGTATTCGGCATCATCGGCGCGGCAATGGGCGTGGCGCCGATTTTCTGGTCCTGTGCCGCGGTGATGGGTGGCGGCTCGTGGCTCAACCGCGGCGCGGCGCGCCCGCCCCAACCCTGAACCCGTTGCACACCGAAGGACATCGACCATGGCGAACTATCCCGAACTCTCCGGTCGCGTCGTGCTGATCACCGGCGCGGCGCAAGGCATCGGCGCGGAGACCGCGCGCCTGTTTGCGCAGCAGGGCAGCAAAGTCGCCATCGTCGACATCGATGCCGACAACGGCAGCAAGATCGCCAGCGCGATCGCCCGAGCCGGCGGCACGGCGCAGGCGTTCAGCACCGACATCACCGACGTCGCCTCGGTCGAGCAGGCCATCGCCGGCATCGTCAAGACCTTCGGCGGCATCGACATCGTCATCAACTGCGCCGGCGGCTACGGCCGCCTCGCCACCGTCGAGGACATGCCGATCGACGAATGGGACCGCACCGTGGCGCTGAATCTGCGCAGCGTGTTCCTGATCTGCAAAACGGCGATCCCGCACCTGAAGCAATCGAAAGCGGGTCGCATCATCAATGTGTCGTCGATTTCCGGACGCACGGTGCACGCCGCGTCGTCACCGGCCTACGGCGCGGCCAAGGCCGGCGTGACGCAGCTGACGCGTTTCCTTGCATTCCAGCTGGGTCCGGACAACATCACCGCGAATGCCGTCGCACCGATCACCACGCTGACACCGCGCGTCGCCGCCCTGCGCAGCGAGGCCGATATCGAGCGCATTGCGGCGCAGGTGCCGTTGCGCCGCCTGGCCGTGCCCGCAGACCACGCGCAGGCAATGCTGTTTCTGGCCTCGGACGCCGCCGCTTACATCAACGGCGTGGTGCTGGACGTCAACGGCGGCCGGGTGATGATGTAGGGCTAGAACCCGAACAGACCCTTCAGCGCCTTGACGCCTTCCTTCACGCCCTCCTGCACGGGGTCGGCCGGGCTGGCGCCCTGCGACGATCCGCCGCCCGGCTGCGCGTTACCGCCTTCAGTCGCGCGGCTGCCACGCGAGCGCGACCCGCCGCCCATGCCCTCTTCACCGAGCATCGCTGCCGCAGTCGACTTCAGGCGCACCTTGGCCGCCCACTCCTGGTTCCACACCACTTTCGGATCCTGCGGGCGCGGCGGATGGACGAAGTTGGCCTCCTCGCCGTAGGCAATGAAGCGCACGAAGGCCGAAGGCGCAGCCGCGACAAAA
>Ga0209706_10000670_pt1 | contig 19457 bp, 13 predicted proteins | sample PPLLaktember2015_6_FD_187263 | JGI IMG/M metagenome (GOLD analysis project Ga0209706, IMG submission 187263) | Freshwater sediment microbial communities from Prairie Pothole Lake near Jamestown, North Dakota, USA - PPLs Lake P8 Core (1) Depth... | ecosystem: Environmental > Aquatic > Freshwater...
AGGCAACCATGGTCCACATCCAGCCTTTCCGGGCGGTCCGCCCCCGCAAGGATCTCGCTCACCTCGTCGCCGCCCCGCCCTACGACGTCCTCACGTCCGAGGAAGCGCGCGACCTCACGGCTGGGAATCCCTATTCGTTCCTGCACGTCGGCAAGCCGGAGATCGACCTGCCGCCGGGCACCGATCTCTATGCGGACGCCGTCTACGCCAAAGGCAAAGAGAACTTCGACCGCTTCCTCCGTGAGGGAACGATCGCCCGGGACAAGACACGCAACTTCTACATCTACAAGCAGATCTGGGGCGAACACGTCCAGATCGGGCTCGTCGCGGCCGCGTCCTGCCAGGATTACCTCGACGACGTCATCAAGAAGCACGAGCTGACCCGGATCGACAAGGAAAACGACCGTATGCGCCACATCGAGACGCTTGGCGCGCAGACAGGCCCGGTCTTCCTGACCTACCGCAGGACCGACGCCATCGACGCCCTCGTCGCCGAGGGCATGAAGAAGGAGCCCGAGGTCGACATCACGACCTACGACGGCGTCCGGCACGTGTTCTTCGTCGTCGACGATCCGGGCCTCGTCGGGAGGATCCAGGCCGCTTTCGCCGGGCTCGCGAACCTCTATGTCGCGGACGGCCATCACCGCTCCGCGGCGGCGGCCCGGATCAAGGTCAAGCGGGACCGCGAACGGCCGGGCCGGACGGGGCGCGAAGAGGACAATTTCTTCCTGGCCGTCATCTTCCCCCACAGCCAGATGAAGATCCTGCCCTACAACCGCGTCGTCCGCGACCTCAACGGGCTCGAGCCGGCGGCCTTCCGCGCCAAGGTCGGTGAGAAGTTCACCGTCAAACCTGACGGCCCGAAAGCCCCGGTCAAGAGCCGGGAGTACGCCATGTTCCTCGAGGGACGCTGGTACGGTCTCGAAGCCGGGCCCGGGACGTTCGACCCGGCCGACCCCATCGGCTCCCTCGACGTCTCGATCCTGCAGACGAACCTCCTTGCGCCCATCCTCGGGATCGCCGATCCCCGGACGGACAAGCGCATCGATTTCGTCGGCGGCATCCGCGGCACCGGCGAGCTCGAAAAGAAGGTCCTCTCGGGCCAGTTCCGCGTGGCCTTCTCCTTCTTCCCGACGACGATCGAGCAGCTGTTCTCCGTGGCCGACGCGGGCAAGGTCATGCCTCCGAAATCGACCTGGTTCGAGCCCAAGCTCAAGGACGGGCTCGCCGTGCACATGATCGACGAATGAGCTCCGCCATCGCCCCTTCCCTCGTCGCCCGGATCCGGGAAGAGGCCGGGGCGTATTTCCGGAGCGCCCGGGGCAGCCACGACTGGGACCACACCGAGCGCGTCTACAAGCTCTGCCTGAGGATCGGGCGCAGGGAAAAGGCCGATTTGGGGATCCTGAAGCTCGCCGCGACTCTCCACGACATCGGCCGCGGGGAAGAGGACCGGTCGCACGGCCGGATCTGCCACGGGCGGAGCGGCGCGGCGCTCGCGCGGGGGATCCTGGAGCGCCAAGGCTGCGATGCCGCCACGGTCAAGGCCGTTACTCACTGCATCAGGACCCATCGATTCCGCAAGGGCGGCGCGCCTCGGACGCTGGAGGCCCGGGTCCTCTTCGACGCCGACAAACTCGACTCGATCGGCGCCGTGGGCGTGGGCCGGGCCTTTCTTTTCGCCGGGGAGATCGGGGCGCGCCTGCATGACAAGCGGATCGAGGTCGGGAAGACCAAGCCCTATACGCGGGAGGATACCGCCTACCGCGAATACCTGGTCAAGCTCAGCCGTGTCCGGGACCGGATGACGACAGGGGAAGGCCGGCGGATGGCCGCCGAAAGGCACCGGTTCATGGCCGCGTTCTTCGATCGCCTGAACAAGGAGACGGACGGGGTCGCTTAAGAATGGCCTGGCATCAAGTTTATGATCCGCTCGGCAGCGCCCTGCTGTCGACACTCGTCGCTGTACTTCCCATCGCCCTCCTCCTCGGCGGCCTGGCCCTCCTTCGCCTGCGGGCCCATGTGGCCGCCCTCCTCGGGCTCGGTGCGGCCCTCTTGACCGCGATCTTCGCCTTCGGCATGCCCGCGGGCATGGCCGCGCGCTCGGCCGGGCTGGGAGCGGCATACGGCCTCTTCCCCATCGGCTGGATCATCCTCAACGTCATCTTCCTCTATGACCTGACCTGCGAGAAAGGCCATTTCAAGATCATGCAGGACAGCCTGACCGGCATCACCCGCGACCGGCGCCTCCAGCTCCTGCTCATCGCCTTCTCGTTCGGCGCGTTCTTCGAAGGCGCGGCGGGCTTCGGCACGCCGGTCGCGGTCACCGCCGCCATCCTCATCGGGCTCGGCTTCGCCCCGCTCGCCGCGTCGGGGCTGTCGCTCATCGCCAACACCGCGCCCGTGGCGTTCGGGGCCCTGGGGACGCCCATCGTGGCCCTGGCCGGGGTCACGGCGATCGACGTCCGCCAGCTGAGCGCGATGGTCGGGCGGCAGCTCCCGTTCTTCTCGCTCATCATCCCCTTTTGGCTCATCTGGGCTTTTTGCGGCTTCAAGAAGATGAAAGAGGTCTGGCCCGCCCTCGTCGTGGCCGGCGTCTCGTTCGCTGTGCCCCAGTTCCTCATCTCGAACTTCCACGGACCCTGGCTGGCCGGCGTCGGCGCCGCGGTCTTCTCGATGGCCTCGCTCGTCGTCTTTCTCCTGAAATGGCGCCCGAAAACCGTCTGCGAGAACGAGGGCATCGCCGAGGGGGCGGCTTCTCAGCAGGCGCCGCGCCGGCACTCGACCGGGGACCTTGTCCGCGCCTGGCTGCCCTGGATCGTGCTGAGCGTTTTCGTCTTCCTGTGGGGGATCCCCCAGATCAAGGCCCTTCTCGACGGCCTGTCCATAGGCCGCTTTCCGATCCCGGGCCTGGACCGGCTCGTTTACCGCGTGCCGCCCGTGGTGGCCAAAGAGACGGCGGAAGCGGCGGTCTTCACCTTCAACTGGCTGTCGTTCACAGGGACGGGGATCTTCGCCGCGGCCGTCGTATCGGGGATTCTGATGGGATTCACGCCGTGCCGGCTCATCCGCGCCTATGGCCGGACGCTCAAGCGGGTAAGGTTCTCGCTCCTGACCGTGGCCGCGATGCTCTCGCTCGGCTACGTGACCCGCTATTCGGGGCTCGACGCGACGCTCGGACTGGCCTTCGCCCGCACGGGCGTCCTCTATCCCTTCTTCGGGACGATGCTCGGCTGGCTCGGCGTCGCCCTGACCGGCTCGGACACGTCTTCCAATGTCCTTTTCGGGAGCCTGCAGAAGATCTCGGCGGAACAGCTAGGCCTGAGCCCGGTCCTCATGGCCTCGGCCAACAGCTCCGGCGGGGTCATGGGCAAGATGATCGACGCCCAGTCGATCGTCGTCGCCTCGACGGCCACCGGCTGGTACGGCCACGAAGGCACGATCCTCCGCTACGTCTTCTTCCATAGCCTGGCCCTGGCGGCCCTCATGGGCCTCTTCGTCCTCCTCCAGGCCTACGTCTTCCCCTTCACCAAGCTCGTGGTGCGCTAGCCTGGATTATTCACGAGCCGAGGCGGCTGCAGATACGAGGCGTCAAAGGGTGAAGCTGTACTCCGAGTACTGCGAACCCTTTGCAACGAAGCAGATGCGGCCGGATCGGCTTGCCCGAAGGGTAAAAACGCCGGTCTTGGGTCTTCATGTCTTACTGAGAAAGCCGGCGTTTTTATGAATAGGCCAGGCTAGACCGTCCGGGAGCGCGTCTCGCGTGTCCCGGGATTTCCCGTCGTTCTTTCAGCGGGGGAATGGCCGGTCCGGGGTCCCGCGATAGACCGCCTCGCTGAAGACGATCGAGCGCATGGGGGGCTGGGTCGCCACTTCCTCGTAATAGTGGGCCGAAAGCCCCATGATCCGCCCGAAGATGAACAGGGCCTTGGCCAGCTTCGGATCATGGCCCATGTCGGCGATGATGGCCCCGATGACGCCATCGACGTTGATGGGCAGGCCGAGGCCGCGGACATCGCGGAGGGCGTCCTCGACGATCCGCGAAACGGCGACGCAGGGCCCGGCCAGGCCGCTCCGCTCGGCGAGCCTCCAAAGGACGTCCCGGCGCGGATCCCGCGTGTGGACGCGATGACCCAAACCCTCGATACGCCTCCCTTCCTTGAGGTACCGGCGAACGACGGCCCTCGTCGCCTCTTCGAGAGACAGGCCCTGTCCGGAGGCCAGGTCGGCGCACTGGAGGAAGAAGACGGCCGCCTTCTCTCCCGCCCCGCCGTGGACATCGGTGATCGCGCCGACGCCTTGGGCTACGGCCGATTCGTAAGAGGCCCGGACCGACGAGGCGATGAGGGTCGCCTGGGCCGAGGGCGGGGTGACGCCGTGATCGACGGAGGCGACGACGATGGCCTCGAGCATGCGCGCCCGCTTTTCGTCCAGGGGGCCGGCTCCCGCGACGGCCCGGAAGACGAGGTGGGCCGGCGCCGCGTCCGGAGGGACCGCGGCGAGGGCGGCGGCGTTCCCGTGCAGCGCGGCCAGATAGCCCGCGAACCGCCCCAGGGCGAAAACGGTCTTTTCCGCCTCGGCTGTCCTCCCCTCGGGGCGGAAGGCGACGAGGTCCTCGTCGGCCAGGATATATTTCTGGAAGGTCTTGGACAGGTCCTCTTCGGGATTCCGGACGACCGGCGGAGCGGGCCGGAGAGCCGCCTCGAGGGCCAGTCTCCCGAGCGCGGCCGACCGCGCCCGGTCCGCGAGCTCGCCGGCCGCGATGAGATGGGCGGTCTCGACGAGCGAGGCGTATTCGATGAGATCCTGGACGCGGAAGCCGCGGACGACAAGGTTGTCGGGCTCGACCTTGGTGACAAGCGTCGTCCAGCTGGGCTTGGGCGGCGGGGCGTCCCAGATGGTCTTCATCCTGGCGTAGTACCGCTCCGGGGCGAAATAGGATTTTCCGCCGAGCTTCCCGCGGACGACTTCGATCAGATCGAGCTGGCTGTTGACAACGGGGATCCCGGCGCCCTCCAGAGCCCTCTTCTTCGACGCGAAGGTGCCTGTTTCGAGTCCCGGCGTGACGATGGCCCCGGCGTGCCCCATGGTCTTGCCCTCCGGGGCGTGGGCGCCCGAGATGAGGGCGACCAGAGGCTTCGGATATCTCCCCCGGTTGGCCCGAACGTCCTCCGCGAGGAGCTCTTCCTGGCAGCCGCCGATCTCTCCGGCGACGATGACGAGGTCTGTGTTCGCGTACTCCATGGCCAAGGGAACGAGATCGCGAAAGGTCGAGCCGATGGCCCCGTCGCCGCCGATGCCGATGACGGCGTTCTGGGCGATGCCGACGCTGGCCATGGCGTCGGACATGTGGTAGAGGATGGCCCCGCTGCGGGAGATGATGGTCACGCCCCGCGGCCCGAACTTTCCCGGAGCGATCTCCTCGGGATAGAAGACGTCCGGCAGCATGCCGATCTTGATGCGCTCGGGGGGGAAGATCAGCCCCGGCGTATTCCCCCCGATGAGGACTGTCTTGTGCTTCCGGGCCGAGACGATGATGTCCCGGACGTCGCGAAGAGGGAGACCTTCCGAGATCAGGACAACGAGCGGTATCCCCGCCTCGATGGCCTCCAGGGCGGCTTCGCGGGCTGTCGAGTAGTGGCGCCAGACGCTGGCCGCGACGACGTCGGGGAATTCGACGAGACAGTCCTTCACCGAGTCGAAGACGGGGATGACCTCATGGACCCGCGTCCCCGCTCCGCCGGGCGCGATCCCGGCGACGATGGACGTGCCGAAATCGTGCATCAGCCCCGCGTGCTTGGTCCCCTGGCCTCCGAGGCCGATGATGATCGTATCGAGCCGGCCGCTCCGGGCCACGCGTTCGGCCAGATGGGGCCGGAATTTCTTGATAAGGTGGAAGAGGAATCCGTCGGCGGCCTTGATCCTGGCGTCCATCACGCCCACCCTTTCCGGTCGAACGCGCTGCGGATCCCCTCGCGGATGACCTCGGCCATGATCTTGCGGTTGCCGACCGTGATGTGCAGCTCCGCGAGCTCTTCGGGCGTCTCCCGTTTGGCCCGTTCCAGGAAGTCGCGGGCGCTCGGCAGGTCGGTCCCGACCATCCGGCCGATGACGGGCACGACGCGGCGCCCTTCGGCCCGCCTTTCCCTCAAACACCCGACCAGGCCGCGGATGAAGACGTCGCAGGAGGAGATGCCGCCGAAGCGCGACGTGATGACCAGATCAACGACGTTGTCGTCCATCAGCAGGTCGAACATCTCGGCGACCATGCCGACCGTCGGCCCCCCTCCCGAGTCCATGAAGTTGACCGGCACGACCCGGCCGCCGAAGAATCTCTCCCCGACGTTGGCGACCTCGTCGATGGAGAAGATCCCGTAGCCCGCCCCGCCGGGGACGAGGCCGACATAGAGCCTGCCGGGGTCCTTGACGTGGTCCTCTGCGAGAAGGTCGACGTACCGGAAGCCGGCCTCGCGGGCCCGGATCTCGTTCCGGGTCGGCTCGGAGACGTCGTGACGGACCTCGGTCAGGCCCAGCAGGCGGAACATCCCGCCCTGCCGGTACAGGCCGTTGTCGTCGAGCACGATCTTGGCGTCCGCGGCCACCGGGCCGGCGGCCGTGAAGAGCAGAGGATTGATCTCGGCGATCTTGCAGTCGTACTTCTGGAAGACCGCATAGACCCGGGCCAGGACGCTCTTGAGGGCGTCGATCTGGGCCGCGCCTCCGGCGAGACCCGCGGCCAGGAAGGCGGCCAGCCGGGACGCGTCCGCGTCGGACAGGCTCGCGTCGTTCCCGGGGATCTCCAGCCTCATGATCGTGTCCGGCGCCTCCCGGGCGACCTGCTCGATGTCGACGCCCCCGGCCGGGCTGACGATGACGGTGATGTTGAAATCGGCCGGGCTCATGGTCACACCGACATAGCAGGCGCCGCCGGGAGCGTCGACGGCCTCCTCGACGAGGAGACGGTCGACGAGGTAGCCCCCGATCCTGCGGCCGAGGATCTCCTTGGCCACGGCGCCGGCTTCGGTCCCGCCTCTCGCCTTCCGGACGCCGCCGGCCTTGCCGCGGCCCCCGATCAGGACGAGGGCCTTGAGCATGACGGGGGAATCCGGACCGATCGCCGCCGCGACATCCTCGCCCCGCTCGAACACCCCGTGGGCCCGCGGGACGACGAGCCCCTCCCGTTCGAAGATGGTCTTGGCTTCATTCTCGTAGAGTCGCATTCAGTCCCTCATGCGCCGGCCAGCAAGCCGCCCTTCCGGTATATGGCCATCTGGGTCTCCGAGAAGGGCGTGATCCGGACGATGTCGCCGGTGGCGGGCCTGGTCACGGTGCCGGCGGCGAGATCGATGCTGATCTCCTCGCCGCTCCGGAGCCCCGCGGAAATGAGGTCGCCCGTGAGGACGGGCAGGGCGGCGTTGACGGCGTTCCTCTCGTAGATCGCGCCGAAGGACCGGGCGACGATGGCCGCGATGCCGAGGCTCTTGAAGCAGTCGACGGCCTGTTGGCGGGACGAGCCGGCCCCGAAGTTCGACCCGGCCACGACGATGTCGCCGGGCGCCGCTTTCTTCGGGAAGTCTTCCCAGCCGGCGAGGTTCCCGAACGTGAACGCCCCCATCTGCCGGATGTCCGTCACGGCCAAATGGCGGTTGTGGAAGATCATGTCCGTGTCGATATTGTCCCTATCGACGACCCACACCCGGCCGCGGACGAGGGTCGGCTTCGCGCCGGCCGGGCCCGCCGCGCCAGTCTTCGTCCGAGGGGACCGGGCCGTGCCGGCCGGGGCGGGGCCGCCGGGGAACAGGACGGGCTCGGCCGGGATGTCGGCCGCGGTGACGATGATGCCGGCCACGGCCGAGGCAGCGGCCGTCGCGGGTGAGGCGAGATAGACGCTCCCCTGGCCCTGCTTGCCGGCGAAATTCCTGTTGCCCGTGCTGACGGTGATCTCCCCCGGCCCGTTCTGGCCGATCTGCCCTTCGGCGCAGCCGGCGCATCCGGGATTGCCGACGAGGGCCCCGGCCTCGAGGAAGATGTCGATGAGGCCCTCGTCAAGGGCCCGCTTCCAGACCCGGCGGGTGGCCGGAACGATCTTGAGGACAACGCCGGGAGCGACCCTGCGGCCTTTCAGCAGATCGGCCGCCGTCGCCAAGTCCTCGAACCGCCCGTTGGTGCACGACCCGATGAACGCCGAATCGATCTTCGTCCCGGCGACGTCCCGGACGGCGACGACGTCCTCGGGATGCCCCGGACGGGAGATGAGCGGGACGAGGTCCGCGAGGCCGATTTCGACGATCCGGCTGTAGACTGCGCCGGCGTCGGCGCAGGCGGCTTCGTAGGACTTGCCGAGCGCATCGAAGTGGGCCAGGATGCGCGGGTTGGGAGGAAAGAGCAGGATGATGGCGCCCATCTCGGTGGCCATGGAGGCGATGGTGACGCGGCCGCTCAAATCCAGCTCGTCCACGGCCTCGCCGTAAAGCTCGGCGCTCAGGCCGAGGAGGCCCGCGGCGCCGAATTCGCGGAGGAGCCGCAGGGCGATATCCTTGGGGGTCGTCCCGGGGGGAGGCGTCCCCTTGAGGACGATCTTCACCGACTCGGGGACCTTGAACCAGACCTGGCCGAAGGCCCAGGCCGCGGCGATGTCCTGGTCGCCCATGCCCTGGCCGAAGGCCCCGATGGCCCCCAGGATGTTGGCATGGGAATCGGTCGAGACGAGCGTCCCCCCAGGGACGACCAGGCCCTCCTCGATGGCGATGTGCGTGCCGATGCCGGCATCGACGTCCAGGAGGTTGACCCCGCTCTCCCGGGAGTAGAGGCGGCAGAGATGCTGGTTGGCGGCGTACTTCTGATCGGAGCCGCCGGGATTGCAGTCGAAGGTGAAGAAGGTCTTCGTGACATCATCGACGGCGAGGCCGTGCTCCCTGAGGTTCTTGACGACGCTCGCCCCGCCGAAATCCCGGGCGACCCTGGCGTCGATGGCGATGTCGACGATCTCGCCGGGCCGGACCGGCCGGCCGGCGTGCCGGGAGAGGATCTTCTCGATGAGGGTCTGGCTCATGTGATGGATCAACCCTCGATCAGGGTCCCCTTGTGCTTCATGACCAAAGGGTCGAAGGTGGCAAAATCGGCCTGGTGGATGAGGACGGCCTCGACGACCTGCGGCCGGCCCTCCCCCTCCTTGGCGTGACAGACGACGATGTTGATGATGTCTCCGGAGAGGCCGCACTCGGACGCCAGGATCGCCCCCGCGACGGGATGGCGGGCATACTGGCCCGACAGGCTCTTGCGATAGCCGCCCCGGCCGTCGGGTTCGATCTCGAGGAGCTTGCCGACGTCGTGGAGGAGGCCGCCGGCATAGAGCCGGTCGAAATCGATGGCGTAAGGAAGCCGGGCGCAGGCTTCGACCTGGGCCCGCCCCAGGGCGGCGGCGCCCTCGGTGACGGCGATCGTGTGCTCGACGAAGCCGACGCCGTGAGTCTCGGTGAGCAGGGTGAACGGCATCTTTTTGATCGAATCGACGGACTCCCAGCTCCCCCGGCGGCAGGCCAGGACGAAGGTTTTGACCACCTTGCCGCGGAGCTCCGCATCGCCGATCCGGGCGAGCTGCTTTTCGAACAGTCTTTCGATGTCCTTTTCGGCGATCATGGTCTTTCTCCTCGATCCGAGAACAGGTTCAAAGATAACACCGGACCGGGACGATTTCAAGCCGGGCCGGATGGCCGGAGCGGCCGCGTTTCCCGGAGGCAGACGGGAGACGCGTGCTTACGGTACAGATCCCCGGGCTTTGCTTGACAAGAGCGGAGGGCCTGGATAAGACTGGACGCAACAACTTAGGAGGTGCGGCATGAGATCGCGCTTCGCGGCAGTACTGCTTCTGGTTTTCGGGCTCGGCCAGGGCCTTTCCGGCGAGGCCGTTCGATCTGACCAAGGCAAAAAGCCATTCACGATCGAGGATTATTTCCTGACCAGATCGGTCCGCGTCGATGATCTGACAGAGGACGGCCGCTTCCTGGCGGCCACGGTCATGACGCCGGGAGACCGGCTCCCCCAGGACAACGCCCGCTACGGAGATCCGGCATACGTCGGGCCCTCGCGGGCCGAGCTCGTCGTCGTCGACACGGGCTCGGGGCGCCAGGTCCCGGTTTTCTCCGGAAAGCGCCACTTCCGTTCCCCCGTGTGGTCGCCCGACGGAAAGACCCTGGCCCTCTTCGTTTTCGAGGGGGGCCGATTCCAGATGATGCTTTGGCGCCGGGAGGCCGCGAAGCTCGAGACGGTCCCGCTCCCCAAGGACAAGATCATCGCCTCCAGCTCCCAGCTCCTCTGGTCGCCCGACGGCTCGAAGCTCTATTTCACGACCCGGGCCGCGGACTGGGGGGCGAGATCGGCCGCCCTCTTCAAGAGCGCGACGGCCGCCCCGATCATCGTCATGGATACGGACAAGCCTTTCCTTGCATGGGACGAGATCCGGCGGATGGACCGTTTGGCCGTCCCGGCCGCGTGGGACATCAAGGCCCGGAGGCTGAACGAGCTGATGCCCGAAACCCCGCTTCTGTCCCTGCGCCTGACCAAGGACGGAACGTCTCTCGTCTTCGAAAGGGACGTCACCGAAAAGACGAGCTACGACGTCATCGGCGGCACCAGGAACCAGCTCGAGGTCTTTCCGCTCCCGGCGGGCCCGGCCCGCGTCGTCCTCAAACCCTACGACCGGCGATCCCTCTCTTTTTCCCGGGACGGCAAGACCCTCGCCTATGCCGACAAAGGCGACATCTTCGTGATGTCGCTCGAGGACAAGGAGCCGCGCCGCCTCACCGGCGAGAAGGAGACGACGGAAGCGAAGGAGGCGGGAGCCGCGGATGCGAAAAAGGACGACAAAGAGAAGCCGAAGAAGCCGAGCTTCAGCGTCGCCCGGTTCAGCCCGGACGGAGCTTCGATCCTGGCCACGAGCGCCCGCATCGAGAAGGATGAAACCAAGGACCAGCCCGGACGGCGGCCGTCGCCGCCGACCCAATACTGGCTGATCGACGTCAAGACCGGCGAGAAACGGATGATCCACGAGCTGGCCGAGGACGAGGACAGCCGCCCGAGCCTGCAGGTCGTCGACTGGAGCCCGGACGGCGCGTCCATCTATTTCAGCACGTCGGCTCCTGACAAGTACGACCGCGGCCTCGTCCGCTTCGACCTGGCCTCGAAGCGCTTCTCCGACCTGCGCCGCGGCGCCCATCTCTACGGCCGCTGGCAGATGTCCGAGGACGGCTCGACGTTCGTCTTCACGGAATCCGACGGCGACCATCCCGACGACCTCTACGCCGCCGGGTCCGGATTCACGTCCGTCCGGAAGCTGACCGACCTCAACCCCTGGCTGGCCGAACGGGCCCTGAGCCGCACCGAGCTCGTCTCTTATCTCGACGCCGATGGGCGGAAGCTCCACGGCGTCCTCTACTACCCCGCCAACTACGAGCCGGGCAAGAAGTACCCCCTGGTCACCGAGGTCTACGAGCGGTACTTCGACAACGGCTTCAACGGCGCGCTCAACGTCCTCGCCTCGGCCGGGTACGCCGTCCTCCATCCCTCGGTCAACCTGATCACGGGGTATCCCGGAGAAGCTTGGGCCAAGGCCGCGCTCGCCGCGATCAACGAGCTCGTCGATAGGGGCGTCGCCGACCCCGACCGGCTGGGCATCCAGGGCACGAGCTACGGAGGATACGCTACCGTCCTCCTCATCACCCAGACCGACCGGTTCAAGGCGGCCATCAACAACTCCGGCAAGGTCGATATGCTCAGCTTCTACACCCAGAGCCCGCGGCTCGGCGTCCGGAACACCCACGCCCCCGAGAAGAGCCAGGACCGCATCGGCGGCACGCTCTGGGAATACCCCGAACGCTACCTGGCCCACTCGGCCATCCTCCAGGCCGACCGGATCAAGACGCCGCTCCTCTGCATCACCGGCGACCTCGACCCGAACGTCGAGGCCCTGCAGTCCCAGGAGATCTACTACGCCCTCCGGCGCCTGGGAAAAAAGTGCGTCTGGCTTCGTTACAGCTCCGGCGCCCACGGGGGCCCGAACACCTCCGAGGAGCGCGCCGACATGTACAAACGGATGATCGAATGGTACGACACCTACCTCAAGCCCGATAAGACGTAGGAAGAGATGGGCGCTCTCGGGGGGATAACGATCGGGCCCTTTCGCGGCGACTACGAGGGGCTGGAGCGCATGGCCCACGCCTCATGGCGCGAGGAGTACGGCGCGGCCTCGTTCCCCAATTTCTACGATCCGGCGTTTCTCCACTACCTTTTCGACCGGATCCCGGAGGACCGGCGCGACCTTCTGCTCGGCGCCTACAAGGACAACGAGATCGTCGGGTTCCTGGCCAACCTGCCGCAGAAGCTCCACTTCCTGGGAAAGACCCGCAGCGGCGTCTACAGCTGTCTTCTCGTCGTCCGGAAGGAGTATCTTCGGAAAGGGATCGCCCTCGACATCATTCGCACGGCGGTCGGTCTCAACAGGAGGTACGGATTCGATTTTTCTCTCTTGACCCTCGAGACGGGGCACCGGTCGACGCTGATGATGGACAAGCTCCGGGCCGAAGGGAACCGGATCGAGCGGATCCGCAAGTCCGGCGTCTTGGCCCGCGTCCTCGACCTCGACCGTGTGGACGCGTCCGAAGGGTTCAAGAGCTGCGAAAAGGCGGCTATCCGGCTTCTCGGCGCCCACCGTCCGCCAAAGGCCGCGGCGGGCGTCGAGCTGAGAGAGTATCGCGCTTCCGACCTCGACGCCTGCCACGCCCTCCTCGACCGCTATAAGGATTCCGTCCGCCTGGCGCTCGCCTGGGATAAGCGCGACCTGGCCGTCGAGCTCGATTGTCCCGGCGTCGCCCGGACGCTCGTTTGGGAGAAGGACGGCCGCGTCCGGGCCATGATCAACTTCGTCCTGCATGACCAGCTGGGCCAGCGGGTCGAGCCTTACGCCTGGATCAACCACGTGGCCTTCCCCGACCTCTCCCCGGCCGAGCGCGCCGCCTTCATCCGGGCCTATCTCGGCCGCATCCGCGAGGACGGCTTCATCGCCACGATCGATTTCGGAAAGCGCGGCTGGCCCGCCTGGCCTTTCTATCGGAACCGCTTCATCCCCTACCCGCGGGCCGTCAACCTCGTATCCTGGACGTTCGATCCGGCGATCTCGCTCGCCGGCATCCCCGTCGTCTATGAAATTCAAGTATGATGAGCCGGAAACCGGAGGAGGTCATCATGAAGAAGGCACTCGTCTTCCTGGCCGTTGTGGTCACGCTCCTCGGGACGGCTTTGAGCCTCGGGCGAGGCCAATCCCGGAATGCCGTCCTCCAGAAGGCCGGCCTCAGCGCCGAGGCCCGGGAGGCCATCCTCACGGTCGGCGACGATGTCCTGAGCCTCGACAAGAGCCATGAAGGATGCGTCAATGCGTCGCGCGAAGCCGACGGCCTCATCGTCAAGCTGCTCCAAAAGGTCCGGGAGGTTTCCCGGCTGGCCGAGGAAGCGGAAAAAGTCAAGGCGGCCCGGCCGGAGAAACTGATCGAGGCGGTGCGCCAAATGAGCGAACTGAGCCAGAGCTTCAACATCCGGTACCTCGACCTCCAAAAGCGGATGCAGGACGAGAACCGCCGCTACACTCTGGTCAGCAACATCATGAAGAGGAAGCACGACACGGCCAAGAACGCGCTCAACAACATCCGCTGAGGGCCGTTTGACAGACCCGCCTCCGGCTTGATAAAAATGGGGGCTGAGGTTTGATATGTCATCGTCCGCCGAGCGTTGGGTCGCCGACCAGGAGAGACTGGCCAAGCCGGCCCGCGTCTACTGGTGCGACGGCTCGGACGGCGAGGCTTGGCGCCTCCTCGAGATCGGCATGAACGAGGAGCGGCTCAACGGGCCCGTCTTTCAAGAGCTCAACCACAAGGCCTGGCCGACGGCCTACCTCCACCGCTCCTCCCCGACCGATGTCGCCCGGGTCGAGCACCTGACCTTCGTCTGCCATCCGACCAAGGAGGCCGCGGGCCCGAACAACAACTGGATGGAGCCGACGAAGGCCAAGAAGCTCATGACCAAGCTCTCGGACGGCTGCATGGCCGGCCGGACGATGTACGTCATCCCCTACATGATGGGCCACCCCGACTCGCCCTACGCCAAGGCCTGCATGATGATCACGGACTCGACCTACGTAGCGGTCAGCATGCGCATCATGACCCGTATCGGCACGCCCATCCTGGAGAAGCTGCGCAACCGCGAGGACTTCATCAAGGGCTTCCACTCGATCGGCACCCTCGACCCTAACCGCCGCTACATCATGCACTTCCCCGAGGAGGGGCTTGTCTGGAGCGTCGGTTCAGGCTACGGCGGCAACGCCCTGCTCGGCAAGAAGTGCGTGTCCCTCAGGATCGGCTCGTTCCTCGGCTACAAGCAGGGCTGGCTGGCCGAGCACATGGTCATCATGGGCATCGAGGACATCCACGGCAAGACGACCTATATCACGGCCGCCCTGCCCAGCGCCTGCGGCAAGACCAACCTGGCCATGATGGAGTCGGCCCTGCCCGGCTATCGCGTCTGGACGCTCGGCGACGACATCGCCTGGCTCAACATCGGGCCGGACGGCCGGCTTTGGGCCATCAACCCCGAGGCCGGCTACTTCGGCGTCGCCCCGGGGACGTCGATGAAGACGAACCCGAACATGATGAAGACGATCAAGCGGGGGGCCTTCAACCCGACGCTGTTCACCAACGTCGCCCTGGACACCGACAAGAACGAGCCGTGGTGGGAAGGCATCGACGGGCCCGTCCCGGAGCGCCTCCTCGACTGGCAGGGCAAGCCGTGGACGCCGGCCATGGGGACGAAGGCCGCCCATCCGAACTCCCGGTTCACGGCCCAGATCATCAACTCCCCCATGCTGGACAAAGAAGCCGAGAATCCCAGGGGCGTGCCCATCTCGGCCATCATCTTCGGCGGCCGCCGCACCCGGCTCATCCCGCTCGTCATCGAGAGCTTCAACTGGTCCCACGGCGTCTTCATGGGCGCGCGCATGGGCTCCGAGACGACGGCCGCGGCCACCGGGCAGGTCGGCGTCGTAAGGCGCGACCCGATGGCCATGCTGCCCTTCTGCGGCTACAACATGGCCGACTACTGGCGCCATTACCTCAACATGGGCAACCGCATGTCCCGGCCGCCCAAGATCTTCGGGGTCAACTGGTTCCGTATCGACGACCGGGGCAAGTTCATCTGGCCGGGCTTCGGCGACAACATCCGCGTCCTCAAGTGGGTCATCGACCGGGTGACCGGGGCGGTGCCGGCGCGCGAGACCCCGGCCGGGCTCGTGCCGCGGATCGAGGACTTCGACATGACCGGCCTCGACCTCCCCAAGGACAGGCTCGAGAAGCTGTTCGAGGTCAGGATCAAGGAATGGAAGTCCGAGGTCGACGGGATCCGGGACTTCCTCAAGCCCTACAAGGGCCGGCTCCCCGCCGAGATCCGCGAACAGTACGAAAAGCTCGAACGCCAGGTCCGCTCGGCGTAAGCCAGGCCCTCGTTCCCGCCCCCGAGAAGCCTCCGGCACCCGCCCCGACGGGCTAAACGCTCCCCCCTTCCCGCGAGTATTCTCAATGGATCGAGCCGGGTGAGTAGAGGCATATCCATGAGATTCCGAAGAGGCGCGCCCGGGCCGTGCGCCAAGGTCGTCGCCGCGGTTTTCGGCACCCTGTTCCTGATCGCCCTTCTGTCCGTCCCGGTGACGACGAGGACTTCGCAGGAACGGCAGGACGCGGAATCGCACATCGTCATCCGGACGACCTATCCGCGAAATACAACGATGTTCCTGCCGGGCTACCTGTCGGCGAAGGCGCGTCCCCGTGACTCCGGGAACATCCGGGTCAGGTCGGCGCAATGGATCGGGACAATGGCCATCGCCCTCATCTTGGGGATCTTCGATTATCTCGTTTTTTGCCGTATGTTGAGGCGTCGGCCGTCTCGGGCCATGAAGGAGCCTTGACCTCAGACCGTGCCTTCGTGGGTCACCACGGTTTCCGCGGTTCTGCCTCCGGCCGGTCCAAAAAACTCCGGACCTCGCGGGGCATAGAACAAGAAGACGGCCAGCGCGAGGACCCCCGTGAGGACGAAAGGGAACTGGATGCCGATGACATCCGAAAAGACCCCGGCGACGAGCGAGACGAGCGCCCCCGAGACGAGCTGGATGTTGCTGACCCAGCTGAAGGCCATGGTCTGGCCGGAGGCGGGGACGGTCGAGCCGACGAAGGTGTGAAGCGAAGGATATGTCATAAGGAGGAAGCCCCCGAAGGCCAGGAGGCCGGCGACGGCCAGGGCCTTGGTCGGAGCGAAGCCGAGCAGGAAGAGCGCCGCGGAGGCGCCGCCGAGGCTGGCCAGGAAGACAGGCTTGCGGCCGAACTTGCGGCTCCAGATGCCGTATCCGTAGCCTGTGACGGTCCCCAGCCCGATCCAGAGGGCCAGGAACAATCCGGTCTGCCCCATGGGGATGCCGTACTTGTTATGAAGGAGGGAGGGGGCGTAGTAGACGGCGACCGACCAGCCCGCCCCGCCCAGGAAGAAACCGGGGACGAACCGCTTGATGGAACGGAGCGAATGCCGCCAGTCCGCCGGCTTGAGTGACGGCCTTTCCTCGCTGCGGGATGATATCCCCCGCAAGGCCCAGGTGCCGAGCCCGGCCAGGACGAGGCCGAGGACGGCCCAGACGAAGAGCGGCGTCCTCCAACCCCAGCGCTGGGCCAGGAAGCCGACCGTCAGATAGGCCAGGCCGACGCCGAGGTTTCCCGAGCCGCTTTGGATGCCCATGGCATCGTCGAGCTCGCGGCCCGACCCGGCCCGCGACTTGGAGACCCAAGCGATGACGATCGGGTGGTAGAAGCTGGCGAAGACGCGCATCATCAGGAAGAAGACCAGGAGCATGACGTAGCTCCGGGCCAAGGGCGTGACGGCCAGGGAGGCGCAGAGCCCGAGCCCGCTGAGGATCATCAGCGTCCGGTACTCGCTCCGGAATGAGATGCGGACGACCAGGAACTGGACGAGGAACGACGTCAACAGGCCGAGGTTGGACAGGACCCCGATCTGGGAATAGTTGGCGATGAGGAAATCCTGGGCGAGGAGGAGGGGGAAGATCATCGGCGTGATGATCGAGGCGGCGTCGGTCAGCGCGTGAAAGAGGGATGCGGAAAGGAGGATCCGTTTCTTCATGGGAGCGAGGCGATGATCGCGGGAGACTCTCCGGCTCAGCGCGTTTCGTACGACTCGACGATCGATTGGTAGACGAGGGCCTTGAACTTCGCCTGGGCGTCGCTCCCGGTCGCCGGCATGAGCTGGGTCATGAACACGGCGACGAGCTTCTCGACGGGGTCGACCCAATAGGTCGTGTGGTAGGCTCCGCCCCAGCCGAAGGCCCCGACCGAGCCCGGTTCGCCGTTCCGGCCGAGCTCCTTCGTCACCCAGAAGCCGAGGCCGAAGCCCTGGCTGCCGTAAAGCTGGCCGACGTGATCGGCGGTCATGAGCTCGACGGTCTTCGGGCTGAGGATGTGGACGCCGCCCCACTCCCCGCCGCTCTGGAGCATGAGCAGGAGGCGGGCATAGTCCTCGGCCGTCGAAAGGAGACCGGCGCCGCCGGCGCAGCAGATCCGCGGCCCCTTGCAGTACGCGGCGTCCTTGGGGTCCGAAATCCGTTCGGCTTTGCCCTCTTTGCCGATGCCGTAGACCGCGCTCAGTCGGGCGGCTTTTTCCCCGGGCAGAAAGAAAGCCGTGTCGGCCATGGAGAGCGGCTCCGTGATCCGCGTTCTGACGAAATCGGCCAGGCTCATCCCCGACACGACCTCGACGAGATAGCCCAGGATATCGGAACTATAGCCGTAGACGAACTTCTCGCCGGGCTGGGCGTCGAACGGCAGCGCCGCAAGCTTCTTGATATAGGTTCCGACGGGCTCGGGACGGTCGGCCAGGAACCAGCCCTGGAGCCCGGCGGCCTTGTAGAGGGCCTTGGCCGGACCGTCGCCGTAAGAGATCCCGGCCGTATGGGTCAGGAGATCGCGGATGGTGATGGGCCGTTTCGCCGGCACGATTTTGTAGCCCGGCCCCTTCTTTGCCCCGTCGGGGACGGCCACGGTCGTCGTCTTGAACTCGGGGATGTACTTCGAGATGGGGTCGCCGAGCAGGATCTTGCCTTCTTCGAAAAGGATCATGACGGCGACGCTCGTCACGGCCTTCGTCTGCGAGGCGATGCGGAAGATGGCGTCGGTCGTCATGGCCTCGCCCGTCGCCGGATCGAGAGTGCCGAAGGCCTGGAAATAGGCCACCTTGCCGCCGCGGGCGACGAGAGTCACGGCCCCGCCGAGCCGGCCTTCGTCGACGTACTTCTGCATGACCTCGCCGATCCGGCCAAGCCTCTGCGTCGACAGCCCGACGATCTCAGGCCGCGCCTTCGGAAGGTCGGCCGCGAAGGCAGGCAGAGAAAGGGCGCAGATGGCGGCTAATATGAAGATTCTAAATGCTTTGGTACGATACATGCGGGCCTCCATCCGTCTCGCGATTACCCTGCTTATACCAGAACACCCGGCCGGCCGTCAAAGCGCCCCACGAAGACGATCCCCGAGGCCCCCATGCGGCCGGACAGCGTCTTGTTTGCGCCTCCTGTTCTCCGTATAATTGGCGCGCCATGAACCTGGGGTTCCCCGCGAAAGGACGATAACAATGCAGCTTCATCTCCTCGACTGGATCGTCATCGTCTTCACCTTGCTGATCTGCTTCGGCCCGGCCCTGTATTACCGCAAGCGCGCCGGGCAGAACACGGCCGAGTTCTTCGCCTCGGGCCGGGCCGTCCCGTGGTGGCTGGCCGGGTTGTCCATGGTGGCCACGACCTTCAGCAGCGACACGCCCAATCTCGTCACCGACATCGTCCGGCGCAACGGCGTGGCCGGCAACTGGGTCTGGTGGGCCTTCACCTTGACCGGTGTCGCCACCGTCTTCTTCTACGCCAGGATGTGGCGCCGCTCCGAGGTCCTGACCGACCTCGAGTTCTATGAGATCCGCTATTCCGGCAAGGCGGCCGGCTTCGTCCGGGGATTCCGCTCGGTCTACCTGGGCTTTCTCTTCAACTGCATTATCATGGCCACCGTCAACTTGGCCGCCTGCAAGATCGCGGCCATCATGTTCGGCCTCAACCGCTGGGAGACGCTCATCGCCGTCGGCGTGCTCAACGTCATCTTCGCCTCGCTCACGGGGCTCTGGGGCGTGCTCATCATCGACATGATCCAGTTCTTCACCATGATGACGGCCGTCATTGCCGCGGCCTACTTCGCCGTCCGCGCCGTCGGCGGCCTCGGTTCCATGGTGGCCAAGGTCTCGGCCATGACCGGCCCCGGCGGCATCAACTTCCTGAGCATGCTGCCGAACTTCAAGAGCAACTGGGACCTGGCCATCGCTATCTT
>Ga0209706_10000672_pt1 | contig 19408 bp, 10 predicted proteins | sample PPLLaktember2015_6_FD_187263 | JGI IMG/M metagenome (GOLD analysis project Ga0209706, IMG submission 187263) | Freshwater sediment microbial communities from Prairie Pothole Lake near Jamestown, North Dakota, USA - PPLs Lake P8 Core (1) Depth... | ecosystem: Environmental > Aquatic > Freshwater...
AGCTCAGGGTTTGTTTCTTCACTTTCAGGAAGTTGGCCGTTTCCTTCTGGTTGCCGTGCGTCCTGACCAGCGTCTCGAAGACGACCGCCCGTTCGAAGCGGTTCATGAACTCATGGAGGCTGAGCCCAGGGGGCTCCCCGTTGTACTTCAGGAAGAAATTGTGGGCCGCGTGGTCGAAATGCCGATCCAACGCCGCCTCCCTGAGGAACCTGTTTGTCGAACTCAGGCCTGTCTGGCCGTTTTGGGGATTGCTCACGATCTCTTTCCACCTCCCTTGCGTTCAAACGTTCGGATTCCGACCGGACGTTGGGACTGTGTCCACAAAATCGGACCGCCAGGTGGGGATGTCAAGGGAGGTTCGTATCGTTTCGCTCTTTTGCGCGATAAATTCGTATCGCGTCCCATGCCGCCCGAAGAGCCGTGAAGGGGGGTCGGGCGTTTTCGGCCATGGTCCAGCAGGCGCGTAGGGTCTCGCGCGTCGGTTCGTCTTGCGGCCGCATCGCTTTCGAGCGTGAGCCGATGACAAGAATCGGCCGATTGGAGCGAGGGCGCTAACCAGCTGTTCGGCCGGCCCGAGTGCCTATCGAGGAAATCGAGGGAAGCGGTTATCGAGGGCGAGGTGGATCGAAGCGGAAGGCGCCGGTCCCGCCCCGATCGACGGGGCCGAGGTACTTGTCCAGCCAATCGAACGCGTCCCTGCGTGTCTCGTTGAGCTGCCAGACGTGGTGCCCCGTATCGTAGACGCGCAGGGACTTATCCTCGTCCCGCGTGCCCAGAAGTCTCAGCAAGACCGATGATTCCTCCTTGACCGGGCTGAGGAAATCATATCGGCCGTTCATGATCAGGGTCGGCGTCGTGGCCCGGGGGGCGAAGTTCAGAGCATCGGTCTCCGGCGAATAGCGCTCGGGCCTGTAGTCGTCCAGATCCATTCCGCCGCTGAGAAAGACGGCGGCCCTGAACCTCTTGTCAAGGGCAAGGATCAGGGGCCCGACGTTGGCGCCCCAGCTCAGGCCCTGGTAGGCAAGCTTCTCATGGTCGATGTCCTCTCTCGTTTCGAGATAGTCCACGCACCGGCTGAATTCCCGGACGCGCCCGATGAAGAGATCGCGCCGGCTTTCCCGGGTCTCCTCCGGCTGGGCTTTGCTCTTCCTCTCGAACGTCCCTTTCATGATCGGAACGGCGAACGCCCGGCCGCTGTTCGTGAAGAGATCGACCTCATGGTTCTGAACGGTGCCGTACTTGAAGACCGTGTCCAGGTTGATCGCGGACGCGCCGGGGAAATGGACGACGGTCTGGAACGGGGGTCGGCCGCGGCGCGGAAGAAACAAGTAGACGATGATCCGCTCCTCACCGGCCGCATCGTCGATGAAGATCTTCTCAAGAATGCTCTTGTCGGACCAGATCTCGCGGGATTCGAGATGGGGATGAAGCCCCGTCCCGGCATAGGCATAGAGCCTCTTATAGACTTCGAAAACCTCGTCGGAGCAAGGCCGGAACAGGGAGAAGTCGGGATCGTCATAGTCCTCGAGAGGCCCGTAGTTCTCGGCCGGGTCCTCCTGTCCGGGAAGCGCCATCACGCATCGGAATCCGAAATCCTCGTCACGCCGGGCGGGATCGTAGGCGTCGAGGTGATTGAACATATAGGCGTCGTCCTGCCAGCCCCCGCCGAGGCAGTACCTCAGGGCCCCGGTTTCGTTCCAACACCATTCCTTGACGTTCCCGGCCATATCATAGGTCCCGTAGGGCCCCAGGCTCTTGAATCCCCCGCCCGGCGCCGGGCCCCTGTTCTCAAAGTTGCTGGCCGGAAGGACGAAGCCCGCATCCGTGTAATAATCGCCGGCCGTCCGTCCCCATTGAAGCACGGTGGGCAGGCTCTTGCCCGCATACTCCGCATAAGCCGCGGCTTCATACCAGCTGACTCCCGAGACGGGGTAATCACCACGGCCGGCCGGGTAGTCGCCGAGCTCCCATGTCGCCGGGCCCGGCCGGCCCGTCTTGTCCACGAACCAGGCGACCGCTACCGCCCATTCGACAGGCCGGCCCTCCTTGACGATCATCTGCTTCCAGAACTCCCGCCTGACGTAGCCCCCCGCGTCGACGAATTCCTTGAATTGCCGGTTCGTCACTTCATACCTGTCCATGAAGTAGTCCGCGAGTTTCGCTTTCTTCATATGGCTCTGGTGGAGGAAAAGCGGGAAGAATTCGCCGCCATGGATGTGGATCATGCCGGGAGGAACCCGCCCCCTCGGGTCGAGCGTGACCGAGAACCGCGGCGCACGGCTCGCGTAGGCGTAAAAAACCTCCTCGAACGTCTCGAAACCCGGCTTTTCGATCCTGACGTGCCAGTAGCCCTGAGGCAAGCGGTATCCCGTTAGCGGGGACAGGCCGATGCGCGCCCAACTCTCGTCCCCCGCCGAATATTCCTTGACCGAAACAGCGGCGCCCGCGGGCACCGTCTCGATCGAAAGCGACCAGGAGACCTGAGGCATGAGCTCGACGAGCCGGGGGCTCTTGGCGATATATCTTTCGGCCCGCATGGCCAGATCGAAGACCCCCTTGTTATCGGAGGTCAGGAGCAGCCGCTCGATCTCGGGGATGGCGACGTCGTTGGCCCAACGGACCTTGGCTTGGCGGTCGAGGAGAAGAAGCGAGGCGACCACCGCGGCCACGGCCAGCATCGAGAGACCGGCGATCAGACCCTTGTTCCAGCGAGGCAGGGTCGGCAGCTCGGGCCGCCCCTTCGCGTCGCCCGAAGCTTTCGCCCGGGGCTCCCGCTCGTGGAGCTTCTTGTCGAGCCAGCGGTCGAGCTCGTCCGGGTAGGCGAAGACGCGGGCCTTGGGGGACCCGTCGAGGCGGTGGACAGGGAGATCGTGGTCCTGCTCCCACATCTGGCAGGTGCGGACGTTGCGGTTGAGGTGGGCGGCGATCTCTTTCCAGGATTCGAGGATCTCTCTTCCGCCGGGGACGGGGTGCGCCGGCGACGGCCCCTCCGGAGTACGGCCGTTGGATCTCATCGATCGCCCCTCGCAGCTCGGATATCAAGAGCGGCCAGGCGTTTCTTGGCTTCCTCAACCTCGGCCGTCCCCGGATCGGCGTCTTTCCATAGGTCGAGGAAACGCCGATAACGCTCCGCCGCCTTCGCCTTCTGCCCCTTCAGTTCGTAGAGCTTGGCTAGGCTGTAGTGATATTTCGGATGGATGAGGTGCCGGCTCTTGCCTTTGGGATCGAACCTGGTGAACTGCTCGTACGCGGCGATAGCCTTATCAAGGTCACCTTTCTGAGCGTATGCGCGGCCGAGGACGTCCTGGAGGGGCGGCATGTTGTACATCATCACCAGTTCCCACCACTGGGGGCTCGGGGGTTTGATCGTGGGCCGTTTTTCGAATAGCGCAATGGCTTTCTCAGGAGCGCCTTCGGCGAGGGAAATCTCCGCGCAGAGGATATCGCGGTGATACCTGAAGTTCTCATCGTCGTCCGTGGTTGCGACCGAATCGATTTCCTTAAGGTGGGATTTGGCGGGTTCGATCCGACCCTGCCTCAATTCAGCCAAACCAAGCGCGAGAGCGGCGTGCGCCCGAACGAGATGCGCTTTCCAGTTGTCCACCTTAAGTACGTTTACGAAGGTGTCGACCTGAGACGTAAAACAGCGACGGCTGTTTTCATAATCGCCCTGATCCAGTGCGATCCAGCCTCTCAAATATTCGGCAACGGTGCCGGCGCCGCGATTGCCGAGTTCCTTGGCGATATCAGAGGCCCTTTGGATATCGTCCAGAGCACTCGCCGTCCGTCCCCGCCAGAAATCATGAAATCCCAGATAATAATATCCCTGGAGGCGCAGGCCGGGAGCGTCGACGATCGAGATCAGGCGGTCAAGCCAATTGACGGATTCCGGATAGTCTTCCTTGAGCGCATAGACATGCGGGATCTGGATGAGTGAAGTGAAGAAATCCGGCTTCACGGCCAGGGCCTCAATGTATTTTTCGATCGCCTTGTCGAGGTCACCCATTGCATAGTACACCGCTGCGACAGAATCCAACGGATTGGCATCACCTGGAGAGACCTCGACATACCTGTTCAGCGTGGCCAAGGCCTTTCCATAAATCCCTTGGACCATGTAGGTCAGCCCGAGCATGTTGAGCGCGAACGCGTATTCAGGATCGAGCCCCAACGCCCGCTCGTATTCCTCGACGGCCTCGTCAAGCTCCCGTGTTTGTTGTAGGAAGAACGTGCCCAACTCCTGGTGGAATTCTTTTTCTCGAGGATACGCTTCAACGAGCCGCTTTAGAAAAGCGAGAGCTTTCGCGGGATCTTTTTCGATATAGTCCGCGGCAGCCCGTTCAATCTGGAGCTTTTCCTTAATGGACGCCTTTTCTGAGAGTTTGATGGCCTTGTTCAAGGCCTCCTGTGATGCCTTTGGATCGGCAAGGACCCGGTAGGTCCTTGACAGGCAGAGTTGGGCGATAGCGAACGAAGGATCGACCTCGGTCGCCTTTTCCAGATAACGTCGTGAATCCTCATAGTTTAGCTTATAGTATTCGTCGACGCCCCTGAGATAAAAGCCGTAAGCCTCAACAGAATGAGTCGTCAGGTCCGAGATCGGCTTTTGAGCAACCGCCAGCTGTTGTTCGTCAAGACCGATCCCCGCGGCGATCTGCCGGCTCAGTTCGTCGACTTGGCTGACGAATAGACTCTCGGGCCCCGACCCCTGAGCCTTGGCTGTCCTGAGCAACCGCTTCGTTCGGACATCCAGTACTTTAACATCCGTGAAGTACGTGTCGCCGGTCCGATAATAGCTGCCAGCAACGAGGGCCATCACTCCGTCCCTGCGGCACACCTCGAAGCCGAGGTCGCTATCGATAAACTCGGCGTCGCCTTTGCCGGCCTGCCTTAGGATGTCCCGCAGACGCTCGATACTCATGACATAATACCGTCGTGTCTGTTCCAGGCTTGTGATCAACAGATTGGGAATGATCTTGCGATAAGCATCCAGGGCCTCGTCGCCGGTCTGGTTCTCAAAGCTGATGATCGCGATGGAATTGTCGATCGGAACGGGGCCCCCGACGTTCTTCCTGAAGAGAAATCTCCAAACGAAAAATCCCGCAAAAGTCATTAATAGCAGGATGGGCGCGAGCGAGACGACCCACCGGGCCTTCCCCTCCGTCCCTGGCGCCTTGGGCTCACGCAGCTTCTCTTCCCGCCAGGCGTCGAGTTCCGACGCATAGGCGAAAACGCGGGCCTTGGGAGAACCGTCGAGGCGGTGGATCGGGAGCCCCAGGTCCCGCTCCCACATCTGACAGGTGCGGACGTTGCGATTGAGATGGGCGGCGATCTCTTTCCAGGATTCGAGGATCTTGCTGTCGTCCATCGTCCCTATCCATCCCCTCGATCGCGGCCGGCCCTTTTTAAGGGGCCGAAATATTCGTCCAGGAAATCGAAGATATCCCGGCGATACTCGTTAAGGAACCAAACGGAATGGCCGCTCTCGTAGGGGATGAGCCGCTTGTCTTGCGGCGGCGTCCCGAGGAGGTCGAATAACGGCACGATCGTGGCTTCCCAAGGGAGCATGTAATCGTACCTGCCGTTCTGCATCAGGACCGGGATCCGTACGCGCGGCGCGAAATTGATCAAGTCGCACTCTGCCGCGTACCGAGCCGGATCATATAAAGACGGGAAAAGGCCTCCGCTCATGAGGATAGCAGCCTTGAAACGCTTATCCAAGGCCGCGAACACGATGCCCCGATAGCCTCCTCCGCTCAATCCTTGGTAGGCGAGCGTGTCCATCGCGAATTCGGGCCGCGTCTCGAGGTAATCGAGGCACCGGGCGATATCCCGGTACCACCGGATCATCTCCTCCCGCGCCCCCTCGGGTGTCTCGGGGAGCGTTGAGGTCGTCCGGCGCTCGAATGTCCCCTTGAAAACTGGAAAAACGAAAGCCCGCCCGCCCCCGGTATAGAGCTCGATCTCCCGGCTCTTCACGGTCCCGTAATCGAAGACGGAATCGAGGTCCCACGCGCTATCGCCGGGAAAATAGACGATGGTCTGGTAAGGCGGGCTGCCGCGCCGGGGCAGGAAGAGATAGACCGTGACCCGCTCTTCCCCATAGGCGTCGTCGATAGAGACCTTTTCGACCCTCGTGCGCTCCGACCAGTCTTCGGCGGACTCGATTCTGGCGGCAAGGTCGGACGGCGAGTATTCATAAAGGCGGCCATAGACCTCGAAAACCTCGTCTGAACAAGGCCTGCGGGAGGCGAAGTCGGGAGGCGGGATCAGCACGAGAGGCGCGAACGCTTCCCGTGGCCAGCCCCGACCGGGGACATCCTTCATGCAGCGGAAGCCGAAATTGTCGGCCCGCATGAAGGGCGGGAACTTGTCGATATGGGCGAACAAGTACTGGTATTCGTTCCAGGCGCCTCCGCGCAGGAGCCTGTTCCCCCCGATGTCGTTCGCGCACCACTCCTTGACGTTGCCGGCCATGTCGTAGGTCCCGAACGGGCCCAAGCCCTTGAAGCTTCCGACGGGCGCCGGCCCCTGCCCCCCAAAGTTGCTGGCCTTGACGATGTATCCGCTATCCTCGTGGTAGTTCCCTGACGCCCATTCCCAATGATAGAAAGACGGCAGCGTTTTTCCGGCGAATTCCGCGTAGGCCGCGGCTTCGTACCAGCTCACCCCGGAGACCGGATGATCAGCCTGTCCATCGGGGTAGTCGCCGAGCCGCCATGTCGCGGGTCCTCGCCTTCTGGTCCCGTCGACGAGGTCCTTGATCCCTTCGGCCCACGGGACTATCCGGCCGTCCTTGACGAATTCATGTGTCCAGTACTTCGGCTTGACGTAGCCGCCGGCATCCACGAACTCCTTGAACTGCCTGTTCGTGACCTCATAGCGGTCGAGGAAGTAATCCTCCAGGTCGACCGCGGGAAGGTGGGTCAGGTCCGGCGTCTGTGTCATGTGACGCCCGCCTCGGATGAATACCATTCCGGCGGGGGTCGTATCCGGCTCGTCCAACGCGACATCGATCTCGATGTCGTAGCCGGCCCGGGCGTGAAAAGCTCCCTCCGCGGCAATGCGGCCGTTCTTCTCGGCTTTCCACCTCTTGTATCCCTGGCAGACTGTCGCCCTGGCCACAGGGGCCCGTCCGAGGCGCTCCCAAGCATCCTCGCCGTCGGCATAGTCCTTCAGCCAAATCTCCGATGCCCGCGGCTCGGTCGTGAACGAAATCGAGCTGACGATAAGGGGCCTGAGGGAGGCCAGCCTGGGCCCCCGGGGGACCAGCTTTTCGACCTTTATGAACAGGTCGAACGTCCCCTTCCTGTCCGGTGTGCGCAGGAGCCGCTCGATCTGGGGGATGGCGACATCGTTGGCCCAGCGAACCTTGGCCTGGCGATCGATAAGCCAGACGGATGTCGCGACGGCGGCGATGGAGACAGCCGACAAACCGGCGATCAGCGCTTTGTCCCAACGGGGCAAGATCGGGAGGACGGACCCTCCACTTCTTCTCTTCGGATCCGTGGCCCGCCCATCCCGCTCGTGGAGCTTTTTATCGAGCCAGCGGTCGAGCTCGTCAGGGTAGGCGAAGACGCGGGCCTTGGGCGACCCGTCGAGGCGGTGGACAGGGAGACCCAGGTCCCGCTCCCACATCTGGCAGGTACGGACGTTGCGGTTGAGGTAGGCCGCTATCTCTTTCCAGGATTCGAGAATCTTCCGCTGGTCCACACCGCCCCCCCGGACGCTGCAAAAAACCCCTTTCCGATGTACCCGACAACCCCATTCTAGGGTGATTGGGGGATGCGAGTCAATAAGCTTTTTCCGTCCGCCGCTAACCGGGCATCGGGCAGCCCCGCTATCCCAGGAGCGAGCGGAGCTTCGCCAGAGCTTCTTCGATAGCGCCGGAGGGCAGGGCACCTATCTTTTCGGCCCGGTGGGCGTGCCAATCGAGGCTCACCGCTTGGTCCGCCAAAATGACGCCAGCGAAAAAAAGGCCGGCCGGAAGGGGTACCTCGAAGGGGTATCCCGTGATGCGTGAGACGATCGGGCAGACAAGGGCCAGGCCGACACGTTGGTTATAAGACTGCGGCGAAAGAACGACCGCTGCCCGGCGTCCAGTCGACCGGGGTCCCGGCCGGGCGTCCCGGCCGCTGCCGGCGATAGAGGGAAGAGAAACCAGGACGACATCGCCGCGCTCGGGCACGAAGAAGACCTGTTTCACGGGCGGTCCTCTTCGGCTTCAGCCGCGCCGGCGGCCCCCGCCCCTTCCGCCTCCCACGCGGGGTGGATGTTCTCGTCGGTCACCGCGGCCAGAAGCGAATCGAGGTCCCACGCGCGGTCCTTGTCGGGCTTGATGACGATCGCGTCTTCCTCAAGCGACATCTCGACGGGCCCGTTGTTTTCGAGGTCGAGGCCCTCGGCGAAGGACTTGGGGATCCGAACGGCCAGGCTGTTGCCCCACTTCTGGACACGGGTTTTCAATATTCCACCTAAAAGTATATACATAGAAGATACATTTTTGGTTTGCGGATGTCAAGGCCGGGCTGAGTCCGCTATTTTCCGAACGCCTTCCCGATCTCCTCGAGGCTCACGGCGAGGACCTTGCGCGCGATCTCGTCGAGGGCCTTCTCGGGCCCGGTGAAGTGCATGGTCGTGTGGACGTGGGTCAGCGTCCCGCCGGGGGCCAACGCGGCGGCCGGCGAGGAGGTCTCGAGCTCGTAGAACGGGCCGAGGGGCTTGGCGCCCGGCGAGGCCGGACCGTCGTTGTAGCTGTTGACGACGTCGCCGGCGAAGGGCTTCTCCTGGATCTCCCACATCGAGTTGACGTAGTCGGCCGCGCCTTCGGGGACGGTCAGGTGGACGATGGTCAGGGCCTTGTTGGCGGCGTCGTAGCTTCCGGCGAAGGGCTTGACCCGGGCCGGCGATATCCCGATCTTGCTCCGATACTTTCCGTCGCCGCTGAAGAACAGCACGCTGTCCTTGACGACGAGCCGGTCCGCCGGGACCTTGCCGAAGTAGGTATCGTTCACGGCCGGGCCGAGCTCCGACTCCGGCCCGCTCCTGAACGGAATGACGATGGTCGTCGCGGGTGACGGGTTGAACATGCCCAGGATCCAGATCGAAAGCAGACCCGTGTCCTTCGTCCAGGCGTTGGCGCCGGTGTTGGTAATGGCGTTTTCGGAAGCGAAGGCGACCATCTTGACGCCCGCGGGGATGGGGACGCCGAGCGACGTGACTTCGGCGGCGCCGAGAAGCCGGATCTCCCGGTTGACCTCGAGATCGAACTCCGTGCCCGAATAGTTCACGAGGCTGATCGTCTTGCGGAAATGAACGCGGCTCGCGTCCCGGGCCGCGATCTCGAACGATCCCTCGTTGACCGCCGCCGGCGTCCACCAATGGTCGATGTCGAAGGGATCGCCCTCCTTGAAGAAGACGGAGAACTGGCCCCCCTCGGGGCCGAGCCAGAAGCGGTCCTCCCCGCCGAAGGAGTTCATATGCGGGTTGTTGACGCCGGAGGCAATGGCCTCCCGGCCGATCCAGCCGAAGCTCAAGCCGTCCGGCCCGCCGGCCGTGCTGGTCATGACCCGGCCCTGGATGTCCGGGTTGACGGCGACCTGGGCCAGGCCGTCGGCCCCGCTGAGCACGACGACCTTCGTGTTGGCCTTGAGGAAGGCCAGGTCGTCCTTGAATAGGATCCCTTCGGGGGCCTTGGCGGGTTTGGCGCAGGCCGCCGCGAGGGCGAAGATCACGAACGCCGCGCCGATGCCGTATCTCATGGGAGCCTCCTTCGGTTTGCCGGTCCCTCATTATTGACCATCCGGCGGCCGGGGGTCAAATCCGCCCCAGGGGAGGGACGCATGGGTAGACCGGTTCATATGGGGGAATGGGCCGGTTTACCCATTTACATCGCCGGCCGCGGACCTATGTTGAGAGCGTGAGGCGAACGACTGGAACGACCATGAAAACGATCAACATTTTGAGACCAGGAGGTGACCATAACCGTGACATCCTCTTAAGAAAGGGCATCGCAGGGGGAGCGATCTCGACGTGCATATCGCTCCAGGCAAGAACAACCCAGTGCGACGGGCGGAAAACCCGGCGCGCGGAACGAGAGAACGATCCGGCCGCCCCCCCAGGGGGTTCGGTCCGGGAATAGGAGAAACCATGAAATCTCTCAGATCGCTCGGTATGGCCATCGTCGCCGTGCTTCTCCTGGCCGGGGTCCTCTCCGCTCAGGCTCCCACGGCCGGCAGGATCATAGGCACCATCGCAGACGACCAGGGGGCGCCCCTCCCCGGCGTGACCGTCGAGGCCAAGGGCCCGCGGCTCGTCGGAGCGGCGGCGACCGTATCGGACACCAACGGAACGTATCGCCTCCTGGCCCTTCCCCCGGGGACCTACACGGTCTCCTTCTCCCTCCAAGGATTCAGCCCGATCGTCCGCAACAATATCGTCCTCGCGGTCGAACAGGCCCTGGTGGTGGACGTCCGGATGAGGCCCGCCGCCATCGAGGAGGAGGTCCTCGTCGTCGGCAGGGCCCCGCTCATCGATGTCAAGAGCGCGGCCAGGGGCCAGGTGCTCACCGCCCAGACCTTCAACGCCCTCCCCAAGGGCCGGAGCTTCGACTCGCTGGTGACCATCCTGCCCAGCGTCCAGAGCGAGAATGACCTTCTCGCCGGCATCTCCGTCGACGGCGCCTCGGGCGCCGAGAACGTCTTCTATGTCGACGGGACGGATACCTCCGATGTCGTCAGCGGGACCCGCAAGCAGGATGTGGTCTTCGACTTCGCCGAGGAGGTCCAATTCAAGACCTCGGGATACAACGCCGAGTACGGCGGGTCCGTCGGCGGCGTCATCAACGTCATCACCCGCTCGGGCGGGAACTCCTTCCATGGCGAGATCGTCGGGTACTACTCGGGGACGGCCCTCGAGGGCCAGCGGCGTCCGCGGCTGTACTTCGATCTTACCGACGATACCCAAGCCCGTTATTATCCCTATGAGGAATATGTCGGCAAGGACAAAGAGAGCTCCTTCGAAGGCGGCGCCATGCTCGGCGGCTACATCATCAAGGACAAGCTCTGGTTCTTCGGCGCCTTCACGCCGCGTTTTTTCAACCGCAACCGGGCCATGGACATGACGTCTTGGGGCTCGCCGGTCGTCAACGCCTACGACCGGGCCGAAAAGAGCTGGAACGCCTCGTTCAAGCTGTCGGGCCAGCCGCTCGGCAACCTGCGGACCGGGGCCAGCGTCGTCCTGAACGTATTCAAGTATCGCGGCGGGGGCGATCCCACGACCTTCCCGTCCGACCAGACCTACGCCGCGACCGCCAACGCCACGACCGATTACAACGCGCTCGGCTATTCCTATCCCAACTTCTCGGCCAGCGCCTATGCGGACTGGACCCTCAGCAACAGGGCCCTGCTCAGCGTCCGGGGCGGCTATTTCTTCTCCAACCAGAATGACCCCGTCGCGCCGGTTTCCGCGACCCCGTATTACGCTTTCCAGCTGGAACAGCCTGGCGGCTACGCCCCCGTCACGAACGAAATGTTCCCCGAGATCCCGGCCGACCTCAGGCACACCGCCGGATGGACGAGCTTCCCCCGGTCCAATGTCATGGGCCTGGAGAATCGGATCGCCAGCCGGCTGGGCCTGAACACCGACTTCACTTATTATCTCAATGCGGGCGGCGAGCACGCCATCAAAGCGGGCGTCCAATTCGTGCGCCGCAGCGAGGACGTGAACAATGGGGCCCAGCAACCCATCATCTACCTGGGCTGGGATCAGGACTGCGTCGCCTACGGCACGAACTACGGCCGGGGCGAATATGGCTATTATGCCGTCCGCGGTTTCGGCGACGCCGGTCCCTACGGCGATAACTACAAGGTCAACATGAACAGCTGGGCCTTTTATCTCCAGGACAGCTGGACCATCGCCCGGCGGCTGACCCTCAACGTCGGGCTCCGGACAGAATCGGAGTACCTGCCGAGCTACACGACCGACCCGGCTTACGCCGGTATGAAGCCGGTCAAGTTCTCCTTCGCGGACAAGCTCGGGCCGCGGCTGGGCTTCGCTTACGACGTCTTCGGCGATTCGAGCCTCAAGATCTACGGCAGCTACGGCATCTTCCAGGACGTCATGAAGCTCAGCATGGGCGCCAACGCCCTCGGAGGCATGAAGTGGAAGAGCGCCTACTATACGCTCGACGACTGGGACTACACCCAGATCGGCGTCAACGGCAGCTTCCCCGGCACGCTCCTCAATACCATCGATTTCCGGCCGCCCGTCTTCGAGGCCATCGATCCGGACATGAAGCCCTTCACCCAGCGCGAGATCTCCCTGGGCTTCGAAAAGAAGATCACGGAGGACGCGTCCCTGTCGATGCGCCTGGTCAACAAGAAGGTCCTCTGGGCGATCGAGGACATCGGCGTGCCCATCGAGGAATACTACACCGGCAATCCCGGCAGCGAGTGGATCAAAGAGAAGTTCGATGAGCGCATCGCGGACGGGACCCTCCTGCCCGGGACCCCCGATTACCCCAAGGCCAAGCGGGATTATTACGCGATGAACCTATCCCTCGAAAAACGCTTCAGCCACGGCTGGCAGGGCGGGATCTCCTACACCCTCAGCCGGCTGGCCGGCAACTACAGCGGCCTGGCCAGCTCCGATGAGGACGGGCGCAATAACCCGAACACGGAGCGCTTCTTCGACATGTGGCATCTCCTCTATGACAAGGCCCTTAACCCGATCGACGGCCCGCTGTCGACCGACCGGCCGCATTCCATCAAGGCCTACGGCAGCTACGCCACGCCCTTCGGCCTGGCCATCGGTCTGGTCGCCAACGCCTACAGCGGCACGCCCGTCACCGAGGAATGGAATGTCGATTCGGAGGGCTACTTCCCCTTCAACAGAGGGAACCTCGGCCGCACGCCGTTCATCTTCTTCGCCAACGCCTATCTCGAGTACGAGCTCAAGCTCGGCGGCCGCAAAGGACTCCGGTTCAGCCTCAACATCGACAATGTCTTCAACGCCAGGACGGCCCAGCGGGTCTTTGCGACGAAGTACCGTTACAACATCTCCCCAGGGGACGCGGCGCTCCTCACGGGGAACTGGGAACCGCCCGCTGACGCGGTCCTCGACCCTCGTTTCGGCATGTCCTACAGCTTCATGGCTCCGATCTCCGGGCGCCTCGGCGTGCGCTTTACGTTCTAAATATGGTGTGAGGGGAACGACGCGGAGCCCGTCGTGCCCGCCCCCGTCCCGGAGGGGCGGGCCCCCCTCATTTTTGAAACAGAAGGGACCGGGTCTTCGCAGATCTGCGAAGACCCGGTCCCTTTCTTTTCGGCCTGGTTTTATCCGCGGACGGTCCCTAAGGGGGGATCAACGGCCCGGCGCGGGCGATGCGGTAAGGGCGGCAAGACGAGCCCTAGCCTCTCCAACTTCGGGACGCCCGGGATCGGCGTCGGCCCATAAAGCGAGGAACGAACGGTAACCTTCGAGCGCGGACCCCTTGCGCCCGAGCGCTTCCTCCGCCCGGGCCCGCCCGAGAACGGCCAGCGGATGGATCTCCCCGATCGCGAAATGGTCACCCTTCGAGCCCACGATCTCGTCATAGGCAACGACGGCGCCCGCGAGATCCCCCGCCTTTTCGCGGGCCCGGCCGAGGTGATAATACATCTGCGGTCTCAGCGGGGCCCTGCCGGCCGGAAGCTGACCGATGGCCTTTTCCAAGGCGGCCACCGCTTCCCGGGGACGGCCCGCTTCGAGCTCCAGGACGCCGGAGAAGAGATCGAACTCCCTTGCCGGCTGCGGTCCCGGCCCCGATTCAGCGATCGCCCTGAACTGCCGTGTCAAACCCTCGACGCCGGCCAGATCGCCTGCCCGGGCGCTGGCCCAGCCCAGGGACATCAAGGCACGCCTCAGCCGGGCGCCGATCGTCCCGGCCCCTTGGACGGATCTTCGGAGCTCGACGAGCGCGTCGTCGAGCTTTCCCTGCTCGAGAAGGGCATTCCCGAGCAGGCCATGGAAGTCCGAAGACAACGCCGACTCGCCGACCGCTTCCGCGAGCTCGACGCCGTCCCGGCACTCCTTTTCCGCCTCCGAGTAGCGGCCGACCGCGAAAGCGAGGAGCGCCAGGCGCACGTGGGCCCCCAGGCGCCATGCGGGTTCTTCCATGAGGAAGAGCCGGCGGAATTCCTCCCGAGCCGCCGCGGCCCCCTGGGTGCGAAAGAGCAGAGCGCCCTTCCAGCCGGCCCAGGAGGGATCGGGAAAGACCGAGACGGCTTTGTCCAGCGTCGCCGCGGCCTCCTCCACATCCCCGCCCTCGATGAGGGCGCCGATCAGGATCTGATAGATCAGCCGGTTGGCGGGATGATCCTCGTGATACGCAATGAGCCCGCGCAAGGCCTCGCGGTCACGCCCCAGGGCCCAGAGGGCCTCGGCTTTCATGCTGTGAAGGAACGGATTGGACGTGCCCTCCCGGAGGGGGACCTCGACGTACTTGAGGGCGGCCGCGTAATCCTCGAGCTGGAGGCACAACAACGCCAGGTTGTTGCTGGCGACGAGGTCGTAGGGATGGTCCTCGAGGACCGCTTTGAATTCCGTGACCGCCAGCTCCCAGGTCGCCTCGGACGCGCTGTAATAATCCGCCCGGATGAGGTGCCGCTCCCGGCAGTCTTCCGGCAGCCGGGCGGCGAGGTCGAAGGCCTTGCGCATGTACTCGGCCTTGCGCTCCAAGTAGCCGAGGTTGTGGGCGTCCGCGGCCATCATCCGGTAGGCCATGGCGAATTCCGGATCGAGCTCCACCGCCATTTGCAGCATGAGCAGGCTCTGGTCGTAATCGCCCGTCCGGTGGTAGCGCCATCCCTCCGAGTAATATTTGTAGGCCAGCGCGGACGACGTCGTCAGCACCTCGATGTCGAGGTCGATGTCGTCCAGGGCCTGCCCGGGCTTCCGGCCGAGGCTCGACCGGATGAGCCGGGCGAGTCCATCGGCCTGTTGCATCAGGTCCTGCTCGTTCTGGCAATCCATCTTCTCAGTCCGGATCGCGTTTCCGGTCCGGGCGTCCTGGAGGAAGGCCGTGACGACGATCCGGCCTCCCGCCGCCATCAGGTTGCCGCTGAGAAGATAATCGGCCTTCATTTCCCTGGCCAGGCGGCGGAACTCCTCCCGTGTGTATCGGCCGCGCCCGGTCAGGTTGAATTTCTGCAGGGCGCCGTAGACGGCGTCGTCGCTCAGCGTCCGGATGTGTTTCGATTGGCCGAGGTCCGTAGCCAGGAGCAGGGGGAGCCCCATGACCCATTTGTCAAGCTCCGGATCGCCCGAGAGGTTCTCGAAGTCCAGCATGGCCAGCGCCGGAAGCGGCGGCGGGGGCGTGGGCCGGGGGTGTCCGCTCCACGGCTTCCAGGCGATGAGGGCCGCGGCGAAGACGACGAGCAAAGCGGCGGCCGGGAGGGCCGCCCGCCGCAGGTCCGTGCCCATCGTCCCGGCGGCCGGGGCGGCGTTCCCAACCGGCGGGCCGGCGGGGAGACGACCGATCTCTTCGAGAGCCGCGCGGTAGCACTGGACGAGCTGGACGCGGTTCTTTATGCCAAGCTTCTGGTAGATGTGGTGGATGTGGTTTTTGACCGTGTGGTCCGATATGAAGAGGGCCTCGGAGATCTGCTTGTTCCCTTTGCCCTCGAGGAGCAGGCGGACGATCTCGCCTTCGCGGCCCGTGATGCCGTACTTTTCCCCGCAGGCGGCAAAGACATCCCCGCTCTTTACGCGGAGCGCGTCCGCGCGTGGAGTCCGCCTCCAGAAGGAACTGAACGCCCTCATCCTTCAATGATATCGCCGGGCAGGAGGGCTGTCAATTTTGACCGCCCCTCCCTCGAGGGCGGGGGGGCAAGAGCCTTTTCACCTCGTGCTCAGGAGGAGCGTGGGCAGCCGCTCTTGCAGTGCGACACCCGCGGGATCAGGAACCGCTTCATGAGGGTGCTCCTTTCGGCATGTTTCGATTAAATACTACCGTTATAGTAGGGAATTGTCAATGAGGAGGGACATCCCCCCTGCGGAGACTGTCCCTTTTCGGATCTCTCGCTATTGGCGGTGGCTCTCGACGAGCCGGCCGGCGAACCAGCGCCAGATGCCTTTGTTGAACTCGACGCTCGGCGGCGTCCCCTCGAGGATGGCCAGATAGCTCGTCGGCGCGTCCCCCGGCTTCTGGCGGTGCCGAGGCTCGGCGTCGAAGAGGAGAGGGTGCTCGGGGTGGAACTGGATGCCGAGGACGTTGGGGAACGTCTTATGGCCGACGGCCTCGACGATGCGGCCGTCGCGCGAGCTGGCGATGGCCACGAGGCCCTTGCCCATCTTCTCGAGGGCCTGGTGGTGCGAGCTGAGGATGCGCGGGTGGTCGGACGATTTGAAGCCCATGACCTTGACGAACAGGCCGTTGTCGCCGAGCTGGAGCGAGTGGAAGTTATAGCCCATGAGCCGGTCGAGCGGGAAAAGGAAGCGATAGGGATTGTTGTGCCACTGCTCCGGCCCGAGGGCGATGATGTCCTCGACGGTCGACTTTCCGTAGGTCTCGGTCCAGATGTCCTGGACGAGCGTTCCGCCCGTTCCGACGTTGAGCGTCTGAAAGCCGAGGCAGATGCCGAGGACGGGGAAGCCCGGGCGCGCTTCGAGCAGGGCCATGAACTTCTCGTCCTGGGACCCGCCTAGGAAATGGAAGACGGCCGAGGATTCGAGGTAGTGGCGGTAAGGATCGGAGATGCTCGTCAGCAGGAGCGTCTTCTCGCCGAAGACCGAGGGCGGGATGTCGGGGCCGCCGAAAAAGATGACGCCGTCGGACTTCTTGACGATCTGCTCGAACTCCGGCGTGCAGGCGTTCTTCTTGAAGAGGACGGGCTCGCTGATCTCGGCGCGGATGACGTGGAACTTGAACCAGCCGAGGCCGTTCTCCTCGGCGTATTTCCGGCTTTCGGCGAAATTGCCCGTCTGCCTCTCGTGATAGACCCCGACGACGGTCAGGTCGGGGATATCGATGACCCCGTTCTTTCTCAAGGTCGCCAGGGCCCGGATATTGAAGGTCTCGGGATTGAATATCACCAGGCGGACGCTCGCGTCGCGCGCCGGGGCGCCGTCGAGATAGCGGTCGGGATCGGGCGTCTGGCAGGCGAGGGGCATGGCGGCAGCGAGAATGAGGACGACGGCGACGGCCGCGAGGCCGATCGACATCCGGGAGAGAGACAGGGCCGGGGTTCTTTTCACGAGCGCACCTCCGCGGGGTCCGGGATCACTCCGCGTATTATAAGCGTCCTCCCGGCCGGCCGCAACCGCGGCCCGATCTCCTGGCCTGGAGATTCTCCCGGGAGGGAACCTTTTGGCCTTTTTTTTCGTCAATCCGAGGGTAAGGGACGAAGGTGGCGCCGGGGGCATTTTGGATGAAGGATGCAAGCCATGAAAAAACGAGCGGCACTGACCGCGATCGCTATAGTCCTGGCCTCGGCCGGCGTACTGGCCCTGGGCGCCTCTCCGGCCGCCCAGACGCCCGCGCCCTCCAAGGAACCCCTCCAGATCCCCCGCCTGTCGCACGCCCCCAAGATCGACGGCGTCCTCGACAATCCCGTTTGGGACGAGGCCCTCAAGATCGAGGCTTTCGTTCAGCTTTCGCCCAAGGAGAACGGCGTCCCGACCGAGAAGACCGTCGCCTATCTCGGCTACGACGAGAAGAACCTCTACGTCGCCTTCCGGGCCGCCGACTCCCAGGTCTCCAAGGTCCGCTGCTCGATCACCAAGCGCGACGGCTGCATGGAGGACGACTGGGTCTTCATCATGCTCGACACCTTTAACGAGAAGCGCCGCGCCTTCTCCTTCATGCTCAACCCCGCCGGCGTGCAGATGGACATGATGCGCGTCGAGGAGGGCGGCAACGACAACATGGACGACAGCTGGGACACCGTCTTTCTGTCCGACGGCAAGATCGACGACGGAGGCTATACGGTCGAGGCGGCCATCCCCTTCAAGAGCCTGCGCTTCCCCAACGACGACATCAAGACCTGGAACATCGTCATCGGCCGCAACCTCCCCCGTACCGGCGAGATCATCATGCACCCCACGTTCTCGCGCGACATCCCCGGGCTGCTCTCCAACGGCCGGCCGTTCATCATCCAGGGGGCCGTGGAGCGGAGCCGGAACGTCGAAGTCATGCCCTTCGTCACTTCCCTCTATCGGGGGAACCAGGAGCCGGGCTCGACGGGAGATCGCTTCCGGCGGACCGACATCCAGCCCGGGGCTAACTTCAAGCTCGGCCTTTCGTCCAACACGACGCTCGACCTGACGGCCAACCCGGACTTCAGCCAGATCGAGGCGGACGAACCGCAGATCGACTACAACCTCCGCTACGCGCTGCGCTACAACGAGAAGCGGCCGTTCTTCCTCGAGGGCATGGAGATCTTCAGCTCGCCCGAGATCGAGACGGTCTATACCCGCCAGATCAGCGATCCCATCTTCGGGGCCAAGGCCTCCGGCAAGAGCGGCCGGTTCACCTACGGCCTCCTTTCGGCCTATGACATGAATCCGGCCGAGAGCCTCTGGGAGATCCCGAGCGGCGGGGCCGCGACCGATACCAAGGCCTTCTCCAATGTCTTCCGGACCAAGGCCGACGTCGGCTCGGGGTCCTATATCGGCTTGACCTTGACGGACAAGGAGCTCGGCAGCGGCAACTGGAGCCGCCTGGGCGGCATCGACGGCCAGCTCCGCTTCAAGAACCGGGTCTTCTTCAACTTCCAGGCCTTGGCGTCGAGCTCGAACTCGGGGGAAGATCGGACGTCCTTGGCCCCGGGCCTCTACGGCGAGCTCTATTACACGACAAAGCACTGGACCTTCGGCGGTTATTACAAGGCCATCCACCCCGAATTCCAGGCCTCCCTGGGCTTTGTCAACCGGACCGACTACAGCACGATCGGCGGTTTCGCCTCCTACCGCCTCTACGCCGATAAGAAGTACCTCAACCAGGTCCAGTTCCGGTTCCAAGCCGGGCAAACCGACGGGTACGCCGACAGCACGACCCAGAACACCTGGATCCGGCCCCAGATCCAGTTCCGCCTGACCGAATTCAACCAGGTCTTCGTCGAATACGAGGCCGGCCTGGAACGCTACGCCGGCGTCGATTTCCGGAAGCAGGAGCTCTCGATCGAATCCCAGATCACCTTCATCAGCTGGATGCCGTTGAACTTCTTTTTCGAGACAGGCGACAGCATCAACTACGACCTCGACGACGCTTATCTCGGCTACAGCAACACTTATGGGATCTCCCTCACGTTCAAACCCAGCAAGCGCCTCCAGCTGGGGACAAGCTTCAGCAAGCAGACCTTCTGGGACAGGGCCGACGGCGCGGGGAATTGGGATTACAACGTCGTCCGCGAGAAGGCCACGTATCAGCTCA
>Ga0209706_10000673_pt1 | contig 19371 bp, 18 predicted proteins | sample PPLLaktember2015_6_FD_187263 | JGI IMG/M metagenome (GOLD analysis project Ga0209706, IMG submission 187263) | Freshwater sediment microbial communities from Prairie Pothole Lake near Jamestown, North Dakota, USA - PPLs Lake P8 Core (1) Depth... | ecosystem: Environmental > Aquatic > Freshwater...
TTCGTCTCCTACGCCGTCTGGTGGATCCGCCAGGCCATCATCCACGCCCTGACGGTCTACTCGCGCATCACCCGCATCCCCCAGAAACTGGCCGATCAGATCTCCCTGATGAAGAAGAAGACGGCCGAGCTCAAGACCGGGCTCGGTCGGGACCCGATCCGGGAAGAGATCGCCCGGGCCATGGGGCTGACCGAGTCCGACGTCGAGGACCTCGAGATCCTGGCCGAACGCAATCTGTCCCTGAGCGACCGGGTCAGCGACGACGACCGGGAGGTCGAGGACACGATCGGCGACGAGACCTCGCCCTCCGTCGAATACCAGATCATCAAGGCCTCTGTCCAGCAGCAGATCCGGGATTCCCTGACGGAACTGGATGACAAAGAGGCTCTTGTGATAAGATTGCGGTTCGGGCTGGACGACGATAAGCCGCGGACCCTCCACGAGATAGGGGCCAAGATGGGCCTGACCCGGGAGAGGATCCGCCAGATCGAGCAGAAAGCCATGCGCAAGCTCGGCCGCTCGCGTTCCCTCCAGCTCCTGAGAGGATATCTGAATTGACGGAACCGAAGGCCTGCGCCAAGTGCCAGGGGACGGGCTGGCTCCTCGAGGACGCCGGCGGCTCCCAGGTCGCCAAGCGGTGCGCCTGCTACGGCGAGCGCTGGAAGCAGTCCCTTTTCGACCAGGCCAACATCCCGCGGCGCTATCAGACGTGCACCCTGGACAATTTCGAGGTCCATAACGATTCCCACCGGGACGCCCTCAAGATCTCGCGCCAGTTCGTCCAGAACTATCCGGCCCAGGACGTCGGGCTCGTCTTCATCGGCCCCTGCGGGGTGGGGAAGACCCACCTGGCCGTGGCCATCATCCTGGAGCTCATCCGGTCCAAGGACGCGGCCTGCATCTTCTACGATTTCCGCGACCTCATCCGGGAGATCCAGAGCACGTTTACGCCCGAATCGACGCTGTCCGAATCCGACGTGCTCACGCCGGTCTTCCAGTCCGAGGTCCTCGTCCTCGACGAGCTCGGGGCGAAGAGGACGACGGCCTGGGTCGAGGAGACCGTCTTCTACATCATCAATCACCGCTACAACCACAAGAAGCTGACCCTCTTCACGACCAACTACCCCGACGTCGACGAGGAAGAGGACAAGCGCGATTCTTTCTACAAGAAGAGCGGCGACAGCCTCATCGACCGCATCGGGGTCCGGCTGCGGTCGCGCATCTACGAGATGTGCAAGGTCGTCGAGATGTACGGCGACGATTACCGCAAGATGGCCAAGCAGGCCAGCTACCGCTTCTAGATGTCAGGGATCGTCCCGGCAGGGGACTGTCCCTCTCCAACTCCGGCCGGCCTCTCCATTGCCTTTTCGATGGCTTTTTGCTAAATTACCTCAACCTGCTCCTCGGTAGCTCAATCGGCAGAGCGGGTGGCTGTTAACCACTAGGTTGCAGGTTCGAGTCCTGCCCGAGGAGCCATTATACTCTTGCCTTCGCAGGGAGATGCCGCCTGACGCCGCGGTCGTCCTGCCAGGCTTACGGGTTTTTAAAAACGGATCCCCCCTGGCCGAAAGCTATCCGCTGCGGCCTGACCCGGGCCTCAGGGGCTGTTCTTCGGCAGGACGATGGCCTCGGCCACGATTTCGATGACCGTCTTGACTTCGGTCCCCAGCTTGTACTCCTTGCTGAGCTCGGTCAGCTGGTCGATGCAGTTGTGGCAGGGCGCGACGACCACCTTGGCCGCGGTCTCCCGGATCTGGTCGGCCTTGATCCGCCCCGCGGCAAGCCTGCGCTTGGCGTAGCGGGTCATCGAGAGCTGGCCTCCGCCCCCGCCGCAGCAGTAGTTCTTCTGCCTGTTGGGCGTCATCTCGCGGAAGTCCACGACGGCGTTCTTCAGCAGATAGCGCTGCTCCTCGACGATTCCACCCAGGCGAACGAGGTTGCAGGGGTCGTGGAGCGTGAGCGGCTTCGTGTTCTTCGAAGGGTCGAGCCGGATCCGCTCCTCGCGGAGGTATTCCGCGGCCACCTCGAGCACGCTCTTGACCGGGAACGGAAAACGACGGTTCAGCCATTGGGGCGCCTCCCACCGGGTCGAGGCGAAGCCGTGTCCGCATTCGCCGAGGACGAGGATCTCCGCTCCCAAGTCCTCTGTGGCCTTGACCAACCGCTCCGACAGGATCCCGGCGTGGGCGTCGTCGCCTGAGTACAGCCCGTAGTTGGTCACGTCGTAGCGGTCCGAGGAAAAGGTCCAGCTCTCCTTGGCCGCGTAGAACATCTTGGCCGCGGCAAGGAGGGAGAGGGGGAAGAACTTGGGTTCGCGCGGATTGACGGTGTAGAGGAACCGGGCCCCTTTGGCGTCGACGGGGATGCGGGCCCGGGGATCGCCCGTCTCGGCCTGAAGCTCCTCCTCGATCCAGGCCAGGGTCTCCAGCCACTCGTCCCGGGGGATGCCCATGTTGTTGCCCTGCTCGACGGCCGTCAGGACCGTGGATTGGAGCTCGGGCGGGACGAGCCCGGCTGCGGCCAGCGCCCCCCGGGCGGCCCGGATGAGGGCGTGGATCGCTATCCCGGACGTGCAGTTGGCCGTGCAGCGGCCGCAGCCGGAGCAACGGCCGAACAGCACATCGACCCACTCGCGGACAAGGGCCTTGTCCAGCTTTTTTGCCCCCGTCCAGCGGCCGGCGATCTTGCCCATCGTGGTGAAATGCCGCTTGAACACCCCCAGGACCAAGTTGAGCTTGTAGGCGGGCACGTCTTCGAGTTCGCCGTTGGTGAGGTAGTAGTGGCAGGCGTCGGCACAGAGCCCGCACCGGATGCAGGTGTGAACGGCGGCCACGTCGGCGGCCTTGAAGCGGCGGCGAAATTCGGCCAGGATCTTGTCAATATCCGCTTCGGTCAGGTTCTCGAGCTTCTCCTGGTAAGGGTCCCGCTTCGTCATCGCGCTTTCCACGGTCAGGCCTCGCGGCGGGATGTCCCCGGCAAGGCGCCCCGGCGGCCGAAATGCAGACCGAAGACGAGGCGGGTGTAGAAAAAGAAGAAACAGTGCCGGATCTTGCCCAGAGGGATGTAGACGAAGAGGAGGATCGAAACGGCCATCAGGGCAGGCTCGAGGGCCGGGACGTAGGCGTGGAGGAGGGCCAGAACGAGGAAGAGATCGACGAACAGGTTGGCGAAGAAGTCGTCCGGGCAGCTGAGCCGCCTCAGGTGGGGTTTGGCGGCCCGCTTGATGAACAGGCTCAGGCCTACGACGGCCCCGACAAGAAGGACGGGCCGGAAGGCCCAAAGGGGAGGGGACAGGCGGACGGGAATGGCCAGCCAAAGGACATAGCCCAAGCCGGCGAAGATGGCTAGGTGATAGAGCGCGCCGCCCAACATGGTCGGGCGATGCCGGGCGACGCTCTCCTTGTCCAGCATGCCTCTGCCGAAAGCGTAGATGATGCCGTTGCCGGCATAACCCCGAGGCGCGGAGAGGTAATCCCTTCGGCCGAACGAGAAGGACCGGACGACCAGGACCGCCAGAGCGGTCAGACAGAAACCGGCCGCGGCCAGAACGAGGATATGCAGGGACCCGAAAGGTGCCATCGCCGCTCAGACGCAGCCGTCGGGCTTGGGCAGGCCGGCCAGCTTGCAGGCCCCCTTGGCCGGTCCGGACGGGAAGAGCTCGTAGATCTGGCGAAGCTGCAGACTCGTGGTCTTGCAAATGGCCCGGACCATCGGAGCGAGCTTCTTTTCCTCATAATAGCCCCGGATGAAGCGGATCACGGCCCAGTGTTCGGGTGTGAGGGCATCGAGGCCCTCCTGATCTTTGGCCAGGACCAGGGCGATGTCCTCGGTCCACTCGTCCGGATGGGTCAGAAAGCCTTCTTCGTTCAGCTCCAGAGTCTTTCCCTGACACTCGACCGTCGGCATGATGGAGTCTCCTGACGACCTTAAGAAGAGGAACTATAGCATATTCCCCGGGCTCGCGCCAGGGCGCAGGCCGCGGCCCGGCCGGGAATCTGGCCGGATCTTGTTCGGGCCATGGTCCCCTCGCCGCGGCCCCGTCGAGGACTTGATAGAGAGGCTCAAAACACGGTACACTGTCGTCATCGTGACGCATAACACGCCGCAGGCGGCCCGTGTTTCCGACGACACGGCCTTCATGGTGCCCGGGGAGTTCGTCGAGTTCGACGTCACCGAGAAGATCCCCGCCGATCCTCGGCGCAAGCTCACCGAAGATCACATCAGGGGCCGGTCCGGATAAGGCGGGACCGGCCAGCGGAGGAGGCAGACTGATGAGCAAAGCAGAACGCCCGTTCGACGAAGAGCTGAAGGAGCTCAAGGAGAAGCTCCTTGAGATGGCCGCCCGGGCCGAGGAGCAGATCGCCTTGGCCATCCGCGCCCTCAAGGACCGCGAGGAGGGAATGGCCTGCCAAGTCCTCGACCGGGAAGAAGCCATCAACCTCCTGGACATCGAGATCGACGAGATGTGTCTGCGCCTCCTGGCCCTGCGTCAGCCCATGGCCACCGACCTGCGCTTCATCACCTCGGCCATGAAGATCAGCAATGACGTCGAACGCATCGGAGACCTGGCCGTCAACATCGCCGAGCGGACGATCGACCTGCTGAAGGCCCCCCAACTCAAGCCTCTGATCGACATCCCCCGGATGGCCCAGATGTCCCAGGAGATGGTCCGCGACGCCATCAACGCCTTCATCAACGGCGATGACAAGCTGGCCCGGGAGGTCTGCGAAAGGGACGATTCGGTGGACGAGCTCAACGACCAGGTCTTCCGGGAGCTCCTGACCTATATGATGCAGGACCCCGGCACGATCTCGCGGGCCGTCGACCTCATCCTGGTCGGGCGCCACCTCGAGCGCATCGCCGACCACGCTACGAACATCGGAGAGGACGTCATCTACATGGTCAAGGGGAAGACCATCAAGCACCACATCGAGGAGGGCCGGGCGACCGGCCTCAAGAGCTGTTCGGGCGGCGAATAGGCGTCATCAGCTGAGCTTCCGGATCCGGACCTCGATGTCCTTTTCCCCCTGCAGAAGCCTGACCAGCTTGGCGGTGTCCGTGTCCCCGAAATGATAGGGGTAGAGGACCCTCGGCCGGAAGGCCTTGGCCGCTTCGGCGACCTGTTCGGGGGACATGGTGTAGGGCAGGTTCATCGGCAGGAACGCGACGTCGATCCCCCGCAACGCCTTCATTTCCGGGGTCTCTTCCGTATCGCCGGCGATGTAGATGCGCTTGTCGCCGAAGGTGACGATGTAGCCGTTGCCGCTGTCCTTGGGATGGAAGGGCTTCCCGTCGGGCCGCTTGTGGGCGATGTTGTAGGCCGGAACGGCCTCGATGGGCAGGCCGAGGACCGAGCGCTGGTCGCCGTTGGCCATGATGACGGCGCCTGTGAGCTCGGGCGCGCAGGCCGTCGACCCGACGATGACCGTATCGGGCTTGAGAATGGCCTTGAGCGCGGCCGGATCCAGGTGGTCGAAGTGTTCGTGCGTCACCAGGACGAGGTCGGCTTTGGGGAGCGACCCGTAGTCGGCGACCTCGCCGTACGGGTCGACGTGGACCGTCATGCCGCCGAAGGTCATCATCAGGGTGCCGTGGCCGAGAAAGGTGATCTCGAGGTCGCCCCGGCTTGTCGCCAGGATGTCCTTCTCGTGCTTCGGCTGCGCTGCGGATAGCCCGGCCAGCCCGAGAGCTAGAAAACAGAGTGTCAGGACGAGTCTGCTCATGGACGTCTCTCCCTGTCTTTGTTCTTATTATAGCCGGCCGTCCCCGCACGTGCAACCGGCGTTGTCCCTATGCCGGACGGTCCTAAAGGGCCGGCCGGGGCCGGCCCTTACGGCCCTCCGAGAAAGGATGTCCGGGATAATATCCGGTGCCAAAGGGGTTCGGTTTGTTTATAATACGGGGGACGGGATCGAAGGATGAAGAAAACGCTCTTTCTGCGGATCTTCGTGGGCTATGCGGCGGTCATCCTTCTCCTGGCCGCCGCGGTGACCCTCTTCGCGCCGCCGCTCATGCGGACGCATCACATCGCGTCCCGCGCCGCGGGTCTTGAGAACATGGCCCATCTCCTCGAGAGCCGGGTCGTGCCGTACATCACGGGGGCAGGCGCTGGTGATCTCGACGCCTTCGTGCCGTCCGTCGGCAGGCGGACGGAGACGCGGATAACGGTCATCGACGTCAACGGCAATGTGCTGGCCGACTCTGAGAAAGAGCCCCGGGACATGGAGAATCACCTCTTCCGGCCGGAGATCCAAGCGTCCTTACGGGGCGAGAAACTGATGTCCATCCGCCCCAGTACGACCCTCAAAGCGGACATGATGTACATGAGCATCCCTCTCCGGTCCGAGGGCCGGATCGTCGGAGCCCTCCGGATGAGCCTGTTCATGAAGGACATCGAAGCCCTCCTCGGCGCCCTTCGCGGCGACCTTCTCAAGGTCGTCAGCGTGGTCACCTTCATTGCGCTCCTCATGGCCCTCGTCCTGACCCGGTCGGTGACGGGACCGGTCCGCGAGGTCATCGACGCCTCGAAGCGGGTCGCAGGGGGGGATTTCGACATCGCCGTCTCGACTCGTTGGAGCGGCGAATTCCGCGATTTCACCCGCGGCTTCAACGCCATGACCGGGAAGCTCAAGGCCATGTTCGGTGAGATCCGAGTCCAGAACGAGGAGATCCGCAGCATCCTGGCCTCCATCCGGGAAGGGCTGTGCCTCCTCGACGGGGACGCCCGGATCGTCCTCTGCAACGACGCCTTCCGCAGCTTGGCCGGGCTGGACGCACCCGAAGGTCGTCATTTTTGGGAGGTCGTTCGGAGCTCCGCCGCGGCGGAGATCGTTCGCCGGGTCCGGGGCGGAACAGCGGAGGCGGCCGGTGAGGTCTCCATCGGCGAGAGGACCTACTATGCCAGCATCTCCCGTCTCGCCGCGGCCGATCGCCTTGTTGTGACGCTTCATGACGTCACGGCCTTCCGGGCCCTGGAGAAGACGAAGCGGGAGCTTGTCGTCAACGTCACCCACGAGCTCAAGACCCCGCTCACCGCCATCAAAGGATTCGTGGAAACGATGGCACCCCGGGCCGAGGCGGAGATCAGGCCTTACCTCGAGATCGTCCGCCGGAATGCGGACCGCTTGATCGCCATCGTCGACGATATGCTCGTCCTCTCTCAGCTCGAGGCCCCCGGGGCGAAGCCGGCCAAAGAGCCCGTCGACGCCCGCGCGATCGCCGAGAACGTCCTCAAGCTGTTCGAGAAACGCGCGGGCGAGAAAGGGATCACCGTCGCGATCGAGGCCCCGGCCATCCTGCCCCGGGTGCCGGCCGACCCGGTCCAGTTCGAGGGGCTGCTCCTCAACCTCGTGGACAACGCCGTGAAATACACGGACAAGGGATCCGTCACCGTCCGTTTGGGGTCGGGGGAGGGGCGTTTTCTCGTCGAGGTCTCGGACACCGGGATCGGCATCGACCCCGACCACCTGCCGCACGTTTTCGAGCGGTTCTATGTCGCCGATAAGTCGCGGTCGAAGAAACTCGGCGGGACAGGGCTCGGCTTGGCCATTGTCAAGCACATCGTGCAAGCCCACGACGGGAAGGTCTCCGTCAGGAGCCTCTTGGGCCAGGGGACGACGGTCACCGTCGAACTGCCCCCGGCCTAGACTCCGGAGCCTTCGAGTCCGGCGGCTCCGGATGAGACGGCATCAGCGTTTTTTCGGAGGCAGGGCGGCGATCTTGCCGACGGCCACGACGGCCGTCCGGACGTGATCTTCCGTGTTGAACGGCCCGATCCCGAAGCGGACGGCGCCGTGGACCTTGTCCGTGCCCAGCCGTTCGTGGACGAGCGGGGCGCAGTGGAGACCGGTCCGGCAGGCGATGCCGAAATCGACGTCCAGCATGGTCCCCACATCGGCCGCGTCCATCCCCTCGACATTGAAGGACAAGACGGCGATGTGATCCTCGAGGCTGTCCAGGCAGTAGGTCGTGACCCGGGGGATGGCCTTCAGGCCTTCGAGCAGGATCCCGGCCAGGCGCATCTCTTCGTGGTGGACGGCCTCCAGGCCTTTCCCGAGGACCCAGGAGACGCCGGCCTTGAGCCCGGCGATGCCCATGACATTGGGCGTGCCGTATTCAAGACGGTAGGGATACTCGTCGAGGTGCGCCTTGACGGCCGAACGCACCCCGGTCCCGCCGGCCCGGGTGTGGCGGATCTCGATCCCTTCGCGGACATAAAGCCCCCCGATGCCCGTGGGCCCGAGAAGGGACTTGTGCCCGGTGAAGGCGACGACGTCGAGGAACTGCGCTTCCATGTCGATCGAGACCTTGCCGGCCGACTGCGAGGCGTCGATGGCGAAGGGGATGCCCGCCTCGCGGCAGAGCCGGCCGATCGCGGCGACCGGCTGGACGGTGCCGATGACGTTCGAGGCATGGTTGACGATGACCAGGCGCGTGTTGGGGCGGAACTTCTTGCGGATCTCCTCCGGGTCGACGAAGCCGGCTCCGTCGAAGGGCACGAGATCCACGTCGACGCCGTCCTTGCGGAGGTGGTAAAGCGGGCGGAGGACCGAGTTGTGCTCGACCATGGTCGAGACGGCGTGGTCGCCGGGCTTGAGCATGCCGGAAATGATGAGATTCAGGGCGTCGGTAGAATTGTAGCCGAAGCAGAGCCGGTTCGGGTCGGTCCCGTGGAAGAAGTCCGTCAGGAGCTTTCGCGTCTCCTCGACGACGAGGCCCGCCTCCATGCACAGGTCGTACCCGGAGCGTCCGGGATTGACGCCGAAATTCCGGAAGAAGTGGTCCATGAAACGGTACACCTCTTCGGGCTTGGGGAACGACGTGGCCCCATTGTCGAGGAAGATCATCTTGGTCATGCGCGCTCTCCGGCGGAGATTTCCGGGCCGCGGCCCGAAAGACTGTATACTAAACAAGGACCGTTCGAATTGCAACCGGGTCCGGGGTTTGAATAGAATGGCAGGCGAGGAGCGAGCGTGATCTATTATCTGAGCCTCGGCAGCAACATGGGCCGGCGGACCGAGAACCTGGCCCGGGCCCGTCGGCTCCTCGCCCGGAACGGCGTCGAGGTGCTCAAGGCCTCGTCCGTCTATGAGACCGAGCCCGTCGATTACGCGGACCAGCCGTGGTTCCTCAACCAGGTCCTCGAGGTCCGGACCGGGCTCGGGCCGCGGGCGCTGCTGCGTCTGGCGAAATCGATCGAGGCGAAGATGATGCGCCTGCCCACCGTCCCGAAGGGCCCGCGGCCGATCGACATCGACCTCCTGGTCGCCGGTGGCACGGTCCTCGAGACACGGGAGCTCGTCATCCCGCACCCGCGGCTTCACCGCAGGAACTTCGTCCTGGTGCCGCTCGCCGAGATCGCGCCGCGGCTCCGCCATCCGGTCCTTGGGCGGACCGTCGCGGCCTTGGCCCGGGAGTCACCGGACCGGGCGCAAGTGATCAAAAAGACCCGGCTGAGGCGCCTGTAAAGCGTCGAAACCTCAGGGGAAGAATATTGGTCCTCGGCGCGTCTAAAAAGCAAGAGAGAAGACTATGCGCAGAGCTCTGATCGCTTCCCTGGCCGTGTTCATCCTGCTCGTCGCCGCGGCCGAGGCCGCCGAACTCCGCGGCAAAGTCGTCGGGGCGGCGGATAATCCTGTCGCCGGGGCCGTCGTCCTCCATCGGGCGAGCGGCCTCAAGACCGAGACCGACGCCGAGGGCCGTTTCCGGCTCGCGCTCCCGGAGGCCGATCGTTTCGTCGTCGAGGTCGTCCACCCGGATCACTACGAGCGCGAGTTTCAGGTCGGGCCCAAGGAAGCCGGCCGTCCGCTCGTGTTCGTCCTCGTCCCGCTCATCAAGCAGAGCGAGGAGGTCGTGGTCACGGCCCTGCGCTACCCCGAGCCTTCGATCCAGGTCCCCGCCGCCAGCACGGTCATCTCGGGTGAAGCTCTGGCCGAAAAGATGGTCCCGAACATCAACGAGGGCCTTCAGGACGTGCCCGGGGTCGGCGCGCTCGGCACGGCCGGGTTCTCGCTCGTTCCGTCGGTCCGCGGCCTGGCCAGGCGGCGGGTCCTGTATCTCGTCGACGGGGCCCGGCTGGAGAGCGACCGCCGGACGGGGCCCAACGCCTCGTTCGTCAGCCCCGAGGACATCGAACGGATCGAGGTCCTGCGGAGCGCCTCCTCGGTCTTCTACGGTTCCGACGCGATCGGCGGGGTCATCCATGTCATGACCCGGGAACCCCGCAGGGACCCGGGCCTTCACGGCCGGTTCCTGGCCGGCTTTGGAACGACGAACGAAGAGAAGCGCATCGGCCTCGGCCTCGACGGCTCGACCGGGTCCTGGGCCTTCTCCCTGTCTCTCCAGTATGCCGACGCCGGCCTCTATCGCCGGCCGGGAGGGGCGAAGGTACTGCAATCCCAGTACACCCAGGGGAGCCTGCTGGCCAAGGCCGCCCACCGGACCGATAAGAGGGAGATCGTCATCGGCTTCCTCGGTGCCCGGGGGACGGATGTGGGCAAGCCGAACAGCAACGCGGCCGTCAAGCCGACCTGGTATCCGCGGGAGAACCAGAATCTCTTCCAGGTCCACTGGAAGGAGAAACAGGTCGGCCGGGGCGGCGAGATCCACTTCCACGCCTTCGTCAATCCCAATTTCCTCGAAACGCTCACGGACACGTACGACGGCTTCCTGACCAAGGAGTCGTTCGCCCGGACGGACAGCACCGAGTATGGCGCCCAGATAGCTTACACGAAGAAGATCCGGCCCGGCTTCCGCATCGAGGGCGGCGTTGACTGGTTCGGCCGCGCCGGCGCCGATGCGGTCAACGTCTACACCTCGTTCGACGAATTCGGGGGGGTCACGGACGTGACGGAGGAGCGGTCAGTCCTGAACGGCAGCCGGGGCGACCTGGGGCTCTTCGTCTCGGCGGACTGCGCGGCGATCAAAGGGCTCGATATCCTGGCCGGCGCCCGCTACGATCTCCTGAGGATGAATGCCGACGCGCCGGAGGGCGAGATCTCCGTCCCCGAGCAGGCCGAGAGGCTGACCAAAGACAGCCAGCCGACCGGCTTCCTGGCCGCCTCCTACAAGCTGACCGGCCGGCTTACGGCCTTCGCCAATGTGTCCCGGGCCTATCGCCTGGCCAGCATCAACGAACGCTTCTACACCGGGATCAGCGGCCGCGGCTTCATCATCGGCCAGCCCGGCCTGCGGCCGGAGAGCAGCTTCAATCTCGACGGAGGGCTCAGGCTCCTCGGCCGCCGCCACTTTTTCGGACTCTACGCCTTCCGCTACACGATCGACGACATGATCGAGCGCTACCAGCTCGACCCGGCCACCTACACCTACGGCAATATCGAGAGGGGCCGCCTGGACGGCCTCGAGTTCGAGACCGAGCTCTTCCTGGCGGCGGGCTGGAAGCTCTTCGGCAACTTCGCGACCATCCGCGGCCGCAGCCTGGCCACCGGCGATCCGCTGAACGACGTCCCGCCGTTCCGCGTCTACGCCGGGACGAGATACTGGAAGGGTCGCTTATCGGCCGAGCTCAACGCGACCTTCAGCCTGGCCAAGACCACCCCGGGGCCGGCCGAGATCGCGGTGGCATCCTCCGAGCTGGTCAACCTCAAGGCCGCCTACGTTTGGCGGGGCGTGACCTTCACCGCCATGCTCATCAACGTGTTCAACACCGCCTACATCAGCCGGGCCGACAGCGACGCGATGATCGAGCCGGGACGAAGCCTGCGGCTGGCGATCGGCTACGCTTTCTGAGGTTCTGCGGCCCCGAAGCCCGCTCAGCCTGGATTATTCACGAGCCGAGGCGGCTGCAGATGCGAGGCGTCAAAGGGTGAAGCTGTACTCCGAGTCCTGCGAACCCTTTGCAGCGAAGCAGGTCCAGGTTAGAAGGCGTCGATGAAGTGCTCCAGCCGGACGTCGTCCGGACCGCGGTAGAGGATGGCGATGACGTCGAAGCGGCAGCCGGCGCCGGGATGGGGATTGGCCACGAGAAAGCCCTGGGCGATCCGGCGGATCTGCTTCTGCTTGGCCGGCGTCACGGCCTCCTCGGGCCGGCCGAATTCCTCGTCCGCCCGGGTCTTGACCTCGACGAAGACGAGCGTCGGGCCGTCCCTGGCGATGATGTCGATCTCGCCCCGGAAATGACGATAGCCTCGGCGGACGATCTCATAGCCTTTTTTCTCGAGGTGGCGGCGGGCGATCTCCTCGCCGTCGCGGCCCAGGGCCAAAGTGCCGGGCTTCTTGGGGATCATGCTCGGGGATGCGCTCGGCGCGGATACCGGCCCGTCAGGCCTTGGGCGGGGAGACGCGCTTCCAGCGCACGCCGTCCTTGGTGTCTTCGAGGACGATACCCGCGTCCGACAGTTCCTTCCGGATCTCGTCCGCGAGCCGGAAATCCTTGGCCGCCCGCGCCTTTTGCCTTTCTTCGATCTTTCTTTGGACTACTCCTTCAGGCAGGTCGAAAGAAGCCGGTCCTGTGGGACCGGTCGCAGCGTCGATCTTCCCGGGTCCGGACGCCGCGGCGATCTCGGACATGCGCCCGGTGGGGCCTGTCGCCGTAAGGGGCCGGATCGCCAGGACGCCCTCGATCTCCGCGAAGAAGGCAGCGAGCTTGATCGCATCCGGCCGCGAGACACGGCCCTCGACGAGCAAGGGATTGATGGTCCTAATGAGCGTGAATATCGCAGCCAGCGCTTCGGAGATGTTTAGGTCATCGTCAAGGCCGGCCGCGAATCCCTCCCTGGCCTCCTCGATCGGGGTGTCTACGGGCGCCCCCGAGCCGGCCCGGTCTGGCACCGCTTTGAGCTCGGCCAGGAAGTTGCCGATCCGCCGGCGGGCCGTCCGGGCCTGGTCCAGGGCCTCGAAGGTGAAGTTGAGCATCTTGCGGTAGTGCGTGGAGATGAGAAGATAGCGGACGTCGAAGGGGTCGTAGCCCCGGGCCAGGAGGTCGGCCAGCCTATGGAAGTTGCCCTTGGACTTGGCCATCTTCTCGCCGTCGACGACGAGGTGGTGGCAATGGAGCCAGTAGTTGACGAACTTGACCTCGTTGGCCGCCTCGGACTGGGCGATCTCGTTCTCGTGGTGGGGGAAGATGTTGTCGACGCCGCCGCAGTGGATGTCGAAGGTCTTGCCCAGATACATGGAGCTCATGGCCGAGCACTCGATGTGCCAGCCCGGCCGGCCCGGCCCGATCTCGGTCTCCCAAAAGGGCTCGCCCTCCTTGGGCGCCTTCCAGAGGGCGAAGTCGTGGACGCTCTCCTTCTCGTATTCGTCGGCGTCGCCGCGGCTCCCCGGCCGGAGGTCCTCGAGGTTGATCTTCGACAGCCGGCCGTAGGCCGGGAACTTGTCGATCGCGAAGTAGATCGAGCCGTCCTTCCTGTAGGCGAAGCCCTTCTCGAGGAGGATCTTGATGACCGCGACCATCTCGGGGATGAATCCGGTCGCCCGGGGATAGTGGTCGGCCGGGAGGATGGCCAGCCGGTCCCGTTCGGCATAAAACGCTTCGATGAACGGCTTCGTATACTCGTCGAGACCGATCCCCCGGGCGTTGGCGCCCTTGATCGTCTTGTCGTCGACGTCGGTGATGTTCATCACGTGCGCGACCCTGAAGCCGCGGTAGATCAGGAAGCGCTTGAGAAGGTCCTCGAAGACGTAGGCCCTCCAGTTGCCGATATGAGAGAAATCGTAGACCGTCGGCCCGCAGGTGTAGATCTTGGCCAGGCCAGGCTCGAGGGGGACGAAGTCCTCGACCGTCCCGCTCAGGGTGTTATGGAACCGGATCATCCCGCCCATCTTATCCGTTAGGGCCCCCGGGCGTCAAATCCCGGCTGAATCCGGGGCAGGAGGGACGGCCCCTCCGGGGACACCCAGGGGTTGAATGAAGGGGTCCGGATGTGCCATAATCAGCGCTCGGCTTTCCGAATATTCTTTCCAAAGGCACCCATCATGAACACCAGGTTCGGCATCCGCAGAGAGGACATCAACAGGTGGGAGAAAAGGGTCCCCCTGATCCCGTCCCACGCCCGGGAGCTGACCGACCGGCACCCCGTCGAATTCCGCATTCAGCCTTCGGATATCCGCGTCTTCACCGACGAGGCTTATCGGCTGTCCGGCATTCCCGTCGAGGAGGGGCTGTCGCCGTGTCCCATCGTCCTGGCCCTCAAGGAGATCCCGGTCGAGCTCATCGAAAGAGGCAAAACCTACCTCTTTTTCTCCCACACGGCCAAGGGGCAGGCCCAGAACATGCCCATGCTCAGGAAGATGATGGACCTCGGCTGCACGGTCATCGATTACGAGAAGATGGTCGATGAGAAGGGCCGCCGGGTGCTCTATTTCGGCAACTACGCCGGCCACGCCGGCATGATCGACACGATCTGGGCCCTCGGGAAGAGGCTCGAGGCCGAAGGGACGCCCAATCCCTTCACCGTCCTCGAACCGACCCACCGCTACCGGAACCTCGTCGACGCCAAGGAAGCCGTGGGCAAGCTGGCCTGGAAGCTCGTCAAACAAGGGCCGCCCCCGGGGCTCGGCCCCATCGTCTTCGGTTTCTTCGGCTACGGGCACGTCTCCCAGGGCGCCCAAGAGGTCTTCGATATCCTGCCAGTCGAGACGGTCCGGCCGGCCGACCTCCCCCGGCTCTTCGAGGACGGGGGCAAGGAGCACCGGAACCTCTACAAGGCCGTGTTCCGGGAAGAGGACATGGTCCGGCCGATCCAGCCCGGCAAGGCCTTCGACCTCCAGGAGTACTATCAGAATCCCGAGGGATACAGAGCCGTCACCGAGGAACTGGTGCCGTATCTCACGGCCGTCGTCAACGGGATCTATTGGACCCCAAGATTCCCCAAGTACATCACCAAGCCGTTCCTGAAGAAGCTCTACGGCGGCGACGCCCGGCCGCGCCTGCGCGTCGTCGGCGACATCTCCTGCGATATCAACGGCTCGATCGAGTCCACGGTCAAGGCCACGGACTCGGAGAACCCGGTCTACGTCTACGATCCCATCGAGGACAAGGCGGTCACCGGGTTCGAAGGCCGGGGACCGGTGGTGCTGGCCGTCTACAATCTCCCGGCGGAGCTGCCCCTCGAGTCCTCGACATACTTCAGCGGCAAGCTGAAGGAGTACATCCCGGCCCTGGCCGCCTCCCGCTTCGACGAGACCTTCGCCGCGTGCGGCCTGTCCGACGTCCTGAAGAGGGCGTGCATCCTCTACCGCGGCAAGCTCACCCCCGATTTCGCTTACCTCGGCGAATACGTCGCCTGACGAACGTTCCTTCGGAGAACCGCCATGAAAAAAGTGCTCGTCCTCGGCGCCGGCTTGGTGGCCAAGCCCCTCGTCAACTACCTCCTCGGACAGCCGGACTTCTTCGTGACGGTCGCCGACATGGAGGCCGGGCGGGCGGCCAGGCTCGCCGGCGATCATCCCCGCGCCGCGGCCGAAGTCCTGAACATCACCGACAAGGCCGCCTTGGGGGCGGCCATCGGACGGGCCGACCTTGTCGTCAGCATGGTGCCCTATACATTCCATCCGGTCGTGGCCGAGCTGGCCATCGAGCAGGGCCGGTCCATGGTCACCGCCTCGTACGTCAGTCCGGCCATCCGGGCGCTCGACGCTCGGGCCAAGGAGCGCGGCGTCATCCTCCTCAACGAGCTCGGCCTCGACCCGGGCATCGATCACATGGAGGCCATGCGCGTCATCCATGAGGTCCACGACGCCGGGGGACGGGTCGCCGCCTTCATATCCTGGTGCGGCGGCCTTCCGGCGCCGGAGGCCAAAACCAATCCCTTCGGCTACAAGTTCTCCTGGAGCCCGCGCGGCGTCCTGCTCGCCTCCAAGAACTCGGCCAAGTTCCTCAAGGACGGCCGGGTCGTCACCGTCCCGGCGGCCGACCTGTTCGCCCGGCCAGAGCCGATCGGCATCCCCGGACTCGGCGAATTCGAGGGCTACCCCAACCGGGATTCCGTTGCCTACCGCGACACGTACGGCATCCCTGAGGCTCAGACGGTCTTCCGGGGGACGCTCCGCTATCCGGGCTGGTGCGAGACCCTGCGCTTGATGCTCGAGCTCGGCCTCCTCGACGACGTCGCCAAGGACCGCTCGGGCCAGACCTGGAGCGGTCTGATGCGGGAGCTCTCGCAAGCCGGCCCCGGCAGCGACACGAAGTCGGCCGTGGCCTCAAAGCTCGGCCTCGGGGCCGGATCGGCCGTCCTGTCCAGGATCGAATGGCTGGGGCTCTTCGAAGAGAAGCCGCTGCCCGCCCCCCGGAGCTCGGCCCTGGACAACCTGACCGCTCTGATGATGGACCGGCTCCGCTACGAGGAAGGGGAGAGGGATATGGTCGTCCTCCGGCACGAGTTCCTGGCCCGGACGGAGTCCGGCGGGATCGAGAGGATCGTCTCGACGCTCATCGATTACGGCATTCCCCACGGCGACTCCTCGATGTCGCGCACGGTCGGCCTGCCCGCGGCGATCGGCGCCCGCCTCATCCTCGACGGCCGGATCGGCCTGAAGGGCGTCCAGGTGCCCGTCGTACCCGAGATCTACGTCCCTATCCTCGACGAGCTCGAGCCGCTCGGGATCCGCTTCGAAGAGAAGCGCCGGGCCCTTTGACGGCGCCGGCCGGCCCCGGGCCGGGCGCGGCCGCGTTGCCCGTTTGACATCGGCGGCGTCCGCGCCTATGTTGGGGGGAGGGGCCGGCGCGAGCCGGCAGAGAGGTGATGCCATGAAGAGAAGGCCTTTCGTCGCCGGGCAATTCTATCCCGGAAGCCGGGCCGCGCTGAAGGAGGCGATCGACGGGATGGTCGACCCGGCCGCACCGCGCCAGAAGGCCATCGCCCTGGTCTCGCCTCATGCGGGCTACATCTATTCCGGGCCCGTCGCGGGGGCGGTGTTCTCCTCGGCCCAGATCCCGGGAGTCGTCGTCATCCTCGGCCCGGCCCACCGGGAGATCGGCCCCCTCTTTGCCATCCAGGCGCGGGGGAGCTGGCAGACGCCTCTCGGCGAGAGCCCGATCGACGAAGCCCTGGCCGCGGGGATCGTCTCGGCGTCGTCCCTGGTCGAAGTGAACGGGGAGGCCCACCTCGCGGAGCACTCCTTGGAGGTCCAGCTGCCGTTCATCCAGTATTTCCGGGACGATGCCGCCATCGTTCCCATCTGCGTTTCCCACGAAGCCGGGTACTCCGAGCTCGAATCCCTCGGCCGGGCCCTGGCCGGCGCCGTCCGCGCGGACGGCCGAGAGGCGCTCATCGTGGCCAGCACGGACATGAGCCACTACGTCACCCAGAAGACGGCCGAGAAGAAGGATAACCTGGCCATCCGCAAAGTCCTGGACCTCGATCCGGCCGGGCTCTTCGAGACCGTCGTCTCCGAGCGGATCTCGATGTGCGGCTTCCAGCCGACGACCGCAGCTCTCGTCGCCTCGCTCTCGCTCGGCGCCTCCGGAGCCGACCTCATCCGTTATGCGACGTCCGGTGACGCGTCCGGGGACTACTCGCAAGTTGTTGGTTACGCTGGAATTAGAATCTCCTGAAAAGTCCGCCTCTGACTGACAGTCATTTGACACTCCGGCGCCATTAATGCTATAAAACGGGAATCATGGCCAAGTCTGCGCTTCGCGATAAAGACAAAAAGGTCCTGAGCCTTGTCGTGGAGAGCTTCGTCCGCAACGGGCGCCCCGTGAGCTCCGGCGCGATCTGCCAGACGCGGCGGGTCGCGGCCTCACCGGCGACGCTGCGCAACATCATGGCCAAGCTCGAGGAGCTGGGCTACCTGTCCCAGCCGCATACCTCGGCGGGCCGGGTCCCGACCGACAAGGGCCTGCGCCATTACGTCGGCCGGCTCCTCGAAGAGAGATCCCTGCCCGAAGAGCGGGTCCCGCTGATCCAGGAGGAATTCACCAGCCGCACGGCCGACCTCGACTCCCTCCTGCTCCAGGCCTGCCGGATCCTGGCCGACACCTCCGACGCGCTCGGCTTCGTCATCTCGCCGCGCATCTTCGGACTGCCGTTCGAGTTCCTGCGCTTCGTCAAGATCTCCGACCGCCGCGTCCTGGTCATCCTGGTGACGCCCTTCCACATGGTCCTGACAGAGACGCTCGAATCGTCCCTGCCGCTGACCCAGGCCGAGCTCGACCGGGCCTCGCAGTACGTCAACCAGAATTTCCGCGGCCGGACGATCGTGGCGGTCCGCGAGGCGCTCGTCCTCGAGCTGCCCAAATACCGGGCCAAGTACGAGGACACGCTCGACAAGCTCCTCGATCTGCTCAAGACGTCGATCGACAAGGAAGGGGAGGACCGCATTCTCCTGCAGGGCACCTCGCGCCTGCTCGGCAAGTCCGGGCTGTCCGACCTGGGCAAGCTCCACTCCCTCTTCAGGAGCTTCGAGGAGAAGGCCTCTCTCGCCCGGCTCCTCTCCGATTTTATCAGCCTCGACCGGGTCAAGGTCCTCATCGGCTCGGAAGCCAACTTCCCGAACGTCGAGGACTGCTCTCTGGTCCTCTCGCACTACGGCTACAGCAATCAGGTCCTCGGCACGCTGGGGGTCATCGGTCCGAAGCGCATCCCCTACGCGAAGATCATCCCGCTCGTCGACCGCATGGCCAAGCGCGTCAGCCTGGCCATCACGGTCTTCGGCAAAGAGGTCAGCCTATGATGGACGAAAAAGACAAGGGCGGCGACGAGATCGAGTTCATCCCCGAAACGCCTCCTCCCGGCGAAGGCGAGCGCGAGGCGGCCGTCCCGGACGCCCCGCAAGCCCCGAAGAAAGAGCCCGAGGAGAAGACGGCGGGGGAGGGCAGCCGTCATCTTAAAGAGAAGATCAAGCACCTCAAGCAGGAGCTCGCGGACCTCAAGGAGGCCCATCTCCGCCGGCTCGCGGATACGGAGAACCTGCGCAAGCGCTTCGAGCGGGAGAAGGCCGAGTTCCAGCAATATGCCGTGAGCGACCTCATGCTCGAACTCCTGACCATCAGCGACAATTTCGAGCGGGCCCTCAAGAGCGCCCCGGCCGCGGCGGAGGGGAAGACCACCCTCGAGGGCGTCGAGCTCATCTTCCGGATGTTCCAGAGCCTGCTCGCCAAGAACGGCGTCCGGCCGATCGTCCTCGAGGACCGCAGCTTCGACCCGAATTTCCATCACGCCATGATCGTGGAGGAGTCCGAGGAGGTCGAGGAGCCCATGGTCCGGGAGGAGCTCCAGAAAGGCTACATGATCCACGACCGGCTGCTCCGGCCGACCTTGGTCAAGGTCCTCATTCCGAAGAAAGGACAATAACGGATGGGACGCGTCATCGGCATCGACCTCGGCACCACGTACTCCTGCGTCGCGTATATCGAGGGCGGACGGCCCGTCGTCATCCCCAACCTGGAGGGCCTGCCGACGACCC
>Ga0209706_10000674_pt1 | contig 19357 bp, 11 predicted proteins | sample PPLLaktember2015_6_FD_187263 | JGI IMG/M metagenome (GOLD analysis project Ga0209706, IMG submission 187263) | Freshwater sediment microbial communities from Prairie Pothole Lake near Jamestown, North Dakota, USA - PPLs Lake P8 Core (1) Depth... | ecosystem: Environmental > Aquatic > Freshwater...
GCAGCCTCGGCGTCGAGGTCGTCTTCCCCGAAGACGACATCCCCTGGGCCGGCCGCGGCTGGGTCGCGAACGAGGCCGACCTGCGGCGGCTCGAGGCCATGGACTTCGTCCATTCGGGGATCAACGCTAAGCAGATCGCCTACCGCCGGGCGATGATGGACGTCGCCGCGAAATACCCCGTCCGGTTCCGGGGCGGTCCGGTCTTCTACCCGGGCGAGGACCCGGCCCTGACCCACACCTCCGACGGCCCCTTCGGCGTCGCCGGCGATCTCATGGGCCAGACGGAGCTCTTCGTCGCGGTCAAGGAGCGCCCGGATTTCGTCCGCGAGCTCCTGCGGATCGTCACGGACAAGCTCATCGAGTGGCTCGACTTCTGCTGGGCCGAGGAGAAGCTCCCCGTCCCCAAGGATTTCGCCTGGACCGACGACCTGGCCGTCTCGCTCTCGGCCGAGACCTTCCGCGACGTCGTCCTGCCGTCCGAAAAGCGCCTGCGCTTCCATTTCGACGGCCGGCTGAGTCTCCACATGTGCGGCAAGAGCGATCACCTGCTCGAGATCTTCCGCGACGACCTGGCCATCCACGAGCTGCAGGGATTCGGCTACGAGGTCGACCTCGACCGGATCGGCGAGGCGCTCGGCGGCCGCGTCGTCCTCCTCGGCAACGTCAACCCGATGCTCATCCACGCCGGCACGCCGGACCAGGTGCGGGCCGCGACCCGGCGCGTCATCGAGACGCTCGGGCCGCGGCGCGGGCTCATCGTCCAGGACGGCAACAACATCCCGCCGGGATCGCCCCCGGCCAACATCAACGCCATGATGGAGGCGGCCGAGATGTGGGGGCGGTCGTGACCGAGCGCCCCCGGGATTTCCTGGGCCGGCTCTGGTCCCTGGAGAACGACGACCGCCCCGGCTATCTCGTCGGGTACGCCGGCCCCCGGATCAAAGGCGGCACGCCTATCCGCAGCGCCCTGTTCTCGACCGAGGGCAGGGACACGGTCAAGACCCGTCTTCTCGACCCGGCCAAGTTCCTCGAGGCCCAGCTCGCGGAGATCGAGGCGCAGTCGAAGCTCCGCGGCGACCTCGTCCCGGCGCTCTGCCCGACGCTCGGCGTCATCGCCGTCCCCTCGGCCTTCGGCTCCGAGGTCGTCTGGTGGGAGAACGACTTCCCGGCCGTCCGGCCGCTCATCGGCGAGCGCGCGGAGAAGGTCCGCGAGCTCCGTCCGCCCCGCGTGACGGACGGCGAGCTCGGCCGCATCCTCTCGCACACGCGCGCTTTCCTCGAGCGGACGCGGGGCCGGATGCCGGTCCGGCTCGGCGACATCCAGGGGCCGCTCGACAACGCCGCTCTCATCTTCGGCCACACGGCCTTCCTCGAGGCGCTGCTGACGGCCCCGGCGGAAGTCCACCGCCTGCTCGGCATGATCACCGACCTCATGATCGAGTTCGCCGCGGTCCAGCGGGGAGTCGTCCGCGACGCGGGCGCCGAGTTCGTGCCGAGCTCCTTCCAGCCCTGGCTTCCGGACGGGCGCGGCATCTCCGTCGCCAACGACGTGGCCGTGATGCTCTCGCCGGAGCTCCACGACGAGTTCGGCGTTCCCTATCTCAACCGGCTCTCGGACGCGTTCGGCGGCGTCACCATCCACTCGTGCGGCGACTGGGCCCATCTCTTCCCCAGCCTGGAGAAGGTCCGCGGTCTGCGCGGCCTCGAGTTCGGGGCGAGCGAAGCGGCCTACGACAAGGTCCTGTCCCGCTTCGGCGGGCGCACGGTCCTGGCCTGCCGCGTCGGCCTCCATCGCGACATCCGCTTCGCCGGCATGGCCGACTTCGTCAGGAAGGTCATCGCGGCGGCTCCGACGCCGCGCGGCCTCTTCATCCATGTCGATATCACCAACGGCCTCACCGGCGACGATTGGCCGGAGACCGACCTCGACGAGATCTACGGCCTCCTCGACGCGGGGAACCCCTCCTGGCCCGCGCCGAAGACGAGGAACGAGGGGAAGGCATGAGCGGGTCAAGACCGGGATACGAGGCCGTTGCCGCCGTCACCAGCTGGAAGCTCGCCGGGCCCGACCTCGTGCTGGGCCTCCGGACTGACGGAGGCAAGGCCGCGCGCCTCGTCGCCCGGGCGGTCACGCGCGAGACCTGGAAGATCTCGTTCGTTCCGGACGGGCGTCCGGCGCCGGAGCCGACGCCCATGATCGTGCCGGTCGAAGCGCGCCCGATGCCCCTCTCCCTCATGCGGGCCGGGGGCAGCCTGGTCGCGCGCGGTCCCGGTCTGGCCTTGGAGATCCGCCTCGACCCCTTCGGCCTCCGGTTCGTCGACCGGGCCGGGAGCCCCGTCCTATCCGACAACCCGGGCGACGTCGACGGCCTCGGGCGGCGGTCCGTCCCGACGCTCGGGTCCGTCGCCGGTCCGGGAGGCGCCGCAGCGGTCCTGGCCTCGTTCCACCTTCGTCCCGGCGAGCGCCTCTACGGCCTCGGCGAGAAGTTCACCCGGCTCGATAAGGCCGGCCGGAAGATCGTGTCCTGGACGGTCGACGCCCTCGGCTCGACGAGCGAGCGCTCGCACAAGAACATCCCGTTCCTCTGGAGCAGCCGCGGCTTCGGCCTGTTCGTCGATTCGAGCGCCCGGATCGCCTGGGACCTCGGCGTGACCTCGCTTCAATCGTGGACCTTCGAAGCGGAGACGCCGGCCCTCGACGTTTACGTCTTCGGCGGCCCGGGGCCCGAAAAGATCCTAGCCGCCTTCACCGCGCTCACCGGACGGACCCCGGCCGTGCCCGGCTGGTCGTTCGGCCTCTGGCTGTCCTCGGGGGGCACGTACAGGGACCAGGCCTCGATCGAAGCGCTCCTCGACGGCCTCGCCCGGCGCCGTCTGCCCGCCGACGTCATCCACATCGACCCGTGGTGGATGTGCTGGCGGAAATACTGCGATTTCGAGTGGGACCGCCGGGCCTTTCCCGACCCCGAAGGCCTCATCCGCCGTCTGCACGAGCGCGGCCTCAGGCTCTGCCTTTGGGAGCACCCCTACGTCTCGGTCGAAAGCGCGATCTTCGGATACGGCCGGGACAAGGGCTATTTCGTGCGCAGGCCTGACGGCGAGGTCTACGTCATCGACTACGGGCTCTCGCTCGCGCCGCGGCCGGACGGCCGGGTCCGGGTCGCCGGAGAGACGGAGCGCTGGAACGCGCCCGTGGCCATCATCGACCTGACGGATCCCGGCGCCCGGGCCTGGTTCAAGGACCTTCACCGCCCGCTCCTTCTCGCCGGCGTCGACGTCTTCAAGACCGACTTCGGCGAGGACGTCCCCGCGGACGCGCGTTTCCACGACGGCCGGACCGGCGCCGAGATGCACAATCTCTATCCCCTGCTCTACAACGCCGCGGTCTTCGAGGTCACGGCCGAGGAGAAGGGTCGCGGCCTCGTCTGGGCCCGAGCGGCGACCGCCGGAAGCCAGCGTTACCCCGTCTGCTGGTCGGGCGATCCGGCTTCGGACTGGGACAGCCTGGCCGCGACGATCCGCGGCGGTCTTTCGGCGGGCCTATCGGGCCTGGCCCTCTGGAGCCACGACATCGGCGGCTACCGCGGCCGGCCCGATCCCGAGCTCTACGTCCGCTGGGCCCAGTTCGGGCTCTTCTCGTCCCACAGCCGCATGCACGGCGACTCGCCCCGCGAGCCTTGGGCCTTCGGCGAGGAGGCCCTGGCCATCGTCAGGAAGCTCGCCGGACTTCGATACCGGCTCTTTCCCTATATCCGCAGCGCGGCCCTCGAAGCGGGCCGGACGGGGATGCCGGTCCTCCGCGCCCTGCCGCTCGCGTTCCCGGACGACCCCAGCGTCGCGGGCTGGGACCACGAGTACATGTTCGGCCCGGATCTCCTCGTCGCGCCGGTCATCCGCCCGATCGCGGAGCTCGGACCGGCGGGCGGACGCCGGACGGGGCCGCCGCGGATGCCCGTCTACCTCCCCGCCGGTGAATGGGTCGACTTCTGGACCGGGCGGAACCATCGGGGCCCTGCGATCGTCAAGGCCCCGGCCCGGCTCGACGTGGTGCCGCTCTTCGTCCGGGCCGGAGCGATCATCCCGATGACGAAGGCGGCGCTCAGGATCCCCGAAGGCCGCGTCGATCCGCTCGAGCTCGAGATCTATCCTTGCGGCTCATCGACCGCCACGCTCTATGAAGAGGACGGCGTGACGTCCTTCCGGCTCAAACATGTGAAAGGCCGCGATCGCTTTGAATGGGCGGGACCGGCCCCAAGAACCTATATCGTCCGAATGGCCCGCGGATCCAAGGCCGGCCGCGCGGTCATGACCTCGCCGCGGTCGAAAAAGGGAATGATCCGTTTTCCTGTCCGGCCGGTTTAGGCCTGTCCTCACTCCAGGGCGGCTTCGGCCATGGCGGCGACGTTGCGGGGCGGAACGTCGGGCAGGATGGCCTCGTGGCTGGGGCTGACGATGAGGTGCGGCCCCAGGATGCTCTTGACCCGGCGGACCTCGGCCTTGACCTCCTCGGGCGAGCCTAGCGGCAGGACGCGCTGGGTGTCGACCCCGCCGAGAAAGGCGACCCTCCCGCCGAAGTCCCGGGCCAGCGTCGCCGCGTCCATGTGCGCGGCCTTGGCCTGGAGGGGATGGAGGCAGTTGACCCCGGCGGCGAGGAGCTTGGGGATGACCCGGTGGATCGAGCCGCAGGAATGCAGGATGACCTGCAGACCCCGGCGGCGGGCCTGGCCGGTGAGCTTCTCGAACCAGGGCAGGATGAAGCGGTCGAAGAGCGCCGGCGAGATCATCAGGTCGAGCTGCGTGCCGAAGTCGTTGCCGAAGAAGTAGGCGTCGACGCGGTCCCCGGCGGCGTCGAAGAAGCGCTCGTCGGCCTGATAATAGAAGCCGCAGACGCGGTCCGTGGCCGCCTCGACGACCTCCGGGTGGGTGCGCATCTTGATGAAGTAGGATTCCATCCCGAAGAAATCCATGAGGTCGTGGAAGAACGGGGTCCAGAACCCTGAGGCGCGATAGTGGGCCCCGGCCGCGTCGAGCGCCCGGAGGGTCTCCGAGAAATCGAGCGCCTTCGGGTCGGGCCAGTCGAAGCGGTCGATCTCGGCGGGATCCTCGACGTCGGCGAGAGGCCCGGCCTGGCCGTGGCTGGCCTTGCCGGCGGCCCAGTTCCAGTTGAAGATGCCCTTGCAGTGCGCGTCCGGAAAGGTCGATTCGGCGAAGGACGGCGAGATCCAGCGGAAGTCGTCGCCGAGCTTGCGGCGGAACTCCTCCTCGGTCTTCGTTCCGAAGTAGCGGTGGAGGCCGGGCCAGCTGTCGGGATGGGGATTGCCGAGCCAGAGGCCGCAGCGCGGGGAAGGCTCGAGGGCGACGATGCGCTTGATGAGCTCGCGGCTGGTCATGGGCGGGAGGGAGGATATCGCCGCCCGCGAGGCGAAGTCAAGTTTGTTACTTGACCGCCGAAAGCCCGGGGCGCTATGATCAGCGCGGAGGAGCGAATCATGCTTTCGAAGGACGGATCATCAGCCGGATCGGCCGCGGTCCTGGCCGCGGTATTTCTCGCTTGCGCCGTCTCGTCCTGCAGCCGTGGTCCGAAGATCCGGGACGACGCGGCGGCCCAGGCGTTCTTCGAGAAGGCGCGCCTGATCATGACCGCGGAAGAGGAGCGGATATTCCGGGGGATCCCCGACCGGCAAGCGCGGGCCGCGTTCATCGAGGATTTCTGGAAGATGCGCGACCCCAATTACGAAACGGAGGTCAATGAAGCCCGGGTGATCTTCGAGCAAAGGGCCGCCTTCGCCAACAAGTGGTTCTCCCGGTTCGATCCTTACAGGGGCAGGGACGTCGAGGGAAAAGGCCATCCGGAGGACGGCTGCTCGTCGCCCCGGGGCCTGGTGTACGTCCTCCTCGGACCGCCGCAGAGGATGACTCTCATCCGCGAAAACCCGACCGATTGGGACATCCGCGTCCCCTGGTTCCGGAAGATCACGGACGAGAGCGAATTCGTCGCCGAGACCTGGCACTACGACGACCTCCGCATGGCGATCGGTTTCCAGAAGACCTCCCTCTCCGGCCGCTGGGAGCTCGATCTTTCGGCCCATGCGGCGGACCGGCTCGATATCGCCAGACAGAGGCTCCTCGAGGACCATTATCGGGGCGCGTCGACGAAGCCTCTGACGCTCCGGGCGAGACACGAGGGCGGGGCCATCCGGCTGGAGATCCCGGCCGAGGGGATCGCCTTCGACAATGAATGGAAGGCGCTGCTCGGGATCTCCGTGAACGTTTATCGGGGCGGGCAAAAGGTCGACGCGTTCAGCAAGACGGAACGGCTCGACGAAACGGCGCAAGGGCCCGCGGATGGCCGGGCGATCGTCATCGAGATCCCCTACGATCCCCCGGGGGCGGACGGCTCGTCCTTGGAGGTCATCGTCGAGGACAAGCAGGCGCCCTGGTACTCGAAGGTCCGCGCCCTCATCGTCATGAAGCCGTCGTGACGGGAAAACCGGTCGAGGCGACGGCCTAGCGCCGGCAGCGCTCGATGAGGGATTCGATGTCCTTGCGTTCTTCCGGGGTGATGGCGGCGCCCTTGAGGGCCAGGTATCGCCGGAAGAGGGCCTCGGCCCGCGCCTTCTCGCCGGTCTCGAGCAAGGCCAGGGCCAGATTGTAGACGGGCAGGTCGTAGCCCGGATCGAGGGCGATGGCTTTCTCCCAGCTGGCCATGGCCTTGGCGGCTTCGCCGGTGATCTTCCAGGCCCCGCCGAGGCCGTTGTGGACCGAGGCCAGGGACGGGTCGGTGGCCAGCGCCCGCTCGAACGGCGCGAACGACCGGTCGATGAGCCCGGAATCCCGGGTCTTCAGGCCCCAGGCGACATAGAAGTTGCCCAGGTTGCCGTTGATGACCGCGTCGCCGGGGGCCAGCGCGAGGGCGCGGCCGAAGTGCTCGTCGGCCTTCTCGAGCTCGCCCGTCTTCCAATAAGCCTCGGCCAGGGCGCCCCAGACGTTCGGGTCCTCCTCGAAGAGACCGAGGGCGCGGCCGAGGACCTCGATCGCCCGGGCGAAATGGCCGTGCTCGACGAGGGCGATGCCGAAGGCGGAGACCATGGAGAAAGAGCCGGGGTTGGCCAGGGCCCCCCGCTCGTACGCGGCGAGATGGGCTTCGGGCCGCCCCAGCGAATACTGGAGCTCGGCGAGCTTGGAGTAGGCCCGGGTGAGATCGGGCCGGGACTTGATGAGGTCCTCGAGGAGGCGGACGCTCTCCTCGGACCGGCCCTCTATCGCCAGCTGGCCGGCCTGGATGAGCTTCTGCTCGAGGGGCAGGAGCGTCTTGAGGTCGTCGGCGGCGCTGAAGTCCTTCTTGACCGGCGCGGCCGGGCCGGAGGCGTAGCCCAGGCTCCGCAGGCGCTCGATCGTCTCGCGGTCGGTCTGCCGGACGGAGGATCCGGAACGCGCCGCGACGCGGCGGAGGATTTCGCCGAGGACCTTTTTATGGGGAGCGCTGTCCCGGACCGAAGCCAGGTTCTTCGTCTCGTCGAAATCCGCTCCAAGATCGTAGAGCTCGGGGATCGGCGAGTCCATGTACTTCATCGGGCCGTCGATCACGCCGCGGAGAGGGGCGGCGCCGCGATGGTAGTAGCCCTCGAGGGCCTCGAAGTAGATGGGCCGGGGCTTGAGGGGGCGGCCTTCGAGGGCCGGTCGGATGGACCGGCCCCGGAGCGCCTCGGGCGTCTCGAGACCGAGGATGTCGCAGACCGACGGAAAGATGTCCTCGTGGCTGACGGCATCCTTCGCCCGGCCGGCTTTCAGGCCGGGGACGGCGACGATGAGCGGCACCCAGATCGTCGAGTTGTAGGCGAAGTAGCTGTGGGTCATCTCCCCGTGCTCGCCGAGAGACTCGCCGTGGTCGGCGGTCAGGACGACGAGCGTCCGACTGGTCTCGCCCCGGTCGGCGACGGCGCGGAAGAGCCGGCCGAGAGACTCGTCGACGTAGGCGACCTCGCCGGAATACTTGTCCCCGGCGAAAAGGGAATCGTACGGAGCGGGCGGCGCGTACGGCGCGTGCGGGTCGAAGAGGTGGATCCACAGGAACCACCGGCCCTTCTGGGCGGCCAGCCAGTCGAGGGCCGCGTCCACGGTCTTCCCGGCCGGTCGCTCGGGGAAGTCGAGCGCGGCGGCCGCCCTGGCGGGGTACTTGTCGTCGTAGACGTCGAAGCCCTCGGTCAGTCCGAAGCGGGTGTCGAGCGGGAAAGCGCTGACGAACGCGCCCGTGGCGTAGCCCGCGGCCTTGAGGGTCCTGGGCAGGCTGGGGACGCCTCGGGGCACGACCCGCATGCCGTTGTCGTCGGCGCCGTGGGCGGGCGGGGTCGCGCCAAGCAGGATGCTCGCGTGCGACGGGAGCGTCAGCGGGGCGTGGGAGAAGGCCCGCTCGAAGACGATGCCGCGCCCGGCCACGGAGTCGATCTGGGGCGTCTTGAGATAGCGGGGGCTGTAGCAGCTGAGACGGTCGGGGCGGAGAGTGTCGATGGTCACGAGCAGGACGTTGAGATCGGCGGCCCGGGCGGGCGGAGCGGCGCAGGCGGCCGCGAGAGCGAAGGACAGGATGAGGATCAAGACGAGAGGCCGGACGGGTGGCCGGGTCGTCCGGGTGCCGCGGAAAGAGGGGTCGCTCATCTGGTCAAACCGCCGTCGGGACATCCTTCATTATTAGGGGAATCTCCTCGAGGGGTCAAGTCGAGCCTTTTCAATTTCCCGGGAATGAGTATGATGGGGGCCTGCGCCGTCCTGAACGCAGACCAAAGGAGGACCCATGCGGAACCTCAAGACAAGGACCATGTTCGGTCTGGCGGTCCTGCTGACCGCCGGGTGGACCGCAGCCGCGCCGGCGGCCGTATCGGAAGTGACCGGGCCGCCGCCGTCGACGAAGCCCGCCTACCTCTACAAGACGACCTTCGTGAGGGCGGCGCAGGGGAAGCTGCTGGATCTCATCGCGCTCTATAAAGAGCGGATGGCCGTCATCGAAGCGGCGGGCGACGCGCCCCCGTTCTGGTGGAGGCATACTCAGGGCGACCACTGGGACCTCATGATCCTGACGCCCATGGGGAGCTATGCCGAGTACTACGCGAAGGGGCGGGTAGCCCGGCGGGACAAGGCCGCGGCGAAAGCCGGGCTGTCGGGGGCGGAGTTCGGCGCCAGGCTCGACGCCTGCTCGTCCTGGAAAGAGGACGTCTTCGTCTACGGGCCGCCACTCGAGTTCGTGACGAAGCAGTTCGAGGGGACGGGCTACTACCATATCGAGATCATGGTTTCGCTACCGGGGAAACAGGCCGAGCTCTACAAGGAACGGGAGATGGAGAACGTTTACGGCGCCGCGGGAGGCCGTCCTTACAACATGATCTTCGTCCGCGATCAGGGCGCCGCCTGGGACATCTACACGCTCGGCTGCTACCGCGATCTCCAGCACTGGGCCGCGCCGAGCCCCCTGACCAAGGACGAGCGGGAGGCGGCGGCGAAGAAGGCCGGTTTCGCCGGCGCCGACGCGATCGGCCCCACCATGCGGACGCTCATCGACTTCCACCGCGACACGATGGGCGTCGCGATCAAATGAGACTCGGGGACATGTCCCTCAGGTACGTGTCCTCGCCGCTAGCGGACGATCAGGGTCTTCCGGCAGGAAGCCCGGCGTTCCGTCCCCATATCCTCGACGACGATCTCCAGCTCGTAGCGGCCGGAAGCGACGTCGCCGAGGATGAGGTCCACGGCTAGGATGTCGGGGCCGCCGTCATATCGCACATGATCGCGGACCTCGACCTCGATAGGGATCTCGCTCCCTTCCGGCACGGACCTGAGCGCCGCTTCCACGGAAAGAATGGGCTTATCATCGGGAAGGAGCGGCTTGATCTCGAGCGGAATGACTGCGACGAGGCGCCGCGTCCCCGGCCAGATCTCCCCTACGACCGGCGAGCCGGTCTTGGGTATCAGCCGATAAAGGCGCTGGAGGGACGGGCCGCCGGCGGCGGAGATCCCTTTTGAGGCCTTGGGCTTCCCGGTGGGCAGTCTCAGGAAATCCGCGGCTGGTCCGTCCTCGAAGAGAAGCGGCGAGCCGAACCGGATGTCCGCGTCGAAAGGAGCGGGGACGTCGAGGCGGGAGCGGCCGACCCAAGACTCGCCGGTCCGCCGGTCGCGGACGACAAGCCGCAGCTCATGGGAGCCGGCCGCGAGGGCGTGCGAGAGATAGGCATGGACCGCCCGCCCGCCATACGGGGTCAGGTCGACCTCACATTTCAGGGAGAAGAGCATGTCCCCCTTCTCTTCCCTGAGCAGGGCGAAGACCTCGACGGGAGCGGCCGGAGGACCGGTCTTCGACCCGACCTCCCATCTGGTCAGGAAGCAGCCTTGAGCCGTCCCTCCGACCCTCACGAGCAGCGGATCGACGGGCAGGGGCGGGAGACCTGAGGGAGGCGCCTCGGACCAGAGCAGGTCGAGGAGGTGGATGTCCTTCTCAAAGTCGGTCATGGTGTCGAACGGCTTGGAATCCGAGAATCCGTCCTGGGCGAGAACGCGGGCCCCGGGCCGGTCGACCTCGATCCGGATCTTGTGGAACTTCCCCTCCCACGAATCCTGGACATAGTAGCCGAGGACATAGTAGTTCCCGGTCAGGTCCTGGACGTCCCGGGCGATCTCGGCGGGATCGTTGATGTCGGCGAAATAGCTCCCTCCGGAGGCCGCCGCGAAGTCCCTGAGCGAGTGCACCGTCCAGATGTACTTGAACTTCGTGCCGAGGGGGCCCATCTTCCAGTCTTGGGTGTTGACGGCATAGACCGCGGTGCCGGCCGCCCCGAAAAGCCGGCCTAACCGTTCGGCGTCCGGCCCCATGTTCCTGGCCGTGAAGATGATGAGGCTCTTGTGGCCGGGGATCGTCTTGAAGATCTCGGCGACCTCGGACAATCGCGGAACGAAATCGGCCCGCGCGAACGCGGTCGAGCCGGGGGCGGCTCCTGCCAGGCGCGGGCGGCCTTCCCTGCTCAGGGAGAAGCCGTATTCCTCGATCGTGGCCTCCATGGCTTCCCTCACGTTTCGCCTGGACCCCGAGTCCTCGACTCCCAGGTCCTCCGCGTCCGCAGGCACGATGATCGCCTCGCCTGCGCTCGGCGGCACTTCGGTCGGGCCGTTGAGCGCCGCCCGGATCTTGGCCAGGTCCGTGGTCAGGTACTCCCGGATATAGAAGCCGGAGGCTGTATACCAGCCGAGGACGGCGGCCTCGTCGCCGGGACGGATCTGTGTCTCGATGAAATGGAGAGCCGCGGCCTTGGCCTTATCCTTGCCCTCCCGGTCGGAGGCCTGCTGATCGAGGAAAAAGAAGAACTTCCGGCTCATGGCCCCCGCGGCCCGTCCGGCCGCTTCGCCCGCCGGGGGCGGCGCCGGCGCCATGGCCATGCCCGCGGGGGTGATGGCATAGGCCTCGAACTCGGTGATCGTTTTGGGCTGGCCGTCCTCGGTGAGCTTGAAATCTTCTTGGCGCAGCCCGGCCATCGGCCGGCCGTCCGGCCCCAGGACACGGACCGCGATGAGCTTGACGATGGCCGCGGCATCGTGGCGCAGGGGGCGATCCTGTTTTCGCTCTTGCCCGGACGGCCCCGGCCGGACGGACAGGGCTAAGACCGTGGCCGCGGCGATCGCTTTGATCAGCAGGACGCGGGATCTCATGGTCATCCTTCCTCAATAGACGACGGTGGTCTCGACGGTGAAGAACTTGTATTGATCGTAGACGACGGTCGTTTCGGAGCGCTGGAAGCGGCGGCCCCCCCGGGCGTAGGTCTCCTGGACTGCATAGCGGCTCGGAAAGCGGATGCCGTTCTTGTCGAAACCGTATTCCGACGTCAGGACGATGCGGGGGGTCATCCGGAGGCGCTCTGCGGTCTCCAGCACTCCGGCATAATTGTCGATCGACGACGGGTTCCATTCGATCTTGAGGATGCCGGCGTCCCGGACCCGAAGCCAGATCGTCCCGACGAGATGGTCCGCGGCGGCCTCGGGCCTGGGGACGGCCTCGATGACGACGATCCGCTCCGGCCCTTCCAGCCGCTCGCGCACGATCCGGTAGTCATGCTCCGCCTGGCGCTCCCGGCTAAGAAGGCCGAGCGGGCCCATGACGATCTTGGCGTGCCAGAATAGGCGGGTCTTGAGGGCCGCATCGGGGACGTTGATGTCTTTCTTGTTCTCTCGCAACAGCGTTCGGGTTTCACGGATCGAGCCGGTCCGGTCGCGGACGAGCTGGTAATCATAGAGGTAGGCGTTCGATACCTTGGGGCCGCGGCGGATGAAATCGACGACCCGGAGAGCCCGCCCGTCTTGCCGGGCGGACGAAGCCATGGCAGCCTCGGGGAAGGACCACTCGGAGACGCGCTCACGGCAGACGAAATCGAGCACGGAGCGGGAGAGCCGGTCGCAGTATTGCGCGGCGCTTTCGAGCAGGCTCGGCAGGTCGGGCTGCGGCGCCGCCGGGGCACGGGCCGGAACGGCCTGGTTCCGGCCCGCTTCCGCGGCCGTTAACATAAAGACCGCGAGGGCGATGGACAAGATCGTCGGGAAAGGGATGCGTTCGGGCCGAGCGTCGATGCGCCGCACGTTTGACCTGTTCGTGTCCGGCCGCGTCCCAGCGCGCGGCCAGGGCAAAGCCTCCACCTCTATTCGAGATAAGAGTTTTTCCGTCCGACGCGATCTGATTCGATTATATCACGTTATGTCGAGGCGATCGATGCCGGCAAGCCCGGTCGTCAGGGCTCCTCTTCGATGAGCCGGACCTCGCGCCAGGCGCCATCCCTCTCGACGCGCAGCGTCTTGATCTCGAACGGCGCGAAGGCGACGGGGACATGTACCTGAGGTACGTGTCCCCGTTCCGGCTCCTTGATCTGGCTTCCCTGGCCTGGACCCCGGGCGGCGATGAAGAGCTCGGCCTTCGTCTTCTTCCCGACAGCCTCCTGGAGCCGTACGATCAGAGCCTTTCCATCCCAGGAACGTTTGCAGGCCAGGAGCCGGACCGAAGAGGGCTTGAGGGAAAGCAGCCGTTCCGATGGCGCTACAGTACTCGCGTCGTAGGGCAGGTGGGCGCAGGCCGCGGGCGGGGCGGCGAGATAGTCGGCCAGGCCCGGCATCATCGCCTTGACCGAAGCGGGAACCCCGGCCGTGACGAGGAGTCTGAGCTCATGAACGCCGATGTCGGCGAACTTCCACGCCAGGGGACATGGACCTCCGGTACGTGTCCCTGTCTTCGGGCTACGTGTCCCCATTCTGGAGGCGCTCGCCTCTGTCGCCGCCTCGAGATCGAATCCGCGCTCATGGCAATAGGCCGAGGCGCGGAGAACGGACAGGCGGATCTCGCCGTCCTTGAAGTCGAGGCCGTGCTGGCCGTTCGAAGCGATGCCCAAAGCGATGGGACCCGGGCGGCCTTCGACGACCAGCCACCGTCCGTGGACGTGCTCTTCTCCGTCGCCGGGACGCCGGATCGCCCCGCCCGGGACCTCGACGAGGAGCGCGGCGTCGGCGAGGGCCGTGGGCACACGGAGCTTCAGCCGGTGCCGCGGCTCGTTCCAAGTGACGCGGAGCCTGATCTCGATGACGGGCCAGGAGGGATAAGACACGGCATCCATCACGATGCGGCTCGCCCCATGACCGAAGATCGACCGCGTGATCGTCCGGACCGGCCCCCGCTCGAGGACATAGGGACGGCAGGACGGCCTGAATCGTCCGGCGATCTTCCGGTAGCTTCCCTGTCCCGCTCCCCACGCATCGGCCGTATCCTCGACGACGAGGGGCTCAAAGAGGGGCCCGGAGGGATAGCGGGCGAAAGCGGCTAACGCGGCAATGAGCCCCGCGCGCGGGTCGAGACGCCGTACGGGCGGAGGCGCGATGAGAGCCGGGGTCGAGGGGACATGTCCCCCGGGTACGTGTCCCCGTTCTTCTTCTGCGCCTTCTTTCTTGGCCGGCATCTCCTCCGCCTCCAGGTAGTAGCGCGAGACGCCGACGCCCGGGAGGTCGTCGACGAAGGAGATCCGCCGCCGCCAGTTGTTGAACGGCAGCAGCGATTCCGGCTGCTCTTCCTGACAGGCGACCTCGCGGCCGTCGGCCCGGAAAAGGCGCATGCGCCACGTTCCCGTCCAGAACGGCCGGTGGTCGGCCATGCACTCGAACTCGACCGGAACGCGGCCGAGGGAGGGATTGGCGTTGAAAACGGTCAGTGGGAGCGACGGAGAGCCGGCGCTGCCCCGGTTGAGCGAGGCGACCGCCGAGAGGGCCGTCGAGCGGGCGATGTCTTCGGCCCGACCGTACTGGCCGAGGGCGTCGCGCTCGGCCGGCTCGATGCAGGTGCCCGCGAGAGTGTCATGGAAATCGTTGAATAGATGCGAATTCCAGGCTTCGTTCAATTCCGGCCCGGGGGGCGGCGCGCCGGCGAGCCACGAGGCCGCGGCCGTGGACGCCTCCGCTTGGACGAGTCGTCCCAGGCTCGCGACCGCCTGACGCTTGAGGCGGGAGAGCGAGGTGTAGCATCCCGTGAACACCCGCTGGAGGTCACCGTCGTGGAGGGGGGCTTCGGCCGCGGCGTGCTTGACGGCCTCCCAGAACCGGTCCGGCGTGCTGTGAACGACGCGGACGCGCGATTCGCGGCCGGCGAAGGCCTCGATCGTCTCGAGATCGCGCCGGGTCGCCCCGCCGCCGTGGTTGCCGAGGCCCCAAAAGACGGGGACGTCGCGGCCGAGCTTCAGGGCGAGATCGACCGCCTCGCCGAGGCGCGTCTCGATGTTGTCGTGCTCGGTGTGGTAGAGCCCGACGGCGATGCGGTAGGCCGGGATGATGGTCCCGTCGACGCCCCGCCAACGATAGAGGTCCCCCGGAAGCGCGAGCTCGTCGGCCTGGGGCCGCATGTGGATATACATCTCGTAGCCGGCCAGCCGCAGGATCTGGGGCAGCCCGCCGCTGTGGCCGAAGGAATCGAAGTTGTAGGCGACGCGGGGCGCGGCGCCGAAGCGGTCGCGGAAATAACGCCGGCCTTCGGCGATCGTCCGAATGAGCGATTCGGTCCCCGGCAGGTTGACGTCGGGCTGGATGAACCAGCCGCCGGAAATGGCCCAGCGGCCGGCTTTGACATGCCGGAGGATCGCGTCGAAGAGGACCGGGTCGAGCCGCTCCGTCCACTGATAGAGGAAGGCCTCGTTGTGGCAGAAGATGAGCGCCTGGTGTTCGTCGAGGATGTCGACGGCGTTCCGGAAGGTCGCCACCGCCTCCGACGCCCCCTCCTCCCATCGCCATTGCCACACCGGATCGAGGTGCGCATTGCAGATCAGATGCGCCGTCAATTTCGGTGACACACAACTAAATTCACTTAATTCACCTTGCTTGTTGGTCTCAAGGCTTCGAAACGGCTTCGTGTTATGGCCGGGTTCCATATGCTTGCTCATCTCCCGCCTCGCGATGAACCTCAATAATTAAGTGTATTTAGTTGTGTGTCACCGAATTAGGTCAAAGCTCGTCCTTAGAGGGCAGGTTCTTGTACCAGGTGAAGTAAAGGACGACCGCGATCGCGGCCGCGGCGCCGGCCCAGACCCCCAGCTGCTTCCAGTTCCGCATGAAGAGGTAGAACGGCAGGATGGCCAGCGAGAACTGGAAGGCGGCCGTGACGAAGCCGTTGAGGACGTCCATTCTCGGCATCTTGTCCTTGGCCGGCACGAGCCCGCGCTTGACGCACTCCCGTCGGACCGGCCCCCAGAACCCGAACGGCCGGACCTTGGCGTAGAACTTGACCAGGACCTCCATGTCCGCGGGCTTCGTCAGGGCCGCCGCGGCGAGCGTCGTCACCAGCCCGATCCCCATGTCGACGAGGAGCGAGGTCGAGGCGTGGAGCCCCTTGACGAAGATCAGGCGCAGCGAGATGAGCACGGCCGAGACAGCCATGCTCCAGACGAAGGCCTTGGCCCCGAACCGCCAGTAGTGCCAGCGCAGCGTCGCCGGCACGAGGATGACCGTGACGACCACGAAGACCATCATCTCCCAGGCCGTGACGATGTTCGTGAAGGAGAGCGAGAAGACGAAGCCGATGAGGACGGCCACGACCGAGGCGATCTGGCCCAGCCGGACGAGCTTCTTCTGGCTCAGGTCCTTGGCGATGTAGCGCTTGACGAAATCGTTGATGACGACGGAGCTCGTGACGTTGATCATGGCGCTGATCGTCGACATCAGGGCCGCGAGGAGCACGGCCATGAACAGGCCGCGCAGCCCCACCGGCATCTTCAGCAGCACGAGCGGCATGATCTTCTCGGCGTCGAACCCCGCCTGCGTCCCTCCGAGGTAGAAGATCCCGAGGACCATGAAAGAGACGCCGAGGACCCAGCGCAGGTTGTAGCCCACGGTCCACATCCCGGCGGCGAGCTGGGCGTCGCGCGGCGATCTCGTGGTCAAGAAAAACTGGAAGTCCCAGACGTTCGGCCCGGCCAGGATGCGGAAGATCATCCAGAAGAAGCCGGCCGCCAGGATCGGGCCGAACAGCCCGAAATGCTGGTAGGCCGGCGGCGTCTCGGCCATGAACCCCGACCAGAGGGTCCAGGTCGGCGCGAGCGAGAACCAGGCCGGGTCCTTCTGGATGAAGGTGGTCGCCGCCGGCTTGGCGAAGACCATGACGCTCATGATGACGGCGCCCGCGCCGATGAGGAGCGTCTGGAAGATGTCCGTGAGGATGACGCCGAAGAAGCCGCCCAGGGTGACATAGATCCCGACGACGGCCAGCACGATGAGCGTCGCCTCCCAGCGCGGCAGCGGCAGGAACTCCTCGGCGAACTTGCCCGTCCCGACGCTGATGAACATGAGGTTGCAGATCATCAGCACGAGCAGGAAGACGGCCGCCGCGAGCCGGGCCCCCTCGGCGTCCCTGCCCGCCCCGAACCGCGTCTCGTTCCACTCGGCGAAGGTCATGACCCCGGACCGGCGGATGTACTTGGCCTGGAAGGCCATGTAGAAGCAGATGATGAACCAGCCCCAGAAGATGTGCGTCGCCCACATCGATTTGAGCCCGACATAGAAGATGAGCCCGATCATGGACATCGTGCCGCCGATGTCGATGTAGCTCGAGCAGCCGGACAGCCCCAGCATCCACCAGGGGATGTTCCGGTCGGCGAGATAGAACGAATCGAGCTTCTTCGTCGCCCGCTTGCGGATGACGACGCCGACCATGGCCACGCCGGCGAGATAGACGGCGATGATGACGAGGTCGATGGGGTGGAGGTTCATGCCCCTTTCTATATCACCGCCGCCGAATAACCGTCAATTCCCCTGTTTTTCCGGGGCGAATCGTGCTAAAATATCTCTTCAAAAGGACGGATAATTATGCCTAAGCCTGCCAATAAACCGATGAAAAGCCTCCTCTTCTGGATCTCCGCGGGGATCATCATCGTCCTCGCCTGGAGCCTGCTCCAGTCCCCGGCCATGGCCAAGAAGGAGATCACCTTCTCCCAGTTCATGACCGAGGCCGAGCAGGGCAAGGTCGAGGAGGTCACGATCCAGGACAGCCAGCTCCGCGGCAAGTTCACCGACGGCCAGACCTTCAAGACGGTCCTCCCCGCCGGCTACGACGACCTCATCAAGATCCTGCGCGACAACAAGGTCGACATCGTCGTCAAGGACACCGCCCGGAGCCCGATCTTCGCCATCCTCATGAGCTGGTTCCCCATCCTCCTGCTCATCCTCTTCTGGGTCTTCTTCATGCGCCAGATGCAGTCCGGCGGGAACAAGGCCATGGCCTTCGGCAAAAGCCGGGCCAAGCTCTTCTCCGCCCAGCAGAAGAAGGTGACCTTCAAGGACGTCGCCGGCGTCGAGGAGGCCGAGTACGAGCTCGGCGAGATCATCGAGTTCCTCAAGGAGCCGCGCAAGTTCACGCGCCTCGGCGGCCGCATCCCCAAGGGCGTCCTCCTCGTCGGCGCGCCCGGCACGGGCAAGACGCTCCTGGCCCGGGCCGTCGCCGGCGAAGCCGACGTGCCCTTCTTCTCCATCAGCGGCTCGGACTTCGTCGAGATGTTCGTCGGGGTAGGCGCCTCGCGCGTCCGCGACCTCTTCGACCAGGGCAAGAAGCACGCCCCCTGCCTCATCTTCATCGACGAGATCGACGCCGTCGGCCGCCAGCGCGGCGCCGGCCTGGGCGGCGGCCACGACGAGCGCGAGCAGACGCTCAACCAGCTCCTCGTCGAGATGGACGGCTTCGACTCGAACGAGGGCATCATCCTCATCGCCGCGACCAACCGGCCCGACATCCTCGACAGCGCCCTCCTGCGGCCCGGCCGCTTCGACCGCCGCATCATCGTCAACATGCCCGACGTCAAGGGCCGCGAGGACATCCTCAAGGTCCACGTCCGCAAGGTCCCCCTCGCCGGGGACACCGACCTCAAGGTCCTGGCCCGCTCGACCCCCGGCTTCAGCGGGGCCGACCTGGCCAACCTGGTCAACGAGGCCGCCCTGCTCGGGGCGCGCCAAGGCCAGGAGAACGTGACCATGAAGGACCTCGAGTCGGCCAAGGACAAGGTCCTCATGGGCGTCGAGCGCAAGAGCATGATCATCAGCGAGGAGGAGAAGAAGAACACGGCCTACCACGAAGCCGGCCACGCCCTCACCGCCGCGCTCATCCCCGAGGCCGATCCCATCCACAAGGTCACGATCATCCCGCGGGGCCTGGCCCTGGGCCTGACCCAGCAGCTGCCCCTCGACGACCGCTACACCTATACCAAGGAATACCTCGAGGCCCAGCTCTCCGTGCTCATGGCCGGACGGGTGGCCGAGAACATGTTCCTCAACAAGACGACGACCGGCTCGGCCAACGACTTCGAGAAATCGACCGAGATCGCCCGCAAGATGGTCTGCCAGTGGGGCATGTCGGACCTCGGGCCGCTGACCTTCGGCGAGCGCGACGACCTCATCTTCCTCGGCCGCGACCTGGCCGTGAACAAGAACTTCAGCGAGAAGACCTCCGAGCGCATCGACGACGAGGTCAAGAAGATCGTCATGCGCAGCCTGAACCGGACCCAGGAGCTGCTCGAGGCCAACAGGGACAGGCTGGTCAGGATCGCCGAGCTCCTGCTCGAGAAGGAGTCCCTGAGCTCCGACGAGATCAACGCCGTCCTGAACGGCCAGAAGGCGGCCCTCGCCGCCGCGAGCGGCGAGACCGCCGAGGCGACCGAAAAGAGCTGAGACAGGACCGGTCGAGGATCATGAACAGAGAAACGCGCACCCTGGTCGTCAGGGGGCAGCGTTTCGCCCTCGGCCCGCGCACCTGGCTCATGGGCGTCGTCAACGTCACCCCCGATTCCTTCTCCGACGGCGGGACGTACTTCGACGCCGA
>Ga0209706_10000675_pt1 | contig 19331 bp, 11 predicted proteins | sample PPLLaktember2015_6_FD_187263 | JGI IMG/M metagenome (GOLD analysis project Ga0209706, IMG submission 187263) | Freshwater sediment microbial communities from Prairie Pothole Lake near Jamestown, North Dakota, USA - PPLs Lake P8 Core (1) Depth... | ecosystem: Environmental > Aquatic > Freshwater...
GTTTCTCCCTTGATGCGGATAGTGCGGACCGATCTCCGCCGCTCTCCGATATTCCAAGAATCGTGCCATCCGCCGGCCCCGGGATAGGGCTTCCCGGCGATCCGGGATCCATCCTGTCAGCCGGGACGATCTCCCCTTCCGGCAGGACGGGGGGGGGCACGGGACGCCCGTCCAGATAGCGCCAACACCCCGAGAACTTGGCACAAAACTTGATGTATCCGGGCAGTCGGAAAAGTTAAGGAAGAGGAGGAGTGGGCGAATCATGAAAAAACCTAAGAGCGGAGGGTGTACTCGAAGGCAGTTCCTGGGGTATTCGGCCAGCGCCGCGGCCTTGGCGTCCCTGCAGTGGAAGCAGATGCTCATGGCAGCGAAGCCGCTGGCCTTAGGGCCCTACGGGGCTGTCAGCCCGGCCCTAACCAAGTTCAAGGACCCGATGAGGGGCGTCGGGGGAACGGGGATCCCACTGGCCAGCCCCGATTTGGGACCTGCCCCCGTCACAGGAGTCCAGCATTATACGATCGACATAGGCCAATTCAATGACGTTCTCCATTCCGACTTCGTGACGCCGGGGACGGCGGCTTACGTTCCGGGCTTCCCCGGGACGAAACTCTGGGGTTACGGCCAGGGCGGCAATCACAAGCATATCGGCGGGATCATCGTGGCCCAGAGGAACGACCCCCTGCAGATCACCTTCAATAACAATCTCCCGGGTCTGCAGATCATCCCCAACGACGCGTCGCTTCCCCAACCCGCCGGACTGAGGTGGGACCGCACGGCGGTCCATCTCCACGGCGGCCATGTCCACTGGATCAGCGATGGGGGGCCGCACGACTGGTGGACGCCCGACGGAGCGACCGGACTGAGCTTCAGGAACAACGAGGTCTTCAATCCCGGGGCCGCCCCAGGCCAGGCCGAGTATTTCTACCCCAACGATCAGAGCGCCCGGTTCATGTGGTATCACGACCACGCTTGGGGGATCACGAGAACGAACGCCTATGCCGGTTTGGCCTCGGGCTACGTGCTTGTCGATCCTGCGGCCGAGGCCGGCTTCGACTCCGCCAATCCGGGAGTGCCGTCGGCCCTCGACCTGGGCATCCTCAACTCCCAGTTCTTCTATTTCGTCTTCCAGGACAAGATCTTTTTCGGGCCCGAGGGCCCGTCGGAAGGATATGGAGCGAACGCCGGACCGGGCGATCTCTTTTACGCCACGACCTATGACCCGGCCCTGTTCGGCCCGGCCGGGACGCCGTCCTTCGGAGAGGATCTCCACACGCCGTTCCCTGTGCCGTCCTGCATCCCGGAGTACTTCGGCGACACGATCCTGGTCAACGGCACGGCCTATCCCGCGCTCGAAGTCGAGGCCAGGCCCATCCGGATCCGCATGCTCAACGCCTGCAACTCCCGGTTCCTCAATCCGCGACTGGTCCGGACGACGGGAGCGACGTTCCCGGGCAACACCGAGCCCCGCGTCAACGATCTCGGCCCCGGATTCATCCAGATCGGGACGGAGGGCGGTTACCTGCCTCAGGCGGTCCCCGTCAGCGCCAAGGGGATCGCACCGCTCCTGCTCGCGCCGGCGGAGAGAGCCGATATCCTGATCGATTTCTCCGGTGTCGCGGCAGGCACGGAATTCATCCTCTACAGCGACGCGCCTGGTCCGTTCCCCGGAGGCGCGCGTATCTTCGACTTCCACCCCAAGAATCCCAAGACCCCTTGGTCCGTTCCGGGCTATGGCCCCAACACCCGGACCCTGATGAAGTTCAGGGTGGTCGCCCCGACGGGGACCGTAACCCCGCTGCCGGCCACGGTCAATATGGACGCCGCGAACCTGAGCGACCCGCTCCTGGTCGACCAGGTCCCCGGCGTGCCGACGCCCATCCCGACATCGATCCAGTGGGGGGGCGCGACGATCCCGGTCTCCGCCGTCCGCACGCTGACCCTGAATGAAGGGTTTGACGAGTACGGCCGGCTGGGCCAGTTCCTGGGACCCGACACGGTGGCGCCGGGAGCCGCTCCCGGCTTCTACGGCAGGACGTACATGGACACCCCGACCGAGACCGCATTGGCCGGGAGCGTCGAGGTCTGGCAGATCGCCAATCTCACGGCCGACGCGCATCCTATCCATTTCCATCTGTGCAACGTCCAGATCCTCTATCGCCAGGCCGTCAACATGAAGGTCTTGGGCGGGACTTTTACGATCAATCCCTTCAAGGGGCCCATCGCCCCCGACCTCAACGAGCTCGGCTTCAAGGAGACCGTCCGCATGAACCCCGGAGAGGTCACGACCGTCATCATGAAGTTCGACCTTCCCGCGAACCCTCCGGGCGTTCCGGTCATCCCCACGAGCACTCGGACGGGCGGCCACGAGTATGTCTGGCACTGCCATATCCTCGAGCACGAAGAGCACGATATGATGAGGCCGCTCGTCATCCTCTGAGGCGCTGAGCAAAGCGCACGAGACCGATCGGAAAGCGGCTGGGGCGCCGGGACATCCGGCGCCCCGGCCGCTTCATCGTTATGGGGCCCCTGTCTTGTCAGGGAGGACTCGGGGGTGAAAATGAGATCGGAAAAACGCGCTATTCCCGTCTGTTGCCCCATAAAACCGCCTTTTTCAGCATGACCCGATCCCACCCTCGATTGGCACCGATTTTGCTTTAAAAAGGGGCCAATGCCCTTTATACTTAGTCTGTTCGGACCCCTTGATGCCGTGCCCGCACCGGGCGCGGACCCCTTTATGAAAAGGGAGGTCCGGACGGACGGGATTATCAACTTGAGGAAGCGGGGGCCATCGTGAAGAAAATCTGGACGATCGTTTTGATCGCGGTCCTTCTTGTGGCAGCCTTCGTGCTCGGCCTGTCACTGAGCCGCCGCGAAGCTCCTGTCCGGGGGACTCCCGCCGGAGGGCCTGCGGCCGCGGCGGACCCGGGCATCGATGAAAGCGAATTCGCTCAGGGGACCGTGAACGTCGGGCCCGAAAAGCGTCAGATCGTCGGCATCCGCGTCGCCGAGGTCCGCCAAGAGCCCGTCCACCACACCCTCCGGGTCCTCGGCCGCGTGGCCGCCGACGAAACCGCTCTCTACGTCATCAACGCCGCGACCGCCGGATGGGTCATGGGGATCTCCGACGTCACCCCGGGGGCCATGGTCAAGAAGGATCAGGTCCTGGCCACCTTCTACGCGCCCGAGGTCCTGGGCGCCCAGCAGTCCTATGTCTATAGTCTCAACACGCTCGAACGTCTGAAAAGCGAAGGCACCGCCCTGCCGTCCCAGATCGACTCGGTCGAGGTCAGCATCCAGCAGTATCGGGACGCCCTGCATAACCTGGGCATGAGCGAGCTGCAGATGGACGCCATCGCCAAGACCAAAGAACGGGTCCAGGAGATCGAGATGCGCTCGCCGGCGACCGGCATCGTCGTCTCCCGGAACATCTATCTGGGCCTGAAGTTCATCCAGGGAACGGAGTTCTTCCGCGTCGCCGACCTGCGCCGCGTCTGGATCCTCCTCGATGTCTACGAGAACGAAACCCAATACCTCAAACCGGGGGCCCGGCCGAGGGTTTCGGTGGCCGGCCGGACCGGGAGCTTTGAAGCCGTCGTCAGCGACGTCCTGCCCCTCTTCGATCCGGAGAGCCGGACGATGAAGGTCCGCCTCGAGGCGGGCAATCCGGGCTACGTTCTCCGGCCGGACATGTTCGTCGACGTCGAGCTGCCGGTCACCCTCGATGCCACTCTGGCCGTGCCCACCGACGCCATCCTGGACACGGGGCTCAAGAGGACGGTCTTCGTCGACCGGGGCGGCGGGTACTTCGAGCCGCGCGAGATCGAGACCGGGCGCCGGCTGGGCAACATGGTCGAGGTCGTCAAGGGGCTCGCGGCCGGCGAGCAGATCGTCGTCTCGGGCACGTTCCTGATCGATTCCGAGAGCCGGATGGAGCTGGCCGCCGCCGGGATGACCGGGAGCCTGAGCCAGGATCCGGTGTGCGGCGCGCCGGTCTCCGTCAAGAAGGCCAGCGAGGCGGGGCGGACGGCCGTCTACCAAGGCGTGACCTATTACTTCGACTCCGAGGAATGCCGGGAGGCCTTCAAGAAGGAGCCCGAGAAGTACGTCGGACGGGAAGGCGCTGCCGCGGCGGCTCAAAGATGATCGACCGCATCATCGACTTCTCGGTCAACAACAAGGTCCTGGTCATCGCCGCGGTGGCCGCGCTCTGCCTGGCCGGGGTCTGGTCCATCCAGAACATGTCGCTCGACGCCATCCCCGACCTGAGCGACACCCAGGTCATCATCTTCTCGCGCTGGGACCGCAGTCCGGACATCATCGAGGACCAGGTGACCTACCCGATCGTCTCGGCCATGCTGGGTGCGCCCAAGGTCCGGTCGGTCCGCGGCTTCTCCGATTTCGGATTCTCCTACGTTTATGTCATCTTCGAGGACGGCACAGACATCTATTGGGCCCGCTCGCGGACCCTGGAATACCTCTCGCCGGTCCTATCCCAGCTCCCCGAGGGGGCCAAGACCGAGCTCGGGCCCGACGCGACCGGCCTCGGCTGGATCTACCAATACGCCCTCGTCGACGAATCCCGGAGCTACAATCTGGCCGAGCTGAGGTCGGTTCAGGACTGGTACCTGAGATATCATCTCAGTTCCGTTCCCGGCGTCGCCGAGGTGGCCGCGGTGGGCGGGTTCGGCAACCAGTACCAGATCAACCTCGACCCCAACCGCCTCCAGGCCTATGGCATCACCATCAGCCAGGTGACCGAAGCCGTTCGTCAGGGGAACGCCGAGGTCGGGGGCCGGCTGCTCGAGTTCGGGGGGACCGAGTACAATGTCCGCGGCCGCGGCTACGCCAAGTCCACCGAGGATTTCGGAGACATCGTCGTCTCGGCCAGCCCGGCCGGCACGCCCATCCGGATCAAGGACCTCGGCCACGTCGTCCTCGGCCCCGACATTCGCCGGGGCGTGGCCGAGCTCGACGGCCAGGGCGAGGCCGTCTCGGCCATCGTCGTCATGCGCCAGGGCCAGAACGCCCTGCACGTCATCGACCGGGTCAAGGCCAAGATCGAGGAGGTCGCCCCCGGCCTGCCTCCCGGCGTGAAGGTCGTCACCGTCTACGACCGCTCCGATCTCATCCAGAGGTCCATCAGCAACCTCAAGTCGACGGTCATCCAGATCCTGCTCACCGTCAGCCTCATGATCTTCCTCTTCCTCTGGCACATCCCGAGCGCGCTCATCCCGGTCATCACCATCCCGGTCGCGGTCCTATTGTCGTTCATCCCCTTCCGCCTGCTCGGGATCACGGCCAACATCATGTCCCTCGGCGGCCTGGCCATCGCCATCGGGGCCCTCGACGACGCCGCGGTGGTCGTGGTCGAGCAGACCCACAAGAAGCTCGAGCAGTGGCAGAAGGACGGACGCCCGGGCGACGACCGTTCCGTCGTGATCAACGCCGTCAAGCAGGTCGCCCGGCCGAGCTTCTTCGCTCTCCTGGTCATCGCCGTCTCGTTCCTCCCGGTCCTGACCCTCGGGGGACAGGAAGGCCGGCTGTTCAAGCCCCTGGCCTATACCAAGAACCTGTCCATGATCATCGCCGCGATCCTGGTCATCACCCTCGATCCGGCCCTACGGGTCCTGTTCATGCACGCCCGGAACTTCAACTTCAGGCCCCGCTGGCTGTGCCGCGCGGCCAATGCCGTCGTCGTCGGGAAGATCAAGGACGAAGAGACCCATCCGGTCAGCCGCTTCCTCATGAGGATCTACGATCCCGTCGTCCGCTGGACGCTGAAAAGGAAGTGGCTGGTCATCGGCGCGGCCTTGTTGCTGGTCCTGGCGACCGTCCCGGTTTTCCTCGAACTCGGTTCCGAGTTCATGCCCCCGCTCGAAGAAGGCTCCCTCCTGTACATGCCCACGACCATGCCCGGCATCTCGATCACGGAGGCCCAGAAGATCCTCCAGGTGACCGATCGGATCATCAAGTCGTTCCCCGAGGTCGAGCGGGTCCTGGGCAAGGCCGGCCGGGCCGACACGTCGACCGACCCGGCTCCGCTCTCGATGCTCGAGACGGTGGTCACGCTCAAGCCCAAGCGCGAGTGGCGAAAGGTCCCGACCTGGTATTCCTCCTGGGCCCCGGGGTGGGCCCGATCGATCTTCCGGTATTTCACGCCCGACACCATCTCCCAGGAGGACCTGATCAACGAGATGAACGAGGCCCTGGCCCTGCCTGGCGTGGCGAATTCCTGGACCATGCCCATCCGCGGCCGCATCGATATGCTGAGCACGGGGCTGCGGACGCCGATCGGCCTCAAGATCCAGGGCTCGGACCTGGACACCATCGAGGAGATCGGCGCCGAGGTCGAGGCCACCCTCTATCAGCTCGAAGGCACCCGGAGCGTCTTCGCCGAGAGGACCGCCAGCGGCTACTTCCTCGACATCGAGTGGGACCGGGAGGCCCTGTCCCGCTACGGGCTGAGCATCGCCAACGTCCAGGAGGTCATCCAGAGCGCCATCGGCGGCGAGAACATCACGACCACGATCGAGGGCCGGGAGCGTTACCCCGTCAACATCCGGTACATGCACGACTTCCGGACCGACCTCGACGACATCGGCCGCGTCCTCGTGGCCGCGGGCCCGGACCGCCAGATCCCGCTCTCGCAGCTGGCGACGATCAAGCTGACCTCGGGGCCGTCGATGATCCGCAACGAGGACGGCCTGCTCACCGGCTACGTCTACGTCGATATCACGGGCGTCGACCAGGGCACCTACACTCGCGAGGCGGACGCGGCGCTCCGCTCGAACGTCCGCCTGCCGCCGGGGCATTCCCTGTCCTGGAGCGGGCTCTACGAGGTCATGCAGCGGGTCAAGAAGCGCCTCGGCGTGGTCCTTCCCGTAACTCTCCTTCTGATCTTCCTCCTGCTCTATCTCAACACGCGGTCGTTCACGAAAACGGCCATCGTGCTCCTGGCCGTGCCGTTCTCGGCCGTGGGCGCATTCTGGCTCCTCTACGCCCTCGGCTACAACATGAGCATCGGCGTCTGGGTCGGGCTCATCGCCCTGCTCGGCGTCGACGCCGAGACGGGCGTTTTCATGCTCCTCTATCTCGACCTGGCCTACGAGCAGGCGAGAGCGGAGGGCAAGATGCGCAGCCTGGCCGACCTCCAGGAGGCCATCCGCTACGGCGCCGTCAAGCGCCTGCGCCCGAAGTTCATGTCCGTGTCGACGACCTTCATCGGGCTCGTCCCGATCATGTGGTCGATCGGGGCCGGCGCCGACGTCATGAAGCGCATCACCGCGCCGCTCATCGGGGGCATCTTCACCTCGTTCATCCTCGAGCTGGTCGTCTATCCGGCGATCTACGAGGTCTGGAAGTGGCATTTCGAGGTGAAGAAGAACCTGCCCGCCGCTTGAGGGGCGTCAGTCCGGAAGGACGAGCTGGGACACCGCCATCTCGACGAGGACGATGGCGGCCAGGACGAGAAAACAGACGACGGCGGCGATGGCCAGCTTTTTCTGCAGCTTGGGCACCGCTTCGGACAAGGTCGGGACCTTGCGGTAGGGCTGAAGCACCCCGACCCCGAGACCCGCGATCGCCCCCCCGAACAGGCTGAAATAGATCGGGTAGCCGACGAAGTGGTAGCCCGCCTGGAGGAGGCAGAAGGGACAGTGATGGGACGGGAGCTCGTAGATATAGATCGAGATGAAGGAGATGATGGCCAGGACCGAGACGGCGAGCGTCGCCGCCGAGGAGAGCCCGAGGAAGACCCCGGCCCGGCCCGTCCTGACGAAAACGACGCCGAGGGCCGCGCTGAGGGCGAGGCTGGAGAAGAAGAGGACCCGCATCGGGGCCACGGGCAGCGAGGCCAGGTCGGAGCCGAGGGACGTCCCGCCCTGGCTGAAGAGCGTGCTGCAGCACGAGGTGATGACGTCGGGATCGAGCTTCAGGAAGTAGGCCGCCTGGAGGACGATCTCGGCGAGGATGAGCGGCGTCGCCGCCAGGAGCCAGCGGTATTTCGTCTTGACCAGCGGATAGTCGGAGCCCTTGTTGTCGGCCGTGTTCAGGATGAGCCAGAGGCCGGCCAGGATCGCGTTCGTCCCCTTGAGAAGAAGGGCGGGATAGCCGAACGCGTTGGCCTTCAGGGTGCCGGCCGCGCACATGGCCCCGACGAAGAACCCGTGGATGCGGTCGGCCGTGAAGACGAAGAGCGCGAGCGACAGGAGCTCGGCCGCGAAAGCGTAGCCGAGGAGCGTCGAGACGAGATAGGTCTTCCGCTCGAGGCCGAGCTGCAGCTCGCTGCCGCTCCGGAGGTCCCAGCGGCGCAGGATCTGGGCGCCGAAGACGGACGCGTAGACGACCATGAAGCCGGTCAGGAGCGAGGCGGTGAACAGCGCCAGGATGAGGGGGTGGAAGATCACGGCCGGGCCCCGTCGATGCGGCCGTCGCGGATGTGGAACACCCGCTCCACGGCCGGATGGTCGGTGACGAGGGGGTCGTGGCTGGCGATGAGGACCGTGCGCCCCTGGGTCTTGAGCCGGCCCATCGTCTCCATGAACTCCCGGGAGAGCTTCGAGTCGAGGTGGGCCGTCGGCTCGTCGGCGATGACCACGGCCGGATCGTTGATGAGGGCCCGGGCGATGGTCACCCGCTGGGCCTCGCCGCCGGAGAGCCATTCGACCCGGGAGCGGGCCTTCGAGGCCAGGTCGAAGAGGTCGAAGAGCCCGGCCGCCCGCTTCTCGAGCGACGAGCGCCGCTCCCCCGTCGGGTAGGCGGGCAGGATGACGTTCTCGAGCGCCGTCAAGCCGGGGATGAGGTTGAACTGCTGGAAGATGAAGCCGAAGGTCTTGCGCCGGATCTCGGTCAGGAAGCGCTCCGGGAGGCTCGTGATCTCGCGTCCGAGGACGTGGATGCGGCCCGAGGTCGGCCGGGTCATGCAGCCGATGAGGCTGAGCAGGGTCGTCTTGCCGGAGCCGCTCGGCCCGCGGATGACGGTCAGGCGGTCGGCCTCGATGGTGAGGCTCGTCTCGTAGAGGGCGGTGAACTCGTTGGGCTTGCCCTGGCCGAAGACCTTCCGGGCCTTGTCGAGCGCGATCATCGGATCCCCTTCATGACGGCGTCGGGGTCGGTGACGGAGGCCCTCCAGGACGGGATGATCGTGGCCACGGCGTAGGGCACGACCGTCAGGAAGAACAGGGCCGTGATCTGCGAGGCGTCGATGAACGGGACGAGCCGGAATTGCGGGTAGAGCACCGCCCAGCCCTTGAGCACGGGGGCGAAGAGCCGGGCCGAAAAGAAGAAGACGTGCACATATGCGAGCACGAAGCCGAGCAGGAACGCGGACAGGGAGACGACGGCGCCCTCCCAGAACTTCATCAGGATGACGTCCGAGGTCTCCCAGCCGACCGCCTTGAGGATGCCGATCTCGCGGCGCTCCTCCTGGCTCAGCCCGGAGGCCTTGTCCCACGAGATGATGACGAAAGCGAGGACGACGCCGAAGAGCAGGAGGGCCAGGATGCCGCCCCGCCAGCTGAACACGGCGTCGTAGGTCCTGAGCATTTCCTCCCTGAGGATGATGCGGGTGTCGGGCAGGCGCCCGGCGATCTTCTCGGCGATCGTCGAAAGCTCCCGCGGATTGGCCACCCGCACGACGAGGTCCGTGGCCAGGCCGTCGGCCGGTCCGAAGATCGTCCGCAGGTCCTCCGCCGCGACGAGCACGAGGTCCGCCGCGACGAGCTCCGAATCGCCGTCGAGGACGCCGGCGACGACGAGCTCGAGGATCTCGCCCGACGCGGCCTTGAACTCGAGCGTATCCCCCGCGAGCGCCAGGCGGGCCGAGGAGACGCCGGGGCCGATGGTGACGGTCCCCGGCTCAGGGACGTCTTCGCGCGGCACGAGGAGGGTGTAGTTGGCGCCGACGACGGGATCGTAATAATAGCCCCAGTGCCGGGCGTCCGCCGAGATCACCCCGGCGATGTCCCGGATCTGGTCGAGGTAGGCCAGCGGGATGGGGTTCTGACGCCCGGCGATCGTCCGTTGGACGACCATCTCCGGGGCCTCGCGGAGCACCGCGGCGGCTTCTTTCCGGATGGCGGAGGTGGCCAGCATGACCGAGGCCATGAGGAAGACGAGAAGGGTGTAGACGGCGAGCAGGGCCAGGTTCTTGCCCTTCCGCCTCAGGAGCGAGGACAGGGTGAAGTCGAGGACGTTCTTCTGGCGCTCAATCCAGGCGGCCATGGCTCCGTCTCAAGTGCGGGGGCGGTCCGAGGAGAGATCCCGAAGGGAAATGCTCCAGCGCGAGCGGGTGGTCCTGGAAGGCCGTATGGAAGTCGGCCAGGGAGAGATGGCGCGTGTAGTTCGCTTCGGTCGAGAGGCACAGGTCCGTCAGCTCGAGGCGCCGGACGAGAAGGGCCCGCGCGCGCAGGGACGCGGCGGACGCCCGCCGGGACAGGGCCGCGTGGGCCGCCGTCAGTCCGAAGAGGACGAGGAGCCCGAGCAGGAAAAGCCCGAAGGTCCGGGTCCGGCGCGTCATCCTAATCGAGGTCCTTGAGGACGTCCGGCGTGATCTCGGCGAAGCGGAAGACCGATTCGCCCGCGTGGTCCTTCATGAACTCCTTCGCCTCCGACTCCTTCCCGAGCGGGATGAGCTCCCGGCCCATCGGGCCGAGGACATCGCTTCCCCGGACGAAAAAGGCCGCGGAGCCGTCGATCCACTTGAGACTATAATAATCGGTCACCCAGACCGAAGCAACATCGGCCCTCGTGCGGCCGGGCGCATAGCGGCCCACATCGAAGAGGAAGCGGAACATGTCCTTGCAGCCGTCGAAATGGGCGACGGCGCCGTCCTGGAAGACGACGGCGGCCAGGAAGTCGGGAAAGCCGGCGACGAACATGCCGCAGACCGGGCATTTGTTCGCGGCCGAGGGCTTGGCCGGAGGCTGGGCGGCGCCGGGGACGGTCTGGGCTGCCAGCATCATCAGCCCGGCCAGGGCGATGATGATCCCCGTGATGATGAGGAGCGCCCGGCGTTCGTCGTATGTTCTTTGCAGCATGGTCCTACTCCGTATGTCGATGATGATATGGTCCGGGAGATTTGACGGGCTTCGCGGCGGCAGGGTAGAATGAAGCATGGCCGGCAGGGATCGGGTTCGGATCGCTCATCGAGCCGCAGTCTATCTTGTCCTCGCGGGTTTTCTCCTCGCGCCGGCGGGCGCCGCCGACCTCGAGCTCAAGAAGAAGGCGGGGCCCTACGACGTCGGGCTCCGCATCGACCGCAATCCCCCTGTCGTCGGCGACAACGGGCTCGAGCTCAGGATCACCGACGCGGCCGGCGCGGCGATCAAGGACGCCGATGTTCTCGTGAACTACTACATGCCGCCGATGCCCCGGATGGCCCCGATGAACTACAAGACCGAGGCCAAGTTCAAGAAGGACGCCTACGCGATCCGCATGCGGCTGATCATGGCCGGACCGTGGATCATCGTGGTCAAGATCACGGCGGACGGGAAGACGACCTCGGCGCGGTTCCACATCGACGCCCGCTGAGGCCGCCGCGCCCATTCTCCGCTCCTCCATTCTAGAACCTGTAGTCCACGTTGACGAAGAGATTGCGGCCCGGCTCATAGACCCGGACGCCCGAGCGGAACGGGTCGCGGAAGTAGGAGAGGTGCTCGGCGAACCGGACGTCGAAGACGTTGTTCAGGCCGGCCCAGATCCTCACGTCCATCACGGTCACGCCCAGCCGGGCATTGAAGAGCTCGTGCCCCGGCGTCGCCAGCTCCTGGAGGACGGGGTCGACCTTGGTTTGCCGCGCGGCGACGATGCCCTCGATCTCCCCCCAGAACCGGCCGGTGTCATAGCGCAGCACGGACCGCCAGTTGAGAGGCGGGATCTCCGGCAGGTTGCCCCTCACGGTGCCCGTCTCGGTCGCGAGGGGCCGGGTGCCGCGGACATAGGCCAGGCTCGTCGACAGGGACCAGGACCTGGCGAAGGTCCACGTGCCCTCGACCTCGCCGCCGGAGATCCGGGCGTCGACGTTCTCGTAGGACCGGGCCATGGCATTCATGACCCCGGGGACGGTGTTGATCTTGGCCTGGTCCGTCACCGTGACGAAGTCGAGGACGCTGCTGGTATAGGCGTCACCCTTCAGGAGGAAGGCCCCGGTCCGGTACGACAGCGAAACGTTCAGGCCGGTGTTGCGGCTGACCGCGAGCTCCGGGTTCCCGACCCAATCCGAACCGGCCCTCTTCAGGGCGAAGTAGCGCTCGCGGGCGTCGGGGACGCGGACCGTATGGCCGGCGCCGACCGAGAGATCGAGCGAGGGGCTGATCGCGTAGGTGAGCTGGACATGGCCGGAGGGGTAGACGTCGCTCGCCGAGACCGACCTCGTCGAGTGGTAAGCGAAATAGAGGTCGGTGTTGGCCAGAAGACTGTCGGCCCGGGTCCGGGCGACGTCCAAGCGGCCGCCGGCCGTGAGGCTGAGACCGGCGGCGAGGTCGGTCCGGTAATCGACGAACCCGCCCAGAGCATTGGAAGCCACATCGGGGATCGAGTTCTGCGTGGCATAGGCCATCCCGGCCAGCTCGGTCCTGGCTTCCCAGCCCCGCTCGTAGGCCTCGAGGCCGAACGTCCAATGCAGGGTATCGGCCTCGACCTTGGCCCCGACGACGCTCGTGCCGGCGAACGTGCCCATGCTGTAGTCCCGGGGCTTGTCGAGCGAGGTCACCCGGAACGCGTCGGTCATCCAGTGCCGGACCTGGCTGAAATTCGTGTTCAGGCGGAGGGCTTTGAAGGCGCCGCGCGCCGGAGCGATCTCGTAGGTCAGATTGACCCGGTCGGTGTTGTCGTAGATCGCGTCCATCATCAGATAAGGATAAAGGACGTGGTCGGCTTCTTGCCGCGTGTAGGAGAGCACGATGAGGTGTCCGGCCCTTGGCGCATAGGAGACCTTGGCCCAGCCGGAGCCCGCTTTGAACGCGGCGGTCTCGCCGGCCCCCGGAAGGTAATTCGCATAAGACGTGAAGAGCTGGCCCGAGGCGTCCGCATAGGGCCTCGAGCGGCGATAGGAAAAGCCGCCGAGCACGGAGATCTGCCCGCGGCCGTATGAAAAGGTCGCGGAAGGATTGTAGTAGCCGTAGGCCCCGGACGACAGGATCACGGAGCCGTGGACGCCGGCCGACGGATTCTTGGTGACGATGTTCAGGACCCCGCCGAGGCTGCCCTGGTTCCGGATGTCGAAAGGACCTTTGGCGGCGTCCACGCGGTCGACTTCCGAGAAGTCGACGTGGAAGGCGGCCGGGTCCATGTGGTTGGGGCAGGCCCCGTAGACGCGCTGGCCGTCGATGAGGACATTGAGATCCTTGCCGGAGAAACCGCGGAGGACGACGTCGTTGGCGATGCCGCCCTTGCGGATCTTCCAGAGCCCGTTGATGCGGGTCAGGGCCTCGCCGACGTCGCGGCCGGCGCTTTCGCGGGCCTCGGTGGCCTGAAGGACGCCGCGCGGCGCCGTCCCGATGACGGTGACGACCTTTTGGATCGGGTCATAGGACAGGCTGATGTCGACCGTACGGCTCTCCCCGGCGGCGAGCCGGAGACCGGGAACGATGCCGGTCACGAAGCCGAGCGCCTCGGCTTTGACCTCATAGGTGCCCGGCGGGAGGCCGACCCCGGCATAGGTCCCCGAAAGTCCGGTGACGACGCGGACCGCCTGGCCCGTTGACGTGTCCGTGAAGGTCAAAGTCACGCCCTGGACGCCGCAGGCGTCGGGGCCGCAGACCCGGCCGTTGACCTGGGCGTTGTCCGCGGCGACGGCGGCCCCCGCCGCCAAGAAGAATCCCATAGCGGTGATCAGGAAATACCCCCCTGCGCGCCGGACATGATTCATGCTGATCTCTCCTTAATTGTGGCCTTGATCGCGCCAAGCACCCGATCCATGAATTTCTTTAGCAAGATTCATGCCCAAGGGCCGGTGTCCCTATTTAAAAATCATCGTCCTATCCCAGGGGACGGAAGTCCTCTGAGGCGATACGGCAGGAACCGACCGCACGCCGTCAGGCGGTTCATGGGCCGCCCTCCCCCTCCACCACCGGGCAGGCAGGAACGCGGTCCCCCGGGGATTGGCATGAATCTTGTAAATAGGGCGGTCAATGGACTATTTGAAGGAGGCGAAACGCTGAAAAACAACCGGGACATCTCTCAAAAAGGCCGAGGGCGAGCGAAGGGAACCAACGTCGGGAATAATAAGGGAAAAGAAAGAAGGAGGATCATTATGAAAAGGAGCAAGTGGCTCATGGCGGTCCTGGTCCTTACCGGGATCACCCTTTTGTGGGGCGCTTCGTCGTCCCCAGGCCAAACAAGGAGGGACGACCCGAAGCAGCGGGCCGGCACACGCGCGGAGAGGATGGAACGCCTCAAGATGCAGCAGGCCCTGCCCCTGGCGCGGCGGGCCGCCGCAGCTCGCTTCAAGCAGCAGAAGGCCCAGGTCCTCGGCCGGGCTTTGGCCAAGGCCCGGAGGCAGCCTCTGCCGCTGCCGCAGCTCGATCCGCTGATCTCGCCGCTCGTTTTCTGGCCGCTCGCCGGCCTGGATAACGAGGCGCCCCGGAGCGGTCCCATGGCCGACGCCATGGTCGCGACGGGCGCGGCGGCGGATCCTCAGATCCTGGCGCCGCCGATCCCCGATCCGCTGGGGATCCCGCATTACTTCGGGCCCTACTCGAACTACGCCAACAGCCCCATGCCGCGGGGTATCATTGCGTCCCTCACCCTCGTCAGCGGCGGCAGCGGCTACGTCAGCCCGGCCGTCGTCATCGAAGACGTCTATAACACCGGGAGTGGCGCTGCCGCGACTCCCCTTTTCGATCCCGCCTCCGGGACCATCACCGGCATCACCCTGACCAGCCCGGGCACGAACTATACGGCGCCCATCGCTTACATCGTCGATACGGGCGGGCCGGGCACGGGGGCCGACGCCCTTGCGGTCATTGGCCCTCCGTTCACCGGAGGCCTCCGCAAATTCGTCGACCGGGTGGCACTCCTCGACCCGACGACGCCGAACGAGATCGGCCAGTATATCCCGGTCGCCGTCCCAGACACGACGGCCTACCCGGGCTCCCACTACTACGAGATCGAGCTCGGGCTCTATGACGAACAGCTCCACTCAGACTTGGGCCCGACGCGCCTGGCGGGCTATCGGCAGACCAATACGACTGACGCGAACGTCAGTCAATTCCATTACCTCGGCCCCCTGATCATCGCCCAGAAGGGCATCCCGGTCAGGATCAAGTTCACCAACAGCCTGCCCACGGAGGCCGGCGGCGACCTCTTCATCCCCGTCGATACGACCCTGATGGGGGCCGGCGAGACGCCGAACGGGACCGAGCAATATACCCAGAACAGGGCCAACCTTCACCTCCACGGCGGCGACAACCCGTGGATCAGCGACGGCACACCCTATCAGTGGACGACCCCGGCCGGAGAGGCGACGAGCTATCCCAAGGGCGTTTCCGTCTACAACGTGCCCGACATGCCCGACCCCGGGCGGACGGCCCAGCAGGGCGTGCTGACCTATTACTACCCCAACGAGCAGAGCGCCCGGCTCCTGTTCTACCATGACCACGCGGTCGGCATCACCCGGCTCAATGTCTACGCCGGCGAAGCGGCCGGCTATCTGCTGACCGACGCGGTCGAGGCCGACCTCATGAACGGGACGAACACAACCGGCGTCAATACCAGCGGAGGCCCGCTGCTTCCGGGCGTCGGCATCCCCCTGATCATCCAGGACAAGACGTTCGTCGATCCGCTGACGATCATCTCGCAGGACCCGACCTGGTTCTGGGGCCGGACCCCCGGGACGCCCGCGCTCGGCGACCTCTGGATGCCTCATGTCTACATGCCCAACCAGAACCCGGCCGACCTCAGCGGCATGAACGCCTTCGGCCGCTGGCACTACGGTCCCTGGTTCTGGCCGCCCACGACCCAGATCGCCCAGGGCCCGGTCCTGAATCCCTACTATGATCCCATCAACGCTCCTTGGGAGCCTCAATATAGGCCCGGGACCCCGAACCCCTCGATGGCCATGGAAGCGTTCATGGACACGCCGATGGTCAACGGAACGGTCTATCCATACATGGAGGTCGAGCCGAAGCTCTACCGCTTCCGCATTCTCAACGTCTGCAACGACCGGTTCGTGAACCTTCAGCTCTACAAGGCGGACCCAACGGTCGTCACGGCCGACGGCCGGACGATGACCGAGGTCCATTTGGTCCCCGCGGTCGTTTCGGGCGGGTTCCCGCAAGGATGGCCGGTCGACGGTCGCGAGGGAGGAGTCCCCGACCCGACGCTGATGGGTCCGGATTGGATCCAGCTCGGCACCGAGGGCGGCTTCCTGCCCTATCCGGTCGTCATCCCGCCCCAGCCCGTAGGCTGGAACCTCAACCAAACGAACTTCAATTTCGGCCTCGTCAATCAGTATTCCCTCCTGCTCGGACCCGCCGAGCGGGCCGATGTGCTGGTCGATTTCTCGGCCTTCGCCGGGCAGACCCTGATCCTTTATAACGACGCGCCAGCGGCCTTCCCCGCTCTCGACCCCCGTTATGACTACTACACGGGCATGGTCGATCAGGTCACGTCCGGGGGAACGCCCACGACCCAGCCCGGCTTCGGCCCGAGCACGCGGACGATCATGCAGATCCGCGTCGGCGGCTCGACGAGCGGCACGGTCGTCCCTCTCAACATGGCAGGACTCCAGGCGGCCTTCACCAAGGCCGGGACCAAGCCGAGCGTTTTCGCGGCCTCGCAGCACCCCATCATCGTCCCCACGTCCGAATACGACGCCGCTTACGAGGCCAATTTCCCGGCCGACCAGTACGCCCGGATCTTCGATCAATCCAAGACCTTCCAGACGATCGAAGGCACGACGCTGACGATCCCGCTCCAGCCCAAGGCCATCCAAGACGAGATGGGCGAGGCCTTCGACATCGAGTACGGCCGCATGAGCGGCTTCCTCGGCGTCCAGCTCCCGGCCCAGGCCGGAGCGCAGCAGTTCACCCTCTACCCCTACGGCTCGCCGCCGGTCGAGATCATCAAGGCCGAGATGACGCCCCTGGCGCCGGTCGCCGGCGACGGCACGCAGCTCTGGAAGATCACCCACAACGGCGTCGATACGCACACGATCCACTTCCATCTTTTCAATGTCCAGATGGTCAACCGGGTCGCTTGGGACAACGCCGTCGCAGCTCCGGATCCGAACGAGCTCGGCTGGAAGGAGACGATCCGGGTCAATCCGCTCGAGGATACCATCATCGCCCTGCGGGCGGTCGTGCCCACGCTGCCGTTCGACCTCCCAAATAGCAACAGGCCGATCGACCTCTCCAAGCCGCTCGGGGCCGTCCTTCCGGGCGGCCCGTTCGGCTTCAAGGACCCCCAGGGCGTTCCCGTCTCGGTCATCAACCATGACGTCAACTGGGGCTGGGAGTACGTTCTCCACTGCCACCTCCTCGGCCACGAGGAGATGGATATGATGCACGGGCAGGCCATCGTGGTCGCGCCCAGGCAGCCGACCGGGCTGACCGGCGTCCAGTCTCTAGACAAAACGAGCGTCAGCCTGACCTGGGCGGACAACTCCCTCAACGAGACCGGCTTCACCGTACAGAGGTCGGGCACGGCCGATTTCGCGGTCATTCAGGCCGAAACGTCCTATGGCATCGACGTGACCGCCCATAACGATACGGGCCTCAACCCGGCCACGAACTATTTCTGGAGGGTCATCGCCGACAACGTCGTCGGCGATCTCGACACGCCCGGCTTCCCGCTGCTCAACGGCCAATCCGTGCCTTCCAACGTCTTCGGCGCGGGCCCCAACGGCGTCATCACGATCCAGCTGACCGCCCCGAACGGCGGCGAGAGCTTCGCCGTGGGCTCCACCCAGAACGTGACTTGGACCCAGACCGGCCTGGCCGGAACGGCCAATATCGATCTCTATAAGGCCGGCCTCTTCGTCAAGCCGCTCGGCACCGCCGACGTGACGGCGGGGACCTTCTCCTGGGTCATCGACGCCGCGGAACCCGCCGGGACCGATTACCGGATCCGGGTCTCACAGGGCGGCGCTTTTGACGACTCGGATCTCGACTTCGCCCTCGTGGTGGCCGGCGTCCGGAGCGACTTCAACGGCGACGGACAGCCCGACATCCTCTGGCGGTACAACGGCGCGGGCGGCGCCAACTTGGTTTGGTTCCTCAGTAACGCCGCGCCGCCGGTCCAACCCCTGGCCCTGACGGCTCCTTCGACGGCAAGCCCGGCCGCAAAGCAGGCGATCCTCGGCCGGATGTCGGCGGCCCTCCGCGAAAAGGGAGCGGCCCGGGCCATGACGGGACAGCATGAATCGATCGAGTCCCGGGACGTTACGGAACTCATGAGAACGCAGGGCCTGCGCGGGGTGGCGATCAGCGATCCGCGCCGGGTCGGCAAGGCCGCGGGCCAGCCCGCCGTCAGAACGCTGGCCGATCCGCGGCAGATCAAGACGACCCTCGGGGCGCAGGCGAGCGACATCCAGCTGGCCGCGGCCGCCTTCATGGGGAGCGCCGACATCCCCTCGGTTCCCGATCTGCTTTGGGAGGCCGTGGGGACCGGCGACTTCAACAACGATACCCACGTCGACATCCTCTGGCGGTACAACGGCCCCGGCGGCGCCAACATCGTCTGGCTCATGAACGGCACGAATCCGACGGGCATCGCCGAGCTGCCGGCGGTCGGAGATCTGAACTGGCGGGTCGCTTCCACCGGGGACTTCAACAACGACTCGTCCATCGACATCCTCTGGCATTATAACGGCCCTGGCGCCTACAACGTCGTCTGGTTCATGAACGGGGCGACTCCCACGAGCATCGGGGTGATGCCGGCGGTCGCCGACCAGAACTGGCAGATCGTGGGGACGGGAGACTTCGACAACAGCGGTTCCCTCGACCTCCTGTGGCGTTACGGCGCAGCCGGCGGCCACAACGTCGTCTGGTTCATGAGCGGCTTGAATCCGACGGGGGCCGCCCTCCTGCCGGCGGTCGCCGACTTGAATTGGCAGATCGTCGGCACCGCGGATTACGACGACGACACCTTCGTCGACATCCTGTGGCGCTTCAACGGAACCGGCGGCGTCAACATCATCTGGTACATGAACGGAGTAAACCCGATCGGGATCGGGGAGCTGCCGCCGATGCCGGACCTGAGTTGGATGATCGTCAGCCGCTAACGGTCTTCCGAGCACCGCGGAACGCGGTGTGAACGATGAGGCTTTTAGCGGGGAGGGAGACCATCTCCCTCCCCGCTTTCTTTTTTGGTCTTCGAGGTTTTGGGGGGCG